>Ga0080064_1002827_pt1 | contig 27772 bp, 17 predicted proteins | sample Subgrocontami54m_FD_69260 | JGI IMG/M metagenome (GOLD analysis project Ga0080064, IMG submission 69260) | Subsurface groundwater microbial communities from S. Glens Falls, New York, USA - GMW46 contaminated, 5.4 m (SPADES assembly) (version 2) ...
GGGGGGGGCGGCCCTGGCCGGCGCCCGACCCCGGCGGCCCGATCTCATCGTCCTCGACCTGGGGCTGCCCGAGGTCGACGGTCTCGAGGTCATCCGGACCCTGCGCCGCGACTCGAGCGTGCCGATCGTGGTCCTGACGGCGCGCGACGACGAGATCGACAAGCTGCTCGGGCTTGAGCTTGGCGCCGACGACTACGTGACCAAGCCCTTCAGCCCGCGTGAGCTCGTGGCCCGGGTCAAGGCCGTCCTGCGTCGGGCCGAGCCGGCCGACGACGCCGGTGACCTGATCCGGGCCGGCGAAGTGACCGTGGACGTGGCCCGGATGCGGGTCGACGTGGCGGGCCGGCTGGTCGAGCTGACCCCGACCGAATTCGCCCTGCTGGCCACCCTGGCCCGACGACCGGGCCGGATCTTCACCCGCGGCCAGCTGCTCGACGCCCTGCGCGGGGTCGACTTCGAGTCCTACGAGCGGGCGATCGACACCCACGTCAAGAACCTCCGCCGCAAGCTCGAGCCGGATCCGCGCCAACCGCGCTACGTGCTCACGGTCTACGGTGTCGGGTATCGCTTCGCCGACGAGCGCGGTACCGGGTCGTGACCGATCCAGGGCCACCGGGAGGTCCGGGCGAGCCAGCCGCGAGCGATTCGGGCTCGGAGGCTGCCGGAGGTCCCGGTTGGCGGGCCGATCGCGGACGGCGTGGGCCCTGGGACGACCAATGGGGCGATCAGCGCGATCAGTTCGCTCGCGAGATCCGCCGCGGGGCCCGCTACCGATCCCGGATGGAGCGCCACGGTGGCCGTCCGTTCGGGCACCGACGCCAGGGGTTCGGCTGCCTGTTCGCGATCGTCTTCCTGGTCGTCGTCGCCTCGATCGTGGCGGCCCTGGCGTCGTTCATCTCGCAGCTGGGTCCGCTCGAGGTCTTCATCGCCGCAGTCGCAGCGATCGTCATCCTGGCCGCCCTGCTGCGGGGTCTGCGCGGTGCGGCGATCGACCTCGATCGGATGCTCGCCGCGATCCGGCGGGTCGAGGATGGCGACTATGCGGTCCGGGTCGGGCGGACCCGCTCCGACATCGCGCCGATCCAAGAGCTCGGGCGCGGCTTCGACACGATGGTCGCCCGGCTCGAGGCGGACGAAGGCCAGCGGCGGACGTTGCTTGCCGACGTCAGCCACGAGCTGCGGACGCCGCTGACGGTCATCACTGGCAACCTCGAGGCCATCGTGGATGGCATCTACCCGGCCGATGCGGCCCACCTGACCCCGATCCTCGACGAGACGCGGGTGCTCGAGCGGCTGATCGACGACCTGCGCACGGTCGCCCTGTCTGAAGCCGGGACCCTCCCCCTGCATCCCGAGCCGACCGACATCGACGTGCTGGTCGGCGACGTCGCCCGGTCGTTCCGACCGACTGCGGAGGCGGCCGAGGTGACCGTGTCGACCGAGGCGCCGGACGATCTGCCGATCGTCGAGGTCGATCCCGTCCGGATCCGCGAGGTCCTGTCGAACCTGGTCGCAAACGCGTTGCGTCACACGCCGGCGGGTGGCTCGATCCGGCTGGCAGGCGTCGTGGAGGGTGACCGGGTCGTGCTGACCGTCGCCGACACGGGGCCAGGGATCGATCCGGCGCTCCTCCCCCACGTCTTCGACCGGTTCGTCCGGGGCGAGACGTCACGCGGTTCCGGGCTCGGGCTGGCCATCGCGCGCGGGCTGGTGGAGGCCCACGGCGGGCGCATCTCGGTGGCCTCGTCGGGCAGTGGCGGGACGACGTTCCGGGTCGAGTTGCCGATTCCGCCGGCAACAGAGCGCTGAGACCGACCGGGGGGGTCGGAGCACTCCGCCCACGGGTTCAGCGGGACGCCCGGCCCGCCCGCGGCCGACGCGCTACGCTCCGTCTCGATGTTCAACCCACGGGGCTCGATCACGGTCATCACCGGGCCGATGTTCTCGGGCAAGACCGCCGAGCTCATCCGCCAGTGCGAGCGCGCCCGGATCGCCCGGCGAAAGGTCATCCTGATCCGGCCGGCGCTCGACGATCGGACCGAGCCGGAGACGGTTCGAAGCCGGTTCGGGGTGGCCTTTCCGGCCCGGCCGGTGGCCGATTCGGCGGCCATCGACGCGGTCGTCGCCGAGACCCGGGCGGACGTCGTGGCGATCGAGGAGGGTCAATTCTTTGACATGGGCCTGGTCGAGGTCTGCGAGCGACTGGCCGACCGGGACCGGGTGGTCATCGTCGACGGGTTGAACCGCGACTTCCTCGGTCGCCCGTTCGGTCCGATGCCCCAGCTGCTGGCCATCGCCGACGAGGTCGTGATGCTGTCGGCGATCTGCATGGTCTGCGGCGGAGAAGCGACCCGGACCCAGCGCCTGGTCGATGGGCGGCCGGCCGGCGCCAGCGACCCGCTGGTCGTCATCGGCGGGATCGGCGACGAGCGTTACGAGGCGCGCTGCCGCGTCCACCACGTGATCGGCTGACCGACGGGCCGCCGGCGAGTCCTTGGGAATCCGAACGGCCCCGGGCAACCCGGGGCCGTCGACGAGGAAGCGACCGTCACGAAGAGCTTCGGTCAGACCGCGCGCTTGACCACGACGGTGGCCGCGTAGTGGTCGTGAAAGCCCTGCCGCTTCGGATCCTGATTGGTGGTGTAGATCAGGTAGATCAGGTAGCCGAGGTTGGCTAGCCCGGCGAGAGGCGCGAGGAACGACCCGACGAGCAGCCACTGCAGCGCACTCAACGCTACCAACGGCCCAAACAGGACCATCCAACGGCGGATCGCCTGAGGTTGGGTGAGGGTCTTTCCGTCGGCGGCATTGACCGTCTCGAGCCCCAGGACCTTCTGGCCCGGCGATGCGCGCATCGTGGTCCACGTGTAGACAAAGTAGATCGCGCTGAAGGCGCTCGAGAGGACCACAAGTAGGACGAGCCCGATGACGAATCCGATGAAGCTTCCGGTCAGGGCGAGAGCACTCAGGATCACGCCTGCGAAGATCCCGAACGCAATCGCGTAGATCACGGCGTCGATGACCCAGGCACCGATTCGGATCCCAAGGTCCGCGTAGGCGACACCTTCGGCCGGACCCGCTGCCTTGGCTGTAGCGGGCGGAGGCGCGGCCCAGTTGGACGCTGGCGGCGGGGCCTCTGGCGTCGGCGTCGTCCCTGACTCAGGACCGGACATCGGTGACCTCCCGTGATGGTGGGCTCAATGAGCCATGCGGCTCAGGCGGGCGCTCCGTATCGGGCAGGATACGCTCGCCGCGCAAGCCCCAACAGCCCGATTCGCACGGATCCGGTCGGTCCGGGATGGAAAACGACCCCGGCGGTGGGCCGCCGGGGTCGTCGTCACGGTTATTGGGCCTGGCGCCCGAACGGCGGCGGGCTGCCCGGTGGGACCTCGGTGACCAGGATCGCGTTGACGATCGCCTTGTCCCCGATGTGGGCCCCGAACACGATGTCCAGGGTGCCGTCGGTCACATCCACCTCGAACGTCCGATCGAGTGCCACGTACCGGCCGCCCGCCTCCGACACGACGTCGAGATAGGGGATGACCGGCTGGTCCTCGATCGTCACGTTGAAGATGCGTGCGCCGACCTTGTGTTCGATCAGCTCGGCGAAATGGAGGTCGATCTGGTAGTGCCCGTTGGGGACGTCGAACCGGTACGCCTTTGGCCCGACCCGCTGGGACCGGTAGAGCGGATCCTCATCCGTTCCGGCGATCGCATGCGAGGTCCTCTTCCTGGTCCCCCCAACGTAGCCAAAGCCCGCCCCGTTGTACGACCGATCGGCCGCATAGACATCGCCGCCGGTGGTCGCGTAGGCCTTGCCGCCGGCGTTGATGCCCTTCCGATAGGCCGGCACGACCAGGGTCACCGGGACCTGGTTGACGGCGTGTTCGGGATCGTTGGTCTGGATGATCACGAGCGCCCGATAGACACCCGGGGTCAGGCCGGTCGCATCGACGGTCACGTCGAGCGAGGCTGAGCCATCGGGGGCCACGCTGCCGGCGGTCGGTACTACCGACAGCCACGCGGCGTCGGAGAAGTTGGGCAGACCCGATTCGACCAGGTAGGCGTTGCCGCTGTTCTGGCCCACGGTCCACAGGTTCCCGGACCGATCCATGTCGAGGCCCGCACCGTTGAACCCGCCACCCTCGGGATGCGCGACGGCGTCGATCGTGGCGCAGGTCGACGGATCGACCAGGTAGATCGTGTCGGTACCCGAGTTCGTGCTGACCCACAGACGCCCAAAGGACGGGTTCCAGGCCAACCCGGAGATGTTGGGGTCATCGGTGGTGCACTGACCCAGGGTGGCGCCGGGGCTGGGGCTGTCGAGACCGGTGATGTGGTAGACGATTCCCTCGTTCCAGCCGCCGATGTAGAAGGTGTCGGTGGCCGGGTCGTAGGCCAGGCCACGCTGGCTGGTGTTCGTCCACGGTGAGCCCGTGATCACCTGCTTGACCGAGCCATCGGTCGGGTCGAGGCCGTAGATCGCGTTGTCGCCGCCGACGTTGACCTGCCAGAGCAGGCCGTGATTCGGGTCATAGGCCAGGTCGGCGTTGAAGGCCGATGTCCAGGGCGCCTCGAACGAGACGCCGGTCGGCGTGCCGTCGGCCGTGAAGGCGGTGTCGGTGCAGGGCGGCGTGTCGCCGCACTGGGAACCCTTGTTGAGCACGTTGCTCAGCCAGATGTCGCCGCTGAACCCGACGCCCCAGGGCGCCTCGAGGCCGGTCGGCCAGGAGGCGACGATGTCGCCGGTCGAGGTGGGCGTCGGCAGCCCGCTCGGTCGGACGAAGGTCAGCCCGCGAGTGGTCCGGGCATTCGGGTCGTGACCCGCCGGGAGGACCCGTCGGGTGGTCGCCACTGCGGCCTGGGCCTGCTGGACGGCCGTCTCGGTGGTGGCGCCGAGGTCGACTTCGCCCACCGTGTAGGTCAGCGGCTCCTGGCCGCCGGGGTTGCCAACCACGATCGTGCCGTGGGCGATGTCTCCGGGGCCGAGCACGAACCTGAACGGGCCACCGTCGATCGAGGCATGCGCCTGGTCGACCAGGAGACCGATATCCGCGGTCGCGGTCTTGCCCTCGACGATCGTCAGGTCCGGCTTGGCCGTGACGTAGCCCGTCGCGGAGATCTCGGCCGGCCAGGTGCCGGCCGGCCCGACGACGCGATAGGCGCCCCCGGCATCGGTCGTTGCGGTCAGGTCGAGCGGCGACCCGGCCCAGGTCGTGTGGATGACGAAGGTCGCACCCGCGATCGGGTTGGCGGTCGCGGCGTCAGTGACGGTCCCTTCGAGCGCACCGAAGCTGGCCGGCAGGTCGACCGTGAGGTTGACCTCCACGGCCGCCTGGGGCGTCTTCGGGTCATTGGTGATGAATACGACGAGGCCGTGGTAGACCCCCGGCGCGAGGTCGGGTCGGCCGAGGTTGAGGGTGACGTCGGTGGTCGAGCTCGGAGCCGTCTCACCCGCCTCGGGGGTCTCGCTCAGCCAGGACAGGTCGGTGAACGGCTGGATCGTTCCGTGCCCGACGTCGGGCAGGTAGTCCATCGGTCGCGAGAAGTCGCCGAGGACCATGGCGACGTCCATGAACCCGTCGTCGTTGCCAAACGCCGGCAGTGGCGCCTCGAAGGAGATTGTCTGGCCGGAGACCGTGGCCGGTCCGGTGGCGACCACCTCGAAGGTCGACAGGTCGATGACCAGCACGACCGGGTCTTTGTCGTGGACGGTGAACAGGCTGATCAGGTACTCCGCCCCGATGTCCTGGGTCGGCAGACCGGCCAACCCGGACGGCGGGATGCCCGTGGACGGATCCTGGTCCGTATCGACGTAGATCTCGCCGACGGCCTGGTCGATCGGGGTGCCCGGGGTGAACTGGATCGACATGGCCATGACGCTCGTGCCATCCGAGCCGGCCTTGACGATCGTGGCGTCGACCGCTCCGGCGCTGTCGCCGGCCGGGTCGTTGATGATCGTGGACAGCGAGCCGGGTGGCAGGACATCGGCTGGCAGGGGTGAGACCGGCAGCTGACCCTTGATGATCGGCTTGTGCCAGCCGGGCCGGTAGATGACGCTGTTTGGCCCGATCGGTGGCAGGATCGGCAGCTCGACGCCGAGGTCGCGCTCACGGGCGCCCCAGTCGAGCGCGGCGCTGCCGGGGTTGGCGAGATGGACGACCGAGGTCGTGGTGCTGCCGTAGGCGACGCTGGCATCGACGGTCAGCGGGTTGGGCGCCGCAATCGGCGCGGGCAGGCTGAAGTCGCGCTGATCGTTCGAGCCATCGGTGACGGCCAGGGTCGCGGTCACGTCGGTGTAGTTGTCCGAGGTCGCGGTCAGGTGGTAGGAGCCCGGCCGGAGCCGGAGGGTGTAGGTGCCGTCATCGGCCGTGGTGGCCTTCCGGCCGCCGGGCTGGGCGGTGACGACGGCGCCGGCGATCGGCTGGCCATCGTTCTTGTCGGTCACCGTGCCGTGGACGAGGCCGCTGGCCACGGTCTCGATCCGGATCGCGCTGTCGGGATCGATCAGCCCGTCGTACAGCGAGATCTGGAGGGCATCCGTACCGGTCGCGTTCTCGATCCCGGACAGGGCGTTCCGGCCATCGCCGGGGTCGGCCGGGTTCGGGCCATAGAGCAGGTCGATCGTGCCGTTCTCGTGGAGCTGGACCTCGAAGCTCAGCCGCGGAGCGGTGTTCCCGCCGAGGCCGGCCGGGCGCATCGCGTGATACTCGATCACGAACGTCCGGTTGGGCGCCGTACCGATCGTGTCGTAGTCGATCCCGGCGTCGGCATCGACGACCAGGTCCTGCCAGAGCAGGTAGATCGCCGCGTTCGGGACGGCCTTGTTGGGGATCGCGACCGGGAGGCCAAGGCCCTGGTCGGGGGCGCCGAAATCGAGGTAGCCGTCATCGGTCAGGTAGACCGACGAATAGCTCGTGCCGTAGAACGAGAAGTCGAACGGCAGCCGGAGCCGGCCGGCGAATCCATCGCCGAACAGGGCCGACTGCGTCCCGGCATCGATCCAGGCGAACGGGATCTCCTTGCAGCCATGACCGAAGTCGTCGAGCTTGCGGAAGAGCGACGTGTCGTGGACGACGTCGGGTCCCAGCGAGCTGATGTCCGCGAAGGCGGTCTCGGTGCAGCCGCCGGCGGACGTGCGCAGGCTGAACGTGCCGATCGGGAGGATCAGCGAATAGGCCCCGGCGGCATCCGTCTTGGCCGCTGGCACGGGGGTTCCGACCGCCACCACGCTGGCACCCTCGAGCGGGCTGCCGTCCTCGGACGCGCTGACGTGGCCGCTGACCGTGAACCGGGGCAGGGCCGACAGCTGGAAGTCCTGGGTCGTGGTCTGGTCGGTGACGATGGTCACCTTGGGCGCCGTGTCGGCGGTGTAGCCGAAGGCCACGGCCGTGGCCACGTAGTCACCGGCGGCCAGGAACAGCTCGTAGCGTCCGGCGACGTCGGTCGTGGCGGTGAACTCGCGGCTGCCGTCGGTGGCGCTGACCCGCGCTCCGTCGATCGGCGCGCTGGAGGTCACGTCGGTCACCGTTCCGGCCAGCGTCCCACCCGACTTGACCAGGTCGACGGCGGCCTTGGCATCGATCCGGCCCTCGCCGTAGACGAAGTTCGGGTCGTTGTCGGACGGGTCGGTGGTGCCGCATTGATCGTCGGGTCGATCGACCGCCGTCCGGTCGAGCGCGTCGAGGAGGGCCTGGAAGTTGCCGGCCAGGGCCGGCTTGGCGGACAGCATCAGGGCGATCGTGCCGGCCGTATGGGGGGTCGCCATCGACGTTCCGGAGAAGGACTGGTAGCCGTTGCCCGGGACGCTCGAAACGACGTCCACTCCGGGGGCGGTCACGTTCGGGCTGATCTTGCCGCTGAGCGACGGGCCGCGTGACGAGAAGTCGGCGATCAGGTCGTTCTTGTCGGTCGCGCCGACGCTGATGACCTCGGGGAAGAGACCCGGGGTACCGGCGGTGCCGCAGCCTGGACCGGCGTTGCCGGCGGCAAAGACGGGGATGATCCCGGCCGCCCGCCAGGCCTGGACCGTGGCCAGGTAGAACGTGTCGGTGGGATCGTCGCTGCCCCAGGAGTTGCTGATGATGTCGGGTCGCAGCGCCGGGTTCGGGTTGTTCCCGTCGAGATCGGTGGGGGCGATCATGAACTGGCCGGAGGAGAGCAGCGAAGACTCGCTGCAGCCCGAATCCTCGCAACCCTTGGCGGCGATCCACTGAGCACCCGGGGCGACCCCGATGTCGGGCAGCGGGCCGGACAGGTCGCCGCCGACGATCGTGCCCATGGTGTGGGTGCCGTGGGCGGCGTTGTCGCACGGGGTTGGGCCGCAGATCCCGGTCGGGTCCCACCAGTTGTAGTCGTGGTTGAACGAGCCATCGTGGTTGTTGCCGCGGTAGTGCTCGACCAGGGCCTCGTGGGTGTACTCCACGCCGGTGTCGATCGTGGCCACGACGACGCCCTGGCCGGTGATCCCCTCGGCCCAGACCTGGTCGGCGCCGATCTTGGCCACGCCCCACTCGGGGGCTGGATCGGCGGCCAGGACGATCTTCGGATCGATCGGGTCCTGGAGCGGATAGATGTGCTCCTTGCGGACTCGCCGGACGGCCGGCAGAGCGGCCAGCCGGGTGGCCAGGGCGGAATCGCCGTGGACCACGAGGACGTTGGTCAGCCAGAAGCTCTGGCCCCGGGCGCCGCCCGTCCGGGCGACGAGCGCGCGGGCGGTGGCCTGCGATGCCGTGGCCGTTCGCCGCAACGTGTCGAGGACCGTCTGACCGCGCTTCGTCCGATCCACGATCCTGGCGGCGGCCGTGAGGTTGGCCCGAGCCGTGAATTCGACGATGAATCGGTTGGTCGTCCGGGCATCGAGGGCCGCGACCAGGCCGCGCTCGATCTTGCTGACCGGGGCCGCCGCGGTGGTCGATCCGCTGGTGACACCGCTCCCGGCCGCCGCCGCCGGCAGCGCCGGCACGAGGATCAGGAACGCCGCCAGACCCAGCGAGCTGAGTCTTCGCATCGACACGGACCGCAGACCCATCTGCCGAACCCTCCATCCCGGTCGCGACCGACCGGTCCTCCTGGACTGCCATGGGCGGGGATCCGGATGACGCACGCATAGACGTGCGATCCCGGGACGATTGCTGGACGGACGTCCTCACGGTGGTGGCCGGTTCCCGGGCGCGGCCAACCGCGTACCTGACGTTCTTCCGTTGCGCCGAGGGTACTCCGCCGACCCCGGCCGGCGTGCGGCATTCGCGCACCGGAGTGGTGCCTGGACGCACCACCCGGTGGTGACTTGACGCGCCGAAATCGGGCAGCGCACACTCCCCCGACCGTGGAGGCGGCGCCGATCGGCACCGGCCCCCACCCTCGTCCGATCCCACGGGAGCACCACGCCGCGATGGCCCTGATCGTCCGCGAGGCACGGGTCCACCCGACCGGTGGCCGTCGCCCGGCGCCGGTCGACCTCCGGGTCGAGGGCGGGAGGATCGCGACCATCGGCCCAGCCGGCTCGATCCAGTCGAGCGGGTCGGACGTGATCCTCGAGGCCGAGGGCCGATTCCTGTCGCCGCCGCTGGTCGATCCGCATGTCCACATGGACGCGGCCCTGACCGTTGGCGAGCCCCGGCACAACGTGTCGGGAACGCTCATCGAGGGGATCCAGGTCTGGGCCGAACGCAAGCCGTCGCTGTCTCACGAGGACGTCAAGACTCGCGCCCGCCAGGCGATCCTGTGGGAGGTGGCCCAGGGAACCGGGTTGATCCGCTCGCACGTGGATGTGTGCGACCCCAACCTGGTCGCCCTGCGGGCGTTGATCGAGCTGCGCGCCGAGATGCGCGATGTCGTCGACCTGCGCCTGATCGCCTTCCCGCAGGACGGCATCATCAGCTTCCCCAATGGCCGCGAGCTGATGCGCGAGGCGATGGCTCTCGGCTGCGACGTGATCGGCGGGATCCCCCACTACGAGCTGACCCGTGAGGACGGCGTGGAGGAGGTCGATTTCCTGTTCGATCTGGCCCGCGAGACCGGCGCGCCGATCGATCTCCATTGCGATGAGACCGACGACGATCAGTCGCGCTTCCTCGAGGTCGTCGCCGCCCGAACGATCCGTGACGGAATGGGCGGCCGCGTCGTCGCCGGGCACTGTACGGCGATGGGCTCGTACAACGATGCCTACGCCTTCAAGCTGCTCCAGATCCTCAAGCGGGCGGGCGTCACGATCGTGGCCAACCCGTTCGACAACATCGTCCTCCAGGGGCGCTTCGACACGTATCCCAAGCGCCGCGGGATGACCCGGGTCAAGGAGCTCGATGCCGCCGGGGTCAACGTTGCCTGCGGCCACGACTCGATCATGGATCCGTGGTATCCGCTGGGGCGGGGCTCGATGCTCGACGCCGTGTCGATGCTCGTCCACGTCGCCCAGATGTCGGGTCGGGATGAGCTCTTCCGGGCCTACGAGATGGTCACGACCAACCCGGCCAGGGCGGCCGAGGTCGAATACGGGGTGAAGGAGGGACGGCCAGCGGATTTCGTTGTGTTCGACTGCGAGGACGAGGCGGAGGCGATCCGGCTGCGGCCGGCGGCTCGCTGGGTCGTCCGGCAGGGTCGGGTCGTGGCTGAAACGCAGCCGGCCACGAGCGTGGTCCACCACGCCGGCACCGACCACCGCGTGACGTTCATCAAGGAAGAGGGAGTCAAGGGATGACAGCCGCCGCACACGAACTGGGGATGCCCTCCAGCGAGGGCGACCTGACGATCGAAGCCCATGGCATGGAACCGATCCCGGCAGCCTCGCGCTACGGGTCCGTCAATCGCGTGTTCACCGTCTGGTTCACGCCAAATCTCGTCCCAGCGGCGTTCTTCGTGGGAACGCTTGCGGCGGCCGGCTTCATCGGTCTCGGCTGGTGGGCTGGCCTGGCCGCGATCATCGTCGGCAATGTCATCGGGGCCGCCCTCGTTGGCGTCATGGCCGCGATGGGCCCGCGCACCGGAATGGCCCAGATCCCGGCCGCCCGCCTCCCGTTTGGCAAGGCGATCGTTGTTCCCGCCGCGATCAATTGGCTGAGCACGATTGCCTGGGACGCCATCAACGCATTCTTCGGAGCGTTCGCAATCTCGGTCATCACCGGCGACGTCGTCCCGTTCCCGGTCGGCCTGCTGATCGTGGTCGCCTGCCAGGCAGCCCTCAGCATCGTCGGCTATGAGGCAATCCACACCTTCGAGCGGTGGGCCGCCATCGGCCTGGCGATCCTGTTCGGGATCGTGACCATCGCCGTCCTGCCAAAGGCGAACTTTGGACTGGCGAATGGCGACGCCGCGTCGATCGGCTCGTTCATCCTGATGACCACGATCGCCGGGAGCTTCAACCTGGCCTGGGCGCTCTACGCGTCCGACTACACCCGCTACCTGCCGGCCGAGACGCCTGCCAGCAAGATCTTCATCCGGACGTTCCTGGGGCTGGCTCTATCGGCCATCTGGATCGAGGCCCTTGGGCTGGCGGTCGTCGGAGCTCTGGGGTCGGAGACCGACACCGTCCACCAGATCAACGGACTCCTCGGTGGCGGGATCATCGGGATCCTGGCCATGGTGGCGATCTTCTTCGGGACGGTCGCCGTGAACGCCATGAATGACTACACCGGCTCGCTCTCGCTGCTGGCCGCCGGGATCAAGGTCAAGCGACCGGTTTCGGCCGCGATCGTGGCCGTCCTGAGCTTCCTGGCCACGCTCTACCTCTACTACAACAACTTCTCGTCGACGGTCGAGAACTACCTCCTGGTGATCACCTATTGGATCGGGCCCTGGGCCGCGATCGTGCTCATCGACTGGCGACGACGAGGCGACGGGATCGACGGCAGCAAAGCCGTCGAGTTTTCGCTCCTTCCGTCAGGCCTCAACGCGATTCTGGCCCTCGGGATCGGCTTCGCGGTGTCGATCCCGTTCATGAACCAGACCCTGTACGTCGGTCCCGCCGCGACGGCTCTCGGAGGTGCGGACGTCGCCTACCTCGTCGGTTTCGTGGTGGCCGGGGTCATCTATTGGGTCCTCGAGCAGCGGGCAACGTCGTCGGTCTCGACCACCTGACGTTCGCCTGTCGGCCCTGCTCGTCGGTCAGTCGGCGGGCAGGGTCGGCGGCTCGTGGAAGAGCGGCTGCAGATCGAGGGTCGCGACGTGGGCGGCGACCTCGGCACAGGTCGTCACCCACAGGCCATCCGTCGCGGAGGCCCGGCCGATCAGCCGCTCGAGCGCAGCCGCCCGGGAGGCACGCCCGCTGACGAAGGGATGGTTGGTCAGCATGAACAGGCCGCCCTCGGCCACCAGCGCGTCGAGCTCGAGAGCCCAGCGCGCCTCGACGTCGGCCGGGCTGGCGATGACCCCGGAACCGGTCAAGCCGGGCAGGTAGTTGTAGGCCTCCCAGTCGTCGAGCGCCCAGTGCGCCGGCAGCTCGACGATGGTCGGCGCGCCCGGCTCGGCCGAGACCGCCAGCCGATAGGGATGGTCGGCATCCATGAGGCTCGAGTCATAGCCGATGCCGTGCCTGGCCAGGATCGCGGGCAGGGCATAGGACGCCTCCCAGTTGGGCGCCCGGTAGCCGATCGGCCGGAGCCCGGCGACCGCGTCGAGGGCCGCGAAACCTCGCACCAGGCGGCGCTCCTCGGTGGCTACGTCGGCGCCTCGCGACCCTTCGTGCAGGTACCCGTGATGGGCGATCTCATGCCCGGCGTCACGGATGCTCCGGACGGCGTCCGGCCAGCGCTCGGCCGAGTAGCCGGGAATGAAGAATGTCGCCCGGATCGCCTGGCGGTCGAGCAGCCGGAGCAGCCGTGGAACCGCGGTCCGCGGGCCGTACGCCTGGTGGGTCATCACGTCGAGCTGGCTGGCGGTCTCGGGGTGATCGAAGAGCAGCCCGCTCTCGGCGTCGAGGTCGAAGGTGAAGCAGGCCGCGGCCCGGACACCCGCCGGCCAGCTGAAGCCTGGCGGCAGCACCGAGCGCCAGGGTTCGGTCATGAGCCGGGGCCACCCTTGGCGGAGGTGGACGCGGCGAGCCGTCGGAGGGCGACCAGCGACAGCATCTCGAAGGCCAGGTTCGAGGCCAGGAAGGCCGTCTGCCCGGCCGGGTCATAGGCCGGGATGACCTCGACCACGTCGAACCCGACGAAATCGATCCCGGTGAGGAGGCGCACGATCGCCAGCGCGTCATGGGCCGACAGACCGCCCGGCTCGGGGGTGCCCGTCCCCGGAGCGAAGGCCGGGTCGACGACGTCGATGTCAAAGCTGATGAAGGCGGGGCGATCGCCGACCCGCTCCCGGATCGCCGCAGCGGTCGCCGCCGGCCCGATCCGCAGGACATCCTCGGTGGTCAGATAGTCGAGCCCGAGCTCGGTTCGGAGACCGGTCCAGTCCTCGCGATCGTAGAGCGGCCCGCGCAGTCCGACCTCGATCGAGTGGCCGACGTCGACCAGGCCCTCCTCGATCGCCCGGCGCATCCACGTGCCGTGGTTGTACTTCTCGCCAAAGTAGCTGTCCCAGGCATCGGTGTGCGAATCGAAGTCGATCACGGCGACCGGCCCCCGGCTGCGCGTCGCGCGGAGATGAGGCAGCGTGCAGGCGTGGTCGCCACCGATCAGGAGCGGGATCACCCCGGCCTCGACGATCGGCGCCACCGCCGCCTCGATCGCCGCGTAGCTCCGCTCGGTGTAGCCCGGGACGATCGCGACGTCGCCATAGTCGACGCAGCTCAGGACGTCGAACGGCTTGACGTCGAGGTTGGCGTTGTACGGCCGGAGCATCACGCTCGCGGCGCGGACACCGTTGGGGCCGAACCGGCCGCCGACCCGATAGGTGACCCCGGTATCGAACGGGACGCCGACCACGACCAGGTCGACCTCCTCGAGGGTCCGGACGTAGGGCAACCGGGCAAACGTCGATGGCCCGGTGAACCGGGGCGAAGCCAGCGAATCCTCGGGTACGTAGCGGGGCATCCGCACATGGTAGCCACCCGTACACTCGCCGGGTGCGTGCCGCCGTCCTGCCCCGTTCCGGTCAGCCCATCGTGATCGAGCAGCTCGAGCTCGGGCCGCCGGGCCCCGGCGAGATCCGGGTCCGGATGCTGGCCAGCGGCGTCTGCCACTCCGATCTCCACGTCCGCGATGGCGAGTGGGAGCGGCCGGGCCCGATCGTGATGGGTCACGAGGGCGCCGGTGTCGTCGAGGCGCTCGGCAGCGGGGTCGATCCCGTGGCGAGCGGCCTGACCGTGGGCCGGCTGGTGGCGCTGTCGTGGGTCGTCCCGTGTGGCGTTTGTCGGTCGTGCCTGGCCGGTCGTTCGTGGGCCTGCGCCGAGTCTCCTTCGTTCCGGCACGGACAGGACGGGGACGGCCGAACCCGTGCCCAGCGCCCCGATGGGACGGACGTCCTGGCCTACCTGGGGATCGGGACGATGTCCGAGGCGCAGGTCGTGGAGGCCGCGGCGGCGATCCCGATGCCGGCCGGCACACCGGCCGAGGTGGCCGCGCTCATCGGCTGCTGTGTTGCCACGGGTGTCGGCGCGGTCACCAAGACCGCCGACGTCCCGGCCGGCGCGAGCGTTGCGGTCATCGGGCTGGGCGGGGTCGGTCTGTCGGTCGTGATGGGCGCGCGGCTGGCCGGCGCCGGGCGGATCGTGGCGGTCGACCGCGTCGCGGCCAAGCTGGACCTGGCCAGGGAGCTCGGGGCCACGGACACGGTCCTCGTCGGCGCGGACGGGACGATGACCGCCGCCACGCTCCGGGCCATCACCTCCGGCGGGCCGGACTTCGCCTTCGAGGCGATCGGCCGCCCGGCCACCGTGGAGCTGGCGATCGATGTCCTGCCTCCGGGCGGGACGGCGGTCCTCATCGGGATGACCCCGCAGGGCGAGCGGGCCGGCTTCGACGTCTACCGGTTCGTCGACGGTGGGCGGCGGATCCTCGGCTCGAACTACGGCTCCGCCGTGGCGGCGATCGACTTCCCGCGCTACGCCGAGCTCCACCTGGCCGGGCGGCTGCCCGTCGAGCGACTGATCGACCGCCGGATCGGCCTGGACGACGTCGAGGCGGCGTTCAGCCGGCTCCGGCAGGGCCGGGGGCTGCGAAGCGTGGTCGTCTTCTGAGCGCCCGCGTCAACCCGGCTGGCCGGCTCCGAGGAAGGTGACGCTGACGATCGTGACCAGCAGGAACAGCCCGTAGCGAGCCAGCCAGGCGCGCCAGGTGCCTTCCGCCTCGGCCAGCATCCGCGGCGCGAAGATGAAGGCCAGGTAGAAGAAGCCGCTGAACAGGACGTCGAGCCCGATCTGGCCAAGGAAGCCCGAGACGGTGGTCTTCGGGTCGCCGAGCAGCGGACGGAAGTCGAACAGCCCGGACAGGTCGGTGACCGTCCCACCGAACAGCGTGCCGGCCACCAGGATGAACGGCACGATCAGCAGCCGACGCTCGGTCCGCGGCAGTGAAGGCAGGTGCGAAGCCAGGAGGTAGGTCGTCATCGTGACCAGGAACGCCACCCCGACCACCCAGTCGCTGGCCAGACCGAGCCGTTCCATGCCCTGGGTCGCGACGATCGACAGCGACAGCAGGAACGGCAGCGGAGCGTAGGCGCGGGGCGTCCACTCGCCATCGAAGCTGATCGCCGGGTCGCCCGGGCTGCGGGTGGCCACGACGACCAGGGAGAGGGCAGCGGCGGCCATGAAGGCCAGACCGGTCAACCCGTCGGCCAGGGTCAGGCCGCCAAGCAGTCGCCCGATCGACCCGCCGGCGAGGAGCCAGACGATCAGGAATGCATCCTCGACCTGGAACGCGCCGCCACTGAGGCCGGCCAACCCGACATCGGCGGAGGCAATCGCCTGGGCGAGCCGCGCGCGCGGTCCCGAGTCGGTCGCTGCCGCGGAGGAGGTCAGCGGGTCGCTCATTGGGCGGAGCCGGCTGAGGCGGAGCCGGCTGTGGCAGAGGGCGCCTGACGCCTCGGCAGGACGTGAGCCGCCAAGCCTGGGAATGCCCGGACGACTGCGACCACCCCGACGAGACACAGGAGACCGCCAGAGACCACCGCGAACTGGGGTCCGGCCAGTGCCGCGACCGCGCTGGCCTCGATGTCGCCGAAGCGCGGTCCGCTGGTGACCACGAGCATGTGGATCGAGGTGATTCGTCCGCGCAGCTCGTCGGGCGTCTCGAGCTGGACGATCGTCGAGCGGAAGACGGCCGACAGCATGTCCGCCGCTCCGGCGATCCCCAGGAACACGAGCGCGAGGGCAAACGAGAACGTCGACAGCCCGAAGGCGGCGATGGCCAGGCCCCACACGACGACCGCCCAGATGACCGCCCGGCCAGGATGCTCGACCCGCGACACCCAACCCGAGACGAGGGCGCCGGCAAACGCTCCGATCCCCGGCGCGGCGGCCATCAACCCGACACCGACCGGGCCGTTGTGAAAGACCGTCAGGGCCAGGGCCGGGAACAGGGCCAGGGGCATCCCGAAGATCATCGCCACGAGGTCGATCGCGAAGGTCGACAGGATGACCGGGCGTTTGGCGGCGAAGGCGAGCCCTGCCCGGATCGCCGCCAGGCCGGGTCGACTGGCGGTCACCAGCGGCGCGATCGGGGCGATCATCGCCAGGGCCACGAGCGACGCCGCGAAGGTCGCGACATCGGCGGCATAGGCACCGGCCAGCCCGACCGTGGCGATCAGCAGCCCACCAACTGCCGGCCCGACGATTCCGGCCGCCTGGAAGTTGAGCTGGTTGAGGGTGATCGCCGAGGGCAGCCGATCCGGCGCCACGAGGCGCGGGATCGCCGAGGAGCGGGTTGGCTGGTCGACCGAGCCGATCCCGGCCGCGACGAAGGCCACGATCATGATCGCCGTGAGCGATGGAGCGGGCTGGATGGCGAGGACCGCCAGGGCCAGGCTCGAGATCGCCATCCCGATCTGGGTCAGGATCAGCAATCGGCGCCGGTCGACGGCGTCGGCGATCGAGCCCGCCCCGAGCGAGAAGATCAGGATCGGGATCAGCTGAACGACGGTCAGGACGCCGACCGCGACCACCGAGTTGGTCAGCACGTAGACCTGGAACGGCAGGGCGATCCGGGTCACCTGGTTGCCCATACCGCTGACCACCTGCCCGAACCACAACAGGCGGTAGTCGCGGTGCTCGTGGAGCGGACTGAGATCGACCAGCAGCCGCCGCGCGCTCTGTCGCCGAGACCCTCGACGCGGGGCGTCGGTCATGGGTCGGCCGGGGACCGGGCTCGCGCCGGCGCCACGCCTACTTGTCGCGTTCGGCGGCGTTGATCAGGGCGGCCTGGGCGGCGGCGAGTCGGGCGACCGGGACCCGGAACGGCGAGCAGGACACGTAATCGAGCCCGATCTTCTCGCATTTGAAGATCGATTCGGGATCGCCGCCGTGCTCGCCGCAGATCCCGAGCTCGAGATCCGGACGGACCGAGCGGCCCTTGTCGACGGCGATCTTCATCAGCCCGGCGACCGCGTCGTCGAGGGTCTGGAAGGGGTTGGCCGGCAGAATCTTTTCCTCGACGTACTTGAGCAGGAACCCGCCCTCGGCGTCGTCCCGGCTGTAGCCGAACGTCATCTGGGTCAAGTCGTTGGTGCCAAAGCTGAAGAACGCCGCGTCCTTGGCGATCTCGTCCGCGGTCAATGCGCCGCGCGGGACCTCGATCATCGTCCCGAACTTGTAGTCGACCTCGACGCCGGCCTTCGCCTCGACCGCCTTGGCCTCGGCTTCGAGCAGGCGCTTGGTGGCCTTGAGCTCGTTGGCGTGGCCGACGAGCGGGATCATGATCTTGGCGATCGGGTTGCCGCCGGCCTTCTTGACCGCGATCTGGGCGTTGAGGATGGCCCGAGTCTGGATCTTCACGAAGTCCGGGATCATCAGCCCGAGGCGGCAGCCGCGCAGGCCGAGCATCGGGTTCTGCTCGCGCATCGACTCAACGACGGCAAGCACCTCGCGGGCGTGGGCGTAGTCGGGATCGCTGGCCGGGGTGCCCTTGACCCGGTACTCGGTGACCTCGACCAGCAGGTCGTCGTGGTTTGGCAGGAACTCGTGGAGCGGCGGATCGATCAGGCGGACCACCACCGGCAGACCGTCCATCGCCCGGAAGATCCCCTCGAAGTCGCCCTGCTGGAGCACTTCGAGCTTGCCCATCGCCGCATCGAACCGGTCGATCGCCGCCCGGTCCTCGGCACCGAGGGTTTCGCCGGCCGCCAGCCGCGCCTTGGCCCGGGTGGCCACGTTGGCGACCAGGATCGCGTCGCGGACGATGTCCAGCCGCTCCCCTTCGCGGAACATGTGCTCGGTCCGGCACAGGCCGATCCCCTGGGCGCCGTAGCTCCGGGCGAGGGCCGCCTCCTCGGGCTTGTCGGCGTTGGTCCAGACGCCCATCCGGCGGACCTCATCGGCGTAGCCGAGGATCGTCTGGAGCTCGGGCTGATCCTCGAACCGGGCGCTGACGGTCGGCAGGGCACCGGCGTAAACGTCGCCGGTCGAGCCGTCGACGCTGATCCAGTCGCCCTCGGCGAAGGTCGCCCCGGTCTCGCTGCTTCGGGCGGTCCTGGTCGCGTAGTCGATCACCAACTCGGCGCATCCGGCCACGCACGGCTTGCCAATCTGGCGGGCCACGACCGCGGCGTGCGAGGTCGCCCCGCCGCGGGCGGTCAGGATGCCCTGGGCGACGGCCATGCCGTGGAAGTCGTCGGGGGAGGTCTCGATCCGGACCAGGACCGTCTTCTCACCCCGCCCCACCCAGGCCACCGCGTCGTCGGCCGAGAAGACCGCCCGGCCGACCGCCGCGCCCGGCGAGGCGTTGAGGCCGTGGGCGACCCGGGTCGCCGTTCGGAGCGCGGCGGGGTCGTACTGGTCGCGCAGGAGCTGGTCGACGTGGGCGGGCTCGATCCGGGCCAGGGCCTCCGCCTTGGTGATCACGCCTTCGGCGACCATGTCGGTGGCGATCTTGACCGCCGCCGCGGCGGTCCGCTTCGCGCTGCGGGTCTGGAGCATGTACAGCCGACCGCGCTCGATCGTGAACTCGAGGTCCTGGACGTCGCGGTAGTGGCGCTCGAGACGCTCGGCGATCCGCTGGAACTCCTCGTACGCGGCCGGCAGGTCCTGGGCCAGGTGGCTGATCTTCTGGGGCGTCCGGATCCCGGCCACCACGTCCTCGCCCTGGGCGTTGGTCAGGTATTCGCCGTACAGGACCTTCTGACCGGTGTTCGGGTCGCGGGTGAAGGCGACCCCCGTGCCGGAATCGTCGCCCATGTTCCCGAAAACCATGGTCACGACGTTGACCGCGGTGCCCAGGTCGTGGGCGATCTTCTGGTTCTCGCGGTAATCGCGGGCACGCTTGCCAAACCAGCTGGCGAAGACGGCCTTGATCGCCAGATCGAGCTGGTCGTAGGGATCGCTCGGGAAGTCGCGCCCCGTGTCGGCCCGGACGATCGCCTTGAAGGCGGCGGCGACCTCCTCGAGGGCGGCCGCATCGAGATCCGTGTCCTGGGCGGCGCCGCAAGTCTTCTTGGCCGCGTCGAGGGCGTGGTCGAAGCGCTCGCCGTCGACGCCCATGACGATCCGTCCGAACATCTGGATGAACCGGCGATAGGCGTCCCAGCCAAAGCGCTGGTTGCCGGTCAGGGCGATCAGCCCATGGAGGGTCTGCTCGTTGAGCCCGAGGTTGAGGACGGTGTCCATCATCCCGGGCATCGAGAACTTGGCCCCCGACCGGACGCTCACCAGGAGCGGGTTGGCCGGGTTGCCAAAGCCCTTGCCGGTCTCCGCCTCGACGGCCCGGACCGCCTCGAGGACGTCGTCCCAGAGCCCCTCGGGGAGGCGCTCGCCGGCCGCGAAGTAGTCGTTGCAGGCCTCGGTCGTGATCGTGAAACCGGGTGGGACGGGCAGACCGGCGATCGTCATCTCGGCCAGGCCAGCGCCCTTGCCACCAAGCAGGTCGCGCATCGTGGCGTCGCCTTCGGCCTGCCCGCCGCCCCAGGCGAAGATGTAGCGCTTGGCCGCGCGATGCGCGCGCTCCGTCAGGGTGGCAGCCGGGTCGGTCATGGGGGTGGGTCCCTCCGGAGGATCGTGAGCGTGGGCGCCGGTCGGCGCGCGGTCAGCAGGATGCCCTTCGATTGTACGGCGGCGGCCGGTGAGCGTGGCCCGACGGTGAGGTTTCGGTCGCCGTTCGGACAGGTTTCGGCGACCCTTCGGCACCCGGCCGCCTCCGTCCCGACACCTTCTCGGGTCGGCGTGTCTCGGTAGACTTGGTGGGAGCGGTCCCCTCCCCCGGTTGCCGCTCCCGCCACCGTCGCCCCTGGAGAACCCGCCGCATGATCGACGTCGCCGACGAGCGCACGATCGCCGCCGAGGCGCCGCAGTACAACGCCCGGCTGGTGCGGCGCGAGGACGAGACGGACAGCCTGGCTTATTTCTGGGTCCGCTTCGACGGTCAACCGACCCCGTTCGAGTCCGGCCAGTACATGACCATCGGGGTGTTTGCCGACGAGCGTCTCGTCCAGCGCCCCTACTCGGTCGCCTCGCCACCGGTGGCGGCGGGCACGGACGGCTACGAGTTCTATGTCCGGCGGGTGGTCGGCGGCACCTTCACGCCGCTGTTGTGGCGGTTGCCGATCGGGCACGGGATGCGGATGATCGGCCCGAAGGGCAAGTTCACCCTCGAGCCAGACGACGACCGGATCCACCTGTTCATCTCGTCGGGAACCGGCAACGCCCCATTCGTGTCGATGATGAAGACACTCCTGGCCGCGGGGCGGCCGCGTCGGGCGGTGTTCCTCAATGGCGTGTCGTACGCCGACGAGCTGGGCTACCGACGGCTGCTCGAAGGCTGGCAGCAGAGCGGCGATTACCCGGTCGACTACGTGCCCACCGTGTCCCGACCGGCCGACGCCCGGAATGCCGACTGGACCGGCCGAACGGGGCGGGCGGAAGTGGCCCTGCCGGGCGTCCTCGACGACCTGCGACTCGATCCGAGCAACGCGATCGCCTACATCTGCGGCAACCCGGACATGATCCTGGCGGCCGAGGCAACCCTGCTCGAACGCGGTTTCCCCGAGCCGCAGGTCAAGAAGGAGCTGTACTGGCCAAAGGGCAAGGAGCCTCGCGGTGCGCTCGGCGCAGCCGACGCGGCCGCCGACGCCGACGAGTAGCCCCCGCGGCCGGTCGCTCAGCGATGGACGCTGAACGACCAGTGGACGGCCAGGAGCCGGTTTCCCGATCCATCGTGGATCCCCGACGTGGCGTAGACCGCGTAGTGGGCGCCACGGATCATCCACAGGGTCGGGTCGATCGTGGCCACGAACGTCTCCGGGTCGTAGCTGACCCGGGCCCGGACCCACTTCCCGGTGGCCAGGTTGCGCAGCCGCAGGGTGAACGTCGACACGCCGCTGACCGGCTCGGAGAAGACCACGGTCAACGACGCCTTGGCCGCGACATCGTGGGCGCCGGCATGGGGCGTCCGCTTGCGGATCGTCGGCCGGACGTGATCGTTGATCGTGACCGATTCGCTGACGACGTCGGCGATCTCGCCATTCTCGTCGATGGCAATCGCCTCATAGCGATAGCAGAACCCGGGACGCAGCCCCGTGTCGACGGTTGGGTTGATGAAGTCGAGGACGATGTAGTCGTCGATCGGCTGGTCGAGATCGGGGCAGCTGCCGCCGTGGAACAGGCGCCACGAGACGCGCACGAGCAGCCCGTCGACGGTGGCGTGGCTGACCGTCCAGGCGACCGTCGTGACGGTGGTGTTCTGGCGGATCGGGACGATCGGCGAGTCGAAGGTGACGTCGAGCGGCCCGCTCGGTCCGGGCGCGGGCTCGAAGTCGGGCAGCGGTGACGGGACGGGCTCGGTCAGCGCGGCCGCCGCGTCGACCCGGCCTGAGCCGTACTGGTCATCGCGCCCGGCTAAACCGAGATCGACCGCGCTTGCCCGGAGGACGCCCTCGAGCTGGCCGACACCGAGGGACGGCCGGGCGGCCCAGACCAGGGCAGCGACGCCGGCCACGTGCGGGGAGGCCATGCTCGTCCCGCTGTCGCGCTCGTAGCCGTCGGGGTTGATGTCGAGCGGCATCGTCGACAAGGTGTCGACGCCCGGCGCCGACAGGTCCACGGCGCGGTTGACGGTCGAGAAATCGGCCACCACGTCGCTCGAGTCGACCGCCCCGACCGAGACCACCCCCTGGAGCCCGGCCGGATAGAACATCAGCGGGTTGCCACTGTTCCCGGCGGCCGCCACGACCAGGATCCCGGCGGCCCGGGCGGCGCTGAAGGTCGGCTGGAAGAGGGCGATCTCATCGGTGCTGAGCAGGCCGCCAAGCGACAGGTTGATCACATTGGCGCCGTGGGTCCGGGCCCAGTCGACGCCATCGAGGACGTCCGAGAAGAAGCCCGCACCGGCGCCGTCGAGAACCTTGATCGGCATCAACGAGCTGTCCGGGGCGATCCCCGCGATCCCGGTTGCGTTGTCGGTCCGGGCGAAGATCGCGCCGGCGACGTGGGTGCCGTGACCGTACGGGTCGCTGACATCGGTGTTGTTGAACGTTTCGTTGCGGGGCGAGACGACGGTCGTCCCGACCAGGTCCGGGTGGCTCAGATCGACCCCACTGTCGATGACCGCCACGACCACGCTCGGATCCCCGGTCGTGGTCTGCCAGGCCTGCGGCACGTCGATCTGGGCCAGATCCTCCTGTGCGCCGTAGAGCGGGTCGGATGGCGGATCGGTCGGGAAGGCCGTCGCGTGGACGACCGCATCGGCGACCACCGCGATCACCCGCGGGTCGGTCCGCAGGGTGGCGGCAACCTGGCCGGCCCGACCGCTGAGCGCAGTGACCACGCTTCGCTGCGCAACGGCCGAACGCACGAACGTCCGGACTCCCGACAGCTTGAGCTGGGCCGGTGCGGCGTCACGCCACAGGACCACCAGGCGGCCGCCGGGCGCGGCGGCGTCGGTGGCCCGGATCGCGGTTGCCGGCGTTGCGCCAATGGCGGGCAGCGCGAGGAGGATCGAACAGGCGAGCGCAACGAGAACGCTGCCCAGCGTTCGGATCCGGACCGGCACGTGACCCCCGTCTGCCGCGGCCTCGTCGAGGCTGCTGGCCGGACGGTAACGGGCGCGAACCCGGAGCGCAATGGCCGGGTCGGCTCCGGTCTTCGCGATCGTCATCCGAGTGACCCCACCGTCCTAGGGTCGGGTGGCGGCAAGGCGGGCCAGCACGATCGCCTTGACCTGGTCCGCGGCGACCCGTTCCTGGGTCATCGTGTCACGATCGCGGATCGTGACCTTGCCGTCCTCGAGCGAGTCGACGTCGACCGTCACGCACCACGGCGTCCCGATCTCGTCCTGACGGCGATAGAGCTTGCCGATCGCCGCCGTGTCGTCGTAGACGGCCATCACGTCACGCTTGAGGTCGGCCTTGATCCGGTGGCACAGCTCGACGATCTCGGGCCGCTTCTTGAGCAGCGGCAGGACGGCCACCTTGTACGGGGCGAGGTCGGGATGGAGCGCCAGCGAGACCCGGGTCTCGCCCCGGACCTCCTCCTCGCGGTAGCTGTCGATCAGGAAGGTGAACGCCGCCCGGTCGGCGCCGGCCGCCGTCTCGACGATCCAGGGCACGAAATGCTCCTCGGTCGTCGGGTCGAAGTACTCGAGGTTCTCGCCCGATGCCGCGGCGTGGCGAGAGAGGTCGAAATCGCCCCGGTTGTGGACGCCCTCGAGCTCTTTCCAGCCGAACGGGAAGCGGTACTCGACGTCGACCGCCTTCTTGGCGTAGTGGGCCAGCTCGTCGGGGGCATGCTCGCGCAGCCGCAGCCGCTCGGGCGTGACGCCGTACGCCTCGTACCAGGCCAGCCGGCGGGGCAGCCAGTCCTCGAAGGCCGCTGCGGCGGCGGCTTCCGGCCGGACGAAATACTGCATCTCCATCTGCTCGAACTCGCGCATTCGGAAGACGAAGTTGCCCGGGCTGATCTCGTTGCGGAAGCTCTTCCCGATCTGGGCGATCCCAAACGGGACCTTCTTGCGGGTGGACTGCTGGACGTTCTTGAAGTTGACGTACGAGCCCTGGGCCGTCTCGGGCCGCAGATAGACGACCGCGGCGTCCTCCTCGACCGGGCCCATGAACGTCTTGAACATCAGGTTGAACCTACGCGGCGCCGACAGCGGACCACCATCGTTGGGGCACTTCAGGCCGAGGCGCTCCACGATCCCCTCGTCGCGCAGGTCGGTCGCCGACAGGTCCTCGGCGCCCGGCAGCTCGTCGAGCCGGTAGCGCCGACGGCAGGTCGCGCACTCGACCAGCGGGTCGCTGAACGAGCCGACGTGACCGGATGTCACCCAGACCTCGGGATGCATCAGGATCCCCGCGTCCAGCCCGACGATGTCGTCGCGCTCCTGGACCATCGCCCGCCACCAGGCCCGCTTGACGTTGTTCTTGAGCTCGACCCCCAGGGGCCCGTAGTCCCACACGGCGTTGATCCCGCCGTAGATCTCGCTCGACGGGAAGATGAACCCGCGACGTTTGCTCAGCGAGACGATCGTTTCGAGGTTGGCGACGGCGGGCGCGACGGAATTCGGATCGGAGCTGGGGGGTTGGGTCACGACGGGCGACTCCGCTGGGGCGACCGGCCGTGGCAGGGACGGTCGCAGGGACGTTGGTCGGGCGATGCTAGCAGACGGGGCCCCTGGATCAGCCGGCCGGGAGCACGGTTCGGAGCAGGCGTACGGCGTTGCCGCCCATGACGGCGGCGATGGCTGGCTCATCGAAGCCCTCGGCGAGCAGGGCCTCGGTGACCTGGACAATCCCGGTGGCGTCGAACGGGACGGGCACGGCGCCGTCGAAATCGGAGCCCAGCCCGACGTGGTCGATCCCGGCGATCGCCACCGCATAGCGGATCGAGCGCGCGATCGCCCTGGCATCCTCGCCGCCCGAGGCGGTCGGCCAGAACCCGATCCCGATCAGCCCGCCGGTCCCGGCGATCGCCCGCAGGTGTGTGTCGGACAGGTTGCGGACGTTGTCGGCCACACCGCGCACGCCGGTATGCGAGGCGATCACCGGTCGGGTGGCCGCGTCGAGGACATCGTCGATCGTCCGCACCGAGGCGTGGGCCACGTCGACGATCATCCCGCGCGCCTGCATTCGAGCGACCATCTCCCGGCCACGGGCCGTCAGCCCGCCCTGCTCGATCCCATGGGCGGAGCCGCCAAAGGCATTGTCGAAGAAATGGGTCGGCGACATCATCCGGTAGCCGGCCTCGGCAAGGACCTCGACGTTGGCCGGGTCGCCATCGAGTGCATGGGCACCCTCGATGGCCAGGAATCCGGCGGCGATCGCGTGGTCACGCACCCGTCGGGCCAGGTAGCCATCCAGGGCGTTGACGGAGGTCAGGATCGCCAACCGGCCGCCTGATCGGGTGGCCATGGCGTGGGCCCGGTCCGCCTGGTAGCTGGCTCGAGCCAGGCGGCTTCGCCAGGTCGCCCGTGGCCAGCGCTGGGCGAGCGCCAGGAGGGTCACATCGTCGGTCCGGTCGTCGTTGCGCTCGAGGTTCACCCGGCGTGGCACCTGGGTGCACACCGCGAGCCCCTGGACGGCGATCCCACCCTCGATCAGGCGCGGGACGTCGACGTGGCTGTGCGAGGCTCGGCGGAGCAGATCTCTGCCCCACAGCAGTGAGTCGGCGTGGAGGTCGACCACGGTCAACCGGCCATGGAGCGCCTGGGCGTCATCCGAGGCGGGGTAGGGCGGCCGACGCAGGACCGGGTTCTTGGCGCGGGCGACCCGATCCGGGACGATCTGGAACGCCATCCCGACCCCGGCGGCAAGCGCGGCCGCCACTCCACCGAGACCGAGCGCCATCGCGCGCCGGATCAGGGCCTCACCGCCGCGCGGGCGGCGAGAACGACGATCGGCCGGAGGGTCGCTCCGGCCGATCGAACCTGGTCAGCTGAGGCTAGCGCCGGCGTCGTCCGGCGGCTCGCTTGGGCTTGTCGAGCAGGAACAGGGCTCCGGCCATCACGAGGCCGAGTCCCAGGAAGACCATCGACAGCGAGGCGACCGGCGGCTGACCGTCGGAGTCGATCGTCGAGGTCGGTGGCAGGGTGATCTTGGGGGTGGCGGTCACGCCTTCGACCGTGCCGCCCGGGGTCGGGGTCGGATCGTGGCGGGCGGTGGCGGTCGGTTCTGTGGTCCCCGTCTCGCAGGCGAGATCGAGCGGGATGTCCCGGCCGACATCGTCCACCGACTGATAGCCATCCTGGCTGTCGTCCGGCCGCAGGATGTGGGCCCGAACCGTGTGACTGCCGGTGGGGATCGCGACCGAGGCCTCGAAGCCATCGGCCAGGGCGCCGTCGCCGTTGATCCACGAGAAGTCGGGTGGGCTGCCGTCGTTGCCGCTCAGGCCGCTGACGGACTTGCCGGCGCCATCCAGCCGGATGTAGGCGTTCTCCGGACGGGTCTGCTGAAACTGCGTTCCGTCGGCACTGAGGACGAGCGCGAAGAGCGTGCCACTGGAGCAGTCATAGCGCAGGTAGAGATTCGCCACGACGGGCTTGGCGGGATTGCCCGCGTCCGTCATGGGCGCGAAAAGGTCGGCGCCGAGGGCCCAGTCGCCCGTTGCACCGTCGACGATGGCCGAACCGTAGGTCGGGCTGGGTGGGCTGGCTGCTCCGACGGCCGCCGGCCCGGCGAACGACAGAGCGATCAGCCCCACGGCCGCGACCCAGGCGAGCGGACGGAGCAAGCGTCCCCCGCGGGCTCGAACCAACCGATGACGGACCCCTGTCCGCATGGCCTGTTCCTCCTTGGACCGATAGCGATCCGATGATGTCCCGGTGTCCGGATGAGCCGGACCATCGATGATGGGGCGAATCATGACCGAATCGGCGGCTCCCGTCCAGTACGAACGTTCTATCGCCTTCCGGACCGGACCCTACTCCACCGCCCCGAACTCCCTGGCGACGCTTGTGGTGTCGGTGCTGACCGGCACCAAGGCAAGGTCGGCGGTCAGGTGCCTGGCGTGCTCAGGCGACGGCGTTCGGGCCCGGATGAGCGGGCGATGGTGGTACCGGAGCCCATCTCGCCGCCGGCCAGGGCGGCCGCGGCAAGGTCGAGTCGGAGGGGTGGCAGCTCAGCTGCGAGCCAGGCCTCGCAGCTATCTCTGAGCCGCGCCCCCAGCACCCCGGCTCCAATCGTGGTCGTGTCCGGCAGATCGATCGAAAACCGGCCTGGGGCGACGACCCGGACGACATCGCCGGCCCGGCTGCGCTCACGGAGGACACCCGCGATCACCGGACTCAAGCGGGCCGCGGCGGCGACCAGGGCAGCCTCGGCGACGACCGAAAGTTCAGGATCGATGGCCGTAAGGGCCGTCGTCAGGCGGGTCGCCGGTCGAGACGGGAAACCGGGTTCCGGCTGCGGAGCCGGACCGGGCGGCAGGTTGGCCACCGCGACCCCTTCGCTGGGCGTCCTGGCCGGCCCAGCGTCGATCGCAACCGGCACGGGCCCGCGGTCGAGGGCCCCCGGCGCCGTCTCCGTCGCGGGCGCCGGGGTCGAATCGGGCGCCGGGGACGTCGGAGCGGGCGGGCGATTCCCGGAGGCCACGTAGCGGCTCGGGCGAAGGAGGGCCACGACGGGCACCGGTCGGAAGGCCGGTTCATCGGCCACCGGAGACGCGGTCACGGGAGACGCGGCTGCCTGAGACGCGGCTGCCTGAGACGCGGCTGCCGACGTCGGTTCCGCGGCCAGCGGAGCCGCTGGTGCGACCGCC
>Ga0080064_1002829_pt1 | contig 27749 bp, 20 predicted proteins | sample Subgrocontami54m_FD_69260 | JGI IMG/M metagenome (GOLD analysis project Ga0080064, IMG submission 69260) | Subsurface groundwater microbial communities from S. Glens Falls, New York, USA - GMW46 contaminated, 5.4 m (SPADES assembly) (version 2) ...
TCTCGCACTGGGCGATTGGGTTACCTCAGGACACAGTGTCCTGATCACCGGCGCAACCGGCGCCGGCAAGTCGTGGCTGGCCTGCGCTCTGGCGCAATATGCCTGTCGCCGCGGCCACTGCGCCCTCTACCAGCGGGTACCGCGCTTGCAGGAAGAACTGCGCATTCGCCACGGTAGCGGTGTCTTTGGCAAGTGGCTGATTCAACTGGCCAAGACCGACGTGCTGGTCCTGGATGACTGGGGTATGGGCGCCATCGACAACACCACCCGCTCGGATTTACTGGAGATCATCGATGACCGTGCCACCCACAAGGCGACGATCATTACCAGTCAACTGCCGATTGAGCACTGGCATGCCTGGATCGGCGATGCGACGATCGCCGACGCCATTCTCGACCGCCTCATGCAGCGCAATCATCGCCTCACGCTGACCGGCGATTCGCTGCGTCAGGAAAAACCAAAACCAGCAAAAGAGAAAAAACCGCCGATGCCACACATTGACAGCGCAACCGTTTAGCGTCGCTCGTGCATCCAAAAACGCTCGATTTGCACAACCAACATCCTCACTTGACCGACTTATCCACCGCGGCGGACGTTCATGGTCTGAGTAGGGACCACGCCCGCCGCCGTGGATAAGTCTACGTTCCCGATGTTAATCGGCCGACCAACCCGCACCGCTCAAAAAGGACAAAACCATGCATCCATCGTGACCGACCACCGTATAATTCAAGCGCGCAACACCACACCCTGCGCAACGGTCACGTTCAACCGGAATGAGCGGTCATCTTCGCCGGAATACGCAGCTGAAGTCGATGACCGGCACGAATTTCGTGCACGTGCCCTACAAGGGCGGGGCGCCGGCCACCGCGGACCTGCTCGGCGGCCAGGTGCAGTTGCTGATCGGCGGCATCGCCACCAACCTGCCACACTTGAAGAGCGGCAAGCTGCGCGCGCTCGGCGTGACGAGTCTGCGGCGCTCGCCCTCGCTGCCCGAGGTGCCGGCGATCGCCGAGACGGTGCCGGGCTACGACGCCAGCGTCTGGATCGGGCTGGTGGCGCCGGCGGGCACGCCGCGGCCGGTGATCGAGCGCATCCGCGGCGGGGTGGTGCGCGTGCTGCAGGACCCGGAGCTGCGCGCGCGCCTCGCCACCCAGGGCTTCGATCTGCTCGCGAACACGCCCGAGGAGTTCGCGGCGCTGATCCGGTCCGACACCATCAAGTGGGCCAAGGTGATCAAGGACGCCAACATCCGCGCCGAGTAAAACCATGATGCTATCGCCGGATTACGGGAGGCCGTCGTGAAATCAGTAAATCTGAAATCGGGAAATGCATCGCGGGTGGACTCGCTGCTCGGCGGCATGGCCGGGACGCTGTCTGAGGGTTTGGTTCCGCTCTGGATTTACAAGGACCCGGACATTTTTCGCGCGGAAATGGAACGCATCTTCGCCCGTACCTGGGTGTTCGTCGCGCACCAGTCGGAGATACCGCGCCCCGGGGACTACGTAGCGCGGCCCATCGGCCTGGATCCGTTCATCGTGGCGCGCGGCAGCGACGGCAAGGTGCGGGTGCTGTTCGACAGTTGCCGCCATCGGGGCGCCAGGGTATGCCCGTCGGACCAGGGCAATGCGGACAATTTTGTCTGCCCCTACCACGGCTGGTCCTACACCAACAGCGGCAGGCTCGATGCGGTGCCGAACAAGAACACCGCCTACAAGGGCCTCAACCAGAACGACTGGGGCCTGCTCGAGGCGGCGCGGGTCGAATCGTACCGCGGGCTCGTATTCGCGTCGCTTTCGGATGAAGTGCCGTCACTGACGGAGCATCTGGGCGATTTCCGCTGGTATCTCGATACCCACCTGGCCCTGACCGACGGCGGCATGGAGGTGGTCGGCACGCCGCACCGCTGGCGCATCGATGCCGACTGGAAATCCGCCGCGGAGAATTTCGCCGGAGACAGCTATCACACGCAGACCCTGCACCAGTCGATCATGCGCATCGGCATCGCGCCGCGGGCCGCGGCCGGTGCCAGCGGCGGCAGCAACGACGTCCACGTCACCGAGTGCGGCGGGCATACCACCAGCATTCGCCGCACCGACCCCGGGGTCGTGAATTTCTGGGGCTACCCCAAGGATGTCGCGCGCCACTTCCGGCGCGGCGAGCTGAGCGCTGCGCAATTCGAGCTGGCGCAGCGCTCGGTGGTCCATACCGGCACGATTTTCCCGAACCTTTCGCTGATCCACATCGGCGGCACCGACGACCCGGACAAGCCGATGACGGCCTATTTCAACTTTCGCCAGTGGCAGCCGCGCGGGCCGGGCGAAATGGAGGCCTGGAACTGGGTGATGGTCCCCAAGGAGGCGAGCGCCGAGTACAAGGCCCGTTCCTACAAGGTGTCGGTGGCGAATTTCAGTCCGTCGGGAAATTTCGAGCAGGACGACTCGATCGTCTGGAGCGGCGTGGCGCGCTCCGCCGGCGGCGTCTTCGCCCGCGCCCGCGGCGTGCTGCTCAACTACCAGATGGGCCTGCCGGACATGAGTGAGGCTAAGCCGGCAAAGGACTGGCCCGGCCCGGGCGAGGTCTATGACACCAATCTGGAAGAGGGTGTCCAGCGCACCTTCTTTCGCCATTGGCAGCGCGCCATGAGCGGTGGCGCGAGGGGCGAGGCGCCGGAGGAACCATGCCAGCCGTAGCGGCGGCCGACACGGCCAGCCCGGGGATTTCCCGGGCGGACGCCGAGGAATTCCTGTTTTGCGAAGCGCAGGCCCTGGACGACTGGCGCCTGAACGACTGGCTGGCGCTCGTCACACCGGACATCGACTACCGCATCCCGGTGCGCACCAGCCGCGAAACCCGGGACAGCGACTTCATGTTCAGCGAGGCGACCTACTACATGGTCGAGGATTATGGATCGCTGGCGGCGCGGGTGCAGCGCCTCGTCTCGGGTGTGGCGTTCTCTGAATCGCCGCGTACGCGCATGCGCCGGCACCTGTCGAACGTGCGCATCGCCTCCCGGTCAGACACGCGGTCGGGCACGCAGTCGGGCACGCAGTCGGGCACGCAGCCAGGGATTGAGGCGCAGGTGCGCAGCAACCTGCTGTTTTTCTGGTCGCGAGACGACGTGCAGCGCCTGATATCGGCGGAGCGGCGCGACACGCTGCGCCGGGTGGACGGCCGGCTGCTGCTTGCCCGGCGCGTGGTGCTGCTCGACCATGTGTCGCTGCCCCTGCCCAACCTATCGACGGTCCTCTGAATCGATGCTTGGCCGTGGAAGGCGAGGGGAGTGAGCGCGACGTCGCCGGCTACCCGGGCGCTCACGCTTGCGCCTTATCCCCGCGGAGCGCTTCGGCCGACGGGGACTGCGACGGCCCACCGAGCGCTTTTTCAACGCGCGGCATCACTTCCTCGCCGAAGCGCCGCACCGACTCCAGGACCGCCTCTTTAGGCAATCCGCCGCCGTCGAACTTGCAGAGGATGCTGTCGAGCCCCAGCAGCGTATGGAATTCGAGTATCCGCTCGGCGACCCGCTCCGCATCGCCATAGATCATCGGTCCGCGCGGACCGTATTTGGCCAGTTCAGGCCGGGGGCGGCCGAGTATGAGGTTGGTCGACCAGTTGATATAGCCCTGGTAATACGGCTGCCAGAATTTTTCGGCCTCGGCCGTCGTGTCGCGAATCATTAGGTGCGCGCCGATGGCAATCTTGCACGCGCTTGCAGACAGCCCCCGTTCTTCGCAGAGCTGCCGGTAGCGCCTGGCCATGGGCACGAAAAATTCCGGCGGATTGAAAATGCCCGGAAGCACCAGCGGCAGGCCATGCTTGACCGCCAGAGCCAGTGATTGCTCCGAGGACCCGCCGCCGTACCAGAGCGGCGGATGGGGCTTTTGCAGCGGCCGCGGCCGCAGCGAGATGCCCTTCAGGGGCGAGCGGAAGTCGCCGGACCAGTCGACCTTATCTTCCCGCCACAGGCGCAACAGCAGGCCGATTTTCTCGTCCAGGATCGACATGCCGCGCTTGATGTCCAGGCCGAAGTGCGCGTAGCTGTCCGGGATGATGCCCCGCCCGACGCACAACTCGGCGCGCCCGTTGCTCAGGATATCCAGCGTGGCGAAATCCTCGGCGACGCGTACCGGATCCTGCGTTCCGAGAAGGGTCACCGCGGTGCTCAGCCGCAGGGCGCTGGTGCGTTCCGCGACGGCGGCAAGCAGCATCTGCGGCGCCGCCAGCGCATACTCGCTGAAATGGTGCTCTCCCAGCCAGGCGCCGTGAAACCCGAGTTTCTCGGCGAGCACGCACAGCTCGACGATGAAGCGGTGGCGCTCGGCCTCGGTCTGGTTGTAGCGGCCGGTGTGCGGATCGCGCACATGATCGCCGAGCGACAGCAGTCCGAATTTGATCATGTTCATCTCATCCATCGGTGAACAATGCGGCGCGCCTTTCGCGCGGGGCGGACGCTGCGCAACGACTGCCGCCGTTACTTCTTGTTCAATTCCTTCCAGGGATCCTTGACCTGCGGAATCGTCTCGATCTCGACGTTGTAGAGCCGGTCGCCGATCTTGCGTGTCTCGCGGATGTAGATGTTTTGCACGATGTCGCGGGTCGCCGGATCGATGTGGATCGGTCCCCGCGGACTGTCGGGGTTCCTGTAGTTGGCCGCCGCGGCCAACTGTCCCTGGGCACTTTGCAATTCCTCCAGCCGCAGCTCGAACTGCCCGATTTCCCGATCAAGCCGTTCCGAGGAGCGACCGAACTGCATGCGCTTGAGCTTGGCAATCAGAAGTTTCAGGTGTTCGATCTCGGCCAGATGGGAGGCGAGCAGATCGGTCACCCCGGCTGCGAGCCACACCCGGGTGCCCGAAGGCAGCGCAAACATTACAGTCCCTCGGACCCAGGAAACCGGCGCTGGGCGTGACGGGCTGGATAGGGCAAGGCCATGGGGAAAATCAAGCGTCGATGCGCGGAACAATGCCGGGCCGTTTCGGTGTAACCCGGTCAAGCGGCGCGAATTTCGGCATGCGTGTATTCCCGCAGAGCCTGTTCTCAGCGTTTTCCATTCTGGCAGTCGGTCGCTCACAAAGTCCGACAGACGGCAACACCGGCGCCGGATATCCGTGGAGACGGGGCTGCCGATCCACCCGACAAATGGACCGCGATCCGGAGAAGTCATGATGGGTCGAATTTCGCAGGCGGCCAGCGCCACGCGACGAGCCAGCCGCAAACGGCCAGCAAGACAGTCGTGACATCGCCATGTCGCCCGGGCAGGAATTGCTGTATCCATTCCAGGGAAAAAGCGAGCATCGCAATGACTAACGCGCCGGCCGACGCGACCTCGAACCGGCGCCGTGGCGAAGTGACGAAATTCACCAGACATCCCAGCGCCAGAAACGGCCAGATCGCGGCGAGAATGTTGGCGAATCCGTTCAGGTTGTTTTCTATCTCGCCGGCGAAAGGCACCCAGTTGAATGGCTGGGCGGTACCGGACCCCGGACTGAGTTCCAGTGCGGCAAACCCGCCTGTCAGACAAACGACAGAAGCATAAACGCGCCATTTACGGGGAAAGTGTGCTGCTACCGCCAACACGGCGGCGCCGATAAAAAGCCCGCATGCGGCTTCCAGGGAAAGCTGGCGGCTCGCTATGAAAATCTTCGCTGCCAGCACGCCTGCCACAACTGCAGCAAACGGGATGACGAGCGGCCGGCCGCGCTTCAAAAGGCATGACATCAGCAGTCCCAATCCTGCAATGTTCAAGGCGTATGCTGCACTGTCGTACGGCCTGAATAGCGATGGGTCCTGAAGTGTTCGCCAGAACGCTGACAGTCCTTCGACAATTGTTTGCCTGTCGATCGAGGGAACGAACGGGCTCCATTGGGAAAGAACCCAGAGCAGAAATGCGGCGAATCCCACTTCGTAGAGCGGCCCGGAGCGAAACCAGCGGTTCCATAGGTTACGAATGGTTCCGGCCAGCGCGGCATGGCCGAGAAACGTACTTGCCAGGCAAGCGCCCATGAGCGTTCCCCCAACATTCAGCAGAACGTCCGTCGTTGATGGCGTCCGCGCCGGCAGAAGCGTCTGCACCATTTCGACCGACAGGCTCAACGCGGCGCCGACACAGCCTGCAATGGCAACAGTCATGACAGGGGAGGCACGACTGCGGTATCGCCAGCCCAGCATCAGTCCCAGGGGAATGTAAGCCAGGACATTCGAGATCAGGTCGGACCGGGACGGCCGGCTTTGCCAGGGTGCGCTCAAAAGATCCCAGAATGGTTCCGCGGGCGCTCGCCATCCCGTCAAGGGGTACAGGCTCGCGTAGGCAATGAGCGCGATATACGCAATGATCACGACGCCGTGCAGCGTAGCCGTGGTGGCGCTGGTGATCTGCGGGGCGGATGCCGCCCGCGGTTGGAGCGCCGCGACGGATTGCTTTTTCGCCGTGCGCGGCGGGGACAAAGTCCGCGAAGGAATCTGTAGTAGCGCTCCCAATACGAGCACCAGTAACGGCTGCGTGATGCTGGGTGGTCGGCCGATAATGAGGATGTGGAGCGCTTCGAGGAAGGCGGCGATCACGGCGAGTGCGATGCCGGTGGCGAACGGTGATACGCCGTTCGTTCGCACCAGCCACAGGATGCTTGCGAAAACATACAGTGTGGTGAGCAAGGCATGGCTGACAGCCAGCGCCGATCCTCGCGTAAATTCGGCGAACGGCGCCACGATGAATGGCTCGGGGACGTCCCGCATGGCAAATGGCGCGAGTTCGCCGATGGTATATGCGGCAAGCAGCAGCAGCGCAAGGGTGGTGGTGCGACGCGGTTCGGCGCAATGTCTCAGCAGCCACCAGAGGGCGCAGCCAAGGGCAAGCCCGGTCAGCGTTGCAACGGTTTGTTCGAGCGCCCCGCTGAACACATAGCCTGCGGCTATCATCCCCGCAAGCAACAACAGCCACTGCAGCGAGCGTGCCTCGCCGCTGATTGCGGCGACGGCCCGACCTGCCATCAGGGCTACCGCGGCATGCAGGAGCACCTGGCTGACTAGCGTGTAAGGCGCGGGACCGGCGCCCGAGCGCCCATGAACGCTGGCTGCGATCGACAGGCCCTCGAGCGCCAGCCAGAGCGAAATCAGACCCAGCGGCAGTGCGGCGCCGGTATTGCGAAACGTTGGCGCCGCCGGACGTGGAGGCACGGCGCTAGTGTTCGCGCGGGAAGCGGATTGATGTCTCACGGGAGGCGGGTCCGCGCGCCGCCCTCGGCCGCGGGGACGCTGCCCGCGCAGCGGGCGGCCCACGCGGCGACCCCGATTCCAATCACGACACCGGCGCTATCGAGAAGGACGTCGGCAAGCGATGCGTGGCGCCCCGGCACGAATGATTGATGCCACTCGTCCAGCACGCCGTAGCCGAAGGCCACCCCCGCGGCGCTGATCGCGCGAACTCTTGCCCCATTCAGCCAGCCTGCGAGCGCCCAGCACCACGCCCATGTCAGGGACGCAAAAGCCGGGACGTGCAAAATATTCTGAATCGTAGGCGAGAGCCAGTAAAACAGGGCGTACACCGCCGGGTCATTCGGCAGCGGCGTGCCCGGCAGCGAGGACAGCCAGTAGATGAGGCCCATGATCAGCAGCGGCAAGGCCACATGGCCCTTGTGCGGCGGACTTCCCGCAATTGCCGTTGCAAGCACAGTGACGCCTTTCAAGTTGTCTTCATTCGATTCGGCCAATCGCGCCTTGGTGTTCAATACGGGTCTTCAGCGCACAATCCGGGTCCAGATCAGGGAGATTGCGTCGAACGGATCGAACCGGCTTGCGCGTCCCCCGAGACAACGATGGAGGAAGTCCTCCGTTTTGCGCAATATGGCGAGACGGTGCGCCCAGTAACCCATGCCATGTCCCATGTCCGGGATCGCCAGGTACTCGACCGGTTTGCCTGCATCGCGGAGCGCGGCGACCATGCGCTCGGCCTGGTCCGGGCGCACCCGCACGTCCTTCGCGCCCTGCACAATCAGCACCGGGTGCTTCAGCATCGTCGCGTGGGCAAGCGGCGACTTGAGGGTCATTTCCTCACGGTCTTCGGCGATGGCGGGATCGCCGACGTAGTCATGCCACATCGACAGGTCCACCTTCCAGTACGCCGGAAACGATTCAATCAGCGAGGCGAGGTCCGTCGGACCGCCCAGCGATACGCCGCAGGCGAAGACCTCCGGGGTCATGGTGAGGCCTACCAGTGCGGCATAGCCGCCATAGCTCCATCCCATTATGGCCACGCGCGCCGGATCGGCGATCCCCGTGCTTGCCGCCCAGCGCACCGCATCGATCAGGTCGTCGTGCATCTTGCCGGCAAATTCGCCGATGCCGGCACTGAGAAAGCGTTGTCCGTAGCCGCGCGATCCCCGGAAATCCACCTGCAGCACCGCGTAGCCGCGGTTGGCGAGGAATTGCGCGTAAGTCGCCTCATCCGATTGCAGCGGATTGGTCCAACTGGTACGCATCCAGGGGCCGCCGTGGACCAGCAACACCATTGGCAAGCGCTTCGGGTCGACGCCGCGGGGGAGTGTGAGATAGCCGTGCAGCCGCAGACCGTCACGGCTGTCGATCCTGATCGCCTGCGTCGGCGCCAGCGCGCGGGAAAGATCTTCGGGCACCTGGTCGGCAAGCAGGACATGTTGACGGCTCGATCTGTCAACCATGTAGTAACGGCGCTGCGTGCTGGTGTCGATCGACACGATCAGGCGTGTCTCGGCATGGTCCATGCTCGCTATATCCAGGCCGAATGGATCGGAGCCTTGCGCTTTAATCAGACCCGCGAGGTCATTGCGCAGCGCGTCGTCGAGAATCGCGGTCCTGGGATAGCCGGGCTGCGCGGTGGCGATCAGGGGTGATCCAGTCACCCGACTCATCACGACACGGGTCACGTCCACGTACGGGTCCTCGAACAGGACCTTTTCCCAGCCGAGAACCGGGTGCGCGGCAACCAGCGCGACGCGGTCGCGGCCACGGCTGGAGAGCGCCCACACAACCGACCGGTCGGCGCTCACGCCCAGAATCCGGAAAGTTTCATCGGGCTTTTTCAGGAGTGCCGGTTGACGAACCTTGAACGGCTGGAGCCGTTGCTCGGCCGGGCGCAGCGCCTCTCGTGATTTTTGCCAGCCCTGGAAGCCGCCGTCCGGTTTGGTGACCGGAGAAACGCCGTCCCCCGGATTTTGAGCGACCAGGGTCTGCGCAAGCGTATCGAGGTCAACGCGATAAAGATCGAAAAGCCTGGCGTCGCGCCGGTTGTGGTAGATCAGCACCTGGTTCGGATTGCCCGAAACGAACTGCTGGATGCGGGCCTTCACCCCGGGGTAAGGGGTCAGGTCCACCGCCTCTGCCGCCGCCGTGTTGGCCACGTCGATCATGTAGATGTGTGTCTGTTCGGCGCCCGAGGTATCGCTCGCATAGAGCAGCCGGCGGGCGTCGGGTGTCCACTGGAAACTAGAAGACCTGGCGCGGAATTGTCGTACTTCGCCGCTGGCGATATCGCGCACGAACAGGGTGCTGCGCATCAACGATGGACCGATCCATGCGATCTTTCGGCCGTCGGGGGAAAGCTGGTAGTCGCGCTGGATATCCCCAAGATAGGCGAGACGGTGCGCCTGAATGAGGGGAACCAAGGTCGCGTCGCGGAGCGCAGGATGCTCGGCAGGAACGGTGCAACCCCCCAGCACGGTGAGCAGCAGTAGCATGCCGCGGCTATATTTCCCTCGAACCGCCATCGCTTCCGGAGCCATGCCGGAGCCGGAATTACCCTCGATTCGGCAATGTCGGCGTCGAAAGCTCATATTTGCTCATTCTCATGATCGAAGGACGGTCTTGTCCAATTTTGACCCGGCATGGATGATACGACAGTTGGATAGTGCCGCGGCCGGGCCCGGGCTCGTGAATGAGTGAGGGCAAGGTATTTACACACTGGCGAAGCGGCCCGGGACAACCGCCATTGATTGGGACGTTCAGCCAATCCGGCGCTACAATGCGGCTATCCATCGGGTGTGCGGTGTGCGGCAATCCCTCGAGCCGGGGACAATGGCAAGCGCGATGACAATGCCTCCCGACTAGGCACTGAGTGTCAAGACTGGTTCGAAATGAGACGACCACATACCCTGCTTGCCTTGATGGCGCTGCTTGCGCCAGCGGCGGTCCTCGGCGCTTCGGCAGCGGAGGAGCGTTTGGCTGCGCTCGATCTCGCCGCCGCCCAGGGCGACACCGTTGCCCTGACGCAACTGGCAATCAAGTACGAAAATGCCGAGGGCGTTCCCAAGAATTTGCAGATGGCCCACCAGCTTTATTGCCGGGCGGCCAGGCAGGGCCATGCCGAGGCGCAGTTTCGGCTTGCCTGGATCTATGCCAACGGCAGGGGCGTGTCACGCGATGACGGCATAGCCGCCGCAATGTTTTCGCTGGCGGCGGATCAAGGCCATGAATACGCCGCCAGGCTGCTACGCTACGTGCGGCCGGCGCCGGATACGCAGTTGCCCTCCTGTCTCATGCCCGATCCGCCTGTCGAAGTGGAGATTGCTCCGATCAACAGCGAGGACCCCACCGTCGCCGAAACCGGGAGCTCACCCTCCACAGGCAGGCGTGGCGAAATCGAGGCGCTGGTGCACCGGCTCGCGCCGCAGTACGCGATCGACCCGCAGCTTGCATTGGCGGTAATCCTGGTGGAGTCGGCTTTCAATCCCGCGGCGATTTCCCCGAAAAACGCACAGGGGCTGATGCAGTTGATACCGGAAACCGCCAGGCGCTTTGGCGTGAATCAGATTTTCAATCCGGCAGAGAACGTCAAGGGCGGGCTCGCCTACCTGCGCTGGCTGATGGCTTTTTTTCAGGGTGATGTGCCGCTGGTCATTGCCGCCTACAACGCGGGCGAGCGCGCGGTCGAAAAATATCGCGGCATCCCGCCTTATGCGGAGACGCGCAAATATGTGAGCAAAATTACCGCCATCTACAAGAAAATCAGGCATCCCTATGAATCGCAGATCGTCGAGCCGTCGCCGGTGGTGCGAAACAAGCAACGCTCCCGCGACTGAAGTTTCACGGGCGGTTTCCAGTTGAGCACCTGCAAGCCTTGGGTTCAATCGCGCGCAGTGCGCTGCGGTCGTTGGTAACGTGATTGGGCGCATGGCCGCGCCGGCATCGGAGTTGGCCACCTGGGCTGGCTCATGAATGAATCGGCACTGGGAGAAATACCGCACTTTGATTTCGACGGCATGTCGCTGATGCGGTTGTATCGGGCATCGGACCTGCTGCTGCATCCTGTACTGCCATTCGTCGGGGCGCGAGCAAAAAGAGATGGCCATCGTCGCGCGCCTGATCCCGCGCTTCGAGCAAGGGCTGGCCAAACTCCACCAAGGCCTCGCCAAACCGCGCGGGGAGAAGCGCCGGGTCAAGATTACCGAGCGCAGCGGACGGCTCAAGCAGAGGTGCCGGGGCATCGGCCAACACTACCGCGTCGAGTATCAGACCGACACCCCGGGCAAAAAGTTCAAGGCGCTGACTTGGACCAAGGAACCTGTCCCTGGCACACAGATGAGCGATCCGGGCGTGTACTGCCTGCGCAGCAGCGAAACATCCTGGAGCCCCGAACAACTGTGGCGTACCTACATCACACTGACCGATCTGGAGGCGGTGCTCCGAAGCCTCAAGCCCGAACTCGGGCTGCGCCCCATCTTCCACAGCAAGGAGGCGCGCAGCGACGTTCATCTGTTCATCTCCGTGCTCGCCTATCGGTTCGTCCAGATCATTCGCACGCGGCTCGCCGATCGCGGTTACATGACAGTTGGGCCAGCCTGCGCAAGATCCTCCAGATTCAGCGTCGCGTCACCAGCAGTTTGAAGATGCATGCGGGCCGTACTCTCAACGTGCGTAAATGCCGTCACGATTACCTGCTCGCGTTATCGTGCAAGGCTCGGTATTTCTGCCCGAGTTGTGACCAAGAAGCGGATGCTCGCTCAAGGGCGGGAAGGGGCCCCGCCCTTCCCCGGGGGATTGGGTCGAGGAAAACGTCCTTGCACCCGTAACTCACCGGCAATGCGTCTTCACCGTACCACGGCGGCGGCCGATCTTTTCCCGCAGGCGCGGATTGCTCGGGGAGTTGTGCCATATCGTGGAGCGATTGCTGATCGAGGCCTACCGGCGCCGCGATGGAGGGCCGACCGGGGTTGATCCTGTTCGTACAGACCTTCGGCGATCTGGTGACATTCAACCAGCACATCCATGTGTTGGCTGCCAATGGCGTTTTTCGCGCGGACGGCGAGTTTGTCGTGCCGCCGGCGATTCCCGTGAAATTGCTCGAACAGGGATTTCGCTCTGAGGTGCTCAAGCTGCTGGTGGCTAGGGCGCCATCGGCGAACGGCTGTCGGCGAGCAGGCTCGCCTGGCGCCATAGCGGCCTCTCCGTCCACAACGGTGTGCGCGCTCGCGCTGGCGACGCCGAGGGGCGCAAGAAGCTCGCGCAGCAGTACATGCTGCGCGAGCCGTTGAACTGGGGGCCGCGTCAGCGACCCCTCAAGCCGCTTTGAGTGGCTCACAAACTAAAGCCCCCGGCTTTGCCGGGGGATACTTACCGCTTCGCGGGGGCCGTCGTCAGCATCTTTCTCACCGTCGGCAGCGAGGGCAGCGCGTAGTCGGTTGCCGCGAGCACCTTGTTCCGCTCCACATCGATCAGCTTGATGCTGACATACACAAACTCACCTGCGTCGGCGTAAGTGCCGACGACTACCGCATGCGCCTGGTGCTGGTGCGCAATGTCTTTCGTCTCCCGGGACAGGAGCAGCTCCCCCTGCGAAGCCGACACGTACAACTGGTTGCGCAGTTTGAGCTCGATTACGGTGAGCCCGCGCACGGCCAGGCGGCCCGCCACCTGTTCCGCCACCACCCGCCCCAGGGTGGACGAGTTCTGCAGGTTGTCGATATCGACGACGGTGGCGACCAGTAGGGGCGCACGCGCATCCGCGGGCTTCCATCCACCCGCAATCTGGTCAGCAGCGCGGTGGTTGGCCGCGATGAAGCGGCTTTGCTCCGCCGCTTCATAGGTGGGTCCGGTCGCCATGCAGCCCGGCAACAGCGCGGCGCACAACACCGCCGGGGCCAGCCTCATGATCCACCCCGGACTTCAACGTTCCGCACGGGCAGGGGTGCCGCCACGGGCAGCGTCAGGAACAGCGAGGCATCCACGTCCTCGATGTAATACACGTCCGCCTTGCGCATCCGGTACTGGCCGCCGTCGAGGATGCTGGCGGTGACGATCAACTCCGTTTTTGTCGGACCGCCGGCGTAGGTGGAGAGCGCGTAATCGGCCCCGCCCGCCAGCCCCAGCACCCCGACAACACGATCGGGCGGATTGCTCCAGTCCAGGCCGCGCAGCACGATCAATCCGGCGGCGAGCGACAACAGCGTGCCTGGCCGGTAGGCGAAGCGCTCGCTTTTGTGCACCACCACCTGCGTATCAATGCTCAGTTCGACCGCCCCGCCCCGTTCCGAGCTCACGGCCAACCCCTCGTTCACCAATCGCGTTATCAGCAACTCCGTGAAAGCCCGGTTGAAATCGCTTTTGACTTTTGCCGGGGACACATGAATCGTCCTGCGCGCCAGACTGGGGTCGCGCTGCATGGCGCCCGAGACCTGGCTTGCCACGTCCCGCGCCAGCAGATCCCAGTGATGGACGGCGCGCGCCTTGGCCTGATTGCTGATCGGGGCACTGACCGGAATCGGCACCTGCGACACGCAGCCGGCCACCATTGCACATCCAAGTGCGTACGCGAATAGCTTCAGCATGTTTCCCTCCCTGGGACGCCAGGGGCTCACTTTAACCTATCGTCACGGCAGCGCGCCATGGCGGCCGCTGTCGCGGTTTTGACAGGAACGGGACCCGAGCCAAAACCCGCCGTTGGCTTTTACCTCAGACTTGGCGGCCGGATTGATTTGCATATTAATTTTCTTGTGGAAACCGCCCCATCTGGTGGCGAGGCAAAACGCTGTATTCCCCCTGCTTGCCGCGTTTCGTAGTGATGGCCACGATTACTCGAAACCGGTGACTTTCTCCCTTTTGAGCAATTCTGCTATGTATTTTCCTGGGATGGCGTAAGTGATGCCGCTCGGCCGGCTGACAGCGCTTTCCCTGGTGCCCTGCACGAACACACTATTGACGATTCCGTATACGGTGCCATCATCCGGGTCGTAAAGCGGACTGCCGCTATTGCCCGGATAAGCGGTCCCGTCCAATTGAAACACGTTGTATACCGAGTCCCGGATGCGGCTGATCATGCGCGCGTTCAGCTGCCTTGCCGAGATGCCCGGTAGTGCGACCGGCGTGATGGCAGCCACCATCCCGCGGTGAGTCGCAGGATGAAATCCCAGCACCATGCCAATCGGGAACCCGGTAAAGGCAAGCATTTGACCTTCCCGCACGGCGGATGAGTCACCGAGCCGCAGCGCCGGCAGTGGATCGCCGCTGAATTTCATCAATGCCAGATCGTGATCCTTGTCGATCGCCAGGATTTCAGCTTCGCGTGGCCGGGGATCGCCGTCCCTGGACACCAGGACGATGGGGCTCTCCTTGTTTGCCATATCAAGCGGCTTGTCCACGACGTGCGCGTTGGTGATTACATGCCGGCCGTCGGCCACCACAAATCCCGTACCGACAAACTGGATGGCCGGGCTGCGCGTCTTGAGAAACGTGCCCACGGCGACTACCGACGGCTTGACTCGTCCTATCGTGTTGCTGAGTTCGGCGTGAACCGGGGCAGGGAGGATCAGCAACAGAATCGTGTGCCCGGTCCAGACAAGCGACGCGGCACCGCGGGCGCCGATACGGGAAATCGGGCGAAGAACGCTCGGTGAACGAACCCCGGCGCCATTACAGGTGTCTGGCATGCCGTAGCCGCCGCCCAGGTAAATCCGGTTCCGTATGGCCATGAAACTTCCTCCCGCAGATAGACGGGTATGGGCCCGTCTTGGACCATCCTATTACGCGCAAGTTAGCCAGGGGTGCAGGTTTTCGGCCGCCCGCAAAGCGTTGCACGGTGCAACGGCGCGTTCAAGTTCAGGTTGTCATGTCTTTCGCGCTGCCCGTTGCACACACTTGTCGTGAAAATGACAGTAGTGTCGGTATGCCTAGCCTTGGCACCTCCCCCTAAAACGTCTTAAAAATTTAACATATTGATTATACAAGTTAATACCAAAAAATCGACTCAAGCTCAGGTGCGGGCATGCAGATTGCGATATCCGGGATCAGAGAAACAAATCTGCCGTAAATGCGCCGTGGGAGGGCACATGATAAGAATCTTTGGTCATTACGTGTCCGGAAAGATCGTACTTTTAGTCGGCTTGGAATTAGCGGTGCTGCTGCTAGCCGCGTACATTGGCATTTCATTTCAATTTTCTGCGTTTGGAGCGGTCGTTCCCGATTTCAATGTCGTCCTATCCCCACGCGTGGGAGCGCTTCCCTTTGGCATGCTCATTGTCTTTACGAGCATGGGTCTGTATCAGGGGGATGTTTGGGAAAATTCAAAATCCCTGCAAATCCGTCTGGCCGCTGCGGGGTTTGTCGGCTGTGTCCTGGCGGTCGCAGTCACGCAAATGATGCCCTCGTTCCAATTTGGCAGCGACGCGCTTATGTTGTCGGTGATTGTGGCGTTGGCGGGAAGCGGCATGGTCCGATTTGCACTTTATAAATGGGACGACTCCGGCATTTCCAAACCACGTGTCCTCGTCCTGGGAACGGGCTCAAGGGTGTCGAATTTTGCGAAGTACGCGGAACGCAATCGCAACCATGTTGTTGTGGGTTATGTGGCTCCCCATGCCTCCGAGCATTACGTTCCGCTGTCGGACGTGGTGCCCCTTGGCAACCAAGAATCGCTCGCTTCGCTGGCAGAAAGGAAAGCCATAGACCACGTCGTGGTAGCGGTGCGGGACCGGCGTGAAGGCGGATTGCCGCTGCAGGAATTGCTCAAATGCAAACTAAAGGGGATCAAAGTCAGCGAATTGCCGGCTTTTTTCGAGCGTGAATACAGGCAGGTGCTGCTCGAGTCCATAAACCCGAGCTGGATTGTCTTCGGGGATGGGTTCCGCGTCGGGAGTAACGCAATATTGAAGCGAATCATAGATGTGGTCGCGAGCGCAACCTTGCTCTTGCTCTCCTTGCCTGTTCTGGCCATTGCGGCGGTTTGCATCGTTCTGGAAAGCGGTGGCCCGGTCTTTTACCGGCAAGAGCGTGTGGGACAAAGAGGTCGCCGCTTCACGATCTACAAACTGCGGAGCATGAGAACCGATGCCGAAATCGACGGAAAGCCGCGCTGGGCCGCAACAAACGACGATCGCATCACCCGGGTCGGCCGGATTATCCGGAAACTTCGAATCGACGAACTGCCGCAGATCATCAACGTGCTCAACGGGGATATGAGCTTCGTGGGACCGCGCCCCGAGCGGCCCTACTTTGTCGATTCGTTGGTGAAGCAAATTCCTTATTTCGACCTGCGCCATGCCGTGAAGCCGGGTATCACCGGCTGGGCGCAGGTAAGCTGCGCATACGGCGCCACGATCGACGATGCCATCGAGAAACTCCAGTATGATCTCTACTATGTAAAGAATCAGGGGCTGTTCCTTGACCTGATGATCCTCCTCGCCACGATCGAGGTGGTGCTGTGGGGTAAGGGAGCACGGTAAGAAGGCGGTAAAAAGCTTCACGGGGCTTCAAAAAGCCGGCGGGACGGACCGATGCCAATCCCAGTTGGGACTGCAAGTTATGGCGCTGCTTCGGCAGCGTTCCTTTTTTTATTCCTGTTGTTGATAACAAGCTGGCGCGGCCGCCTGCAGGGCGTTCTGCTCGCCGCGGCCAGCCTGGCAACTGCCCTGTGGGCGGCGGCGATGGCCTATTGGGCTGCGGGGCAGGATATTGTCCTCGTCGCTGAAATTCTCGAGACCCTCCGCAGCGCCATCTGGTTCGCGTTCCTGATTGTCCTGCTGGGCTACTCCCGGCAAGGAATCCGCCCGTTACGGATAGCCGCGGTCGGTGTCGCGGTTTATTGCGGGGCTGTACTCGTTGCCGCGGTGTACTCAGGGGGGTCGTCGCCGCTGCGGCCGGACACGTTCCACATTCTGAGTCGCCTCGGGTTGTCGTTAATCGGCATGGTGCTGGTGGAGCAACTCTACAGGAATGTCCATCCACAGCAAAAGTGGGCGATCAAATTCCTGTGCCTCGCGCTTTTCGGAATGTTTGTTTGCGACTTTTTTTTGTACTCCGAAGCCTTGCTGTTTCGACGCGTGAACGAGGAAATCTGGGCTGCGCGAGGTGTGATCAACGTCCTGGTGGTCCCGCTGCTCGGCATAGCGACTTCCCGAAATCACAAGTGGTCGCTCGACATCTTTGTCTCGCGAAACATGCTGTTCCACTCGACCGCGATTCTGGGGGCGGCAATCTATCTGCTGGTGATGTCGGCCGCCGGCTACTACATCAGGTACTTCGGTGGCAACTGGGGAACGGTGCTGCAGGTTACATTCCTGTTTGCTGCGCTACAGCTACTGTTCGTCATACTTTTTTCCGGCACTTTTCGTGCCCGGCTGAAGGTTTTCCTCAGCAAGAATTTCTTCAGCTATCGCTACGACTACCGTGAGGAGTGGCTTCGTTTCACCCGCGCGCTGTCCGAAGGAGAGCCCGGGGTTCAGCTACGCGAGCGTTCGATTCAAGCCATCGCGGATCTGGTCGACAGCCCCGGCGGCGTGTTATGGCTGGCCGGGGAATCGGGGGCCATGGAACCGGCCGCAAACTGGAACATGCCCATGCCGGCGGCTTCGGCGAGCGAGCAGTGCAACAGCCCGTTCTGCCAGTTTCTTGAGAAGCGTCAATGGGTAGTCAACCTCGAGCAATCCCATGCGCAGGGCGCAGAGGGCCTGGAGATACCCGGGTGGTTGCAACTGATGCCCCGCGCCTGGCTGGTGCTGCCGCTGATTCTCCACGAGCGTCTGCTCGGGTTCGTGCTGCTGGCAAGATCAAAGGGAAGAATCAATATTGACTGGGAGGTAAATGATCTTCTGAAGACCGCTGGCCGGCAGGCGGCAAGTTATCTGGCGCAACTGGAGGCGGCAAAGGCGTTGCTGGTAGCGCGTCAGTTTGAATCCTTTAACCGCTTGTCCGCTTTCGTCGTCCACGACCTGAAGAATCTCATTGCACAGTTGTCGTTGCTTTTGTCAAATTCCGACAAGCACAAGCACAAGCCCGATTTTCAGAACGACATGCTTGAAACGGTGTCGCACTCGGTGGACAAGATGAAACGGCTGTTGTTTCAACTGAGGGGTGGGTACACTCTGGAACCCCCGGCCCCGATAATCCTCAACGACTTGCTGCGTCAGGCAGTCACCGCGAAAGCGGGTCTGAAACCTGCCCCGACCCTGGAGGCCGGGGGCGCCGCCATCAGCGTCCTGGCCCATCGTTCGCGCCTGGAGCGCGTGATCGGGCATCTGATTCAGAACGCAATTGAGGCAACCGGATCGCAGGGCCGGGTCGCCGTCAATCTGGTCGAGGAAGATAATCTGGCGGTTGTCACGATCACCGACAGCGGGTGCGGCATGAGCGACCAGTTTATCCGCGATCGACTGTTCAAGCCGTTTGAAACAACCAAGGCGGGGGGCATGGGCATCGGCACCTACGAAGCGCAGCAGTACCTGCACGAACTCGATGGCCGGATCGAGGTCGCAAGCCGGGAATCGCATGGCAGTGTTTTCCGGGTCGTTCTGCCTGTTCATATTGCCAAGCCCGAGAGCGAACCCGGTATTGCCGCGGGAGCGCGCGGATGAGCAAGGATCAGCGAACCCTGTTGATCGTCGAGGACGATCCTGGCCTGCAAAAGCAGATGCGATGGAGTTTTGACGCCTACGAGGTTCTGGTGGCCGGCGATCGGGAAAGCGCGCTGGTCCATTTACGACGATACGAACCGGCGGTGGTGACGCTGGATCTGGGGTTGCCGCCAGAACCGGATGGCGCGACCGAGGGGCTGGCTACTCTTGAACAGATTCTCGCTCTGATGCCAGACACCAAAGTAATAGTCGTCACCGGCAATCAGGATCGCGCCAATGCCGTGAAAGCCGTGGGCATGGGGGCGTACGATTTTTATCAGAAGCCATTTGATCCGGAACTCCTCGGGCTCGCTGTCGAACGTGCATTTCGATTGCACGCATTGCAACAGGAGAATCGCCGGCTGCAGCAGTCACAGGAATCTCCCATGCACGGAATCATTTCACGGGATCCGGGCATGCTGAAAATGTGCCGAAATATCGAGAAAGTCGCGCCTTCGGATGCCACGGTGCTGCTGATGGGAGAATCGGGCACGGGCAAGGAGTTGATTGCAAGAGCGCTGCACCAGCTCAATCCCCGATCGGCGAAGCGCTTTGTGGCGATAAACTGCGCGGCGATTCCAGAAAATCTGCTCGAGTCGGAGTTGTTTGGCTACGAGAAAGGCGCCTTTACCGGCGCAAGTAAACAGACTCGCGGCAAAATAGAATTCGCCGACGGGGGGACATTCTTTCTTGACGAAGTGGGTGATTTGCCGGTTTCCCTGCAGGCAAAGCTGCTGCGTTTTCTTCAGGAGCGTGTCATCGAGCGCGTCGGCGGGCGGGAAGAGATACCCGTGGATGTGCGCGTCGTGTGCGCGACGCATCAGAACCTGAAAAAACTCATCGAGAGCGGACGTTTCAGGGAAGACCTCTATTATCGTTTGAGCGAAATCGTCATTTCGATTCCTCCGCTTCGCGAGCGGCCGGGAGACGCCGCATTACTCGCGCACGCTTTCCTTCAAAAATTCTCACGCCAGGAAGGGCGCTCGAATTTGCGGTTTGCGCCTGACGCCCTGGAAGCCGTGGAATCGCATTTGTGGCCGGGTAACGTCCGTGAAATGGAGAACTGCATCAAGCGTGCGGTCATCATGGCCGAAGGATCCCGGATCGGCGCCGATGACCTGGGTCTGGAAAAGGCGGTTGGCGAAGCCGAACCTTTCAATCTGCGCCAGATTCGAGACAAAGCCGAGCGCGAAGTGATTGCGAGGGTCCTGAGCCGGGTGAATGGAAACATTGTGAACGCGGCGGAACTGCTTGGCGTAAGCCGCCCGACGCTTTACGATCTTATGAACCGTCATGGTCTCCGACCTGCGGACTCCCTCAAGGGCAATGAGGATTGAGCCCGTGCGCATGTGCATGCACGGGGAACCGCTTCATGTGCGAAAAGCACCGTTGAATTCGCATGATCGGATCTGGGATCCGTGGCACCAGGGCGATGCGCTGTCCGTCTCCGGCAACACCGGGAAGCGACCGTGAGTAAGTGGGCGCGCGGATTGTTTCTTGCGCTGCTTGTTGCGGGATGCAGCAAGCCCGTTTCGCAGCTTCTCGAACAAGCCAGAAAATACCAGTCGCAAGGCGAGCAGACCTCGGCCGTCATAGAACTGAAGAATGTGCTTGCCCAGGATGCCGGGCACGCGGAAGCGCACTTACTGCTCGGCACGATACTGGCCGATATCGGAGAAGCGCTCGACTCGGAAAAGGCGCTGCTCAGGGCCATGGAACTGGGCATCTCTCCTGATCGGGTACTACCCGTGCTCGGCAGGGCGTTGCTCGATGCAGAGAAGTACCAACAGCTTCTGGATGAAATCAAGCCTGCCTCCAGCCTGTCTCCCGGGACGCAAAATGAAATTGCCCTGATCAGGGGCCGCGCATACCTGCATCTGGGCGCTTTCGGCGAAGCGCGTACCCAGTTTTCATTGGCAAGGCAGGACCGGCCGGCGGATGCCATGCTCGGCATGGCGCAGATAGCGGCGTTTCAGGGCGATGTCAAGTCTGCGGAAAAACTCGTCGAAGAAATCCTCGCAACGACCGCTGAAACCGCCGAAACCTGGCTGTTCAAGGGCGATCTCCTGAGGCAACAGGGAAAGAACGAGGAAGCACTCTTATCCTACCGGCGGGCCGCGAAGCTCAGGCCTTCCAACGCCATGGCGCACCTCGGCCAGGCGGTGATTCACGTCAGCACCGCTGATTACGAGGCAGCCAGGTCCGAGATAAGGGTGGCCACTTCGCTTGCGCCTGCGAGCGCGATGCTGCATTTCACTCGCGCGCTGCTGGCATTGCATGAGTCGCGCTATACAGAGTGTCGCGAAGCTTTGCAACAGGTCTGGCTGCGTATTCCGCAGCACAGTCCGAGTATGCTGCTGAGCGGCTCACTGTACTTTGCCACCGGGCAACTGGAACAGGCACAGAACGCGTACACCGCGTATCTGTCGCGCTGGCCCGGGAATGTCTATGCGCGCAAGATGCTCGCAGCGACCTTGCTGCGCAAAGGCCAGCCCCAGAGCGCTGCTTATACGATGGATCCCCTGCTCGTCCTGATTCCCCAGGACCCGGAATTGCTCGCACTGGCGGGCCAGGCGCAACTGCAACTGGGCCAGATGCAAAAGGCCCGCCAGTACTTCGAGAAAGCCGTCGCGCTCGAGCCCGGGAATCCGCGCACGCGTACCAGCCTCGGTTTGACCCGTCTGGCGCTGGGGGACAGCCGGGCCGCGAGCGACTTTGAATCCGCGGTGGCAATCAGGCCGAATGATGCGCAGGCGGAAAACTACCTCGTCATGGCGCTGATCGCGCACAATGAAACTGCAAAGGCGATGGAAGTGGCGCAGGCCCTCGTCAAAAAGCGGCCGGACAATCCAGGAGCACACCTGCTGACGGGCGCGGTGCGGCTCGCTCGCAAGGAATTCCCGCTGGCGCGCGCCTCGCTTGAGCGCGCCGTCAAGCTCCAGCCGGGCTATTTTCCCGCAGCTGCGGCGTTGGCGCAGCTCGACATGCGCGAGGGAAATCTCAAAGCTGCGCACGCTCGCATGGAAACCGTCCTCAAGGACGACAAGCGCAATCTTGATGCAATGCTGGCCCTGGCGAAATTCGAGTTTGACGCCGGGCATGGCAAAGAGGCGATTGGATGGCTGCGGCAGGCGCAGGCAGCGCATCCACGGGCATCCCAGGTTTTCCTGATGCTTGCGCAGATTCAGTTGCAGTTGGGACAACCGGACGATTCGCTGACTGCCGCAAAGCAGGCGCGCGACATGAATCCGCATGATCCCCGGGTGCTTGAGATCCTTGGCAAAGCGCAGCTTGCCATGGGCGCCAATAGTGCCGCCGCGGTCAGTTTCACCACCCTGAACGGGCTCAATCCGAACTACGCGCCAGCGTATCTTTTACTGGCCTCGGCGTATGCCGCGGACGACAAATACCGCGAGGCGGTCGCGGCCGCAAAAGCGGCCCTCAAGATTGCCCCTTCATGGTTGGAAGCAAACACCAGTCTGGCCGCCATCTATTTGAAAAACAAGCAGTTCAAGGAGGCGCTTGAGCTTGCACACCAGATGCAGAAGCAAAACCCGCATACTGCTTACATGGTGGAGGGTGACGCGTCAATGGCGCTCCAGGATTTTGCGCGTGCGGCAAGGGCTTACCGAAAAGCCGACGCCATCCAGAACAGCGGGCTGCTGCGCATCCGCATACATGAGGCCGAATCGGTTGCCAGCAAAGGTATTGCCAGTGACACACCATTGCTGGAGTGGCTCTACCGCCACCCCGACGACATCGATCCGCGGCTCTACCTGGCCGACTCCTATACCAGGGCAGGAAATTTCAAAGCTGCGATCGGGCACTACGAAGCGCTGGTCAGGTTGAGGCCGCGGGACTTTCGTATCCTGAACAACTTTGCCTGGGCACTGCGCCAGGCGGACGACCCTCGTACGATCGACTACGCGCAGCAGGCGTTTCAATTGAAGCCCGATGACGCCGCCATAGCCGATACCCTGGGCTGGGCACTGGTGGGCCAGGGGAAGCTGCACGATGGTTTGCAAATGATGTTCAAAGCGGTGTCGCTGGACCCGCGCAATGCGGCGATCCGTTATCGCCTGGCGCAGGCATTGGTGCGGGCGGGCGACCCTGTTCGCGCACGAAATGAATTAAGGAGCCTGCTTGAATCCGGCGACAAGTTTGCGGAGCGGGAGCAGGCGCTGGCGCTTTCGCAAAAGTTGGATCGACAGAAGTAGTCAGTGGGCGTGGCGCTACGACGACGTTTACTGTCGGATTATCGACAAATCGCATGAATTCTTCGGTCCGAGAGGGCCGGTGCAGCGCGTTGTAGTTTTTAAAAGTCAGGCGTTCCTGGCGGCATGAGTCTGGAAATATTCTTGAGAACGGCGTTAGAATATGATGGCTCTCGCGCTATGGCGTGAACATTGCTTAAGCCAGGAGGTGTGATTCCCGGTAACATGGAAAATACAATAATGCGCATGCTCGTAACGGTCGCTTTGTTCGCGGGGTTGGCCAGTCTGGGCACACCGGCGAGTGCGGCTTTATACACATGGAATACCACCGGCAATTTGAGTCCCGGCAATGGGACCGGTTGCGCCGGTGGCGCGGCGTGCAAAGCCACCTTTACTTCCACGAGCGGGGGACTGTCGCTGGCAGCCCGGGCATATTCAACGCCGATTTACGACTCTACCCAGCCGTTTAATATCAGCGGCAATTGGGTGGAAGCGAAAATAGGTCTGTATAGCGGGGGAATCGGTGTATCAAATCTCGTTTCAGGCGATGCGACCGCCGAATCCAGTTCACCAAACCATGCGATGGATAATAGAAATGTCAAGGATATCATGGTGTTCGAGCTGCCAACCGGCGTCTGGGATCCGGAATCCTTCAAGCTTGGCTGGGCAAGTACCGATTCTGACATCCAGGCGTGGGTCGGCGGCAACGATATCGGGGCTGGTTTCGATTTCAGAAATGTCTGTTTTTCGGGCTGTAGCGGTACCGCACAAACGCTGACGGCGCTTGGTTTTTCAGATATCGGCTCGGCGATACCGGTCGCCTCGGGAGGCACGCAGAGTCCGGGCGGGGCGTCCGCGGCCGGAGGCGTCAATGTCCCAACCAATGTCGCAGTTCCGTTCGCCACCACCCAGACGGGCCGCTATCTTGTCATGGCCGGCAACCTGGGTCAGGGATCGATAACCGGCGACAACGATTATTTTAAAATCAGTCAGGTCGTCGCCAACAAACTCCCGGGCGTTCCCGCGCCTGGGTCCATCCTGCTTTTGGGTCTGGGACTGTTCGCCCTAGGGGTAGCCCGCGCGCGAGCTTGATAAACACCGGCGCCCGATCAAATTTTCCCTTTCTCCTAAACCTGGCCCGGCGATTGCTCTTCAACTGTTTTGATTTGTTGTTCCGGGCCGGAAAAAAGGGAGTGGAATATGGACCTATCATCCAAGCAAGACGCCATGGTATTGGCGGAAAAGAACAGCTGGTCACTTGCCTATGCCGAGGGCTACATTGTCGGGGAGGCGTGTCGCAAGCGCGGAGAACATCTCGCCAAGCACGTGCTGGTCGGTATAGACGAGTACTGCAGGGGTATCAGGGCTGGCTATTTTCCCCGCCGGAATGCGGAATTGCCTCGCCCTCCAGGTACGAGCATGAGCATAGTTCTTACCTGACGTTGTTGTCGCGAACCTGATTTGGGTACGATCCGATCGAAGCGACTTGATTTTGAATCGGCGTGGGCAGGGGTTACTGGTGCGGGAATGTCGTCAAGGATGTCGGCGCTGTGACAGAGCCGCCGTGACAGAGCATTGGCTTTGCGGGGCCTTTCTCGCGTCATCATGACATTGCTCAGATCAGTCTCATCTTCGAACGTCGGCATGCCGGCATATGGGTCTGGCCTGACAGCGCCCTTTGACCGGCATGGCGTTGGTCCGGAACTGCGCTCCTCGGTCTGTCCCCGTCATGCCGGATAGATATCCGGCTCTCGGAGACGCAATGTCAGAAATGATCTGGCGGAAACAGTCCGGCACACGTAAATCCCGGTCGCCGCAATTTCCATGGCGGTTAAACAGGGAGAATCCGCGTATGGTCGTATCAAAATTCGTTCGGCATGCGGCACGAGCCACGGCAGCGCTTCTTTTGCTGGTGTTATCGGTTGCCTGCACCGAGACGGCGGTGAACTCGGACCGCCAGATGACCGAAGCGAAGCAGGAGCGCGAAAAAGGAAACAGCAAGGCCGCGATCATCCGTCTCAAAGACCTGTTGCAGAAATCCCCGGATCACGCCGAAGCCCGCTACCTGCTGGGTTCGATTTACAACGATACGGGCGATTATCGCGCCGCTGAAGCCGAGCTGCGCAGGGCGCTCGAATTGCGATACGACCCGGCCAAAGTCATCCCGCCACTGGGGAGATCGTTGCTGATGATGGGGGAGTTCCAGAAGGTACTTGACCAGGTTCGCCTGGAGGGCGAGGCGGGCAACCAGCCACAGGCGGAAATTCTGACCTTGCGGGCAATGGCATCGATCGGGCTTGGGCGGCGTGCCGAAGGGCGCCAGCAATTGGACCAGGCACTGGTCAAGCAGCCGGATTTCGCGGATGCGTTGCTCGGCCAGGCTCGCCTTGCCGCAATCGACAAAAAGCTCGATGACGCAGCACGTCTCATCGACAAAGCCATAGTGAGCGCTCCTGAGAATCTCGACGCGTGGTTGATGAAGGGCGATCTGGCACGCACGCAAGGCGACCCGGTGGCGGCAACGGCAGCATACCGCAAGGCAGTACAGCTTCGCGCAGAAAACCTTCCGGCTCGTCTGAGTCTGGCCTCACTGCAGATCGAAGCTGCCAGTTATGACGAGGCGCGCAAATCCCTCGACGAGGTACGCAAAATCGCGCCCAACAGTCCGCTGGCGAGCTACATGCTGGCCCTTATCGAATTGCGTCAAAAGAATAACGCTGTCGCCCGCGAAAAGGTGACGCAAGCGCTGAAGCTGGCGCCAGATTACATGCCGAGCGTGCTGCTGGCCGGCGCAATTGAAGCGGCGTTGGGGTCGCACGCGCAGGCCCAGGTGTATCTGGGGCGAGTGCTCGAACGCGCTCCAGACAATCTCTATGCGCGCAAACTGCTGATTTCGTCGCTGGCACGAAGCGGCCAGGTGCAACGCGCCGTTGAAGTCCTCCAGCCCGGTCTGAAGCAGGCCCCGGAAGACGCAGCGCTGCTGGCTCTTGCTGGCGAGGTGTCCATGCAAAGCAATGATTTCGCCAAAGCAGGGCAGTACTTCGAGAAGGCGGCGAAATTCGATCCGAAAAGCGCCGGTGCGCGTACCGGGCTCGGTCTGAGCAGACTGGCCGCCGGGGAAAACGAGCGCGCCATGGCAGACCTCGAATCGGCTGCTCAACTGGATTCGGTCAATTACCGGGCAGACGTGATTCTGGTCATGTCACACCTGAGGCAAAGGAACTATGAGCGGGCGCTGAAGGCGTCGGAAAGTCTGGAAAAAAAGCAACCTGACAATCCCGTCACGCATAATCTCAAGGCGGCAATCTATCTCGGGAAGAAGGATACCCAGAGTGCCCGGAAATCCCTGGAGCGCGCGTTGACTCTGCAACCCGCCTATGTGCCGGCGGCGGTCAATCTGGCTCAGCTCGATCTGCAAGACAAGAATCCGCAGGCGGCGCGCCAGCGGCTTGAGGCAATCATCGAGAAGGACAAGGGGAATATTCAGGCATTGCTCGCGCTCGCAAGCCTTGGCCCGCGGATTGGCGCCACGCAAAAGGAAGGTATCGACTGGTTGGAGCGGGCACATCGTGCGAGCCCTGCCTCGGTTCAGGCCTCCATCATGCTGGCGCGCGCCTACGCGCAGGCCGGGGACGTGAAGAAAGCGCTCGAGGTCGTCCAGCAAGCCCAGACGAGCAATCCGGACAATCCGGAGGTGCTCGACGCGCTGGGTGGGCTCCAGTTGAACGGGGGGCTGAAGGAACAGGCCCTGACCACTTACACCAAACTCGTGGCGCTGCAGCCCGATTCGCCGGCTGCGCTCTATCGCCTTGCAGCAGCCCAGGCTGTCAACAAAAACCCTGCTGTTGCCGCGGCGACCTTGAAAAAGGCGCTCGCATTAAAGCCGGATTTCGCCGAAGCTCAAGTTGCGCTGGTCGATCTGGAGCTGCGTGCCGGCCGTTACGCGGAGGCAATGAAGATCGCGAATGCGGCCCAAAAACAGGCTCCCAAGTCGCCGCTGGGATTTGTCCTGGAAGGCGACACAATGATGGCCGACAAGAAATTTTCTCAAGCCGAAAAGGCCTACGAGGCCGCTCTTCGGAACGGCAAGAACGGCGCCCTGGCGATAAAGCTTCATGCGGCGACTACGCTTGCCGGGAAGGCTGATCAGGCAGACGCGCGATTGGTGCAGTGGCTGAAGGACTCGCCCGACGATGCGAGAGTGCGGCTGTACGTTGCCGATGCCAGCCTTAAAGGCGGTAAGTACAAGAACGCGATCGAGCAATACGAAGCGCTGTTGGTGACGCAGCCCGACAACGTGATGGTGTTGAACAATCTTGCCTGGGCATACCAGCAAACGAACGATTCCCGGGCGCTGGCAACCGCGGAACGTGCCTACAAACTGAAACCCGATGTTGCCGCAATCGCCGACACGCTGGGCTGGATGCTGGTGGAGCAAGGGGATGCCAAACGCGGGCTTGATTTGCTGCAAAAAGCGGTGTCCGCCGCGCCGGCGGCGCAGGAAATCCGCTTCCACCTGGCGCAAGCCTGGTTAAAGGCGGGCGATAAGGCTAAAGCTCGTACTGAGCTGGAGCGCATCGAAGCAAACGGTACAAAGTTTCCTCTGCAGTCCGAGGCGATGAATTTGCTCAGGCAATTGAGACAATAGCGATTGAAACAAAAGCAAAAAGGCACCACCCCCCCAAGC
>Ga0080064_1002831_pt1 | contig 27724 bp, 28 predicted proteins | sample Subgrocontami54m_FD_69260 | JGI IMG/M metagenome (GOLD analysis project Ga0080064, IMG submission 69260) | Subsurface groundwater microbial communities from S. Glens Falls, New York, USA - GMW46 contaminated, 5.4 m (SPADES assembly) (version 2) ...
GCGGCCCTTCCGCTCCATCTGCTTCTCCTCCGAGGACGCGCCTCTCCAAATCCTCGAGATGAATCCCCGCGAGCGTTACGAAGTGGAGATGGAAAAGGTGATGGATCTGGCGGAGTATTTTCCCGGCGGCGGGACCGACTTCAAAAAACCCCTGGAAGCGGCCCTGGAGTGCTTGAAACAATCCCGTTATAAAAAGGGGGATATCGTCTTCATCACCGACGGCGAATGCCAGGTGCCGCCCGCCTGGGTGGAGGAGTTCCGGAAAGAAAAAGAAAAGCTCGGCTTCTCCCTTTTTTCCATTCTCATCGACGTTGGCCCCAGCTCGCTGGGCACCCTCCAGGAATTCAGCGACCGGATCACTTCCGTGAGCCAGCTTACCGGCGAGGGCGTGAAAGACATTTTTCTCCGGCTCTGAAAAAGGTTGAAGTCATGGAAAAAGAAAAACTCAAAGAAAAGGAGCCCGCGCAGCAGGCCGAAGATACCCACTACGATGAAAGCCTCGATCTTCACGCGGAGGCGGCCGAACGCGCGAGGACGGGAAAGATCGTCATCCGGGGCAAGGAGTCGCCCTGGAAGCAAAACCGAATGGGTTATATCAAACGATTCCTCTCCTGGCACAGCGTCAACGACACCGCAACGAGGGAATGGGTTTGTTTCATCCACGATGTCAAGGCGCACTCCGGCAAGCACCGGCATCAGGGAGGCCTGCTCCTATTCGTCCTCGAAGGCGAGGGCTACACGGTCGTCGACGGCCAACAAATGGACTGGGAAAAGTGGGACCTAATTCTCTTGCCCGTGAAACCCAACGGCTGCGAGCACCAGCACTTCAACAAAACTCCCGGAACCACCGCCCGCTGGATGGCCTTCTGGTATCACCCTTTTTCCTACGCTTTGGGGAGCCGTCTGGAGCACCGCGAAGACTCCCCGGATTGGAAAGGGAAGCCGAGGAATCCGCAGCCATTTTGAACAACGGTCCAATATCCCAATACGCCGCGGACTGATATCCTCATACACTGCTGGATTGGCAGCGTTTGTGAGAATCGGTAGCCTTGACAGATTGTTCGCAAATGGTGGATATTGCTCTCGGTTTCGCTTTTGTGAGATTGAAAAGCTTCGGCTCATACACGGTCGGAACCTCGGCAGTAGACTCTATAAGACTCAACCGCTAACAAGGCTAATGTTTCCATCTGTTAATTTTGTGATTTTGATATCCACATCGACGATAAGCCTTACGTCGTCTTTATGGGCGTCAGTGACGGGAGCCAACAGTTGAGCGGTACGAATTGACAAACTCGATACGAGCGAATCGTCCCCTAAAAGACAGAAAAACGGATCATTTAAGGCGTGATTTATTAAAACGTTGTTCAGTTGATTTTCTTGTGGCACAGACAGCGCATCAGCAAATGTTTTAATGCGGTTATCTATATCTCCGCCTTGGATGATTTGACCGAGATAACCAGGACGCAAGAAAATGATGCTGAGTTCGCACACCATAAAGAGATCGCTTCTGACTAAAGGAACAAAACGAATGCCACGGCGTTGATACACTGATACCTTCTCCCACCACGGATATACACTGAGAGGCCAATCCCATTGTGACCACCCATGCCATTCCCGATTGGACGGCTTCGGAAGCGCAGGATGGATCTTCCAGAGTTCAAGAAATTGCGGATACAGTTTTTCTCGAATAGCTTGCTTTTCTTGAACCTTTGATCCTTTTGACCCCGATGGTAAGGGGCCATCATAGTAAAGAGTGAACCGCATATACTGAACCGCCTCTCGGAATCGAAGATGCGGCTGAACTGTAACACTATGATTTTTAGCAGACAACATAGACAGCTCCTGAGTCTAACCTCCGCTTGGAGTGTGACCGGGACCCGCTACGCGGTCCCGGCACCTCAAGCGGACCGTTATACGCCTGTTGTCTTCTGTATGATAAGACTTTTCTTGCCTTTCATGGTATTCACCCTTCTTCTGTCGAAATCCTTTGCTGCTGAGGACATTGATATTAGTACTCCGCTAAATGTGTCCCGGCTAAAGGGAGCTCACGTACGATATTATGCATTTGATCTTGAGAGACCGGCCAAGGGATCAGTTCCGTTGCCGTCTTTAGTTTTGCGTGGCGACAAAAAGCTTATCGAGAAGTGCCGCCCTTTTATTCTTGAGCGGTTAGTTTATCCTGTCCTTTTGAAGTCAAAGTATGCGGTGGCAGCGTTCGACTTCCGCATCGTGCCCGGAGCCCTCGAGCATAGGATCTACTGGATTCCTGGCGGGATCCACGAGGGAATAAGTACGCTTGAGGATTGCAGCAAAATAGATAAGTCGGATTATCTGGCGTACATTCGGTGCCAAGGAGAAGACTGCAATTGAAGCGAGAGCGTATAACCATCGAGTCCAGGTGACCCGCGTATCCGCGGGCGCCCTGACACGCCTACGTCTTGGATTATGAGGACTACCACTAATGGCTATGCACAATCCTCCCCATCCCGGCGAGTTCATTACCCAGGTCTATCTGGAGCCCAACAACCTTAGCGGCCGCGAGCTGGCCGGGAAACTCGGTGTGGCTGCTTCAACGCTGAACCGCATTCTTACGGGTACTAGCCGTATCAGCCCTGAAATGGCGCTGCGCCTTTCCAAGGCTCTTGGCCGTTCTCCGGAGAGTTGGCTTGCCATGCAGTACAACCACGACCTCTGGCAGGCCAAGCAGCATGTGAAACTCGGCAAGGTCGGAAAAGTCCGGCTAACAGCGGCCTAACAGGCGCTTCGAGGCGGACGCGGTGAAACGTCGCGGAGTTTCCTGTTACGCTCTTGGCCCGCGCCGCTGGCGAGTGCCAGCACGCCGGTGACCGCGGTCGTTAGCCCTCTACACAAGCGGGTGGCGCTTAACGTGTAAGGGTGGCATACTGGATTTTCTGAAAAAGGCTTAGTCCGCGCCAGGCGTAATACCCGGCATATCGGTGTTCCGGGACATCGTCAGGAAAGAAAGGAAAGACCATGTCGAAGGTAGATAAACTCAAAACGGAAATCGAGAGACTTCCCAGGGAGGAGTTCACCGAACTCGTCCGGTGGCTGTCAGAAAAGGATTGGGAGAGGTGGGACAAGGAGATCGAAGCTGATTCTCAAGCTGGAAAGCTGGATTTCCTAGTACGTGAGGCACTCGACGCGAAAGCAAAGGGAACTCTCAAGGACCTGTGAAGCATCGCACAACGGCCCGTTTCTGGGATTGCTTTGCGCGTCTTCCCGAATCTGTCCAGAGAGTGGCCCGCCGAAACTTCAACCTCCTCAAAGAAAATCCCGCACATCCTTCGCTACACTTCAAAAAAGTTGGCAAACTCTGGTCGGTGAGGGCAGGGCCTCATCATCGGGCGTTGGCAGTCGAGGATGGGGCAGATTACATCTGGGTTTGGATTGGTCCTCATGATGAATATGAGCGAATCATTAAGCAACAAGGCTAACTTCCGTTTCAGACCGAGCGCTAACAGCGTCGGCTGAGCTTCGGCACTATCTCTCATTGCTAAGAGGCAAAAGGGGTTGCCGCTCGCCTAGCCCAGCGGGCCGTGACTCCGCCTCCCCGGCGACTCGGAAAGCTTTTTTTGCTGCTTCTGTGTCATCTCCCCTACCTTGAGCCACTCTCCCTGCGCGATCAGACGGGCGTATTCCTGTAACTCTTCAGGCCAGTAGCCCATTTCATATCCATGCCATGGCTGCCTGAGATGCGGCTCCGGCAGCTCTTTTCGGCTGCGCCAATTCTCGACCGCCCGTTCCATATATTCCCGCGCGGGCAGCGCCGCGGGCGGATAGGGCCATTTTCTCGTGGCATTGATGAGAACCGTGGAATTCGGCCCTTCTCCGGTCGCGAACTCCTGGTTGAGGGATCTTCCCCGATTGACCTCGATGGGATAGCGCGACGGATCGTGCCCTCCACCTCCCCGCATGCCGCCGATGACCTCGAGGACGACGTCTTCCATCGGCTGCGTGCGGGAAAAGATAGCCCAAAAGACATTCTCGTGGTCCTTGATATTAATGTCTTCGTTCACCGCGATAATAAATTTTTGTTTCCGGTACTTGGCAGTCAAGCGCAGCATGTCATTGATTTGGTCCTGAGTCGCCCCGTCCTTTGCGCGGATGAAACAGATCCCGTCGGCCCCGGCTTCCTGCGGAAAGTAGACTTCTTCCACGGGCAGGTCATGCTGATATTTGAGGTGATCGTAGACAAGACCGCCGTGGACGAATCCCCAGACCACGTTGCAATCGCTCGGCGCCATCCCCACGATGACCGGCGTAAACATCGCATTTTTTCTGTGCGTAATGGCCGTTACATTGATCACCACCGCCAGACTCGTCTCCGCGATCATGTAGCCGGCATATTCGCCGAACGGCAGGCGCGGCTTCTCACGCCCGAGTTGGATATCCCGGTCATTCCGATTTACGTGAACGCGCACGCGGCGCCCGCGCCCAGCGGCCATCGGTGCTATGCCTTGGGTCCCGCCATCGCTGACATCCTTCAGGAGCGGCCCGAAAGAATCGCTATCTTCGCCTGCGGCGGGCTCTCCCACGACCACCACGGGCCGCGCGCGGGATGGATCGACACGCCCCTGGATCAATGGGTCTTGGAGCAGTTGGCGCGAGGCAAAGGGTCGCGGCTCAAGGGGATGTTTGACCTTGACTCCGACGCCCTTTGCGGCGGCGCGGCGGAGGTTCGCCTCTGGATTGTCGCGGGAGCGGCATGTGAGGCCTTGAAAGCCGGAGCTACGGTGGTTGATTATTTCCCGGCCTATACGGCCGCAACGGGAATCGGTTTCGCCTACTGGCAGCCTGCAAGCGCCCGGGCTTAAATAAATAAGGAGACGCCTCATGCCGATCGGTTTTGGCCTCGGATCGTCCCACGCCTCGTTTGTCACGATGAAGAAAGCGGAAGAGTGGATCGAATACTATCGATTCCTCATCCGAGATGTCCCGCAGCCGCCGGAGGCCGCTCTGGAATCCACTGAGATCATCCAGAGTCACATCGACCGTGTCCATCGCGCTTTTCAGATTCTCGCAGCGAAGCTGGCGGAGTACCGGCCGGATCTCCTGATCATTATCGGCGGCGACCAGTCCGAGATGTTCGACGACAGCAACGTTCCCAACATCATGATCTATGCGGGCGAAGAAGCCCGGGGCTACACCACCCACAGACGTTATCAACCGGGGGAAGAGGATATCGTGCGGTTAAAAGTCGATGTCGATACTTCCAAGCGGCTCTTGAATCAACTCGTCAGAAAGGAAGGATTCGACGTCGCTTTCAGCGGCGAGCTTTCGCCTTTGGGAAGATCTTCGCAGCGAAGAAAGACCGGCGTGTCTCACGCTTTCATGCGCCCGGCCCCTTTCATCATACCCAGACCAGACCTGCCGACGGTTCTGATCTGGGAGAATACCTACGACCCGCCTTCCCTTCCGGCAAAGAGATGCTATGAGCTCGGCCACGCCCTCGCTCGGTTTTTCAAGAATGACCCGAGGCGCATCGCGATCCTGGGCTCCGGCGGCCTCTCCCACGACCCGGGCGGTCCGCGGTCGGGGTGGATCGACGAAGTTCTAGACCGATGGTTTCTCGACCAGATGACCTCGGGGAACGGTCAAGCGACTACCGCGATGTATCAGTTCGACTCCATGACCATGCGCGGCGGGACCGGAGAGATGCGCGCCTGGATCACCGCGGCGGGAGCGATGGAAGTGATGGGCTCGCGCGCCGTCGTCGTGGACTATATCGCCGCCCACCACGCCGTGACCGGTCTGGGTTTCGCCTACTGGTCCACGCCTGTCAATGCGTGAGAAAATCGATCACCAGGCGGTTGAACTCGTCTGCCTTTTCGTACTCCACAAAGTGGCCGGTGCCGCCGCCCCAGATATGGACACGGACATTGGGGACGCGCGCAAGCGCGGTGAGCGCCCCTTCGAAAGGCAGCATCCGATCGTGGTGGCCCCACACAACCAGGACCTCCGCCTTCAAACGCGCGATCAGGCGGGAGAGATCGCTGTTCTTCGACGCCGAAAACTCGTGCCGGGCCTCCAAGTGGCCGGGGATCATGGCGGCCTTGTAGCGCGCGTCGATAAGCTCTTCCGTGCAAAGCTCTTTCTTGGGAATAAAGAGGCGCATCGTCTTGACCATATTGTCCCGCGTCGGACTCTGGGCGAAATCGGCCAGGGACTTGAGACCTTCCGTCGGATAGGGAGAGAAAAGATTCCCGCCCCCGACGCCGCTCGACTGCGCCACGATCTTCCCGACGCGGTCGGGGAATTCGATCCCGAAGCGAAAACACATGGGCACGCTCAGCGAGGAACCGTAGAGATGGGTCTGCTGGATCCCCTTGAGATCCAAGAGATCGCGGATGAGATTGGCGCCGAAAACGTCCAACGATTTATCACCCAGCTTGACGTCTTTGGCCGACTCGCCGAATCCCGGCAGGTCCACCAGCATGACGTGAAAACGCTCCGCCAAGCCATCGATATTGTGCCTGCTGTTGTCCCAGGCGTTCGCCCCCGGCCCGCCGCCGTGGAAGCAGATGAGGTCAGGACCTTGGCCGGCTTCGTTGTAGTGAATCTTGATCCCCTTTAGGTCGATAAAGCGATCCGTCGCTTCCTTGGTGATTTTTGATGCTGACATCTTTTCCTCCCTTATCTTTCTATTCTTTCGCGACATTCGCGAGCGATGCCTCCCGCCTAAAATCTCTTATCCGCGGCTCGAGCCTCGCTAGCCCTCGCCCCTGCGGGAGCGGACGGGTTTGCCGGATCGAACGTCCTCAGTGAACTTCTTCACCGCATCGAAGAATGCCACGGCCACTGGCCCATAGGCCGCCCTGGGGTGATCCAACGCGTCCACGCTGAAGCCGACGGTGCTGTGGGTGACCCCGATATTGCCGTCGCAGTCGTCGCCGGATCCAAACCCGCTAATGGTCGGAATACTAACTTCCTCGGTGATACGCTTCGCCAGATCCGGCGGCACGCGGGTGAGAAGCAGAGAAAAGGCGCCGGCCGCCTGTAGCGACCGCGCATCCCGCCACACCTTCTCCTCGGGGATCTCGAGACTTCCCGATCGATATCCACCGGTTCCCATCGTCGTCTGAGGCGTCAACCCCATATGGGCCATCACCGGTATGCCCGCCTTGACGATCGCCTCCACCGTCGGCGCGTAGTCGGCTCCCACCTCCAACTTGACCGCCTGAGCGCCGCCCTCCTGAATGAACCTCCCGGCATTGCGCACCGCTTCCTCTTTATTCACCTGGTAGGTCATGAACGGCATGTCCCCGATCACCATGGCCCTCCGGGTTCCGCGGCTCACGGACCGTGTCATGAGGACCATCTCGTCCAGGGTCACCGCGTTGTTGTCCTCATGGCCCAGGAGGTTTCGGCCGCCGCTGTCACCCACCAGGATCATATCGACTTCCGCGCGGTCAATCATGCGAGCCATCTGGTAATCATAGGCCGTCATCACGACGATCTTTTTCTTTTCTCTCTTCATGCGGTCCAAATCCGGAACAGTCACTCTCGCCATAAAAGCTCCTTCCTTCTTTCAGACATCACGCGCGAACCAACTTCTCGTTGATAAAGACCTTGGCCGCGTTGGGATGGTGAGCTTTGTTTAACAGCGCGATGCTGCCGGCTCCTGGGGGCGAGGCCCGCCCCTTCCTTCATCACGCCGGCTGTCTTACAATGTCCACTTGATGAGGCTCAAGCTCCCAGTAAGCCACCCCCATCCCCATGATGCCGCTATAAAGGGGCTCATAGGCGAGCACCCGGGCAGGCGCCTCTTCCGCCGCGCCTAAAAGCACCATCCAGCTCCGCATTTCGATATCGCCGTTTTCAAGAAAATCCTGCGACGTCAATTCGGCGAGCTTCGCTCCCTTCCCCTGTTCCATCAATCTCAGAGCCTCACGATCAAACTCCTCGCTGATAGAACCGTAGGTGAACGGCCCTTTGTAATACCGATAGGGATAGCCGGAGGTAAAATGGGAAAGGCCCCCGGACGCGTAAATGGCGACTCGCTCTCCTCCCGGTCTCTGCTCCAAAATCTCCTTGATCGCCCGACCCAAACGATAGCACCTGCCAGGACTCGGAGCCGGCACATGAATCGCGTTGACAAAAAGCAGGACGACCGGGATATCCGCCTCGGGGACGATGGTCGTCAGGATTGGGGCAAAGGCATGAGCCATCAGCTCGGAATTCGGAAACGACTTGCAGGAAGAGAGATCGAACTCGCGTTCGACCAAACCGTTCAAAAGGTCTTGCGCCAGGTCCGAATGGCAGGGATAGCGCGCGCCCCGTTTTCGATCGCCATCGCGCCTCTCCGTCGCGAAGACCTCGCCTCCGAGGTAAAGGGCGATCTGTGGCGTATTGTCTTCCCTAAAGTGTTCATTCTGATCATCTCCGACGAGAATCAAGGCATCGGGTCTCTTTTCTTTGAGACTTTTCTGAAGAAAGTCCAAACCTTCTCTCACTTTTTGGTGCCTGACCTGCCGGACCTCCATTGTTTCCTCGGCGATCTTGGGATGAACCGGCGGATCGATTCCATAACGACTCTTGTAGGTCGCCCGGTTTCTCTCGCGCGCCCTGTCCCAGTCGGAAGGATTCGACAACGCAAAGGCATGCGATGAAGCCAAGCCTGCCACGATCTTTCCCATCTCGATTTTCCCCCTTCCTCTTGGTCGGGTTTCGCTGATACCGCTGCTACGCTGCGGCGAAAAAGATCCTCTTTGTATATCGGGCCTTAACGGTTAGGCTATAGTCCCGCATCCAAATCCCTGTCAAGCAAAATTGCCGCCCGAACAGCGCGTTTTTCACGCGTTGAGTTACGCCGTAATGTCTCTGTCATTTTCCCGCGCGGCCGAGCGCCTCGTTGAAAACTTTCAAGACCGGCTCCATGGACATGCGGTCGGGAGTCTCGACGTCCACGTAATCCACTCCGTCTTTCAGCCGCTCATCGGGCGGGACCATATCCTTTGAGATATCGATGCGAAGGGAATTGGACGCGGTGACCTTTGCTTTCGCGTATTCATTTTGCAACGTAAGTTGGCCCTCGCGGGACAAAAACCAGTTGAGGTAAACTTTCGCGGCGTTGGGATGAGCGGGTTTGTCCACCAGGCCAATGTTGCCGCTGCTCGAGGTCACGCCCATTCCTTCTTTCAGCGATCCGAACATCCCGACCGGAAGACCCTGGCCTTGGGCCCGACTGATGTCAGAGCGGGTGCAAAAGAAACAAATGGGGAACTTTCCCGTGGCCAGCCAATCCACCGCCTGCCTTCGATCCCGAAAGAGCGTGACGTCCATCTCGCTAATAAGCCTGCGAATAAATTCCGGCCCCAACCTGGAATTATAATAGAAGGCTCGGATATTGGGCTGGCCGCTGCCGGGGAGCCGGATATCCCGCACTTCGATTTTGCTCTTCCACTTGGGATTGAGAAAGTCAAAAAACGAGCGGATCTCGGCGGGGCGGACCAAGCGGGTATTGTAATAGATGCTCCCCCGGTCCGGGACGCCGACAAAGACAAAGACATATTGCCTTTCAGGATCGACGTAACGGTGCTTCCCCTGCCACCACTTCGATGCATCTCGCACCTCAGGCAAAATCATGGCATCCGGCATGGGGGCGAGGGCCTTCGCTTGATACAACTCCAAAATAGGATTGGACCCTCCCACCACGATATCAGCCAGATATTTCCCCGCCCTGCGCTCGGAGAGAAGACGAACATTGTCTCCGCTGACGGCCGTAACCACCTTGATTTCGGGGAATCTTTTCTGAAACACGCCGGCCTCGATCGGAAGCAAGCTTTGACCGGCGCCGGGATAGATCGTGACCTGCCCCTCTTTATTAGCGGCATCCACGGCCTTCTTCCATTCCGCCTCCCGGGAAGAACCCGCTTCCCCTCCAAATGCGAGTCCGGAGAATCCCAATATCCATAACCAAGAGAGCCCATACCATTTCATAAACCACCCCTCACGGAACCAACCGTCCTCATCTGCTATACCTGCCGTTTAGGACTGTCAACCTTCGTGGAGACCAGTCTGGTCTCAGTCTATTTTAATTTGAGAGACTTCATCACATTTGCAATCCCGCGAAAATGATTCTATATGGTGGGATCTGTTTCGACTTTTGGGCCCGCCTAGCCGCTATGAACGAAAGCCCCCCGGCACAAGCAAGGAACGTATCGGAGCGCAAGACGATATGCAGCATCGTGTGCGCCTCCCATCTGGTCAATCACTTCCAGACCTCGATGGTCGCGGTTCTCTTTCCCCTGATGATGAGGGATCTGGGTTTCGGGTACGTTGAGATCGGAGTCATCAGCACCCTTCGGGGCATTGCCAATCAGGCGCTCCAGGCCATCTACGGCTTCATCGTTCCGTACGTAAAGAGAGCGGTCATTTTAGGGACCGGAAATCTGATCGTAGGGGCTTCCGTGGTGGCGACCGGTTTCGCGTCGAGTTATCCCGCCGTTCTCACCACGAGAATCGTTTCCGGCATCGGCTCCAGTCCTCAACATCCGATCGGCTCGACGATGCTCGCCACGCACTACCCGGAGGCGCGCGGCCGGATCCTGGCCTTTCATACCACCATCGGGAACATAGGCTCCCTTCTGGCGCCGATCCTGGCCGGCATCCTCCTTTTCTATGTCGATTGGCGAAGCGTCTTCTGGATCGTGGGCGGGATCAGCTTCCTGACGGGGGTGCCCTATTTCCTGTTTCACGAGTCGGTGAAGCCGGCTCCCTTGGAGCAGGGCCGATCCAGGAAGGCCTTCCAGGGCTGGGATGCCTACAAGGCGTGCCTGAAAAACAAAAACTTCATGATCGTCTCCCTCGTCCTCGCGGTGGGCGCCGCCGGCCGGGGAGAGGGAATCAGCGTGACCTACCTTGTGCCCCATTTCGTAAACGACCTGAAAATAGACGTCCCCTACGCGGCGCTTCTCTTCACGCTGCTTCAATTCGTGGGGCTGGTGGGACCTTTCCTCTGGGGCTGGGCCTCCGACCGATTCAGCCGGATCGCGACGCTTCAGCTATCGCTCCTTCTCTCGGGCCTCTCTACGTTCTGGCTGGGTTGGCAGGGAGGAGATCTCGTCTGGCTCGTGGGAAGTCTCAGCTTTTACGGCATGGCCGTTCATTCCCGGCAAACCCTCACCCAGGCGCTGGTGACGGACATCGTGGACGAACGCGTGATCGACGCGGCCTTCAGTCTTTACTACACGATCGGCTTCATCTCCGGCCCCATCTGGACGATCCTGACCGGCTGGATCATGCAGAAGCATGGCTTCGGCGCCGCCTTCTCTGTGATCTCCGCTTCTTATCTCGTGGGGATGGCGCTGCTGCTCTTTCTGCGCGAGCCCGCGCGCCGAGATTCGGCTTGAATCTCGAGAACCGCCGATTCCGGCGCGAGCCCACAAGCCAAGGCTTCTGCCCCCGCCACGTCGGAGACCAAAAAATGTTGGAATCACGAAAGGATCAAATTTGATGGCAAAGGATCCTCAGCACAACGCTGAGCCGACAGAAAAACCGGTTCGTCAGAACGCCCTCGCCACGCTTCGGCATCGCGACTTCCGGCTCCTCTGGTTCGGCCAGCTCATCTCGACGATCGGCGATCAGATGCAGGCCGTGGGGATCGCCTGGCACATCTTTATTCTGACGGATTCGACGCTCCACGTCGGGTTGGTCGGGCTGGCCCGCGTCATTCCCTTCATGCTCCTCTCTTTCATCGGCGGCGCGTTCGCCGACATGGTCAGCCGCAAGCGGTTGATTCTCGTCACGCATGTCCTATTGATGGCGGCCACCGGCGTCTTGGTCCTCACGACCGCGACCGGAACGGTCACCCCGGCGATCATGTATGCGGTGTCGGTCGTCTCGGGGGCCGCTTCGGCCTTCGACAATCCGGCCCGCCAGGCGATCATTCCGAACCTCGTCCCCCGGTCCGAACTGGCGAACGCCATGACGATGAATACGGTGCTGCGCCAGACCGCGACGGTGCTGGGGCCCGGCATTGGAGGGTTGGTGATCGGCCTCTTCGGTTTGGCCCCCACGTACGCCGTCAACGCGCTGTCGTTTCTGGCCGTCATCTTAGCCTTGCTCATGATGTCGGAAGTGCCCGCGCCGAAGCGGGGCGCGGCCAAAGGTTGGGACACCGTCCTCGGGGGGCTCCGTTACGTGCGCGGCGAGCCGCTGGTATTGGCGCCGCTTCTCCTGGATTTTATCGTCACCTGCTTGCGATCTTATCGCTCCGTGCTGCCCGTCTTTGCGCGCGACATCCTGGCGGTCGGGCCCCAAGGATTGGGATGGCTCCACTCCGCCTCCTCCGCCGGGGCGCTCGCGGGAGCGCTGATGCTCGGCGTCACCGGCGAGATCAAACACAAGATCGCCGTCATGCTGCTCGCCTATGCCAGCGAAGGGCTGTTCCTGATCGGGTTTGGCCTCTCCTCGGTATTTTCCTTTTCGCTGCTGATGTTGTTCGGCTTCGGCATCGGCGACGTCGTATCGGAAGTGCTGCGCATGACCATCGTGCAGTTGCAGACCCCCGACAATCTGCGCGGCAGAGTTACGGCGCTGAGCTCCATGTTCACACAGGGCGGACCCCAGCTCGGGCAGGTGCAGATGGGGGCCGTGGCTGAGGTCGCCGGGCCGGTCGCGGCGACTCTCATCGGAGGGAGCGCCGTGGTACTTGCCGTCGGCGGCTTCGCTTTGCTGCCGTCCATGCGGCGCGGCATGCGAGAGCAAAACGAAGGCGCTCCGGAATCAAGAAGGGATCAAGCTTGATGGAACCCAAAGACAGTCAACGCGCTGAATCCCAGGAAGAACCGGTTCGCCGCCACGCTCTCGCGACCCTCCGGCATCGGGACTTCCGGTTGCTCTGGATCGGCCAATTGGTCTCGACCATCGGAGACCAGATGCAGAGCGTGGCGATCGCCTGGCAGATCTTCGTCCTGACCGACTCGTCGCTCCATGTCGGCCTGGTTGGTTTGTCTCGGGTCGTCCCCTTCTTATTGCTTTCCTTCATCGGCGGAGCGGTCGCGGACATCGTCAGCCGCAAAAAACTGATCCTGGTCACCCAGAGCATCCTGATGGCGTCCACGATAGCGCTGGTCTTTGCAACCGCCGCGGGAACGGTCACGCCGGGATTCATTTATGCGATATCGGTGATCTCAGGAGCCGCGTCGGCCTTCGACGGGCCGGCGCGCCAATCGATCCTTCCCAATCTCGTGCCCCGAAACGAGCTGGCCAACGCGATGACGCTCCACACGATCCTGCGCCAGACCGCGACCATCATCGGACCAGGAATCGGCGGCGTCGTCATCGGCCTGTTCGGGTTGGCCGCCACCTACGCCATCAATGTGGGATCGTTTTTAGCCGTGATCCTGGCCCTGATTTTGATGTCGGTCGTGCCCGCGCCGAAGCGCGGCTCGGTCAAAGGCTGGGACACCGTCCTGGGCGGGCTCCGTTACGTTCGCGGTGCACCGCTGGTCCTGACGCCGCTGCTGCTGGATTTCGTTGTCACCTGCTTGCGCTCGTACCGATCCGTCTTGCCCGTCTTCGCGCGCGACATCCTGGCCGTCGGCCCCCAGGGCTTGGGGCTGCTCCACTCCGCGGGCTCGGTGGGGGCGCTGGGAGCCGCGGTGGCGATGGGCGCGATCGGCGACATCAAACACAAGATACCCGTCATGATCTTAGGCTACGCCTCTCAAGGGGTCTTTCTCGCCGGGTTCGGCCTCTCTTCCAACTTTGCTTTATCGCTTTTGATGTTAGCGAGCTACGGAGTGGGCAACGTGGTATCGGAAGTGATGCGCAACACGATCGTGCAGTTGAAAACCCCGGATAATCTGCGCGGACGGGTGAGCGCGCTGAGCTCCATGTTCACGAGCGGCGGACCCCAGCTCGGGCAGGTGCAGATGGGGGCCGTCGCCTCCCTGCTCGGGCCGATCGGAGCAACGATCGTCGGCGGGATCGGAGTGATATTGGCCTGCGCGGGCTTCGCCACAACGCCCGCCATGCGCCGCGGCATGAAGCACGGCATAGAAGAGCCGCAACTGGACGCGAAAGCGGCGGAATAATAATGCCGTCAGGGATTGGCGAATTTCCGGGCGTCTGAAGACCACGGAGGAGCTGAGACGAATGCGGCAGGAACCTCTTCCGGCGCCGAGACGACCTGCCACATCGACCGGTGCTTCTCATCCATGAAACCTTCTTTGACTGCCGACGATAAGAGGTGAATCAGAGGGTCGAAGAAGCGCCGGGTGTTGACCAAAACGATCGGATTGAAATAAACGCCCAGCCGCTTGAGGGTGATCGCCTCGAGCAATTCTTCCAAAGTCCCGCAGCCGCCGGGCAAGGCGACCACGGCTTTGCTTTCGGCGAGCATGAGATGTTTTCGGGTTCTCAAATCCTCGACCAGCCGGAGCTCCGATAGGTTTTTATGAGCCAACTCCAGCTCCTGCATAAATCTGGGCACAATTCCGATCACGCGGCCTCCCCGCGAGATCGCGCCGTCGGCGAGCGCCCCCATCGAGCCGACCCCTCCCCCGCCGTAAACGATAGTGAAGCCGCCGTCCGCCAATACACAGCCAAGCCGGTGGGCGGCCCGGTGATACTCCGGGTCGCACACGCGGCTCGACGCGCAGTACACGCAGACTTTCTGCTCTGTTGCTCCAGGGATTATTTCACTCATGGTTAACCTACCAGGGTGGCCAATTCGCTCATATCGTTAAAAGTTCTATGCGCGCCGGCCGCGAGAAGTCGCGCGGCGGGAGTTTGGGCGGAGTAGCCATAGACCGTCATTCCCGCGGCCACGCCGGCCGCCACACCCGGAGGTGTGTCCTCGATCACGAGGCATGCCGACGGCGCGACGCCGAGCTTACCGGCGGCATGGAGAAAAATATCCGGCGCCGGCTTCCCCCGGGCCACTTCCGTCGCGCTGAACATCTTTCCCTCGAACCTCGGCAGCAACCCGGTGATCCCCAGCGTCATGCGCATCTTTTCATGAGCGCCGCTGGAGGCGACGCAATAGGGAAGCTTGATATGATCCAAGACTTCCGCGATGCCGGGAACGGCCGTCAATTCCGCCTCAAGCGCGGCGCGCGCCCGATTGTAATAATTCTGCACAAAATCGGGCGGCGGCATTTTACCCAGACGGTCGGAAACGACTTCAAGGCATTGCGCCATGGAGTAGCCGACAAAGAGCTCGAACATGTCGTCGAGAGTGACGTTCATGCCGAGCTCACCCAGCATCTCGCCGAACACCCGGTTCGTGATCGGCTCGCTGTCCACCAGGACTCCATCGCAGTCAAAGATTACCAGCTTGAAGTTTTGCATCTTCCACTAACGTGACGAATCACGGCTCCGTCGAAACAAAAAGTAGAATGTCCCTGTTTCCTTCTGCTTGATCCCACACTTTACCAAACTTGTCATTCGTGGGCCAACGCGATTTTACCCCTACTGGTCTGAATGATTGTCAATCCAATCCTCTTTATTTAAAAATAGCTCTGTGCTACCTATCAGTCGAATTTGGCAAACACTTGGCCCTAAAAATTGAAGGAGGGTCATCATGGAGCAAGCGTCTATTTGTCTCGTTTCTTTTCCGCGATCTGCTCTTTTCCTGGCGATAGTTTTTGTAAGTTGGACCGGCCTCTCATTCCCGGTTCATGGCGCCGAGACGATTCCGAGCTGGCAGGCGGAGTGGCAGAGGGTCCTGGAGACGGCCAGGAAAGAGGGGGTGGTTTTTGTTTACGGCCCGGCGGGAAGCGACGCCCGGAAGGCCCTGGCGGACGCGTTCCAGAAAAAGTACGGCATCAATGTCGAATATCAAGGAGGACGAGGGACCGAGCGGATCGTCAAGATGAAGGCCGAGCGCGACGCCGGTCAATATTCCGTCGATATCCACGTCGGCGGCCTCACGACCCCGCTCGTCTCACTCAAACCCGTAGGCGCGCTGGACCCGATCAGCCCGGCGCTGATTCTCCCCGAGGTCAAAGAGCCGAAATACTGGCAGGGAGGCAAGCTCCCCTGGTACGACAAGGAGCAGATGTTTTTACCGGCCCTCTACCGCGGCCGGACCACCGTCTTCCTGAATACCACTATGGTCAAGCCGGGAGAGATCCGATCCTACAAGGATCTTCTCAACGCCAAATGGAAAGACAACATCATCCTGGACGATCCCCGGGGCACCGGCCCAGGGCAGCAACTGATTACCTTCTTTTTGCTCCATCGCGAGTTGGGTCAGCCATTCATACGCGCCCTGGCCAAGCAAGGGTTGTTCGTCACTGATAATAGAACCATTCAAAGAGACAGTCTGGCTCACGGCAAAAAGGCCGTTCTCTTAGGCGGCGACTTTGCTGTTGTGGAAGCCTCGATTGAAAAAGGGCTGCCCATTGCCCATATGCAGACCAAGGAGCTGAAAGAAGGCGGCCAGCTCGCCTTCGGGGGAAGCGTCCTGGAGCTGATCAACCGGGCGCCGCATCCCAACGCGGCCAAAGTCTATATCAATTGGTTTTTCTCCCGCGAGGGACAGACGACCATCGCCCAGGAGTTGGGCTTTGCCAGCCGTCGCGCCGACGTCCCGAACGATCATCTGAAGCCCTGGCAACTCGCGACTCCGGAAGATTTTCTGATCGACTCACAAGAGGCGAACGACGCGAAGGACAGCGTGGTCAAGCTCACCAAAGAGATCTTCGGTTTTTAAAAAAAGACTGGTGTGCGTTCAGGGTCGGACAGCGACTTTGATGGGGTCGAGCCCCTCGATCTCCCGCCCCATAGCCTTGACGGCCGTTTCCGCTTCTTCGAGCGAGAACTCGTGAGAGATGATCTTTTCCAGCGGATACTTTTTCTGCTCGGCCAGGCGTATCGCCTGTCCTGCGCTCTCGAAGGAGTGGCCCCACGCCCCCTGGAACCGGATCTCTTTGCTGACAATATCGTTGGTCGCGATGCTCGCGGGCGCCCCACCCGCAATCGTGCCGCCGCAAACGAGGATGCCCAGGGGTTTGACGAGCTTCACGGAGAGGGCGATCGCCTGCGCATTTCCGGTGACGTCGAGGACGGTTTCGGCGAGGTTTCCGTGAGTCGCCTCCTCCACGATCCGGAGGACATTTTCTTTCTCAACGTTGATCGACATATCGGCGCCCAACTCGCGCGCCAAAGCGAGGCGGGCGACGTCGCTCGTCAGACCGGTGACAATGATCGGCGATGCGCCGGACTCCTTCGCCGCGACAACCGCGGACAAACCCTGGGGCCCGGCGCCCTGAATAACCACAGGCTTGGCGATGGTAGCGCCGCCGAGGGTCCGCATCCAGCGGATGCCGTTGGCAAGACAGGACGCTGCGACCACGGCGGCTCTGGGGTCGACGTGATCGGCGATCTTGTGGAGAACGGAGTTGGGCGCCAAGTACATGACCTCGCTGAACGCGCCCCAGAGATATTGCGGCGGGTCGGCGCCGGTAAATCCGTACGACCGGGCCTGCTTGCAAAACTTATAGAGACTTTGCCGGCAAAAGGCACAGTCGCCGCAGGGCACGGCCGCCTCGACGACGACACGGTCTCCAGCTTCAATACGGTGGCGGGCGGCCATTTTTTTTCCGATCCGCTCTACCCGCCCAAGAATTTCGTGCCCAAGGATAGAAGGAAAGACCTTTCGGAACGAGAGGCCGTGGTAGAGCTTTGAGTCAGTGCCGCACACGCCCGCCCGCTCGACCCGGAGGAGCGCGTCGTCGTCGCCGGTTTCCGGAAGCGGGAACTCCCGGAGCTCCATTCGCATGGGTTCGAGGAGAACTGCGGCTTTTACCATTTTAGCCATGAAAGTTTTGGGGCTTAAGCGCGCGAGGCAGGAGCATGCAGCCGCTCGCGGCAAGTCCACTGCTTCAGCCGCTTGCCTTGGGCCAACGCCGCGAGTTCCCGCTCCCAGATCTTCCTCATGAAAACGACCCCTGTGTCCATGCGGCTGAGACGTTCCTGGCTGCGATCCGCGGCGCCACCCTGACCGACCTGCACCACGTAGTCCTCCAGCAAGGTGAGATAGACGATATGCGTCCGATCTTTGATCTCCTCAAAGCGCAACGCCCCCTGGAGGACCGCATCGCCGAGGTGATTGGGAAAGCCGGGGTGCTTCAGGCGCATCTCCTGGCGGCGCTTTCGATAATCCTCGGCCATCTCTCCCTCCAACTCGGCATAGTCCACGATATAGTTGACGCAATTCGCGTCATCGATCGGCACCCTGATAAAGAGCCGGTTCACCCAGCCGCTTGTGGGATTATAGCCGAGATCCGTGATGTGGAGAGGGGAACGGATCTGATTCACGTTGGGCATGTGGAAGTGAAGCACATTGGTGCGGCCTTCCGGGGCCGCGGCCACGGTTTTAATACCGTACTCGGTCTCCTCCGCGGAGACTTTGGGGAGGGCAAGGAGATCCGGCCTACCCATGACGTTCCTGGACTCGATGTGGGTGTAGGCCACATGACCTCCGTCACAGGCGTTGTCGAGGACATTGAAATAATTGCAGGGCCAGTTCCCGCTTGAGAACGCCTCCAGGACTCCCTCTCCTTCGAAGTCCGGATAGCGCCGCAGAGGAGGCGGATCGCCTTCTCCGAGATAAGCAAAAACAAGGCCGATGTAGTCCTCCACCGGATAGCTTCGGATCTTCACTTTTCCGGCAAACGCTTCCTCTTCGCCGGGCTGCTCGACGCATTGTCCCGAGCCCTCGTATTTCCAGCCGTGGTAGCGGCAGCGAATCGCGTCCCCTTCGACCCATCCCGTGGAGAGCTGCGTCCCCCGATGAGCGCAACGGGGCGCCACCAAGTGGACCGTCCCGGTCTCGCCGCGGTATAAAGTGAAATCTTCGCCCATGATCCGGATCGGAACCGCGCGCCCGGCCGGTAGTTCCCGAGCCAGATAGACCGGTTGCCAGAACATCCTGAGATACCGGCCGGCGAGAGTTCCTGGTCCCGTCCGCACAAGGTCTTCGTGAGTTACATCAGCCATAATGATTTCCGTTTATGCTTTTTTAGGCGTCATGTCAATCAGCAGCAGACGCCAGCGGGCGCCAAGGATAGAAGAGCTTCCGGCCTACCCGGTTCTTCGATCTACACCATGACAGATCCTCCCAATGTGTCTCTTGATTTTACGGATAATTTGGAGGAAAATAATCCTCAAAAAAGGAGGGTTCTAACCGATGGAGACATCCTATCGCAGAGAGGAGATCATCTCCTCGTCAAAGGCATCCAAACAGTTGGGCGAGGTATTGAACACGGCGAAACGCAAGGGACGCGTCGTGTTGTCGCGCAACAACCGCCTTGAGGCCGTGATTCTTCCGATCGAAGAGTACGAAGGTATTGTTGAAGATCTGGAGCATCTCCTGACCGCCCTGGAAATCCAGGACAGAAAGAAGCGAGCCGGAGGGAAGAGAATTTCCTGGGAGTCACTGAAGGCCAAGCATGGCCTATAAGATCGAGTTCCTGCCGGATGCCGCACGCGAGTTCGACGCGCTCGACGGCTCGCTTAAGAAGCTCGCTGCCAAACAGCTTGACAAGATCGCAGAGCGACCCGAACTTGGGGAAACTCTCGGCAAGAGGATGGGGATCGATCTAACCGGCTATCGAAAAACTTACTTCGGCAAGAAGGGTTATCGGATCGTCTATGAAATCCAACGCCAACGACTTGTGGTTCTCATCATCGGCATTGGCAAGCGTGAGAGAGAGGAGATTTACCGAGAAATCGGCCGCCGTCTTGGACGATGAGATTGATGATAGGAACTTCTTTTTGAGGTTCACCCACTGGGAACTCAAAAATCACCCCATCGACCGCCTTCCAGCTTGCCTTCAAGGGCGGCAAGAGCTTGCCCGACCAGAGCGACTTGGCTCCGACACACTATTTGGGCCGGAACGTATCCGATAAGGTTGCCTTATGTCAACTCGCGGCAGAGAGGGCGGGCGGTTTCCAGGCAGGGCTGGACATCGCCCAGCAGCTTTAAAGTAAGAAGAAATCAAATGAGTTGGGAGTAAGAAGGGTCAAAAGTGATTTCTTTTTCTTCTTGGCTTCTGTCCGGCGGGCCACGGGCTTCTTCCCACCGAACCAGGTGAGGTGAGAGGCGCCAGGCATCAGTTAGACCTGACCGACGGGGTTTACCCGACAATCTTGCTAATCTTAGGCCGCTTTTTTCTTCTTGAGGCTGAACTCGATCTGATAGCCCGCTAGCTCAGCGAGCCGAAAGAGCTGGACGATCTGTTTGGAGACCTTGTTTTCTTGGAGCAAGCGCACCACCTGGGAGGGAGAAGTATCTAGGGCATCCGCAATCACACGGACGGATAGCCGGGAAGTGGAGATCTTGTCCTTCAGCGCCCTCTTCAACTGATTCACCGGCGACCAGTGGTAGGTGGGATCACAATAGTACAACACGAAGTCGGCTGGGAAATCGCTTTTGGAGCCGTCTTCCAGAACGAAGGACGCCGCTTGGCCTCCCAGTTCCCGGTCGATCGTGATCGATGCAAAGCGGTTCTTGCCGCTAATTTTCACATTTTTGAAGACGGTAAAGGGTAGCGTGTAGCTCTTCGTCTTCTTTCTCTCCTGCAGAGTGATTTCCAGCACGTTCTTCCGGTAGTTTGGTTTGATTTCCTTAAATTTCGGGTTTCTCATAGAATGCCTTCCTCGGCGTTTTCACCGACCCATATTTATGTGTACCCCAAATAAGATACACTTGTCAACGCCGGTTAAGCAGACATTAGGCAATAGGCAACCTACTCTCTCACCGGGCGACCTCCTACGTGAGCCGGTTCAAGCCTTGACTCTCCGTGACAGATATATGAAAGTCGGGGGCGCCGGAACCGGTTCACTATGGATTTTGAGCTTTCAGAGTCGCAGCGCGAGTTGATCGAGAAAGTCGATCGCCTGGTGCGGGAGCGGATCGTCCCCCGCGCGGAAAGTTACGATAAGACGCCGGAAATTCCGACCGAAGATCTCCAAGATCTCCACCGCGAGGGCTGGCTCCTGGCCAATCTGCCGCGCAGATACGGCGGCCTCGGCTACGGCCTGGAAGGAGACGACCCTCTCGCCTTCTTCCTCATGATCGAACGCCTGGCCTATGGCAACCCGTCGACCGCCCATTGCTTCCAGGTGCACAACAATACCCTCATGATGTTGAGCGCCACGGCTACGGATTCCCAGCGAGAGCGGTGGATCGAGCCCACCGTCAAGCGGGCTGCCCTGTTACCGGGCGCCGGCACCGGACCCCTTGGCGCGGGCCCCACCACGGCGCAAAAGGTAAACGGCGGGTTCGTCCTCAATGGGCTCAAACATTACGCCACCAACGCCCCGGTCGCGGAGTGGTTTTGGGTCGCATCGGTCAAAGTCGAAGGAGAGCAAAGACCTTCGGTGTTCATGGTTCGCCGGGACAGCCCGGGGGTCAGAATCGATACTGAGGTTTGGCAGCCCATGGGAATGCGAGCCTGTGTGAGCCCCTGGATTTATCTTGAAAATTGCTTTGTGCCCGAAGAGGATCGGCTCGACCAGGCCAGCCAGGCCGCGCCGCAGAACTGGCTCGGGAAAATCAATTTCGCCTTTACCGCCAATTATGTCGGTTCGGCCCAACTTATTTACGATTGGTCGGTGAAGTACGTGCGCGAAAGAGGTCAGGGAAAGGATTCATCGCGGCAGCTCCGTGTGGGCGAGATGAAGAGCCTCCTCGACGCCTCCCGGCTCCTCTTGTACCAGACCGTGGCGCTCTTCAAGCGCGACCCGGAAAGAGCGATGGTCATGGCCCACGAAGCGAAATGGCTCGCCAAAGAAGCCCTGATGAAAATCATGTGGTGGGCCGGCGAAATATGCGGCTCGACGTCGCTGTTCCAAAAATATCCGCTCGAAAGATTTTTTCGCGACATGCACGTTCACATGCTCCACGGCTACCACGACGCGCCGGCGCAGGTGGTAGGGGCGGCGGAGCTGGGTGAGCCCTATGACGTCACCAAAACACGGTAGAAATCGTTGCTCGTGTTCGTGGTTCGTGTTCGTCCCCATCTCCTCCCCACGAGCACGAGAAACGAGAAACGAGCACGGAATTTAGCAAATGAACCTTCTTCAGCGGCCTAAAAGAATTACTTAAACTTTGGAGGATATATGCCTGAAACTATTCATGAAGATCTACGCAGTTTTATAGACGCCTGTAAAAAGATCGACACCTGGCACGAGGTCCGGGACGCCGACTGGAAACATGAAATCGGGACCTTGAGCGAGCTGGCCGCGGAAAAAGACGAACCCCCCATGCTGATCTATGACCGGATCAAGGGATATCCGGAAGGCTACCGGATCGCGAGCCTGGTCCTGGCCTCCACCAAACGCGCCGCGCTGGCGCTGGGTCTCCCCCTGGACCAGCCCAAGCTGGAGCTTATCCGGCTCGCCGCGAACAAAATTAAAAACGTCAAGCCGCTCCCTCCCGCCGAAGTATCGAGCGGGCCGGTAATGGAAAACCGGATGACCGGGGATGAAATAGATTTGTTGCGCTTCCCGGCGCCGCAATTTCACGCCAAGGACGGCGGCCGCTATCTCGGAACCGGAGACATCGTGATCATGAGGGAGCCGGAGAGCGGCTATCTCAACATGGGGACCTACCGGATGCAGGTACACGAGAAAAATCTCTTGGGCCTGTGGATCAGCCCGGGGAAGAACGGCCGGCTGATTCGCCAGCGCTACTGGGACCAGGGAAAGAGCTGCCCGGTCGTGGCCGCCTTCGGCCAGGACCCGGTGACTTTCCACGCAGCCAACCAATATATCCCCTGGGGACAGTCGGAGCTGGAATTCGCGGGCGGCTTCAGAGGCAAACCGGTAGAGGTCATCCGCGGGCCGGTGACCGGCCTCCCGATTCCCGCTCATGCGGAGATTGCGATCGAGGGCGAAATCCCGCCTCCCACCGAGCAGGCCAGAGACGAAGGGCCCTTCGGCGAGTGGCCGGGATACTATTCCGGCGGCACCATCGGCACAGGCGAGCAGCAGCCGGTTATTCGAGTCAAGGCCCTCTACCATCGCAACCATCCCATCATCATGGATGAAGCGCCCCTCTGGCCCTTCGCCAGAAGGGCGGGGATACCCGTCACCGCCGGAATCCTCTGGGACAAACTCGAGAAGGCGGGCATTCAGGATATCGTCGGCTGCTGGACCTACAGCAGCTTTCTTAAAGTCGTCTCCATCCGCCAGCGCTACGCGGGCCACGCCAGACAAGCGGGCATGGCCGCCTGCGCGCTCCAGCCCTATCTTGGGCGGTACGTCGTGGTCGTGGATGAGGATATCGATCCGACCGACATCAAGGAGGTCCTCTGGGCCATGCAGACGCGCGTGGACCCGATCACCGATATCGAAACCGTGGGAGGTTGTTGGGCCGGTCCTCTGGACCCGCGGATGTCGCCGGAAAAGCGGGCGGCGCGCGACTTCACCAGCAGCCAGGCGATATTCTACGCGGTGCGTCCTTTCCACTGGAAGGACAAGTTCCCCCAGGTGAGCCGGTCAGACAGAGAGACGAAGTTGAAGATCATGGACAAATTCCGCTCGATTCTGGAGTAGGCAGTAGGCGATAGTAGGAAGAGAGAAGGAGATCTAGATGATGGCGACAGTTTGGAAATATGTCGCGCTGACATCCGGAGCCGCAACATTGATCTTCGTCGGCTTCTTGTCGGAAGCGTCAGCGCAGGGAAACTTGCAGAAGCAGTGGGAGCAAACCCTGGCACAGGCCAAGAAGGAAGGAGCGGTCGTCGTAACCATGTCTTCGATGGGAACCGATACCCGGCCGCTCCTCACGGAAGCGTTCGCCAAGCGTTTTGGCCTTCAGGTGGAACTGATCGGCATTCCCGGTGCCGACGCCGCGGCGCGAGTGGAGCGCGAGGGACAGGCGGGCCGGACCACGGTGGACGTGATGGTGGGCGGGGCCGACGAGGTACTCTCTCTCCTGCCCGCGGGACGGCTCGACCCGCTGCGGGATAAGCTCATGCTGCCGGAAGTCCTGGATTTGTCCAAATGGCGCAAAAATAAATTGAAGTTCAATGATCCCGAGGAAAAGTATCTCCTCCAGAGCTCGGAATATTTGCCGGCGGATCTGATCGTCAACGGCTCGATGATCAAGCCCGGCGCTATCGGGTCGTGGAAGGATCTTCTCAAACCCGAATACAAGGGAAAGATCGCCAGCTTCGATCCGCGCCGGGCCGGCGCCGGCCTGAGCACCGCCTCTTACCTCGTCGAGAAATTCGGTCCCCAATTTATCAAGGATCTCTTCCTCGGGCAGCAGGTGGCGTACACCGCCGATGAGAGGCAACTCGTGGAATGGGTGGGACGCGGCGCCTACACCGCCGGGCTCGGGACCGGCTCCCGCCAGATCGAGCCTTTGCGCCAGTTGGGTCTCCCCGTCGAGCGGCACTTTCCCAAAGACGGTCCCGGATATTTGAGCGGGGGGCCGACCGTATTGAAGCTGGTGAAAAACGCGCCCCATCCGAACGGCGCGGTGGTTTTTATCAACTGGCTTCTGACCAAAGAGGCGCAGGAGATCTACCAGAGGACCGTGGCCACGGTCAGCCGCCGCAACGACGTCAACATGAGCGGCATACCGGACTACGTGGTGCCGAAAGAGGGCGTCGATTACATCGACTCATACACCTACGATTTCATCAAGGAGACGCGGCCCAAACTGCGAAAACTTTTGGGTGAGCTCCTCGGGCGCTGAACCTTGACGATGGCCGTCGTTGAGACCACCGAAGGGCCGGCCGATTCCAAAATCGGCTGGCCCTTTAAGCCGCCCGTCGTCGGAGGCGTTCTCCTCGTCCTCTGCGTCGGGCTGCTCACGCTGACGCCAGTCGCTTTTATCCTGCTCGGGAGCTTCAATGTCGCCCGACCCGGGCAGTCCTTTGCGTTCGGTCTCGACGGGTGGCGCGAGGCGCTGTGGGGAAGCGCCCGGACCCTTGCCGCGATCGGCTACACCTTTCTCCTCTCCGTGCGCGCGCCGCTCGCTGCGTTTTGCGGCTTCCTCATCGCGTGGCTCCTCATCCGCGTGCGCGTGCCCGGCCACCGGCTCATCGAGTTCGGCTTGTGGCTGGCATTCTTTCTGCCACCGCTACCCGTCACCATGGGTTGGATTCTCCTGGCCGATCCGAATTACGGCCTATTGAACGAAGCGGCCAAAGCAATCCCTTTTATCGGCCGCCGCATCTTCAATATCTACTCCGTGGGCGGGATCCTGTGGGTGCACCTGGCCACGACCAGCATCCCCATCATGACGATCCTGCTGTTGCCGGCCTTCCGCCAGTTCAACGGATCCCTCGAGGAGTCCGCTCTGGTCAGCGGCGCCACGAACGGCCAGGTTCTCAGACAGATTACGCTCCCCATCCTGGTCCCGGCGGTGCTGGCGGCATTGATTGCGGGCTTCATCCGGAGCCTGGAAGCTTTCGAAGTCGAGCAGCTGTTGGGCACGCCGGCGAACATCATGGTCTATTCCACCCGGATCTTCGATTACATTCACTGGGAACCGGCCCTCTTCCCACCCGCCATGGCGCTGAGCAGCCTCTTTCTCGTGATCCTCTTCGCCTCGGCCGTTTTCTACCAGCGCTACACCGCAAGCCGCCACTTCGCCACCATCACCGGGCGGGGAATGGGTGTCCAGCCCGCGGCGATCGGAGCCCTGCGTTATGTCGCCTCCGGGATCTGCTTTCTGTTTCTTTTTGTCAGCGTGGTCGTCCCTCTGGTCATGCTGGTTCTGGGCTCTTTCATGCTGCGCTTCGGCTTCTTCGCCGTCGCCCAGCCGTTTACCACGGTTCATTGGTCACGGGTCTTCGGCGACTCGGTCTTCATCGGCTCCGTTTTCACCTCGTTGAAGCTCGGACTCCTGGTCGCTTCGGCGGGAATCGTTCTCTACGCCCTGCTGGCTTACACGCTTCTCCGAACCCGCATTTGGGGGCGCGGGGTCATTTCCGTTCTCGTCTGGCTGCCCTGGGCCCTGCCGGGAATGCTCCTGGGCATGGGGCTCCTCTGGCTCATCCTCTCGGTTCCGGGGATCAACCTCCTCTACGGAACCATCGGCGGGCTCGCATTGGCGCTCGTGATCAAGGAGATGCCGCTGGGAGTGCAGATGTTGAAGACCGCCTTCGGACAGATCGGCAACGAGATGGAAGAGGCCTCGTTCGCCTCGGGCGCGAGCTGGCTCGTGACCTTTCGGCGCATCCTCCTGCCGCTCGCCGCGCCCATGCTGGTCAATATCTTTATCTGGATTTTCATGGGCACGCTCCGTGACATCAGCACGACCGTTCTTCTGGCCAGCCCGTCGGCCCGCCCCCTTTCCGTTTTAATGCTGGAATTCGCCTCGGGCGGAAACCTCGAGGCGGCCGTGGTGGTCGGCACGATCATCAGCGCCCTCGCCCTCATAGTGGCCATTCTCTTTCGTCGCTACGGCATGGGGTTGGCGCCGGGAGATCACTGAGGTACAAACGGCCTTGACAGGACCCCCCGAAGAAAGTAGGTTAAGGCCGGTTTTTTCATGGGAGGAAAGAAGCGATGGCAAAGCCTTCTCGCCGAAAAAGGCCGGTCGTAAAAGCGCGAAAAAAATCTTCGGTAAAAACCAAGAAGATCGCCGCACCCGCCGCCCCTCAGGGCCCGCGCCGTTATTCAACGGAAGAAGCTGAAAAAATCGTCGAAGAGACCTGGGACGTCTCGCTCAAGGACGCCTACAAACGCATCTGGGAGCATCCCTTCACGCGCGAGCTCGAGGCCGGCACCCTCCCCATCGAAGTCATTCGCGGGTTCATCTGCAACTGGTACACCGCGGCGCAGGAGATCAACGCCGCGAGCGCTTTCGGTTTCTACGCCAACCGCCAACTCTACACCCGGATTCCGGACCTCGAGGATCTCCGCGCCGAAGGCACGGCCGACGAGTTCAGCGCCCCGGGTCCCGGCGGCCACCAGAGGACCATCGAAGGGGTCGCCAAGGGACTCGGCATCAGCCGCGCGGAGCTGATCGATTATTCACTCATCCCCGAATGCAGGGCCTATCTCGACAATCTGGTCTGCATTTTGTCGGAGCCCGGCCGCGGCGGAGGAATCAACATCAACGAAGAGCGGCTCGCGGAATGGTTCAAGATCTGGAGCCATAGTCTAACCAAGCATTATGGCCTCACCCAGACAGACATCCTTTATTTCACGATGCACAGCGAAGCCGACGCCCGTGGCGAGCATTTTGGCGGTCCGGTGATCGGCGATGACGTCATGGGCCACGCGGACGGCAACCGGTACGTGGCCAAGCGCTTGCTGGAGGAAGGGATGGGACCGGCTGATCCCCGTACCCTGTGGCCGCTTATCTCCACGTGGGCCACGGATATGTTCTTGCTGCTGCTCGACGGCTGTTACCGGCGCTACTATCCGCAAACCAAGTCAGAGCGGGCCGTAAATCAATAGGATGAAAATCATGGGTGAAGTGCAACTCAGTTGGAACACCGTCCCTCACGAAGAAGCCGGGGCATGGGCGGAGGAATGGCTCAATCGCTGGAACCGCGTGGCCGAGGACATGATTCACTCACACCCCTTCATGAAAAAGGTGGAGCGGGGTCAGGTCTCGCAGGAAGGCATACGCGGCTTTACGGAGAACTGGTATCACTGGGCGCGGACGATGGGCATGAGCGGGGCCAGCCTCTACCACCGCCATCTACCCGTCTTCAAGCTCTATCCGGATCTCGACTCCCATGTATTGGATCGTATCTCCCAAGAATTGGTCCACCCG
>Ga0080064_1002832_pt1 | contig 27719 bp, 28 predicted proteins | sample Subgrocontami54m_FD_69260 | JGI IMG/M metagenome (GOLD analysis project Ga0080064, IMG submission 69260) | Subsurface groundwater microbial communities from S. Glens Falls, New York, USA - GMW46 contaminated, 5.4 m (SPADES assembly) (version 2) ...
CCGCGGCCGGCGTGCGCGGGCCCGAGAGCAGCATCAGCGTGCCGGTCTCGGCGATCGCGCAGAACGCGCCGGTGATGCCGACGAGGTCCGAGCCCCGCGCGTCGCGTGCATCGGCCTCGATGCCTGCCGCCTGCCATTCGAGTCCGAGCAGCTCCGGCCAGCACACTGCACTGCGCGGCAAATCATGCTGCTGCAGATAACGCGCGACCGCCTGTGGCACCGCGCCGAGCGTGCCGACCTGATCGACGCTGCTCGCCAGCGTCAGCGCGCGTTCGCGGAACCGCGCCACAGTATCCGGGTCGGATCGCGGCCGCGGACTTTGCGAATGCGCTTTGATATGCGCGGCGACCGCAGCGCGTGCCTCCGCGCCCGGCGTGCCGCTCCGGCCCTGCGCAGCGCGAATGCGGGAAAGAATGTTATCGCGGGCAGACATTATTTTGGAAATTACGTAACTGCGCGACACATTTTCCCTCATCCCCACCCTTCTCCCGGGGGGAGAAGGGCTTTGCATCCCTCTCCCTCCGGGAGAGGGACCGAGGGTGAGGGAAATATGTCGGAATCGTTATTTGGTGTCATGGGGTTTGGTCATACTCAAAAAATTGCGGGAGAGGAGTAGGCGCTCAGCCGAGCGTCGGCATGTTGTATCCCTGAGGTAGCGCGTCGGCGTCAGGCCAGCGCGTGGTGACAACCTTGCCGCGCGTATAAAAACGCACGCCTTCCATGCCGTGAATGTGCTGGTCGCCGAACAATGACCCGCGCCAGCCGCCGAATGAAAAGAACGCAACCGGCACCGGGATCGGCACGTTGATGCCGACCATGCCGACCTCGATTTCGCGCTCGAACTTGCGCGCGGCCCCGCCCGAGCGCGTGAACACCGCCGTGCCGTTCGCGTACGGGTTGGCGTTGATGATGCCGATCGCCTCGTCGAGCGTTTTCGCGCGCAACACCACCAGCACCGGTCCGAAGATTTCATCCCGGTAGATCGTCATGTCGGTCTTCACGTGATCGAACAGCGATGCGCCGAGAAAAAATCCTTCCTGATGCTCGATGACCCTGAAGCCGCGCCCGTCGAGCACCAATTTCGCGCCCTCGGCCACGCCCTGGTCAACGTAGCCGGCGACCTTGTCACGGTGCGCGCGCGTCACCAGCGGTCCCATGTCGGGCAGCTGACCCTCCACCTTGCCGTCGCCGGGCCCTATCCTGAGCCGGGAGGCTTTCTCCCTGAGTTTTGCCACCAGTGGATCGCCCGCCTCGCCCACCGCCACCACCGCGGAAATCGCCATGCAGCGCTCGCCCGCCGAGCCGTAAGCTGCGCCCATGAGCGCGTCCGCGGCGAATTCGAGGTCCGCCTCGTTCATCGTCATATCCGGCAGCACCACTGCGTGATTCTTGGCCCCTCCGAGCGCCTGCACGCGCTTGCTGTTTTTTGCGGCGGTTTCGTAAATGGATTTCGCAATCGGCGTCGAGCCGACAAATGAAATTGCCTTGACACCGGGATGATCGAGCAGCGCATCGACCGCTTCCTTGTCGCCGTGCACCACGTTGAACACGCCGTCAGGCAGCCCCGCCTGTTTGAACAATTCAGCCATGCGCATCGACGCCGAGGGCACTTTCTCGGAAGGCTTGAGCACGAAGGTGTTGCCGCACGCGATCGCCACCGGAAACATCCACAGCGGCACCATCACCGGAAAATTGAACGGCGTGATGCCGGCGCACACGCCAAGCGGCTGGCGCAGCGAATGGCAATCGACCCCGGTGCCGACCTCCTCGCTGTGCTCGCCCTTTACCAGGTGTGGTATGCCCATCGCGAATTCGACCACCTCGATGCCGCGCTGCACCGAGCCGCCGGCATCCGCGAGCGTCTTGCCGTGCTCCGCGGTGACGAGCTGCGCAAGTTCGTCCTTGTTACTCTCGAGCAGCTCGCGAAAGCGCATCAGGATGCGGGCCCGGCGCAGCGGCGGCGTGTCGCGCCACGCCGGAAACGCGCGCTGCGCGGATTGCACTGCGGCATCGATGTCGGCCGCATTGCACAGCGGCACCCGCCGGATCACGCGCCCGGTCGCCGGATTGGTGACTTCGCCCGAGCGCGTGCTCGATGCCGGCGTATGCTTGCCGTCGATCCACAACGGCACAGTCAGGATATTTTTCGTTTCGACCGGGTTTTTCATATCAATTCCTTCCTTTTACTCCACTTTGATTTTCACCTTGGCGGCTCAGCGCTTTGAAATGCGCTGTGCGTGCCAATCGCGAAATGTTTCTCCCTGCGGCGCCGGCAGGTCGCGCCCGGCGGTCCAGCCGCCGCCGAACGGCAGCCGACGGATCCGTTTTTCCGCGCCGCCCATCCAGTGCAGTATTTTGACAGCGAACCTGGACGCCATCGCATACAGTGCGGGATGCTGCGCCGCCCAGCTCCATGCCGCGAGTCCGTATCGTTCCTGCCACGGCCGCAATCCGCGCTGGAACTGCTGTTCCCTGAGCTTGCGCATCAGATCGGGCAGCGGGATCTTGACCGGGCACACCACGCCGCACTGGTTGCACAAGGTCGACGCCTGCGGCAGGTCGAGCGCGTTTTCGAGCCCGACATAGGTCGGCGTCAGTATCGAGCCCATCGGGCCCGGATAGACCCAGCCGTAAGCGTGGCCGCCCACACTCTGATAAACGGGGCAATGGTTCATGCACGCACCGCAGCGGATGCAGCGCAGCATCGCCTGCATATCGCTGCCGATCAGGCGGGTGCGCCCGCCGTCGAGCAGGATGATGTGAAAGTGGGCGGGCCCCCCCTCGCCCTGCGGCGCAACCCCGGTGGTAAACGAAATGTAGTTGCTGATCGACTGCCCGGTGGCATGCCGCGGCAGCAGGCGCAGCAGCGTGGTTACATCTTCCAGCGTGGGCACCACTTTCTCGATGCCGGTGATTGCGACGTGCACGCGCGGCAGCGTGGTCACCATGCGGCCGTTGCCTTCGTTGGTGACGATCAGCGTCGAGCCGGTTTCGGCGACGACGAAGTTCGCGCCGGTGATTCCCATGTCGGCCGTCAGAAAATGCCCACGCAGCATTTCGCGCGCTTCGCGCGTCAGTTCCCCGATGTCGGTCTTGCGCGCGCTCTGGTGTTTTTCCGCGAACAGGTCCGAGACCTCGTCGCGGCCCTTGTGGATCACCGGCGCGATGATGTGCGACGGCGGCTCGTGCGCGAGCTGCAGGATGTACTCGCCGAGGTCGGTTTCGACCACCTGCACGCCGGCGGCTTCGAGCGCGTCGTTGAGGCTGCACTCCTCGCTCACCATCGACTTCGACTTGACCGCCTTGCGCACGTTATATCGAGCAGCAAGCTCGCACACGATGCGATTGACATCCGCGGCGGTCTCGGCCCAGTGCACCACCGCGCCGCGCGCCGTGGCATTGCGCTCGAACTCTTCGAGATAGGCATCGAGATTTTCAAGTGCGCGGTCGCGAATCGCCGTCGCCGCGCTGCGAATATCCTCGAAGTTGTCGAGCTCGAGCACGCGCTCAGCGCGGCCCTGCACGAAATTGCCCTTCAGTTTTTTGAGCGCGGCCTGCAGCTTGCGATCGGCGAGCTTCTCACCGATGCGCGCTTTGAAGTGCATGGATGCTACTTGCATGATGGCGCGGCCCGGTATTGGCCCTGCGAGTGAAGCGCCAGGATATCGCACACCGCGCGATTGGCGGGAGTCGCCACCCCGGCGGCGTTGCCCAGTTCCACCACGCCGCCGCTCAACCACGCGAGCTCGAGCGGCTTGCCGCCGTTGAGATCGTGGTGCATGGACGAGGTCATGTCCGCCGGCAGGCCATCGCAGAACGCAAGCCGCTGTTGCGCGTAGTCCGCGGCCAGCGCGACCCCGAGCGAGCGCCCGACGGCGACCACTTCCTGCATGATGTCGAGCAGGAACGCACGCGTTTGCGAATTCGCGCGGATCGGCCCGATCGGCAGGCGCATGGTCGTCGTGGTTGCGGAAAGCCCCACCAGAAAGACGAATTTTTCCCAGATTTCGCGGCGGATATCGCCGCTGAGTTCAGCGTTGATACCGCCCAGCTTGCACGCCTTCAGCAGAGCTTCCGCGCGCGCCGAGCGCCTGCCGTCGTATTCACCGAAAGCGAGCCGCTGCATCGTGCCGGTATGCCGGATCACGCCGGGCCGCGCTATCGCGGTTGCGATGTAGGCTACCCCACCCATCACCGCCGCGTCGCCGAATACACTCCGCAGCATGTCGTCTTTCTGCACCCCGTTCTGGAACGACACGATGCCGGTGTCCGGGCCGAAAAGCGGCACGATCGATCCCGCCGCGGCCTCGGTATCCCACAGCTTCACGGAAAAGAAAACCAGATCGACCGGCCCGAGCGTGCCGGGATCGTCGGTCACCCGCACCTTCGGAATCACGATGTCGCCGAGTTCGCTTTCGACTCTCAATCCGTGCTCGCGCATCGCCGCGAGATGCGCGCCGCGCGCGATGAAGACCACCTCGCAGCCGGCCTGAGCAAGCCGTGCTCCAAAGTAACCGCCGACGCCGCCCGCGCCCATGACGGCAATTTTCATTTGAAAGTCATCCTAAGTCGTTCCTCACCCTTAACCCTACCCTTGAATCTTCCCTCACCCTCGGTCCCTCTCCCGGAGGGAGAGGGAAGCACGACGCTCCCTTCTCGATCCACACCCGTGCGCGTCAGCGCCTCGACACTCCCCTCGCCCTTCGGGAGAGGGGTTGGGGGTGAGGGAGCACAGCTTCTCGTGCCCGGGAGAAGGGTCGGGGATGAGGGAAAAAAGCCTGCGAACTTCATTTCATGCACTCTGGTAATTCCCCGGCGAGCACTTCGGCGACGTGCAGTACTTTCGTCTTCAGGTCGCCGCGCCGTCTCAGCCGGCCTTCGATGTTGAGCATGCAGCCGAGATCCCCGAGCACGATGGCCTCCGCGCCGGTGGCAAGCGCGTGCTCGCACTTGTCGTCGGCGAGCCGCGTCGAGATCTCGCCGAATTTGACCGCGAACGTGCCGCCGAAGCCGCAGCAGGTCTCGGCCTCGCCCATTTCCTTCAGCTTAAGCCCCTCAACCCTGGCGAGCAGTGCGCGCGGCTGCGCTTTGATGCCCATTTCGCGCAGCCCCGAGCACGAATCGTGATAGGTGATGGTGCCGTTGAATTTTGCATCGATACGCCCGACCTTGGCCACGTTCAGCAGGAAATCCGTGAGTTCGCGGGTTTTGTCGCAAAGACGCCTGACGCGCTCGAGCTCCGCCGGCTGGTCCGAGAACAGGTCGGGATAATGGGTGCGTATCATGCCGGCGCACGAGCCGGATGGCGCAACCACGTACTCGCAGTCCTCGAATTCGGCGAGCACCTTGCGCGCGAGCGCGAGCGCCGAGACTCGGTCGCCCGAGTTGTAGCCCGGCTGGCCGCAGCACGTTTGCGTGCGCGGCACCACCACCTCGCAGCCCGCCGCTTCCAGCAGCCGCAACGCCGCCACGCCGATGCTCGGGCGCATCAGGTCCACCAGGCAGGTGACGAACAGGCCGATGCGCATTATTCAAGCCCAGCAGTAGCCGCAGAAGTCACGCAGAAAAATGGAGATCCCCGATTCGAATGGACGATTATCGCAGAAAACCGCACCACCCGATCACCCCGTTGAACCCGCCGATCTGGGCATATATACTGTCCGTATCTATTCCTCGGAGCAGCCGATGAAGACAGCCAAGGTGTTCAAGCACGGCAACAGCCAGGCGGTACGGCTGCCCAAGGAATTCCGGTTTGACGATAGCGAGGTGCTGATCAAGCGTGCGGGCGGAGGCGTGTTGCTGCTCCCCATGAAGATCACGTACGAGCGGGTCATGGCCGTGGTCAGCCAGTTCAAGGGCAAGTTCGAGCGACGCCAGCCGAAAGACCAAAAGCGGAAGTGGACATGATCTGGATGCTGGACACCAACATCCTGGTGTACTTCACGAACCGCAAACCGGGTTTCGAGAAGATTGCGCGCCGGATGTCCGGCCGCTCGCCCGGAGAAGTCCGGTTATCGGCGATCACGCTCGCGGAGCTGAGATTTGGAATAGAAAGGGGGGAATTCCGGACGGAAAACAAGACGGCCCTGAACGGTCTGCTCGAATTTCTCCAGGTTGATGACTTTCCAGCCGGCGCAGCCCGGGACTTTGGAGAGATTAAAGCCGCTTTGCTGTCAGGCGGGAAACCCATCGGTCCTTACGATTTCCTGATCGCGGCGCATGCCAGGCACATCGGCGCGGCGCTCGTGACCAACAACGAGCGCGAGTTCCGTCGCGTACCCGGGCTCTCAGTGCAAAACTGGTTGAAGGCCTGACTTCGTCCTTGAATGGCACTACCTTCAGCAGTGAGCATTGCAGACCCCCTCCCTTGCGCGTAGCGCGGGGGAGGGTTGGGGAGGGGGCAGATGGGAGTTGACCTGTAGGCATGTGCCTATGGATCGCGAGGAAAAATTCGACTCCGTACGTTTGGTTTTTCGCCACAACTCCGACAACTTTGCGAAACGATGCTTTAAACGTTTTCTGCGACGGCAACGTCGGCCGCCTGCTTCGCATGCTTCTCGATGATGTCGTGAATCTGCGGTTCAGGAATTCGACGAACAAGAACGAGCCGATGCGCTTGTTGCCGTCGCTGAACGGATGATTCTTGATGACGAAATAGAGCAGATGCGCGGCCTTCGATTCGATGGTGGGATAGCCGACGGAAATGATCGCGTCGAGATTGTAGTGATCCACCTGGTAGGTCTTGCCGTCAGGAGCAGTTTGTGCAATTTTTGCACAAACTGATTTCTCATCCAGCTCGTTGTCAAAAAAGACATTTTTTATGTGCCGCGCGATGACCGATCGCTCCCGGCCAAACATAACGGCGACGTTGACTGCAGCGCGTCTCGATCCAGGCGGCGTGAAGCCGACCTGTGGCAACGACGTTTCTGGGAACATCAGATACGGAATGAGTTCGATTTCGAACGTCACGCGAATTACATCCACTTCAACCCGGTCAAACATGGGCTTGTAACGCGCGCGGTCGATTGGCCCTATTCGACGTTCCACCGATATGTGAGAAGCGGGATTCTCCCGACTGATTGGGCGGTCGATCCAGGCGAGGTGATCGGTGATGCGGGAGAATGACGCCGCGTGCGCGATGCGCACCCTACCGAAGCGCTTTTCGTTTCTGGTGCACTCTGGTGCAAGGTGGTGTATTCTGATCCCATGTCGATCGCCGAAAAGACCGTTCGTCAGAGCGTAAGCCTCCCCGCTCGCGTCGCCCGCCGGGTGAAATCCCTGGCGAAGACCAGCAGCACGAGCGCCAACCGCATCATTGTTGATCTCATCGAGTCCGGTATCGAAGCCCGGGAGCAGGAAAGGAAACGCTTCCTCGATCTGGCCGACCGCCTGGCGCATTCCCGCGATGCGGAAGACCAGAAACGTCTCAAGGCAGAGCTGGCCCGCATCACCTTTGGTGAGTAATGCCCCGGATACAGTGGACCGGACTGCCTCTCGCGCTCCGCGACCATTTATTTGACCGGCTGCGCGAACGCAAGATCACCGCGGAAGACCTTTACCAGCTCAAAACGTGGCGAGAGTCCGATCCCGATGCCCCCGACGGGCTTTGGTATAAGGACTTCGGTTCGTTCAAAATCTGTGGCGAAGGAAAATACCCGAAGACCTTCCTGCTCGCAGGCCAACCTGCCAAAGGTCAGCAGATCTAAGTGACCGGCTGCCTGCCGTTTCGATTATCGCAGAAATACTTGCCGAAATTACCGCTGAATCAGCGTTGTCCGCGCGTGTTTCATAATGTAAAATCCGCTTTAACCCGCCGTAAGCCAATTCAAATTTCCCCCGTGGCCGAAAAGGAAAGCAGGTCCACGATCCAGGTGATCGAGCGCATGATGCGCCTGCTGGATGCGCTGGCGCGCCATGCCGTGCCGGTCAATCTCAAGCAGCTCGCCGCCGAAACCGCGCTGCACCCGTCGACCGCGCACCGCATCCTCGGCGTGATGGTGCAAAACCGCGTCGTCGACCGCATCGAGCCCGGCACGTACCGGCTCGGCATGCGTCTGCTCGAACTCGGCACGCTGGTCAGATCGCGCATCAGCGTACGGCAGGAAGCGCTGCCCTACATGCAGCAGTTGCACCAGCAGCTCGGCGAAACCGTCAACCTGTCGGTGCGCCACGACGACGAAGTGATTTATGTCGAACGCACTTCGTCCGACACCCAGATGATGCGTGTGGTCCAGATCATAGGCGCGCGCGCGCCGCTGCATATCACCGCAGTCGGCAAGGTCTTCCTCGCCGCCGACGGCCCCGAACTGTGCCTTGAATACTCGCGGCGCACCGGACTGCCGAAATTCACCGACAACACGCACACCGATGAGGCCAGCCTGCTCAACGAAATCGAGCAGGTGCTCCGGCTCGGCTACGCGTTCGATAACGAAGAGGCGGAAAAAGGCGTCTCGTGCGTCGGCGCCGGGATACACAACGACGACGGGCAGTTGATCGCGGGGCTATCGGTGTCGGCGCCCTCCGAGCGTTTCGACAAAACATGGGCGGCGCAGGTCAAAGCGATGGCCGAGCGTATCTCGCGCGCCATCGGCCACCCGGGCCGGTAAAGCGCGAAGCCCAGCCGATGTTCGACCGCTGCCTCGTCTTTCTCGATCTCGAAACCACCGGCACCACCGCGAGCTTTGATCGCATCACCGAAATCGGATTGGTTGAAGTCGAGTGCGGCCGACTGGTCAGCGAATGGAGTACGCTGATCAACCCGCAGGTGCGTATCCCCGCTTACATCGAAACGCTGACCGGAATCCGCAATGACATGGTGGCGCAGGCGCCAACCTTCGCCGAGGTCGCGCACGAACTAAAGGAGCGGCTGGCCGGCAGGCTGCTCGTTGCGCACAACGCGCGCTTCGATTACGGGTTCCTCAAGAACGAATTTCTCCGGCTCGACATCAAATTCGCGTCGGACGTGGTGTGCACGGTCAAGCTCTCGCGCCGGCTCTACCCCGGGCACGCCCGCCACAATCTGGACAGCCTGATCGAGCGCCACGGTGTGGCCTGCGGTGCGCGCCACCGCGCGCTCGGGGATGCGCGCGTGCTGCGGGAACTCCTGAGCAAATGGCACGACGAGCTTGGCGCCGATGCGCTGACCGCGGCGGCGGCGGCGCAGATCAAGTCGCCCGCGCTGCCGCCCGGATTGCCGCAATCGATGCTGGATGAAGTCCCCGAGACATCGGGCGTATATCTCATTTACGGCGACAACGACCTGCCGCTTTATATCGGCAAAAGCATCAATCTGCGCTCGCGCGTGTTGTCGCACTTCTCCGGCGACCACCGCTCATCCAAGGACATGCGCATCGCGCAGCAGGTCAGGCGCCTGGAGTGGCAGGAAACCGCCGGTGAACTCGGCGCGCTGCTCGAAGAAGCGCGGCTGATCAAGGAACTCAAGCCGACGCTCAACCGGCGGTTGCGGCGCAACAACGACTGGTACTCGTATGCGTGGGACCCCGCGCAACGCCGGACGTTGCGGCTGATCAGCGGGAGCGAGTTTGATTTCAGCGATACCGCCCACGTCTACGGCCTGTTCCGCGACCGGCGCGCGGCGCTCGACGCTCTGCGCAACCTCGCGCAGGTGTTCGAACTGTGCCTGATCGCGACCGGTCTTGAACCCGGCCCGGGCCCCTGCTTTGCGCATCAGATCAGGCGTTGCCGCGGCGTATGCGCCGGCAAGGAATCGCGCGTCCGGCACGACCTGCGGTTGATGGACGCGTTGTCCGGACTCAAGCTGCGAACATGGCCGTTTGCAGGCCGCATCGCCGTACGCGAATCGAGCGGCAAGCGCGTTGACCTGCACGTGCTGGACCGCTGGTGCCATCTGGGCACGGTGCGCGCCGAACACGAGCTTGGAGAAGTCGACGCCCGCCCGGCGTTCGATCCCGACACCTACAAGATCCTGAAGCGCTACTTCGCGGGAGCGGGGAATGCGGCCGGGATCGTAACTATCGCCGGTTAGCACACGGACGCGCGGTCGCGCGGGCTCAGTGCACCGTCATCGGAAAATTGACCAGCACGCCGAAGTCGGACAGAAATTCATCGACGCGTTCGGACGACGGGTTTTCCCCGATTACCCCCATCATCGAGGTGCGGAACTTCTCGGCGACGTCGCCCTGAAAGAACGTGCCGCGCGCAGTACGTTTGTCGACCACCTCGTATCCGTGCTGCACCGGATACTCGACCACGTAGTAATTAACGCTGTTGTAGACAATATTCATAATGGTATTAACGCGCGTCGCGCAATTAGGTTGAGCCGCCAGTGCGACTCCAGCCACAAAACCGTAATCCTGCCTATGCCGGTTTAATGGGGGCGAATCGGCAAATTTCAAGCCGGCCCGGCCGCTCGGCGCCGGCGGCTCAATGCGATGCCAAGCAAAATAAAACCGAGCCCGGCCACCGCGGTGGTTCCCGGCTGCTCGCCGAGCAGCGTGACGCCCGCCAGCAGCGCGACCACCGGCGTCAGGTAATTGACGAGCGACATGAAAGTCGGCCCCGCCGAGGCGACCAACGTGAAATACAGCAGGGTTGCCAACGCGGTCGGGCCCACGCCCAGCCACACGATCGCGGCGGTGGAGCCCATGCCCGGCGCCAGTTCCCACGGCCGGTCGAGTACGATCGCCAACGGCAATGACACGACGCTCGACACGATCAGCACTGTGGTCGAGGCCACCAGGAAATCGGTTACGACCAGCCGCCGCACCAGGACGCTGTTGGCGGCGTAGCACAAGGCGCCGCCGAGTACCGCCGCCTGCGCCGTCAGCATCAGCAACGAGCCGCCCAGCCCGGCCAGCGCAGCCGGCCCCATCAACACCACGATGCCGGCAAAGCCCAGCGAAAAACCAAGCGCGCGATAGGCGGTCATGCGCTCGCCCGCAACATAGAAGTGCGCCAGCAGCAGTGTCGCGAGCGGCATCATCGCCATCAGGATGCCGGCGAGAGCGCTGTCGATGTACTGCTGCCCCCAGCTGATCACGTAAAACGGTACGTTGTTTCCGATGACGGCAAGCGCGGCGAACGGCAGCCAGCCCCGCCCGGGTTTCGGCAATTTGAGCCCGCGCGAGCGCATCACGACATAAAGTATCACGGCGCCTATCACCAGCCGGCTTGCGGCCAGCGTCGCCGGCGGCACTGTCGCGACACCGAGCTTGATGAACATGAACGACGTGCCCCACATCGCGGTCAGCGCGGCGAGCAGCGCCCAGTCTCTAATGCGATGGGCGCTTGTCATCCGGATCGCGCGCGCGGCTTGGGCATATGGGGTACACAGCCGCTATCGTGTCTGATTTGCGCCGCTCCGGCAATCTGCTGCATTCGCCCCCCGGTAATTTCGCGCAATAAGCGACTACGCCGCGCACCGACGACGGTATAATGCGCGCTTCCTCAAAGTCGCCACTTATCCGCGTGCCCTGATGCTGCTTTACGCTTGTACCATTTTCACAAGCGCTTTCCTGCTGTTTCTCGTCCAACCGGTCATCGCCAAGCAAATCCTGCCGTGGTTCGGCGGTTCGGCCGCGGTGTGGACGACGTGCCTCGTTTTCTTTCAGGTCGCGCTGCTCGCGGGCTACGCCTATTCCGATCTGACGACGCGCAAATTGAAGCCGCGCGCGCAGGTGATCCTGCACCTCGCGCTGCTCGCTGCCAGCCTGGTAACGCTGCCGATCATTGCGGATGCGGACTGGAAGCCGGCAGGCAATGAGGACCCGGGCGTGCGCATCCTCGGCCTGCTGTTCGCCACCATCGGCCTGCCCTACTTCCTGCTGGCAACGACCGGACCGCTGGTGCAGGCGTGGTTTGCGCGCACTTTCCCTTCCGGCACGGTATACCGCCTGTTCGCACTGTCCAATTTCGCCTCCATGCTGGCGCTGATCTCGTACCCGTTCGCGTTCGAAACCTGGATTACGACCGCGGTTCAGGCTTACGGCTGGTCGGTCGGCTATGGGGCCTTCGTACTGCTGTGCGGAGCGTCCGCGCTCTACAGCCTGCGAGGCGCGGCGGCGCCGGCTGCGGATACCGTCGCCGCGCAGGCTGCCACGCCGCCGCGTCGCTTCGACCTCATATTGTGGCTCGCGCTGTCCGCGATGGGATCGTGGCTGCTGCTCGCGATCACCAACCACATCACTCAAAACATCGCCTCGATTCCGTTCTTGTGGCTCGCGCCGCTCACGCTTTACCTGCTCACCTTCATCCTGTGCTTCGAAAGCGACGGCTGGTATCAGCGGCCGGTGTTGCTGGGCCCGCTGGCGGTGGTGCTCGTCTTCTGCGCGTGGGGCCTGCAAACCAGCAGCGTCACGCTTGAAATCAAGATCGCGATTCCACTGTATCTGACCGGGCTTTTCATCTGCTGCATGTTTTTCCACGGCGAACTCGCGAAAATGCGGCCGGCGCCTCGTTACCTGACGCTGTTTTACCTGATGGTCTCGCTCGGCGGCGCGCTCGGCGGCCTTTTCGTCGGGCTGGTTGCGCCGCGCATCTTCCCGGCCTACTACGAACTTGGACTGGGCTTCGTGCTAACCGCGATACTCGCCGCGGTAACGCTGCGCAAATCGCCGCTGTTCATATGGCTGATGGCGGTTGCATTGGCGGGCGTGTGCGGTTACTTCTGGAACCGCCAGATCGTGGACCTGAAGGAAGACACGCGCGTGCTGGTGCGAAATTTCTATGGCACGCTGCGCACCAAGGATACCGGCCCCAACACCAGCGAGGATGCGGTGCGGCGTCTGATTCACGGCGTGATCCTGCATGGCGAGCAGTACCTGAAGCCTGAGCGCCGTGCTGAGCCGACCACATACTATGGGCCTGATTCCGGCGTGGTGATCGCGCTCAAGAACTTCAGTCCCGATCACCAGCGCGTCGGCGTGGTCGGGCTGGGCACCGGCACGCTCGCGGTCTGGGGCAAGCCGGGCGACACCCATCGCTACTACGACATCAATCCGCAGGTGCTCGAAGTCGCGCAAAGCGAATTCACCTACCTCGGTGACAGCAAGGCAAAAATCGAGGTGAGCCTCGGTGATGCGCGGCTCAATCTGGAACGCGAAGCGCCGCAAAACTTCGACGTGCTGGTGGTCGACGCGTTTTCAAGCGATTCGATTCCGGTGCACCTGATCACCCGGGAGGCGATGGCGGTTTACCTCAAACACGTGAAGCCCGGCGGCGCGGTGGTATTCCACGTCACCAACCGCTTCCTCAAGCTAGCGCCGGTGGTGAAGCAAATCGCCGGCAGCTACGGCCTGCACGCGGCGCTGATAATCGATGACGCGGAGAACAGCGATTTCTCCAAGACCGACTGGGTCATCGTCACGCGCGACCGCACGCTGATCGAAGCCGGCGCGCTCGCCGACAAGGCGTCCGACTTCGATGAAATCCCCGGCCTGAGGTTGTGGACCGACGATTTCAGCAACCTGTTCCAGATCCTGAAATAAGCGCGGCTGTCTGCCGGGTGACCCGCGGCTATGCACCCTGCCGCTCGATCAGCATCGCGTCGCCATAGCTGAAGAAGCGGTAGCGACGCCCGACCGCGTGGCGATAGGCGCAACGGATATTTTCCGTGCCGGCAAACGCGCAAACCAGCATCAGCAGCGTCGAGCGCGGCAGGTGAAAATTGGTGATCAGGCGGTCGACCACCCTGAAACGATGGCCCGGCACAATGAATAGCCGCGTCTCCGCGCTGCCGGCGCGCATTTCGCCCGCCGCAGCAGCGGCTTCGAGCGCGCGCAGGCTGGTGGTGCCGACCGCGATCACGCGCCCTCCGGCGGCACGCGCGGCGCGGATTGCGTCCACCGTCTGCCGCGGCAGTGAATACCACTCGCTGTGCATGTGGTGTTCGGCAGGGTCCGTGACGCGCACCGGCTGAAAGGTGCCGGCGCCGACGTGCAGAGTCAGACGCACGAGCGTGACGCCGCGCGCGACGAGCGCCGCGAGCAACTCATCGTCGAAATGCAGGCCCGCGGTCGGCGCCGCAACCGCTCCCGGTTCGCGCGCATAGATGGTCTGATAGCGCTCGGCATCGCCGCCGTCGGGCTGGCGCCGGATGTACGGCGGCAACGGCACGCTGCCCGCGCGTTCAAGCAGCGCCGGCACACCGCCGCAATCGGGAAAACGCAGCTCGAAAAATTCACCCTGGCGGCCGAGCACCTCCGCGACCGTGTCGCGCCCCAGCAGCAACCGGGTCCCGGCGCGCAGGCTTTTGCTTGCGCGCACCTGCGCCAGAACCCGCTCGTCATCGAGCACGCGCTCGACCAGCACTTCGACCCGTCCGCCGCTTGCCTTGCGGCCGGTGAGCCGCGCCTTGATCACGCGCGTGTCGTTCATCACCAGCACATCGCCGGCACTGGCAAGCCCGGGCAAATCGCGGAACCCGTGGTCCTGAATCGCTCCGCTACTGCCGTCAAGGTGCAGCAATCGACTCGCGCTGCGCTCGGCGGCCGGAAACTGCGCGATCAATTCCTGCGGCAGATCGTAATCGAAATCGGAAAGCTTCAAGGTCGGCCACAGGGGACGGAACGCGCCGGACGCGGCGGTCGGATTTCATTGTAACAGTCCGCCGCCCCGCTTAATTCCATGCCAATACGCATTCTTTGAGTCATGTTGCGTTCCGGTGTCCGGTGGTCTAGAGTTCTCCGCTCATATCGCCTATGGAGAGAACGATGATGAAGAAACCTGGCTCGTTCATGACGGCAGTCTTGACGCTTGCCCTGCTCGCGTCGCCAGGCCTGGTTGCGGCCGTTGAGGTCGGAGACAAGGCGCCGGATTTCGAACTCGCAAGCACCAAAGACGGAAAATTCAGGCTCAGCGGTCTTGCCGGCAAAAAGAACGTCGTCATCCAGTTCTACGTGCTCGACTTCACGCCGACTTGAATACGGGAACTGTCGTCCAGTCGGGACGACTATTCGAAGTTCGAAGCAATCGATGCCGAAATCGTGGGGATCAGCATGAACGTTGGTTTTTCGCAGAAAGCCTTTGCCGATTTTCTCAAGCTTAATTTCCCGCTGCTGAGCGACTTCCCGGACGGGAAGACGACCCAGGCATACGGGGTCTTCAATGCCGAACGCAAGCTGGCGCAGCGCTCCTACTTCATCATCGACAAGTCGGGCGTTGTCCGCTACAAGAAGGTGCTGGGCCGTGGCGAACCGCTGGCGTCGAACGATGCGTTGATCGAAGAAGTAAAAAAACTCAATTAAGGGCGGCACGGTGACCGATATCCTTTCGCGCGGCCGGTTGCTTTTGCTTCCGGCAGTCTTGCTTGTCCTCGGCGCCGGCGAGCTTCGCGCCCAACCTGCCGGCAGTCCGGCCATCGACTACAAGGCGGTCCCCAAACTGGAGGAAATGAAGAATCGCCCCTCCGCACCCGACTTCACTCTCCCCGGCCCGGACGGCAAAAAGCTTGCTCTTAAGGACTATCGCGGCAAACTCGTGTTCCTCAATTTCTGGGCAACGTGGTGCGAATTCTGCCGGGACGAAATGCCCGCCATGGAACGCCTCTACCAGGAATTCAAAGGCAGGGGATTCGAAGTCCTCGCGGTGAACATCAAGGACAAGCGCAGCGACGCCTTGGCCTTCGTCAAGAAAATGAAGATTAGTTACCCGATCGCGCTGGATCCCGAGGGCGAGATAGGACTGCTTTACGGCGCGTTCGGCATGCCGACCACCTACCTGATCGACGAACAGGGAATTGTGCTCGCGCGCCTGTGGGGCCCGGCGGACTGGTACAGCACCGGGGCAAGGAATCTCATCAAGACGCTGCTGGACAAAAAACGCCCAAGCTGAAAAATCGGGGCAACCCCGGCCGTTGGGAGCAATCCGCCTCAGCCGGCGGCGTCAAGAAAATCGCGCACGATACGGTTGAATTCTTCGGGGTTGGTCTTCGAGAATGCGTGCCCGCCGCCACGGGAAATCACCAGCTTCGCTCGGGGAATCGCGCGAGCGAGCGCCTCGGAGTGATGACGCGGCGTAATGTAATCGTCATCGCAGACCATGACGAGCGTCGGCGTCTTGATGCGCGATAGTCCGGCGCGCCGGTCGAAAGCGAGTATCGCATTGATGCGCCCGACCAGCACCTCGACCGGCGTGGCAAGCGTCGGAGACTGGCGCAGCTCCTCTTCGATTTCGGCATCGTGAGCGTTCACGTACTCGGGCGGATACAGCCACAGCGGATGGAATTGTGCGTGCAACGCGGCGCCGCATTCCTGATACATTCGGCGCCGCGCCTCGAACAGCCGGCGGAACCACGGATCGCAGTGAGTCCAGGTGCTGGCGAGAACCATGCTCGCCACCCGCTGCGGCTGTTCGATGGCGAGCGTCTGACCAATCGCCCCGCCGGTCGAATTGCCGACGATATGCGCGCGCTCGATCTTGAGCGCGTCCATCAACTCCGCGAGTTCTGCAGCCATCTGGTCGACCGAAAAAACGCGCTGCAACCGGTCGCTGTTGCCCATGCCGCGCTGATCGTAGCTGACCACCTGGTAGCAGGAAGCAAAGGCAGCCATCTGCGGCTGCCAGAATCGCCCCACCCCGCTCAGGCCGCTGACAAATATCAGCGGGTGTCCCGTGCCCGCTGTTTCGTAATAAATCTCACCGTCATCGATGGCAACCTTGGGCATCGCATTTTCTCCCTACATCCGCTGAACCGCCGTCATTGTAAGCGCAAGCCATCGCGCGCAGGCGGCGCGCGCTAGGCAATTTCGCCTTCGGCTGCAAACTGCAGCCGCGCAAGATGCGTGTATAGACCATCGGCGCGCAGCAGTTCGGCGTGCGTGCCGGCCGCATGCAGGCGGCCGCGGTCCATGACGATGATGCGGTCGGCGTGACGCACGGTCGCCAGCCGGTGCGCGATGACGAGCGTGGTGCGGCCGCGCGCGAGCCGTTCAAGCGCGGCGGCGACCTGGCGCTCGCTCTCGGCGTCGAGCGAGCTCGTCGCCTCGTCGAGCAGCAGGACAGGCCGGTCGGCCAGCAGCGCCCGCGCGATCGATATGCGCTGGCGCTGGCCGCCCGAGAGCTTGACGCCGCGCTCGCCGAGATCGGTGCCGAACCCTTGCGGCAGGCGCTCGATGAATTCGAGCGCGTGCGCTGCGGCGCACGCCTGCCGCACTTCATCGTCGGTTGCGGCGGGCCGGCCGAAGCGTACGTTTTCGGTGACGCTGGCGGCGAATATCACTGGATCCTGCGGCACCAGCGCGATGGCGCGGCGCAGATCGTGCGGATCGCAATGCCTGATGTCAGCGCCGTCCACCAGGATACGGCCAGCCACCGGATCGTAGAAACGCAGCAGCAGCGCAAAAACCGTGGATTTGCCCGCGCCCGAAGGGCCAACCAGCGCCACGCGTTCGCCGGGGTTTACGCTGAACGACAGCGCTGCGAGCGCAGTCGCATCCGGCCGGCTGGGATAGGCGAACACGACTTCGTCGAAGCGGATCGCGCCGGTCACGCGCGACGGCAGCCGGATCGGCGGCGCCGCAATTTCAATCGCGGGCCGCACATCAAGCAGCTCCATCACCCGTTCGCTTGCTCCCGCGGCGCGCTGTATCTCGCCCCACACTTCCGACACCACGCCCGCGCTGCTCGCCACGATGGCGGCGTAAAACACGAAAGCCGAAAGCTCGCCAGCGGTGAGGCGCCCGGCAAAAACATCGTGACCGCCCACCCACAGAATCACGCCGACCGCGCAGAATCCGATCAGCATCACCAGCGAAATCAGCCAAGCCTTGACCCGGATGCGATCCACGCCTGCCGCATAAGCCGCTTCCGCCGCATCGGCAAAACGATCGCGCGTGCGCTCTTCGTGCCGGTAGGCCTGCACCACGCGGATTTCGTGCAGCGACTCATCGATGTGAGCCGACACGTCAGCAACGCGGTCCTGATTGACGCGCGACAATCGCCGCACCCGCCGGCCCATGACCAGTATCGGCACCAGCGTCGCCGGCACGCCGAGCACGATGAACGCGGCGAGCTTGGGACTGGTGGCGAACAGCATCGCGAGTGCGCCCAGCATCATCAAGCCGTTTCTCAGGAACATCGAGAAACCGAAGCCGATCACCTGACGCAGCTGCTCGGTGTCGTTGGTCAGACGCGAGGAGATCTCGCCGGTGCGCGCGGAGTCGAAGAACGCAGGCGACAACGTGAGCACATGGCTGAACGCCGCCCGACGCAGGTCCGCGATGACCCGCTCGCCGACGCTCATCATCAGGTAGAAGCGCGCCCAGGTCGCGCACGCGAGCACTGCGGACACCGCCACCACCGCGGCGAGCGCGGCATTCAGCAGATGCGGGTCTTTGCTGCCGAACCCGGCATCGATCACATGGCGCAATCCCTGTCCGAGCGCGAGTACACAACCCGCTGCGACCACCAGCGCCGCAAGCGCACTGACAAGGCGCCAGCGATATGGCGCTAGGAAGCGCCACAAACGCGCCAGGTGCAGAATCTCGGCTCTGGGCGGGGGCGTAAAGGACGGCGGTGCGGGCACGCGCTTATCGTAGCAGTATCGCCGCGGCCTACAATCCGCGCACCACGATCTTGCCCACCATCGCGTTCGACTCCATGCAGGCCTTGGCCGCCGGCAACTCGTCGAACGCAAATACCCGGTCGATGAGCGGAACGATGCGCCCGTCGGAAAACGCGGGCAGCACGTCGCGCGCGAAGTCGCGCATCGCCTGCGCCCGCTCTCCGGCGGTCAGCTTGGCGTTCGAGATGCCGAAGATTTCGTGGCGATTGGCGTGCACCGCCGAGAGATCGATTTCGGCTTTCAGCTTGCCATCGACGTAGCCCACCACCGCGAGCCGGCCGCGCCGCGCAAGACAACTCAGGCATTCCGCGAACACCGAACCGCCGACCAGATTGACGATCACGTCCGCGCCGTTTCCGCCGGTGGCTTCCCGCACCTTCTGCGCAAAATCCGCGCCGCGCGTGACAATCGCAACGTCGAGGCCGATCGCTTTCAGCTTGGCGAGTTTTTCCGCCGATCCGGAAGTCCCTATCGTATGGGCACCGATCAGCTTGGCCGTCTGTATGCTCGCAACCCCGGCACCGGCGGATGCACCGGCAACCAGCAGCCATTCTCCCGCCTTGAGCTTGCCATACGGCGGATACAGCATTTCGTAGGCCGTAAGGAACGAAATGGGAATCGAGGCCGCCTGCTCCCACGTGAGATTTACCGGCATCGGCAGCGCCTGGTGCGCCAGCATCGAGGCATATTCCGCAAAGCCGCCGCTCACGCGGCCAAATACGCGGTCGCCGGCACGGAATGTGGTAACGCCTTCGCCCACGGCGTGCACTTCGCCCGCGGCCTCGGCTCCGCCGATTTTTTCCGGCCCGCCGTGCACAGCACCCCCCACGATGATTTCGCCGCGGTTCATCGCGCTCGCGCGTACCCGGATCACGAGCTCGCCCGAGCGCGGTTGCGGCACGGGCACATCACGCCAATCGAGAACGGCCTTGTGGTCTTTGGTAACAATCCAGCAGGATTTCATTTAGCGCCTCCATTGCCGCCGCAATTCGCGGTCCGCGGCGAGCGCAGCATCATGCCACAAAGCACGGCGGCGGGCCCGGTCTTGGTGTTCCCGCACCGGATTTCGGCTCTGGCAAAGTTCTCCGACTCGCGTTACATTTCGAACTCGCGGGCGCCCCTGGCGCCATTCCGTCATGCCTACTCCGATAAAGGACCGTCCATGATTTATGAGATGAGAACCTACGACTTGAAGCCCCATTCGCTAGCCGAAGTCGAAAAGCGCTATGGCGAGGCCTATGAGCATCGCAAGAAACTCTCGCCGCTCGCGGCGTTCTGGCATACCGAAATCGGTCCGCTGAACCAGATCATCCACGTGTGGCCATACCAGGATCTCGAAGAACGCGCGCGCATCCGCGCCGCAGCGATGAAGGATCCGGGCTGGCCGCCCAAGATCAGGGAGTTTGTCGTCAGTCAGCGCGCGGAAATTTTCATTCCGCTTTCGGTCTCGCCGGAAATAAAGCCGGGCAAGATGGGCCCGTGCTTCGAAATGCGCACCTACACGCTCGCCAGCAACGCCGAGGTGCCGAAGATCGTCAAGTTGTGGGAGCGGGGACTACCGGAACGCACCAAATTCAGCCCGCTGTGCGCGGCGTGGGTCTCCGAATTCGGGACGCTCAACCGGTTTGTCCATATCTGGCCCTACAAGTCGGTCGACCAGCGCGACGAAATCCGCACCAAAGCGCAAGCGACCGGCATGTGGCCGCCGTCGGTACTCGCGAAAAAGGAAGGCCTGCCGCCTTACGAAATCGTCACGCAGGAGAACAAGATACTGATGCCCGCTGCGTTCTCGCCGCTGCAATAGACAAGTCGTCGCATTAGTCCGAATCCGGCCGGAACTTGGTCTCCGGCTTGATCCCCTTGCGCCGCAGCTTTTCGCTGATGCGTCCGTTCTCGAGATAGCGCCCCTCGACCGCGCGCTGCGCTGCCGCATCCCACTGCGGCAGCCAGTCGCCGAGTGAATAACCGTGCCACGGCGGCTGCGGGCGCAGCCGCGGCAATCCGAGTTTCTCCCAGATCACCCTGGCGCGCTCCATATACTCGCGCTTCGGCAGCGCCAGCGGCGGCATATCGCCTTTCATCGTCGCGTCCATCAGCAGCGTCGAGTCTTCGTCGTCGTCGCGCTCGCGTTTGGGTCCATGGCCCTGACCGCGGTGCGGTATCGCCTGCACGTCTTCAACCGGATTCATGCGGTATGCCATCGCCCACAAGAGCGCGTTCGCATTGTCGGGATCGATGTCATCGTTGACCGCAATGCAGATCTTGCCGCAATCGCCTTTGAAAAACGCGGCCCCGCGCAACGCGCGCCAGATCTCGGTACGCGGCGTGTTCCTCGCAACCGTGATGAGCGTGACCCGCAGCAGCCCGGTCAGCGGTTCGTGCAGCGATACACGCTTTACGCCGCGAATGCCGAGCGCATCGCGCAGGTGGGCGAGGAACAACGGCTCGTAGGCAACCCGCTTGATGACGCTCGACTCGGAGGGCGCGACCTGGCTGATGTAAGAAGGAATGATCGGATTTTTGCGGTGCGTGATCGCGGTAACCCGCATCGGCATGTTGAATTCCTCGAGCGCGACATGGCCGTGCGATTCGCCGAACGGCGCCTCGGGTTCGACATATTCGGTATCGATCAGGCCTTCGATCACGATTTCGGCCTCGGCCGGAACCAGCAGATCGACGGTCTTCGCTTTCACCACGTTGATCGGCGCGCCCGCGAGCCCGCCCGCCACCGTGAATTCGTCGACGCCGAGCGGCAGCTTTTGCGGCCCCATGAACGCGACATACGGCGGGCAGCCGAGCACGATCGCGCATGGCATCATCTTCTCGCCGCGGCTCTGGTGCTTGAGGTAATGCTGATAGCCGCCGGCGCCGCCGACACGGGTCGCCATGCGCACCACCAGCCGGTCCGGCGCTTTCAGCGCGGCGCGGTAGGTGCCCATGTTCTGGACCAGGGTCTCGGGATCGCGCGTAATCACGTTGGTCGCGGTCAGCGTCGGCGCGCTGTCGAATCCCGGCGTCGAGATCGGGATTGGCAGCAGGTCCAGCCCGCAGCCCTCGCCCGCGAGCGCCGCGCCCTCGATCACCACTTCCTGGCACACGCCGTGAGCGACGAGCCGCGGCGGGACGGGATTCGCGATCGCGTGGTCCCACTTCGCCTGAATTTCGTCGACCGGCACGCCCATGCCGGCGCTGTAAATCGCGCGGTTGGCGGCGATGGCCCCGACCACGACGGGAATCGCATACTTGCGGCCGCGGCCGTCGGTCACGTTGGTGAACAGGAACGCCTTGCGCTCGGGCTCGTCGAGGCCGCCGACGAACTGCCAGCGCACCAGCGGGTGCAACTCCGAGTCCTTGTCGATCGGCTCGTCTATGGTCAACAGCAGCCCGCGGGCTTTGAGCGTTTCCAGATGCTCGTGCAGATCAGGGTAGCCGCGCTTGGCGTCGGACATGTGAAATTTACTCCAGGAAACCTGTGACATAATGAATAATTCGCGATGATCGATTTTAAGCCAAAGAGCACGGTTTTATCGAGAATTACGCAAGTGACTGACAATCAATTCCCCCTCATCCCCACCCTTCTCCCGGAGGGAGAAGGGCTTTTCTTTTCTTCCCTCTCCCTTCGGGAGAGGGATCGAGGGTGAGGGAAAAGCGGAAGAGGTTACCTTGTTGTCATTCCATTAAGTAATCCTCGGTAGATGATGCATTTCAAGGTCGAACTTTGAAAGCAGCCTCGTTTGAGTACGTGCGCGCCGGCTCTGTCGATGAAGCATGCGAGTTGCTGCGGCAGGACGGCGACGCGATCAAGCTGATCGCGGGCGGCCAGAGCCTGGTGCCGATGATGGCGATGCGGCTCGCGCGGCCGCACCGGCTTGTCGACATCAATGAAATTGCCGCACTGAAATTCGTGGCGCCCGGGCCGGATGCCGTCCGTATCGGCGCATGCACGCGGCAATGTCTGGTCGAGCGCGACGATGCGCTCGCCGCGCTGGTGCCGCTCTTGCGGCAGGCGCTGGCGTGGGTTGGCCACATCCAGACCCGCAACCGCGGCACCGTCGGCGGCAGCCTCGCGCACGCCGATCCCGCCGCCGAATTGCCGCTCGTCGCGCAAGTGCTCAGCGCGCGCATGATGCTGCGCTCGACAGTCGGCGTGCGCAGCGTGTCGGCGGAGGCATTCTTCGCCGGACCGCTGACGACCGCGATCGAGCCGCACGAATGCCTGGAGGAAATTCACTGGCCGGTGTGGTCCGGGATGCGCACCGGTTGCGCTTTCACCGAAGTCAGCCGGCGCCACGGCGATTTCGCAATCCTCGCGGCCGCGGCGCAAATCGCAGTGGATAATGATGGGCGCTGCGTACGTGCGAGCTTCGGTCTGGGCGGTGGCGGACAGGCGCCGCTCGCGTTTCCCGATCTCGCCGCACGCCTGCTGGGTACCCGGCTCGAAGCCGACGCCGTGCAAAGCGCTGCACACGAGGCCGCGGTCAAACTCGATCCAGGCAGCGATCTGCACGCGAGCGCGGATTACCGCAGGCATTTGGCCTCCGTGCTCGCAGCACGGGTGCTGCGCGCCGCGCACGAACACGCAATGAGCAAACAGTGAGCGAACCCCTTTACCCGATTGCGGTGGTGGTCAACGGCGTGGAGCGCACCGCAAACGTGCCGGCGCGATTGTCGCTCGTGGACTGGCTGCGCGAAGAATTGCGGCTCACCGGCACGCACATCGGCTGCGAACACGGCGTGTGCGGCGCGTGCTCTGTCATGCTCGATAACGAGCCGGTGCGATCCTGCCTCATCTACGCGGTGCAGGCTGACGGCCATTGCGTGACCACGGTGGAAGGGCTCGCGCAGCCCGACGGCAGCCTGAGCGTGCTGCAGGACAGTTTCTGCCAGGTGCACGGCCTGCAGTGCGGCTATTGCACGCCGGGCATGCTGATCGCGGCGCAGGGGCTGCTCAATACCACGCCGCACCCGACCGATGAGCAGATACGCGAAGCGATTGGCGGCAATCTGTGCCGCTGCACGGGTTACCAGCAGATCGTGGATGCGGTGAAGCACGCGGCTGAGCGGCTGGCAGCGGAGGCGAAGTAAACGTGGCCCCGGAAAAAAGCCCTTACGGTTTTCGCTACATCGGGAAGAAGCGCCGCACAAAGGAGGACCCGCGCTTTGTGATGGGGCGCGGCCGCTTCGTGGCCGACGTCGCGCTGCCGGGAATGAAGCATGTGGCGCTGGTCGCTTCGCCGTATCCGAGCGCACGGATACTTTCGCTCAGGACGGAGGCGGCGCGTGCGACTCCCGGCGTGCACTATGTGCTGACCGGCGAGGAATTCTGCGCCGCCACCGATACACTCGCGATTGGGGTCGATGCGCCCGAGGTGACGCGTTACGCACTCGCCAAAGATGTGGTGCGCTATGCCGGCGAGTGGGTCGCGGCGGTGGTGGCCGACACGCGTGCCATCGCCGAAGATGCGGCCGAACTCATCGAAGTCGATTACGAGCCGACGCCGCACGTGATCGACCCCGAGCACGCGGTTAAAGCCGGCAGCCCGCTGGTGCACCCCGCGCACGGTTCGAACGTGCTGTTCCACCGGCGCTTCGTTTGGGGACCGGTCGAGCAGGCGTTTGCAAAAGCCGAGCACAGGCTGGCGCTGCGCGCGGTATGGGGGCGCAGCTCGACGGTTCCGATCGAGACCTTTGGCGTTGCCGCGCAATGGGACCCGGGCCAGCAAATGCTCGACATCTGGGCGTCGATCCAGATGCCAAAGTATCCGGACCAGACGGCGCGCGCGCTCCGGCTGCCCGGCAACGCGGTGCGCGTGCATTACGATGTGGACGTCGGCGGCAGCTACGGCGGCAAGCGCGGCATCAAGCACACCGTGCTGGTGGGCTATCTTGCGCGGCGCCTCAACATGCCGGTGCGCCTGCTTGAGGACCGGCTCGAGAACATGCGCGGTGGCGACGCGCACGGGCCCGACCGCATTTTCGACATCGAAGCTGCCTTCGACGGCGACGGCACTATACGCGCGCTCAGGATCCGTGCGCTCGATGACGTCGGCGCCTACGCGGGACGCTCGCCGCTGCAGCTCGGCAAGCCCATCAGCGCGATTTGCGGGCCTTACCGCATCGCTGCCGTCGAATACGAGCCGACCTCCGTGATGACCCACAAGACGCCGCAGGAAGCGGTGCGCGGGTTTGGCCAGTCACCCACTAATTTCGCGCTCGAGCGCACGCTGGACCACGTCGCGCGCCACCTCGACATGGACCGCATCGAACTGCGCCGGAAAAATCTGATCCGCAAGGACGAATTCCCGTATAGCATTCCGAGCGGCTCAACCTACGACTCGGGCGATTACCACGCGGTCCTCGACAAGGCGCTCGCGGCAATCGAGTATCCTGCGCTGGTGGCCGAGCGCGACCGCGCGCGCCGCGCGGGGCGGTTTGCCGGCATCGGGATCGCAACCTGCCTTGAGCCCAGCGGCGGCAATTCTGCGTTCGAGCCGCTGTTCAATCCCAAGAACGACACGACGACCTGGATGGATTCGTGTCTGGTGCGCGTCGATCTCTCCGGCGCGATCACCGGTGTCATGAACACCTCTTCTTCCGGCCAGGGCCACGAGACGCTGGTTTCCACCGTGATCGGCGAGGTGCTCGAACGCGACCCGGCGGATATTCGCGTGGTGCGCGCGGACTCGCTCTCGGCGCTGCCTTCGAACAGCCCGGTCGGCAGCCGCATGGCGATCATGCTCGGCGGCGCGGCCGCGGGCGCCGCGCGCAGGATCAAGGAAGCGCTGATCGAGATCGCCGCGCACAACCTCGGCTGCACCGCCGAGGCGATCGAGTATCGCGACGGCAATGCCGCGGTGCGCGGCCATCCGCAACAGCGCCTGACGTGGGACGAGCTCGTCGCCATCGCGCACCGCAAATTCCACCGCATGCCGGCGGGGCTCGAGCCCGGGCTGCAGGCAACATTCGTGTGGGAAGTTCCCACCGGCGGCGCGCTGCCGAGCGCCGACGGAACCGTCCAGATTTACCCGTGCTACGCGTTCGAAGCCCACGTGGTGTACGTCGAAATCGATCCCGAAACCGCCAAGCCGTCGCTGCGCAAATACGTGTGCGGGCACGATTGCGGGGTCATGATCAATCCGGACATCGTGCACGGCATGACTTACGGTGGAATCGCCCACGGCATCGGCGCCGCGCTTTATGAAAAATTCGCCTACAGCAGCGACGGCCAGCTCGAAAGCGGCACCTTCATGGACTACCTGATACCGAGCGCGATGGAAGTGCCGACCATCTCGATCGTCGATCACTGCACGCCTTCCCCCCTCACCACCTTCGGGCAGAAAGGTTCCGGCGAGGCCGGTTACCTCGGCGCTCCCGCCGCGATCGCCAACGCGATCAACGACGCGCTCGCGCCGCTCGGCGCCGGCATTGAGACACTGCCGATTACGCAGGACGCGCTGTGGCGCGCGATTGAAACGGCGAAAGCCGGACGTTGACGCTTGACCCGGACCGTATCGCACGCGCATCATCCTGATCTCGCCGAATTTGCCCGCTCCAGATTGCCATGTTTGATTCCACAAAACTGAAACTCGGGAACGCCCCGGCCGACTCGGCGGAAAAAACATCGCAACAGGACGGCGCGGTGCCGCTTCAAGGCGTGCTCGATAAAGTCGAGAGCGGGACTGAAGCATCGGCGTATTCGACGGGAATTTTGCCGTCGCAGGAACTCGAACGCCAGGTCCGGGTGACGAAGGAAATTTTCGCCGTCGACGCGCCCATCGAAGACGATCAGTTTCAGCCGGCGAGTCTGGACCTGCGTCTGGGACCGGTTGCATACCGGGTTCGCGCGAGTTTCCTTCCCGGCCGGGATGCGACCGTTGAGGACCGGCTCAATGACCTCGCGATGCATAAAATGGACATCCGCGACGGCGGCGTGCTTGAGCGCGGATGTGTCTACATCGTCCCCCTGCTCGAGCATCTGGCGCTGCGGCACCGCACCTCGGCGATGGGCAATCCCAAAAGCTCGACCGGACGTCTCGACGTTTTTACACGTTTGATCACCGACCACGGCACGGAATTTGACCGGGTCCGCGAGCAGTACAAGGGTCCGCTGTATGCGGAGGTGTCGCCGCGCACTTTCAGCGTGCTGGTACGGCAGGGTTCACGCCTGAGCCAACTGCGCATACGCCGCGGCCGGCCGGCGAGTACGGACGGAGCCATGAGACGCCTGCAGGAAGAGCAGCAGGTGGTGGGCTCGGTGATCAGTGAATCCGAAATACGCAACGGCGTCCCGGTGTCAGTGGACGTGCGGGGCGAGGCATCCGGGCGGCTGATCGGCTACAAAGCCAGAAGCTATGCCGGACTGATCGATGTCGACAAGGTCCGCTATTACGACATGCAGGAATACTGGGAGCCGGTTTACGCCCCGCACCACGGCGGGTTGATCCTGGACCCCGCGAATTTTTACATCCTCGCGTCGCGCGAAGCGGTAAAAATCCCGCCGACGCACGCGGCCGAAATGATCGCACACGACACGCTGGTCGGGGAGTTTCGCGTCCACTATGCGGGTTTCTTCGACCCCGGTTTCGGTCATCCGGATGCCGGCGGCGAGGGGGCAAGGGCGGTGCTGGAAGTGCGCTCCTACGAAGTCCCGTTTGTCATCGAACACGGTCAGGTCGTTGGCCGGCTGACTTATGAGCGTCTTACTGCGCCGCCGAACCGGCTCTATGGCCACGGCGTCAACTCGTCGTACCAGCGCCAGGGAATTGCGCTCAGCAAACATTTCAAGCCGGCCCCGGGAATTTGAGTTTTTGCCTTGCCTGGGAAAATCCGGCACCCGGATCGAATCCCGATCGCCAATCATTCCCGCATGACAGTGACGGGCTGGATACGTATAATCATACGTGTCCATTGCAGGAGCCGGCCATGAGCAAAAAACTTACTATTTTGATCGAAGACTCGGTGTACGAAGGCCTGCACCGCGTGGTGGGACGCGGCAGCATCAGCAAGTTCATCGAAGATCTCGCGCGCCCGCATGTCGCGCAGAAGGATCTTGGAGCCCAGTATCGCGAGGCAGCACGGGATGCGGCGCGCGAGCACGAAGCACGTGCCTGGACCGAGGGGCTGATCGGGAGCGTCGATGAAACGCGGTGAGGTCTGGTGGGTGGACTTCGAGCCCGCG
>Ga0080064_1002833_pt1 | contig 27695 bp, 24 predicted proteins | sample Subgrocontami54m_FD_69260 | JGI IMG/M metagenome (GOLD analysis project Ga0080064, IMG submission 69260) | Subsurface groundwater microbial communities from S. Glens Falls, New York, USA - GMW46 contaminated, 5.4 m (SPADES assembly) (version 2) ...
GGACAGCGGAGGGTGCCGGGCCGTCGCTACGATGGCTCTGTCCGCCGGGGCCTAGCGACGAAACGGCACGTTCAGGTGAACAAGGTTCCTTGCGTTTCTGTGCTAAATTTCTAAGATTTTCTTGACTCTCACTTTTTTCCGCTTGACCTGCTCCAGAACGTAACGGCTGACGGCCAGGTCTTCATCGGCGATGCCGTTGGATTGGAAGAGAATGCGATGAGGGCGAGGTTGGGGTGCGCCCGTGGTGATGATCTTCTCCAGAGATACCACGTCTTCCCAACGGACCGCTCCCGCTTTGAAAGTGTCGATCAGATCTCCGCTGCCGGTGCGTGCTGTCGAAAGATCGTCGGTGACGACAAGGTCCATCCGCCGGACGAGATCGACCGAGACCTCGTGCCGGGCCGGCGCGTTCGCGCCCATGGTAACGACCAGGACTTCATCCTTGAGAGAATCGCCGTTGATGATGGGAGTGGCCGAGTTGGTGGCGAGGACTACGATATCGGATTCCGCCTCGATCTCATCCAGTGACGAAGCCTCTTTCCAATCCACGGATACTTTTCGTCTCATCTCGCGGATGAAGGCCTTTCTCTTTTTGGGGTCGCGGCCAAAGACGAGAACCTGGCGGATTGGAGAGGAGTCGGCGATCGCTTCCACTTGAAAAGTCCCCTGCCAGCCCGGACCGATGAGCCCCAGGACTTCGCTTTTCGGCGGCGCGAGGTACTTGGCCGCGACACCGCTTGCAGCGCCGGTACGGAGACTGCTCAGATAGCCCATATTGACAACGGCCGCGATCTCGCCGGTTCGACCGTGATACAACGTGACAGTGTTGGCCTTGCCGACGTAAGCCCTGAGACAAAAAAGGTCCCATTCCGCGTGCCACGCCTCCATGACGTTGAGCTGTCTTTGGCCGCCTTGGAGCCTTCTCCGCGGCAGAGCCCTCACCCTGCCGGCGGCGCGATCGCGAAAGATCGCCTCGACCGCCTTCAAGGCCTGCGGCATATCGATGAGCTTTCTCGTGGTCTCTTCGCTGATAATAAGCGCCATTCTTCAAATCCTATCTTTCTTTAGGCCGGTCAAAAAGGTCCCAGATGCCAGGCGCGCGAAAAACCGACGAGCGCAGGCGTACTTTTAGAGTACGTCGAGCGAGGCGGGTTGAGCGCAACGAAGCAGGTGGGCCTTTTTCAACGGCCTACTCGCTGAAATACTCTTTCCAGCGAGCGTCAACCTTGGCCATCAGCTCCCGGCTTACCTGATTCACCTGCGGAAAGCCGCCCTTGCTCTTCATGGTCGCGTCGATGATGACGCTCGAGGCCATGTCGTAGATCTCCTCCATGGGCTCATGGCGGACCGGGAGGTCCCGTGGCCCGATCTTCATGTCTTTATCGGGCATGACCGACATGACCATCCTCCACATCACGTCCTCCCAATCCCGGACGTCGCAGTCGTCGTCCACGATGATCGCCCAGCGCGGCTTGAAGAGTCCCCGTGCCTCGCCGGGCGTCTCCTCAATGGCCCGGACGATTCTCTCGACGTCGGCCGGCGAATCGGCGCGGGCGGAGACGACCACGATCCGGCACCTCCCCCCGCTCAGGTCGGGCTCGTAGACATCCTTGACGCCTTCAACGGTCATGAGTCTCGCCTGCAGCCCCGAGTATTTGACGAACTTGGGGTAATCCTCGCGGCAGCCGCAAATCAGGCCGTAGTGAATCGGATCCTTCCGGTGCGTCACGCAGCGGACCTTCGCGACGAAGGCCGCGTCGTTCCAACCGTAAAAACCCTGCGATTCGCCGTGCAGCCCCTCGCGGGCGCGCAGGCCCGGGATCACCTCCGCCTCGAGGATAATTTCCGCGCGCGCCGGCACCAGGAGATCATGGCTTTTGCATGCGACCAATTCGACCGGTTTCCCTTTGATGCCCCCGGCAAATGCGTACTCCGCGTAGAGCGATTCCGGGTAGTTCACGGACTGGGCCGCCACGAAGGTCAGGGCCGGGCCCATACCGATCGCGATCGCCACCGGCGCGGGCTTTCCCTTCGCTTCATGTTTCAGAATGTGCGTGGCGCCGCCGACCCCGTCCCTCTCCTTGGCCGGAAGCTTGCCGATGGGATGAGCTCCCTTGACATTCAGTGTCACGGTATCTTTGTCCTGGATCATGACCCGGTACATGCCCATGTTATAACCGCCGTTGTCCGGGTCTCTCGTGATGATGCCCGCGGTCGTCCCGATGTAGCGCCCCCCGTCCGCCTCGTGCCACCAGGGAGTCGGAAACTTATAGAGGTCCACCTGATCGCCGGTATGAATCTCCTCCTGGCACGGCGCCTTCTCGACCACGCGGGGCTCCACCGGCGTCTTTTTCCTGGCTTCGATCGTCTCGTAGATTTTTCGCTCGTCCGGTTCTGTGCCGAAGGCGATCGCCATCTGCTCCAGGGTCGAGAGAACGTTAGTCGCCAGCTTCATTCCGGGATAGCCTTTGATTTTCTCGAACAAGAGGGCGGGACCTTTCATCCTCAAAGACTTCACGCAGATCGCGCCGATCTCATGCTTCGGATCCACCTCCGCCTTGACCCGCTTCAACAGGCCGCGCTCTTCCAGGAGCCTCAAATAGTCCCGGAAATCTCCATAGGGCAGAGCTGCATGATTTTCTGATTTCATAGGGCTTCTCCTTTCCCCCCTCATATTACGGGAGGCCAACGGTTTCAACCCGCTCCCCCTTCTGTGGTTTGACCGCGCAGAGCTTACCGTGTTAGTTCTTTCATCGGAATTCTTGTGAATACTTCCGCCGTGATCTCGTAGGAAAGAAACTATGAAAAACAGCGCCATTGGTCGAGCCCTCCCACGCGTCGAAGGCGCCAGCAAAGTCGGCGGGCTCTCTGCCTATGCGGCGGACATCAGCCGCCCCGACATGCTCTGGGGAGGATTCCTCCACAGCCTTTTTGCCCATGCGAGAATTTTGAATATCGATGTAAGCCGCGCACAAAGGCTTCCCGGCGTCCGCGCCGTCGTCACCGGAAAAGATATCGGAGCCAGACTCTACGGCGTGGGCATCGAAGATAAGCCTGCCGTGGCGGTCGACCGCGTCCGTTACATCGGCGAGAAAGTCGCCGGGGTCGCCGCCGTGGATAAAGATACCGTGGAGGAAGCGCTGGGGCTCATCGACGTCGAGTACGAGGAGCTGCCGGCGGTCTTCGATCCTCTGGAGGCGATCGGACCGGACGCCCCCCTCCTCCACCCGGACTATGCCGCCTATCGCGGCCCCAATAAATGCGACGACCCACGGCTGAAAAATGTTCAGGGGATCCAGCGCGCGGGGAAAGGAAACATCGAAGAAGGATTCGCCCAGGCGGATCAGATCTTCGAAAACAGCTTCCAGACACATATGGTGCACCAGGCCTTTATCGAGCCGCGTGCTTGCGTGATCGAGATCGATCCGCAGGGCCGGGTCGCGGTCTGGACCTCGAACCAATCCAACTTCAGGGTAAGAAAAGCGCTGGCCGCATACGCGGACCGCCCGGAGGAGACGATCATCGTCCACCCGGTAAGCGTCGGCGGATCTTTTGGCGGGAAGATCGATTACGAGGAGGTCCTCGCCACTTACCAACTGGCGCACGCTGCGGGAAGGCCGGTCAAGTTCGTCGAGAGTTACGGCGAAGAGCTCATGGACGGCCAACCGCGCCATCCCTCCGTCATTATGCTCCGCACCGGAGTGAAAAAAGATGGAACCCTGTGCGCCTGGGAGGGAAAGGTCTATTACAACGGCGGGGCCTACAGCGCGCGCAACTCGCGCAACGCCTTGAACGGGACTTTTCTTCTGGCCGGCTCCTACCGCACGCCTCACGTCCGGATGGAGGGCACCCTGATCTATACGAATCAGGTTCCCACGGGCTATTTTCGAGCCCCCGGCGAGGTCCAGACCCTTTTCGCCGTTGAGAGTCACGTCGACATGATGGCCGAAGCGCTGGGGATCGAGCCCCTGGAATTCCGACTCCGCAACGCCATGCGCGAGGGCGACACTAAACCCAACGGAGAACATATCCGGGAGCCGCATACTTTGGACGTTCTCAAAGAGGCGGCCAGGCTTTCCGGCTGGAAAAAACCAAAGCCCAAGGCCTCGCGGCCGGCTGCTCTGGTGGGCCGGGGGATCGGCCTGGGGGACCGGCACATCGGCGCCGGCGAATCCAATATTGAGCTATCGGTCGAGCCTGACGGCTTCCTCAAACTTGCAACCTCGGTCTGTGACGTAGGGGTCGGCACCCATACGATGCATACTCAGGTCACTGCCGAGGTCCTCGGCATCGACCCCGGACTCGTTCGAATCGACGCCTGCGGAACCGACGGACCGTACGACGAAGGCGTCCGGGCGCAGCGGGGAACCCATGTGGAAGGCCAGGCGGTCCTGCGCGCGGCAACCGCTCTGGTGGAAGTGCTTCGCCGGGAGGCCGCCGCTCACTGGAAAGTCACCATCGATCGGGTCGAATGGAAAAAGGGCCACGCCCGCCTCCAAGGCACAAAAAAGAGTCTCTCCCTGGGAGAGATCGCCCGCCTTTCCCGGAACGGCGCCCTCAGCGCCTTGGGCCACTACAAAGGCGAACGGCCCGAGGTCTACGCCTTTCAGGCGATGGTCGCGGAGGTCGAAGTGGATCGAGAGACCGGCCAGGTCCGGTTGACCCATCTTTACTACGTCGTCGATGCCACCAGGATCATCAATCCCATCAATTATTACGGGCAAATCCAGGGTGGCGTGACGCAAGGGTTTGGCTTCTCGCTCATCGAAAATCTGGCGACCGAAGACGGCCGTGTGACCACGTTGAGCCTCGGGGATTACAAGATCCCCAATATCAGCGACATCCCCGCGTTGACGATCTCCACGGTGAAAGCCCACGAAGGTCCCGGCCCCTTCGGCACCAAGGCCGTGGCCGAGTCCGGCATCGGCGTCGTCACTCCGGCCATCGTCAACGCGATCTATGACGCGACCGGTGTGAGGATTCGTGAGCTTCCGATCACGGCGGAGAAGATTCTCGCGGGATTGCAGAAGAACGGCCATGGCCGTTGAACGTATTGGAAGACAGTGCATCCGTTGGCTCTTCCTTCTGGTTCTAAGCGTCTCTCTGGGAGAATCGATCGCGCGCGGCGGAGAGGGCAAGCTGACGGCTCAGGCGGAATGGGATCAAACGGTGCAGGCGGCGAACCGGGAAGGGTGGGTTTCCATCTACCTCACTGCGGCTCAGACCCCTACCTTGAACTCGGGCGTATTCCAAAAAAAATATCCCGGCATCAAAGTGGTCCAGGTTGTCGGCCAGGGGACGATGAACATCTACCGCATCCTGGCGGAGAGGCGGGCGAACAGATATATTGCCGACCTTCAGATCGGCGGCGTCACCAACAATCTGGATCTTTATGCGGCAAAGGCGCTGGACCCCCTCAAGCCCCACCTGATCCTGCCGGAAGTAACGGATGAATCGAAGTGGTGGCGCGGGGCTCATCGGTACGGAGACCCCGAACAAAAATACATCTTCAACTATATAGGCGTGCCGCAAGGAATTGATGTCTCCTATAACACCAACCTGGTAGACCCCAAGGATCTCTCCTCCCTGGACGCGATGCTCAACCCCAAATGGAAAGGAAAAATCGTCGTGCTCGATGTCAGAGCCGGGGGACCGGGCGGAGGCGCGCTCAGGTTCGTTTATCACCATCCCAAATACGGCCCTTCGTTCATCAGGCGTTTTTTTAGCTCCATGGCCGTCACCCTCTCGCGCGACCGGCGCCAGACGATGGACTGGCTCGGCACCGGCAAGTTCGCCCTCTGCTTTCTTTGCAGCGACTCCGATGTGAGCCGGGCAAAAAAACAAGGCCTTCCGATGGATAGCATCGACGTGGTGGATGACATGGCCGGGCTGGTTACACAAGGAGGCAGCGTGAGTTTCCTCGACAACGCGCCTCATCCCAACGCCGCTCGGGTCTTTATCAACTGGCTCTTCTCTCGCGATGGGCAGATCACGCTCCAGAAGGCGATCGGGCAGTCCGGCGGCCTCGCGCCGGACTCGCTGCGCGTCGATATCCCCAAGGATGACGTCCCGTCCAAGAACCGAAGGCGCGAAGGAGTGACTTATCTTGAGATGGATATTCCGAGCCGGCTCGATATGACTCCCATCGTCAAGCTCATGGAGGAGGCCCTTTCGGAAGGTAAGAAACAATAGAGCAATAGAAAATAATAAGGAAAGAAAAAAGAAAAGAGGAGGAAAGCAGTATGGCTCAGGAAGCAGCGACATTCGATAAGTGGTACGTGAAGAGCGCCTATCAGGATTTCGTGCAGAGGGAAGGAGTCCCCCTCTATGAAGGAAGCGCGATCGAGAATCTCATAACCCTGCCCCTCGCCGACTGGGAGAGAAGAGGCGGCAAGTGCGCCTACACGCGCCTGGGCGATCAGGAAGAAAAATTCAACCTCCAGGTCGTGGAGATCCCGCCGAAAGGACAGCTCAAGCCGGAGCGCCACATGTACGACTCGGTCATGTACGTCATGAAAGGACGGGGCGCGACCACCATCTGGCAGGAAGGCGAGCCCAAGCAAACCATCGAGTGGGAGGAGGGAGCGCTCCTCGCGATCCCGCTCAACGCCTGGCACCAGGAGTTCAACGCCTCGAGCGCCGAGCCGTGCCGGATCTTCTTCAACACCACTTTCTGCTTCGTCATCAACTGGTACAACAACCTCGATTACATCTTCAACAACCCCTTCTGCTTCAAGGACCGCTATTCCCACAACATGCAGGGCTATTTCAGCGACGAGGGCAAACACTGGATCCATCGTGTGTTTGAAACGAACTTCATCCCCGACATCAGGAGCTTCAGCACGCTGGACGACAACCCGGCCCGGGGCCACCGCCACGCCGTGCAGCGGATCTCCATGCCGGGAACCACGATCGGCATCCATATCGCCGAGGTGGCCGAAGGGACCTACATGACCGCTCACCGGCATGGCGCCGGGGCCCATGTAATCGCCGTTCAGGGACTCGGTTACGAGATCCTCTATATGCCCGGAGAAGAGAAGAACCGGCGCAAGGTGACCTTGAAGCCGTACGCAGTCATCTGTCCCCAGCACGCCGAGTTTCACCAGCATTTCAATACCGGCAAGGAGCCGTTCCGCATGCTGGCGTTTCGCGGGACCGGCCCGAGATACGGTTGGGGAAAAGAGTATACCCGGGTCTCTCCGACCGCCCAGAGCAGCGACCGGCACGCCTTGGCCTTCAACATCACCTACGAGATGGAAGACCCTTTGATTCGCGAGGAGTATTACCGCGAGCTCGAGAAGAACGGCATCAGCTCGCGTTTGCCACCGCTCAATCAGGGAGGAATGTGAAGAGCGAATAGGGGACGACACGTCCCGACAATGTAGAAAGCGGGGAGCCGCGTGACATGAAATCGATCACTCTCACGATCGTGGTACTTTTCCTTGCCGGGGAGGTTTCTCTTGCATTTGGGCAGGGGAAGCCCTCTTGGCAGACGGAATGGGAAAAAACGGTTGCGGCGGCGAAAAAAGAGGGACAGGTGACGGTCTACACGAGCCCGGTTCCTTCTCCTGCCATGGACTATTTTGCCCGGGCCTATCCGGAAATCAAAGTGACCAAAGTGGAGGGCAGAGGAGGCTCGCAGCTCCAGCGCGTGATCGCAGAGCGGCGGGCCGGAAAGTATGTCGCGGACGTTTTCACCGCGGGGATCACGGAAACGGTTCCCCTGTACAACGCCAAGATGCTGAGCCCGCTGAAACCGCTCCTGCTTCTGCCCGAAGTGACCGATGAGTCGAAATGGTGGGAAAAAAGGCACCGTTACGGCGATCCCGAAGGCCGCTATGTCTTCGTCTACCTGGGCGTGCCCCAGCCGGGTTCTATTTATTGCAATACCAATCTGGTAGATCCCAAGGAGATTAAATCGCTTTGGGACCTCCTTCATCCCAAATGGAAAGGCAAAATTCTAGTCAGGGACCCTCGGGTTCAGGGCCCCGGCGGAGGCACATTGCGCTTTTTCTATCATCATCCCCAGGTCGGGCCGGAGTATCTCAGAAGGCTTTTCGGCGAGATGGACGTGACCCTGACCCGGGATTTTCGCCAGGGAACGGACTGGTTAGCGAGAGGCAAGTTTGCGCTGTGTTTGGGCTGCGGCGACGTCAACCAGGCCAGGGCGCAGGGGCTGCCGGTAGATAAATTGGGGATATTAAAAGAGGGCGCTGGATTGGTGGCGCAAGGCGGGACGCTCGCCTTCATGGATAAAGCGCCCCATCCCAACGCCGGCCGGCTTTTCATTAACTGGCTCCTCTCGCGCGAAGGCCAGACGGCGGTTCAGCAGGGCAACGCCCTGCAAAAGAGCGGTGTGCCCGACTCTCTTCGCACGGATATTCCGAAAGACGACATACCGGCGGATGAGCGGCGCGTGGAGGGAGTGACCTATTACGACATGGAAAAACCAGAATGGCTCGACATGAGACCGATCTACAAGATCGCGGATGAGGCGCTCGAAGAGGCCAAAAAAAGGCAGAAATAAAGTAAACCCTTTACCAAGGGAGATTCTATGCGGCGCACATTTTCTGTGACCCTGGGTTTTCTGCTTTTGCTCTTTCTTTTCACCGGCAGCTCCGCTGCTCCGCTGCCCAAATCGACGCAGGAGATCCTAAAAAAACTCAAGCTCGATCCTAATCTTCTGTCTGATATCGATCGCGAGCTCCAGGTGCCGGAAGGTTGGGTAGACAAGGCCCGGCAAGAGGGAAAGCTGCGAGTCGTCTCCACTTTCAACCCCGGCGAGATCAAGGAGTTTTTCGCCCCTTTTCGGGAACGTTATCCCTTCATCTCCATCGAACACTCCGACGCCAGCCGCGAGGTTCGATCGGTCAAAACCCTCACTGCCTTTAAAAGCGGGAATATCATTACCGATGTCCTGTTCGCTATAGGAGGCACCTTTTTTCACTATAAAGAAGCGGATGCCTTGGAAGATCTCCGCATAATCCCTGCGGTAAAAAACTCGTCCGAAGAAACCAGGGACAAAAATGGCCTATGGGTGGGCACGGATCTTATTTATTGGTGTATGGCCTACAACACGAAACTTGCGAGGAGAGAGGAGTTGCCAAAAAAGTGGGAGGACCTCCTCGGCAACCCCAAGTGGGCCGGCGGCAACGTCGCTCTCGTGAACCGCCCCAACCTTTGGGTGTTGCAACTGTGGAAGGCCAAGGGAGAGAAATGGACTAAAGATTTTCTCGAGCGGCTCTTCGCCCAGGTAAGACCCCAACTCAGGAAGGAGGGACAGGGGGCCCTGTTGGAGCTGCTCGCCGCTGGGGAGTTCCATGCGGTCATTCCGGCCAGAGAGGCGAGCACCTACCAAAAGGTCATCCAAGGAGCGCCGCTGGGTTTTACCTGTCCTGAGCCCGTGCCCGCTTCGGCGACCGAAACGGGTATTCTGAAAGGCGCGCCCAATCTCCACGCGGCGCGACTCTTCATGCAATGGCTGCTCAGCAAAGAAGGTCAGATCGCCCAGTACGCCGCCTCCCACCACCCGCCGGTTCACCGCGCCCTACAAAGGAAGGAGTTCATTCCCTTCGCCGAGGACATCTTGGGGAAACCCATGAGCTACAGGGACCCGGGGCTAGAGACCGAGGTCTTGCCTCAACTTCTCGATTTCTGGAACAATCTCTGGTCGCGGGGCGGAAAGACCAGGTCGTAAAGTCCCGTATCGATACAGGAAAGAGCCGGGGGTCGCTGGACAGGAAGCCTGTCTTTAAGATAGTTGAAGAGGCATGAATGAAACTATCCGGATCCCAAGAGGAGGAGCAAGGTGCCGTATAAAGATTTAAGAGAGTTTCTGTCAGCCCTGGAAAAAATCGGAGGGCTGCGCACGGTCGAAGGCGTGGACTGGAACCTGGAGATCGGAACGATCGCCGAGCTCAACTACGAGCATGAGGGGCCGGCCTTGCTCTTCGATCGCATCCAGGGCTATCCCAAGGGATACCGGGTCTTGACCAATGCGCTGGAGACGCTTCCGCGCGCCCTTCTGGCCCTCGATCTCGACACAAATCTCGAATTGAACCCCGCCCTGGATGCCTATGAAAAAAAGATCGTTTCTTATCGTCCGGTGCCGCCGGTGGAGGTCTCGACCGGTCCGGTTTTTGAAAATGTTTTCAGGGGCGGCGAGATCGATCTCTTGAAATTTCCAACTCCAAGGTGGCACGAAAGAGACGGAGGACGCTACCTGGGAACCGGCTGCGTCGTGATCCTCAGGGATCCGGATACCGGCGGCATCCACTTCGGATGCTACCGGGTCATGGTCCACGATAAGACGACCCTGGGGCTTTATATATCTCCATCCCACACCGGCGCGATTATTCGAAAAAAGTATTGGGAAAAAGGCCAGAGCTGTCCGGTGGCGGTGTCTTTCGGTCAGGATCCGATGATGTTCGTCGGCTCCGCTCAATACATGGGCCAGAAGCGAGGGCTGCCCAAGTACGAATTGGTCGGCCATGTCCGCGGGGCCCCGGTGGAAGTCATACGAGAAGAGGTCACGGGGCTTCCTATTCCAGCCTTCGCCGAGATCGTCGTCGCCGGCGAAGTGCCGCCGCCCCAGGTAGAGGCGAGAGACGAGGGACCGTTCGGCGAGTGGACCGGCTACTACGCCTCCGGGACGCGGCCGGAGCCGGTGATCCGAGTCAAAGCCCTCTATCACCGGAACGATCCCATCATCCTCGGCATGCCGCCGGTGAGACACTATAAGAACCCGGCGCACTTCGGAATTCCTACCGGCGCCAAGAACGGAGTGGAAAAGCTCAGGAAGGCCGGCGTGGAAGATGTCCTCGATCTCTGGCATCTGGCGGTTCCGGGCGTGACCGTGATCCAGATCCGCCAGCGATATCCGGGCCACGCGATGAAAGCCGGATTGGCCGCCTCCGGCGGCCACCAGCAGGAACGGTTCATCGTGGTCGTGGACGAAGACATCAACCCGCGTGATCCGGAGGAGGTCCTTTGGGCGATCGGAACGAGATGCGATCCGGAGACCTCGATGACGATTTTGAAAGGCTGCCCGACCGGCCCCCTCAACCCCCGCATCCGTCCGGAGCAGAGAACCAGCGGGGATTACACCAGCTCGCGGGTGATTCTCAACGCCTGCAAGCCCTACGAATGGATCAAAGAATTTCCCCCGACCAACGTAGCGAGCCCGGAACTCAGGCGAAAAGTTTTGGAGAAGTGGAAGGAGCTGTTTTGAATAAAGTGCCCGCGCGGTCGATCTAACGATCGGGGAACGAAACGTTCAGGAGGTTTGCAATGATGATTTCTATGTTTCGGTTGTTATTAATGTTCACCCTGGCCGCGCCGGCTTGGGCGCAGGAAGAAGCCTGGAAAAAGGATTGGAATCAGACTCTTGCCGCGGCCAAGAAAGAAGGCAAGGTCGTTGTCATGGGTTCCGCCGATCCGGTTGTCCGAAAGGAGCTTCCGGCCAGGTTTCAGGCGCGCTACGGGATTGCGCTCGAATATCTAGGCGGGCGCGGGGCCGACAATAGCCAAAAGCTGAGAATGGAGCGCCAGGCCGGCACCTACCTCGTGGACGCTGTCTTTGCTGGATTAACAAACCTGGGCGCCGAATTATACGTCGAGAAGATGCTCGACCCGCTAAAGCCGTTGCTGATTCTCCCGGAGGTCGTCGACCCCTCGAAGTGGAAAAAAGGGAAGATCTGGTTCATGGATCCGGAGGAAAAATATATTCTCAGGCTGTACAGCTACATCTCCGCCGCCGGGCTCTATGTCAATACTCAGCAGGTCAAGCCGGAAGATTTCAAGTCCATCAAAGAACTGATCAATCCCAAGTGGAGAGGAAAGATCGCCGTCTACGATCCCACGGTTTCCGGCACCGGCTCCATGGACGCGGCGCGCTACTATAGTGAATTCGGCGAGGATTTCGTGCGGAAGCTCTATGTAGACCAAAAGCCGGCCATCAGCCGCAACAAGCGCCAGCTCGCCGATTGGCTTGGCCGGGGCGTCTATCCGATCTCCCTGGGGGTTGAGACCGAAGCTGTCATTACCATGAAGGAGCAGCGTCTTCCCATCGAGGTGAGGGCCGTACCCGACGCTCCATCCACGCTTTCCGCCGGCAACGGACTGTTAGGAGTGGTCAATCGGGCGCCCCATCCCAATGCAGCGAAGATTTTCGTCAACCGGATCGCGTCCAAGGAGGGATTGGAGCTCCTGGCAAAGGCCAGGAATAAGCCGCAGATGCGAACGGACATCGACGAGTCCTACGCGCTTGCCTGGGAGATCCCGCAACCCGGGATCAATTACTTCGACACCTACAACTGGGATTTTCAATTCAAGGTCCTGCCCAAGGTCACGGAAAGCATGAAGGAGCTTCTGAAACGGTAAATAGCAGAGCACACATCGTTTTTCGTGTTCGGGCTTCGACTGAGCTCAGCCGAACGTCTGGTTCGTGTTCGTAAACGAGCACGAGGAACGAGCACGATCACAAATCTGGAGGTAAAACCCGATGATACCAAAAGAAGAGAATGACCTTTTGACTCAAACGGATCCGGGCACCCCATGCGGGGAGCTGATTCGCCGCTACTGGCAACCGGCGGCCCTTTCCGAAGAGCTGCCGCCTAGCAGCGCGCCCAAGCCCGTCCGTTTGCTGGGCGAAGACCTGGTGCTCTTTCGAGATGAACGGGGGCGGCCCGGACTCCTTGGAATCCACTGCTCGCATCGAGGGGCGGACTTGAGCTACGGCCGGATCGAGGACGGCGGGCTCCGGTGCATCTATCACGGTTGGCTCTATGACATCCACGGCCGTTGTCTGGACCAGCCGGGCGAGCCCGGCGGAGGGGAACACAAAGACTTGATCCGCCATCCAGCGTATCCCTGCGTCGAGCGTGCCGGCGTGATCTTCGCCTACCTGGGTCCCGGCGATCCGCCTCTCCTTCCCGACTATGAATTTCTCTCGGCGCCCGAGGGAAACAGCTATGTCACGAAGTTCCTTATCGAGTGCAACTACCTGCAGGGGCTCGAGGGGAGCATCGATCCCGCCCATCTGTCATTCCTTCACAAAAACTTCCAAGACAGCGAGATCGACCGGAACTACAAAGCCGTGCGCGGCAGCGAGGTCTCACGGAATGTTTTGTTCGGCAAAGATTCCTCCCCGACGATCGAGGCGGACCTGGCGGATTTCGGCATGAGGATCTACTCGGTGCGGAAGGTGGGGCCGGATAAGTTCTATCTCCGCGTCTCCAACTTTGTTTACCCCAATTTTGCGGCCTTCCCGGGACCCACGGCCGGCTACGGCTACTCGGTCAACTGGCATGTCCCCATCGATGATACCCATCACTTCGTTTACGGATTTATCTTGAGCCGGGGGAAGCCGATTCCGGAAAAACTGGTCGAGCATGAAAAATCCGAGACGCTCCCAGATTACCGGCTCATGCGGAACCTCTCCAACCGATATCTCCAGGATCGAGAGGCGATGAAGACAAAAAACTATACGGGTATCGGGATTCACTTCAGGGCCCACGACGCCCTGGCGACGGAGAGCGAAGGACCGGTTCAGGACCGGACCCGGGAACATCCCCTCTCTTCCGACAAAGTCATCCTCGCCGCCCGCAAGCTCCTCATGCAAGCCATGAAAGAAGTCGAGGAGGGAAAAGACGCGCCGCACGTCTTGAGAAAGCCTGAAGGGGCGCGGGTGCCCGATCTGGTCGTCCTCTCCGAGGCGATTCCGAGCACGACCGACTGGAAGGACTACACCAAGAACGCCGCGGCGAATGCGGGAACGTAAGACCGGTCCGCTGCGTCCTTCTCAACCCAAAGGTTATGCCGTGCGCGGCAGGCTTGCCGTGTTCAGTGATGAGCACAGGCGTCTTCTCTTGTTCAAGTTCGGTCAGAATCCTACCAGCTTCCCGCTTTAGCGTTGTGACAAGGTGCGTTTTCATAACGAGTGGTAGCAAAGTATCGCTCTTTCCCTTCAGTTCCCTGCCCACGCCAAGATCATGAACCAACACTGTTTCTTGACATGACCACCTGCTTGCTATAAGGGTAGCCCAACTCAAAGAAATCTTGTTTGGTCTGGTAAGGAGAGAGCCATGCAAGGGCCATCCCAAGATCCTCAGGCAGTGGCGTTGTGGGGGAGAATTGACATCCTAAGTCGGAGTTTTTATGACCGGGTCTATCAGACCGCCTGCCAGTTCTGGGCGACAAGGCCTACGGGCGAACGGCTCACCGCCTGGCTCCAAGAACGGGTGTGGAGTGAGCGGGAGGGCGCCAAGATGCACGCGTATGTGGTGGTCCAGATGGCCGAGGTCCTGGATGCGGACTCCCTCTTCTTTCTCTCACAGCAGGCAGCGGACGAGGCGCGCCATTATCAGCTCCTTTCCGCGTGCTTGGCGGCGCGGGGCGGCAGCCTGCTGGGATATGAGCCTGCCCCGCGTTGGCGCGCGGTGTTTCAAGAGGACTACGAGGCTGCGGATACGCGCGATCCGGTGACCCTCTTCTCGATCCTCCATATGGGAGGAGAAGGGCCAGCCTCAGCCACTGCCAAGGCGGCCATGGAGGCGCTCATGGGAACCCCAGATGAAGATATCGCCCGCGCCTATGCGCAGATCTTTCCGGACGAGTCTAACCATTGGAGCACGGGGCGCGAGGCGCTCAAACGGTGTGCCACGACAGTGGAGGCGTTAGAGCGTTCTTTGCGCGCCCTGGAGGCAAAGGCCCAACACCTTCTTTCTGGATATAAGAGACTGACCGCTGGCTAGGAGCCGCGGAGAGCCTTACTCGAACGGAAGCCCGCGCCTCTCCAACTCCTCGGCCAGGGCTCGGGTGCCGCGCCACAACACGGGAATCCCGGCATTGATAGAGGCCGCCTCGATGAACTCAAGGATCTCTCTTGGCTTTGCTCCATGGTCGAGCGCTTTGGCCATATGCTGGGTCATTCCGCTCCAGCTCCGCTGGGCCGCGGCGCAGACCATAATCACCATCTCTTTAGTGGGCCGCGATGTGGCTCCGTCTGTGCGTCCTAAGATCGCATCCGCATAATAGGCCTTAAGCCCCGCCAGCATGGCTGGGTCGTGGCGCTGGAGCAGCTTCACGCTTGTTTCGTCGCCTGGCCCTCTCACCTTGATGAGACCCTCGTAAACTTGATCGCTCATTTTCATCCTCCTTTCATGAAATCTTCAGTGAGTCGCCCTTTAACCCTTCTAACTTTACCGAGAGATCATAGCCCACTACTCCGTATTGACAAACCACGGGAGGGCGACCTATGGTCAGACCATGTTGAGTTTAAGAATCTGCCTCTAGCTGGCCGGAGGAAGGGCAGATGGTCAAAGTAGCTGAAAGCAGCCGGAAAGACGTGATCATCGTCGGCGCGGGCATGGCAGGAATGACTGCTGCTATCGAAGCCCGCAGCAGGGGAGCCCACGTGATTGTCACAGAAAAATTTCCAGACGTCACCAGGAGTAGCACATCTCTTGCCGGCGGCGGCTTTGACGTGCAGGCCCAACCTTACGGGAGATACAGCAAGGAGGAACTGACCGAGGCTTTTTTAAAAACAAGCAGCGGTCTGTGCGACCGCAATCTCGTCGAGACGTTCGCCAGTAGGCTCGCTGACGACTTTCAATGGCTAAAGGACGAGCTTGGACTCCCCCTCGCGCCCAACCCAATTAGGAAAAGCGGTTTCTCGGTGGTCGGGAAAGGAGCTGGGATCCCGCCTTTTTTAGAAAACAAGGCGCGAGAGAAGGGCGTGGAGTTCCATTTCAATACCAAGGCGCGGAGACTTTTGATGGACAGGCATGGCAGAGTCGTTGGACTTGAAGCGACAACGCCGGAAGGACCCAGGGAGTACGGCGCGGGAGCGGTGGTCCTGGCTACTGGTGGATTTGAGTCGAACGGTGAAATGGTGCGAAAGTATCTCGGGCAAGAGGTACACGAGACCGCGTTTACGCATCGCGCCTCTTCCCTAAGCCACGCAGGGGACGGACAGTTGATGGCGATGGAGGTAGGAGCGAGTTTTGCCAAGCACCCCTTTCTCATCCACTGCCGTGCCGAAGACAAGGCATGGGAGGGACCCGGTGTGAGGCCCAATAATCTCGGAGGACCGATTCGCGCCTTGCCCCACATTTACCGGTGGGGTCTCTGGATCAACAAGAGGGGAATGCGGTTCATCGACGAATCGGAGGAGAGCGACCCAGTCTCAACGGCGATCATACGCCAGCCTGAAGGCGTCGCAGCCATTCTCTTTGATCATGGGATTCGGGAGAGATTCGCCGAGGAGGCGCAAAGATACGAGCAGGCTGTGCCTCAAGTATTTACCGAGGCAGGAAGCATCGGCGACCTGGCGGAAAAAATCGGCTTCCCCAGAGAGCAGGTGCAAAGCACGGTCAGCGAGTTTAACGAGGCGGTGAAAGCCGGAAAGGCTTTGGCGCTGGAAATTCCCAAGGGCCTCCGTGCCCCCACAGCGGTCGCGCTTGACAAGCCGCCATTTTATGCTGTCTATCCAATCTGGTCGTCCATGAATACGATCTGGGGCGGCCTGGAAATCGATGCGCGAACACGGGTCTTAGACCGAGACGGCAACTTCATTCCAGGACTCTACGCCGCCGGCGCGCTTTTTGGCGGCATCTTCACTGGCTTTTGGACACAGACCCCTTCCGGGACATGGACCTACCGGGGTAACTATCACTGGCTTGCGGCATCGCTGCAGGTTTGCCTGGTCTTCGGCCGGATCGCTGGAGAAAATGCCGTTGCCTATGTAAGGGAAGTCCATTGACGGGCTGAGGAGATACCGACAAGCTACACGCTGGCTGTAGAGCTTGGAGATGAATGAGTCGTAAGCAAGCTATAGAAGTCAACCCTATCTCCACCATTTTCACCACTTGGTCAGATTCGCTTTCACCGCATCTATAAAATGCGAGAACATCTCCGTAAGGCTGATACGAAGGCTAATTTCTTTGACGGGCCAAGTTCTGCTAGGCCCCCAATTCTAACTGGGCTTTCTTCAGTGGCTCTAACCAAAGGACCTCCTCCGCCTTGAAAGACGACGAGATCCTCTTTGCCCTTTTCTCTTCGTCCACGATGAGCTCGATGCCCTCCATGGGAAGCGACAGGTCCGGCGAGATCCTTCCCTCCCAGGCGGTAAAGAGAGGCTCATAGGAATCTACTTCCCGCTCGGTTGCGAGAAATCCGCACTCCTTGATGAATTGGGTGAACCATTCCTTATCCATCTTGAGCACGAAACGGCATCCCCGGATAAGCCCCTTGAGAACCGCCTTGAGCATCTCGGGATGCTCCCGGCAAAAATCCTCGTTCGCTGCGGTGACCCGGTCGTGGCGCGGGGGATAGAGCTTTCTCAGATCGGCCAAAACAGGATAGCCCTCCGCCAGGAATCTCTCCAGTTCCCTGGCCGTGGTCAAGGAAGCAGGGCCGCGTTTGCCCTCCCTGAAGGCTTTGGCGTGATGCGCCAGATCGTGCATCGGACCGCCGCTGTAAGTAAACTTGACGTCCCGATCCGGCTCCAAGCCGTGGTCTTTGAGGACCTGCCTCATCATCACGTCCGTGGCGCCGCCCCGCTGTCCCATATCCAACGAGCTGCCGCGCAGCTCGTTGATGTCCTTCAGCCCCTTCTGACCGATAAGGATGAAGGCGTGGGTTAGCCTCCTGGCCGCCACGACGCAGACGGGCCTCTTCTGCTCTTTCGCCTCCAGCACAAACGTCGCCCGCGGATCGATCGCCACATCCACGACTCCTTGAGCCACGAGATCGACCTGCAACTCTTCGCGATCGATCAGCTCGTCGGTCTCCTCGTCGAAGCTGATCAACTCCACGTCGGTCAGGCCCTCTTCCGCGAAGAAACCCTTTTCCATGGCTACCAGAGCCACGGCTAGATGATTCCATTCGTTATGGGCGGCGCTGAGCCTCACTCTCTTCCGCGGCCCTTTCCCCGCGTCCGTGGAGCTCAACCGCACCTTAGGTTGGAGAAGTCTCTGTAATGCCATCATCGTCTCCTTTCAGTTACAACCCATAAGAGATCTCAAGACTTATATTCCGGCGCAGGCTCCAGCATCTCAAAGCCGGAACCCAGGTCCACCCCCCAGACATGAACCCAGTTGGGATCTGAAACCAGCAGCTTGGCCGGCTTCTGAGGATCGGCATTGTAGTGCTGATGAATCACGCCGTGGGACTTCATGGGGAGAAGAATAATGTCGTCTTTCCCCCAATCGTGGCGGGTGCCGTCGATGATCGTATGGCCGCTGCCCTCCAGGACATAATGGAACCGGCCGCCCTGATGGAGTTGCTTGCCGGAGCGGCTTCCCGGAGGGATCTCTTGCACGTACATCAGCTGCGCCTGGCAGGCCACATCCTCGATCGCCGGATGGACGTACCAGCGAAAGAGACCCATCGGATTGACCTCGAGCGGGAGAGAGTTTCCCCGGACAATGACGCGGGCGCTCTTCATCCGCTCGCGCTGGTCGTTGCGGATCTTGAGCAACTGGTCGAACAGCGTATTGCCCTTGGGCGAGTCGTCGATTTTCGTGGTGCGCGCCCGATTGACGAGCTCGGCCACTTTCCGGTCCTGTATTCCCTTCTTCTCGGCCCAAGCCGGACCGATCTCGAGCTGCTCGATCCAGTTGGCGATGACCAGGTCCTTGTGCAGATAGTATCCGACTCTCATCCACAAGGCAGGCACGCCTGGTTCGCGATTGAAGTGCTGATGGGCCACACCGCCCGGCACCATGGGTAGAATGGCCAGGTCCCCGGCCTCCCAATCATGGCGCGCGCCGTTGACCGTGCTGTATCCTTTGCCGGCCATCGCGTAAATAAAGGTTCCACCTTGATGGCGGTGCATCCCGGAATGCTTGTGGATCTCCTGCTGGAAGACAATCCACCCCGGCGCGGCGAGGCCTTCCACATTCCGCTCCGAAAGAAGGAAGTGGATCCGGCCTTGGCGGTTGAGCTCCCAGGGGATCTCACTGGTTTTGATGATGACCTTCCCCTCGGCCATTTGTTTGTTGCGGACCTCCCGATTGTGCATCGAGCGGTCATACTCGGTCTCGAAAGCCTCAGGCTCCCGCGTTCTCGTTCTTTCGCGTTCCCCCATTTTCTTTACCTCCCTAAGTCATCCATCGAAATCAGACCCTTATTGCTTTTTCTGCGCCTCCGCGATGGCGGCCTCGAAAACTTTAAGCGGAGGCCTCATATCCATACGGTCAGGCGTAAACATCTCCAGATACTTCACCCCGTCCAGCCGCCGGTTGTCCGGCCCGACATCGTCCTTAGGAATATCGATCCTGAGGGAGTCCGGGCCGCTATCCTCGGACTTGGCCAGCGCCTTCTGGAGCGTGAGCTGCCCTTCACGGGAGAGGAACCAGTTGATAAAGACCTTGGCCGCATTCGGATGCGGCGCTTTGTTGATGAGGGCGATGGTGCCATAGTTGGCTACTAACGCGGCCCCCTCCTTGAGGATACCGATCCTCCCCATGGGAAGGCCTTGGGTTATCGCCTTATCCACCCCCTCGCAGGCATAGCAGATGGCGAACTTGCCGGTCGCCAGCCAGTCCGTTCCCAGCCGTGAATCCCGAAACAAGGTGATGTCTGTCGTGCCAAAAAATCGCCGGATGAACTCGGATCCCAGCTCGGGGTTATGATAGAAAAAACGTATCCCCCCCCGACCGGGCCCTGGACCTCTCATGTCCCTGGCCACGATCTTCCCCCGCCATTTCGGCTGGACTAAATCCCAAAAGGACTTGATCTCCTTAGGATTCAGGAGGTTTGTATTGTAGGTTAGGCTGCCGGTCTGGGGCAGACCCAAAAAGATGAAGACGAACTTTCCTTCCAGATCCGTGTAGCGATGCCTCCCCTGGTACCACCTGGATTCATCCACGACCTCAGGAAGGATCAAAGCAGGTTTGATCGGATCCAAAACTTTGGCGTCGTAGAGCTCGGGATAATTTTGCGTGACGCCGGCGATGTTGACGTCGGGAATATACTTTCCCGCCCGGCGCTCCGCCATAATCCGAACCTCGCTGTTCCGGTTCGGCACTCCCTGCAATTTGATTGCTGGATATGCCTTTTGGAACACTCCTGAGTCAATGAGCGCGCCAGCGGAATGGTCAATATAGACCGTCACCTGCCCCTCTTTTCTTGCCGCCTCGAGAGTTCTTTCCCATTCAAGCCGCCATGCAAGCTTCGGCTCAGCGCTGTTCCCCAATGAAGAAAGGCCGAACAAAAAGACAATGACGATGGTAAAAACAGCCAAGGAGCGCCAACTCCCTTCCCGCGATCCCGCGACAACCTTTGTGCCCTAACATAGCCCTCTGTCATCTGCAAGCCGCCGATCTCATTCGTCCACCCGCAATGGGACAAACTTTCTCTCCTTCACCCGGACGATCCCCCGGTCGGTGATGCGGAGCGCAGGCAGCGTCACGAAGGTCAAAAAACAAAGGGCATAAATGGGCCGCGGAAAAGGCGAGCCCTTTTCCCGAAGTAGCTGGTGCAGCCGGCCGAGCTCGGCTCCGGTCTCTCGCCAAGGCTTCAGGGAAAAGAGGCCGGCCACGGGAAGATCCATTTTCTCCAGGATCTTCCCTCGGTCCGCCACCGCGATCCCGCCGCCCGCTTCTATGAGCGCGTTGGCGCACAGGGCCATATCTTCGTCACGGCTTCCGGCCACGAGGAGCGTGTTTTCGTCGAGATTGACCGTCGTCCCGACCGCGCCCACCCGGGCGCCGAATCCCTTGAGGAAGCCGAGCGCGATCCTTCCGCTCTCCTCATGGCGATCGAAGACCGCGACTTTCATGAGATCCTGCGCCGGGTCGGCTTCCAGATAACCGTTTTGCGGATGGATCGTCAAAACCCGCTCGGCCGTGATCGTCAGGCTCTGAAGCTCCATCACCCGGATTTTAGCCGGCGCTTGGAGAGACGGAATCCGAAAATGATCGGGAGAAATCGTCGGCCTCAGCCGGAGACAGCGGATGATGTCCGGAGGAAAAATGATCGGTCGTGACGTCACCAGAGATTTTTCTCTGGTCGCGACTTTTTCACCGGCGATAAATGTGGAATGGATCCGGACGCGCTCCAGATCTTCGATCAAGACAAAATCCGCGTAACGCCCGGGCGCGATCCCGCCGAGCTCCTGCTCCAGACCCGAATAAGTCGCGGGATTCAATGTGACTGCTTGAATAGCCTGGACTGGTGGGAGTCCCAGCTCGACGGCGCGCCGCACTACGAAATCCATATGGCCGTCCCGGGCCGTGTCCCTGGGATCCATGCTGTCCGTGACCAGAATAAGCCGCTGCGTCGAGAGGCCCCTTTCCACGATCGGCTTGAGAGTGGCCTCCAGGTCGCGCCGGAGGCTGCCTTCCCGGAGCATCAGCCAATACCCCAGGCGAAGCCGCTCCAGGGCATCGTCCGCCGCAATGGGCTCATGACAGGAAGAAACCCCGGCGGCGGCAATCGCGCAGAGCTTCTGGTCTCTTGCCCCCGCCGTGTGGCCATGAATGATTTTTCTCTGCTGAAGCGCCATCTCCGCCCGCTCCAAAAGTTCCTGATCTCCCTGAATGAGGCGCAGCCACGACACCATTTCACCCAGGCCGTAGATGCGGCGGTCCGCCAGGCCGGCCGCCACCTCCGCCTGAGAAAGTGTGCGCCCGCTGCACAACGCGGGATCCTGGGGAGCGCACATCGAGATGAGGGTGAAGACGCGCAAGGGATGGGCCTCCACATCGTCGAGAAAGAGCCGGATCCCCCTGAAGCCGTGGGTGCTGGCCAGCTCGTCGGAGGAGGCCACGAGCGAGGTCGTCCCGTGCGGAAGATAGGCCTGGAGATATTCGTAGGGGCGGCAAAAGTGGCCGATGTGCGTATGACCGTCCATGAAACCTGGCGCAATGTAGAGGCCATCCGCGTCAACGATGCGCGTGGTCTCGCCGCGGGTATGCGCGGCCTTCGGTCCGACGTAGGCGATCCTTCCATCCAATACAGCGATCTCCATCTCTGGAAGAATCTCACCGGAGTAGACGTTGACGAGCCGCGCGCGGGTCACGATCAGATCCGACTTGATCTCCCCCGTCGCCGCTCTCATGAGCCGGGCGATCTGCTCCTTCGTCCTCGTCTCCATGCCGTTCTTTCTAGCACAGTGACTCCTCGGGAGAAAACCTTTCAGAAGGGGAAGCCTCTCCGCTTTCCGCCTTGCCCGTTCCGAGGAGAGGAAACCTGAAGGTCTGAGGCACCGAGACGGGAGTATCGGTCCAGGCCCCGGCCATCGAAGAACCCACGAAAAGGGGACGGGGTTGTGGCCCTCGAGGCACTGCACCATTGCCTCGGACCGGAAGGTTTTCTCCCGAGGAACCGATCCCTCTCCGCATCCAGATCCCCAAATAGATTGCATTTCGCCCGCCCATTCACTAAATTACCTCTCATGGCTTCTGTAATCCTCCGCCAGCTCACGAAAAAATTCGACAAGGTGGTCGCCGTCGACCACCTCAACCTCAGCGTCCAGGACGGCGAACTGCTCGCGATCATAGGCCAGAGCGGTTGCGGCAAGACGACGACGCTGAGGCTGATCGCGGGGCTGGAGGAGCCCGATGAAGGAACTATTCTGATCGGGGGAGTCCCGGTCGACGACGTCCCGGCCGGGCAGAGAAGCGTCCAGATGATCTTCCAGCATTTTGCCCTCTGGCCTCACATGAAGGTCTTCGATGAACGGGGCTATACGAACCTGAGCTTCCCCCTTAAAATCCGGGGGTGGTCGCGCGAAAAGATCCGCGATTTCATCCGGCCGCTGACCCAGAGGCTCGGGATCGAAGAGAATTTCTTCAAGCGGAAGCCCCGCGAGCTTTCCGGCGGCCAACAGCAACGGGTCGCCCTGGGACGGGCGATGACCACGTCGCCAAAGGTCCTACTGATGGACGAGCCCTTAAGTAGTCTCGATCCACCCAATCGGGTCAAGATGCGAGATGAAATCATCAAGTTCCACCGGGAAAACCGATTGACGACGATTTACGTGACCCACAACCTCCCCGATGCGCTCGTTCTGGGAGACCGAATCGCGGTCATGCGCGAAGGGCGCATCGAGCAAGTGGACACTCCCGAAGCGCTGATCCGGGATCCGGCCACGGAGTATGTGGCCGACTTTTTCAAAGCCTCGGAGCTCCGATTCCGGGGATCGTCGATCAGGGGATAATCCGATGAAAAACGCCGCTTGGAAAATTTTTCTAGCGGTCTTTCTCTCCTCCCTATTCCACCCCGCGCTCCTCACGGCATCCTGCCGCGACATGGATGTGGCTGCGCGTTGGACGCCGGTTGCGCTCGCCGCGGAGGTCGACGCCACCATTCAGTATTTCGGCCATAATTTCTTTCAGATCGTCAGTCGAAAAGGAACGAGAATCATCACCGACCCGCTCGGACCTCGTTGGTATCCCCTCCCGCCGGTCTTGGGCCACGTAGTAACGGTCGGCCGGGAGCACTTCAACCATAATTTTGTGGAGATCGTGCAAGGCCGTCCGATCATCCTGAGAGGCCTCAGCCACTTCGGCGCCGATTGGAACCGCGTCAGCATGAATATCCGGGATGTTTTCATCTACAACGTTCCCGTCTATCAGAACGGCGTCGATGGAGGCTCCCTCAAAGGAGCCGCCTTCGTTTTCGATCTGGGAACGCTCTGCGTCGTCCATCTGGGGGACCTCGCCCATCCGCTGACGGACGACCAGATCAAACAGATTGGCAAAGTCGACGTGGCGCTCACCCCGATCGGCGGGACTTTCACCATGAATCCGACCACCGCGCAGCAGGTCCTCCGACAGCTGAAACCCAAGATCGCCATCCCGATGCATTTTCGGGATGATACCTTGCGGCTGCGGGAGTTCACGCAGGGATTCCCCAACCGTTATCTGAAAGGCGATACGCTGACGGTCAGCCGCTCCTCCCTTCCACCGCCGACGCAAATCATCGTCCTCAAACCCCCCGGAGTCACGGACTACGAATAACCTGTCAGTAGAAAAACTCGGTTCTCGGGCCGGTCAACGACTCTCATAACCGCCAGCCTGGGGGTGTCTCGAAGGTCCGATGCATCCGACTGGGAAGCCTCGAGCGTATCTTCGTTTGAAGCGTAGCACAGAAGCATTGCATCGGACCTGAGAGAGACTTTCAGGCCGGCCGATGCAGGTACGGTGCTAGAGCATCTCGATCATCATCGGCCGCCGTTTTTTAAACGCATAGAGCAGAGCGGGCCGGTGAGCGCCCTTTCTCATTTTGGACAGAGGCTTGAGAAGTCCGGCGGCCAGGATCTTTTTCCTGAAGTTGCGCCGATCCAGAGAGCGCCGGAGGATCGCCTCATAGACCTGTTGGATCTCGCCGAGGGTAAATTCCCTGGGAAGAAGACTGTAGACGATATTCGTGTAATAAAGCTTTGCGCGGAGGCGCTCCTGGGCCAGGCGGGCGACTTGATCGTGGTCGTAAGCAAGGCGGGGCAGGCGGCCCGGAGAAAACCACTGGACGGCCCCGTATTTGCCCTCGAGCTTTAACTGGACGCGGCGATAGGGGGCCAGCGCCCAATAAGAAACCGACACCACTCGCTTGGCCGGATCCCGGTCCGGCTTGCCGAAAGTATAAAGCTGCTCCAGAAAGATATCTTTGAGGTTGGTCTGTTCGTGCAGCTCCCGTCGGGCCGCCTTGTCCAGGGATTCTTGCGACCCTACGAGGCCCCCCGGGAAGGCCCACATCCCGGCGAGTGGTCCCTCTTTCACCTGAACCAACAGACACTTCAACGTCTTCTGGTCCAACGTGAAAATGACCAGGTCGACCGCGACCCAGGGATACTGTTGCTCCTCGAAACGGCGGGGGAGATCAGGAAAGCTCAAACATCTTCCTCAAGGCCTTTTCCGCGCCCCTGCGGACTTCCTCCGGCAGAGTAATCTCAAAGCGCATGTGCCGAAGGGCTGCGAGCGTGTCCTCCAGCGTAATCATCTTCATATAGTGGCAGAGCTTGCAAGCCTTGTAGAATTTTTTTTCCGGCATCTCCAGGAGAAGCCGGTCGGAAAGCCCGCACTCGGTCACCACCAGGAATTCGGTCGCGTCGCTCTCTTGGGCGTAACGCACCATGCCGCTCGTGCTGAGGACCGCGTCCGCCAACTCCAGCACATCCGCGCGGCATTCGGGGTGCGCGAGAACTTGGATGTGGGGGAGCTTTTCCTTGACCGCCGTGATCTGCTCCGGGGTAATCTGATGATGGACATAGCAGTTTCCGTTCCAGGAAAGGATCGTCTTGTCGGTCTCCTGTTGCACGTAGCGGGCAAGGTTCTCGTCCGGGACAAAGAGGATATGCCGGCTGACGAGGGCGTTGACGATCTTCACGGCATTGGAGGAGGTGCAGCAGGCGTCCGCCTCCGCCTTCACGTCGGCCGTGGTATTCACGTAGGCTACCACCGCCAGGTCGGGATAGAGCACCCGGAGCTCCTCCTTGCGGGCCGCGAGACTCTCCGCGTCGATGCTGTCCGCCAGCGAACAACCCGCCCGCAGGTCCGGCAAGAGAACCGTTTTATCCGGGTTCAGGATCTTCGCGGTCTCCGCCATAAAGTGCACGCCGCAGAAAACGATCACGTCGGCCTCCACCTGCGTCGCCTGCCGCGCCAGCTCCAGGGAATCGCCGATAAAGTCCGCCACCTCGAAGATCTCCGGCCTCTGATAGTTATGCGCCAAAATAACCGCGCGGCGCTCCCTCTTGAGAGCCTGGATCTCCTGAATCGCGTCATAAAACCGCGCGCAGCTTTCCGGGGTGTACGCCGCCCAATCTCCCAGGCGGGCAAGCCGCTCGTAAAGATGCTGTGAGTCCCCCTGCTGAACTTCAACTTCGCCGTTCACGAAATTCTCCTTCCCTGGATCTACTTTGCGTATAACTTACACAAATAATGTGTATGAATTACACAAATGATCCGGACTGTCAAGCGGGTCTGACCGCAGGCTCTTCTCTTCGGAGCAGCACTCCCTCGGCCGATAAAGAAAACTAAATGGAACTGTCTCAAGCGCCAGCCGGGAGGCTCTTTCCGGCCCGATGCAATAGAGTTGTGATACATTGAACCTCCTCGCCCGGTGCATCGGTCCTGCAAGATCCCCCCGGCTGGCTAATATACAGAAGCGCAGGTAGAAGAGCGCGGCTTATTTAATGGGCGCGGAGGAGCGGGTCTCCTCCGTTTTTTTTGGAAGGAAGATGGATACGTCCGGCTCTTTGGTTGACGGTCGGGCCCTTTTTTGCTTAAATTAGATACTTAACGATGGTAGTGGGACTGGATATTGACGGGGTCGTGGCGGATTTTTTATCCCCGTTCCTAGGCTGTCTAGAAAAGAAGGTCGGCAACGGCCCGATCGCGGCGGAGAGCATCACGGACTTCAATTTCGACCAGCATCCCGTCTTATCGGAGAAAATCGTGGCGGAGTGCATGGAAGAAGTTTCCTACAATGCCAACTTCTGGCAAAACCTCTCCTCGCTGATTTCTCCGAGCGAGTGGCGGCAGTTGGAGGGGCTTAACCGTGAAGGCCGGCTGGTTTTCGTCACGCACCGTTACGAGCGCGGAAACTACGATATTCGCGAGACTACCCGAAGCTGGCTCAAAGGCTATGGTATCCGTGAACCGGTGGTCCATTTTACCCAGGACGCCAAAGCCGGTCTCGTCAATAGCCTTGGCGTCCGCTTATTTATGGATGACCGACACGAAGTTTGCCAGAATATCGCGGAAGAGACTGAGGCCGTGGTCCTGATCCCCCATCGGACCTACAACCAATCCTTCAGCCATCCCCGGGTCAAAAGGATATGGAGCTTCGGCGAGCTATTCAGCTATCTTCCCTGAACAGAGCGATAGGAAGGGTTATTTTTCCAAGGTGGCCTTAAGGAGCGGTTCTAGCTCGCCTCTCTCGTGCAACTCGCCGAGAATATCGCAACCGCCGACGAACTGGCCGCCGACAAAGAGCTGCGGGATCGTGGGCCAATTGGAATAGCGCTTGACCCCGTCTCGCACCGCCGGATCTTCCAGGACATCCACCGCCGCGAAAGGAACGCCGTAAGCATTCAGGATCTCCACCGTGCGGGCTGAAAAGCCGCATTGGGGAAAGTCGGGAGTCCCCTTCATAAAAAGGACGACTTTATTTTTCTTGACCTGCTCGTCGATTTTTTCAAATACCTGATCCGCCATGGGTCTCCTCCTATCTGCCTGAAGCCGCCCGTTCCCATTGTTCCGGAGTATAAGTCTTGAGGGCAAGCGCGTGGATGCGTTCGCTGCCAAGCTCGTCCCGAAGGGCTCCGTAAACCATTTGGTGTTGATCCAGCAAAGTTTTCCCGGAAAAAAAGCCGGAAACGACGGTGACCTGAAAGTGGTCCCCGCCCCCGGTCAAATCCTGAACGGCCACCGTAGCGCCGGGCATCGCCTTCTCCACAGTCAACCTGATCTCTTCCGAATTAATCATGGTGCATTTCGTATAAAAGCTTGTGATTAAAAATACCCTTTCCGGGCGAGCTTTTCAAGCTCCTCTGTAAGGGGCTCATGTCATGAGCAACTACCTCTTATTATCTTATCGGATACTTTCGAGTCCAAAACCGGCAGACGGGACTGGCTCTAATCCGTTGGTAAGCTTGTAACACCTTGGAAACCCCGGCCGCCGAGAAGGCGGCGGGTGCAAGGCGGAACGAAGGCCCGCACCGGAGCGTACGAGGCAGTACGTGA
>Ga0080064_1002834_pt1 | contig 27693 bp, 17 predicted proteins | sample Subgrocontami54m_FD_69260 | JGI IMG/M metagenome (GOLD analysis project Ga0080064, IMG submission 69260) | Subsurface groundwater microbial communities from S. Glens Falls, New York, USA - GMW46 contaminated, 5.4 m (SPADES assembly) (version 2) ...
CTGGCCGATGGCCTCGCGCAGCGAGGCCGTGCGCTCGGCCACGCGCAGCTCGAGTTCGCGGGCGAGGGCCTTGCTCTGGGTCACGTCGGCAATCGTGCCGATGTAGCCCAGCGATTTTCCGGCACTGTCGCGCAGCGGCACGGCATTGCCCTGGACCCAAATCATCCGGCCATCCGCGTGCTGGAAACGGTACTCGGCGCTGATCGCCTTGTCGGCCGCGACCGCCGCCTCCCAATCGGCCAGGACCCGGACGCGATCGGCGGGATGGATCGCATTTGACCAGTCGCGCCCGTGCGCCCGGTCCGCCGCAACCCCGGCCATCTGCGACCACGCCTCGTTCACGAAAATCGTGTCACCCGCGGCATTGGTCAGGAAGATTCCGACGGGCGCGTGGCTCGCCAGCGTGCGAAACCGCTTCTCGCTCGCCCGCAACGCGTCCTCCGCCGCCTTCCGTTCCGTGATGTCGACGACGGTGCCGAGGTAACCGGTGGTGACACCGGCGGCGTTGCGTGACTCCACCGCACTCCCCTGCAGCCAGACCACCTGGCCGTCCGGCCGGCGGAAACGATATTCGCAGGCAAACGGCCGGTGCGCGCGGACGCAATCGTGCCACTCGGCCAGGACCCGCTCGCGATCGGCCGGATGCAGCGCCCGGCCCCAGCCCCGGCCGCGGGCCTGGTTCACGGACAGCCCGGCCATCGCGCACCACGACTCGTTGACGAAGAGCACGTCGCCCTTTGTATCCGTGAGAAAGATACCCACGGGGGCATGGCCCACCAGCAGCCGGAACCGGGCCTCGCTCTCGCGCAGGGCCAGCTCGGCCGTCTTGCGGGCGGAGATGTCGAGCGTGGCGCCGACCATCCGCACCGGCCGGCCATTTTCCCGGATGACCGTCGCGTTGGTGAAAAGCCAGATCACGGCGCCGCCGGGCCGCCGGGCGCGCAGTTCCAGTTCGAAGCGCGCGTCATGCTCGAGCGCGCTCTGAATCGCGCGTTGCACCGGCAGCCGGTCATCCGGGTGGACCAGCTGGAGAAAGCCCTCCGCCGTCGGCACGAATGCGGACGGACGGATGCCGTGGATTTCGTACAGCGATTCGGTCCACGTCACGCGGTCCTGCACCACGTCCCAATCCCACAACCCCACCTTCCCGGTCCGGGTCGCCAGCCGGAGGCGCTCTTCGCTCTCGAACAACGCCACCTCGGCCCGCCGCCGGTCGGTCATGTCCAGCACGGCCGCGAGGTACCCGCGCACCTGGCCGCGCTCGTCGCAATCGGGCGCGTACGACACCTGCACGTAACGCGAACCGATTTGCCGATACGGCACCTCCAGTTCGAACGAGACATTCTCGCCGGCAAGCACGCGCTGGAGATAGGGCTGGAGCCGCGCGAAGGCCTCCTCCCCCAGCACCTCGGGCATGAGCCGCCCCAGCAGCTCCTCCGGTTGCTGGTTCCAGCGGCCGGCGAACGCGCGGCTGGCAAAAATCAGCCGGTGGTGGCGATCCCAATGTGAGAGGATCGCGGGCGCGTTCGCCCCGATCAGCTGCAGTTCCCGCTGCTGCATGCGCACGCGCTCCTCCACCCGCGCGCGTTCAACCCGCGGCCACACGCGCGCGATGACGTTTTCCAGCAGGGCGATTTCGTCCGGCCTCCAGCGTCGCGGCTGGTTCGAGGCCAGGCCGAGCGCAAATCCGCGCGGCCGCGCGGCGCCGCACGGAACCACCACGAACGCGCGCACGCCAATCGCGTTCAATGCCGCGGTGTGATTCGCCGTCCACGGATGCGCCGTGGTGTCCGCCACCGCCAGCGGACCGGCCGCCAATGCCTCCCACGCTTCCGGTTGCACGAGATCGGCCGTGCGATACGTGCCGGTCATGTCGACCACGCCCGGCCGGCGCCACGCGTCGCGGCTGCAAACCTCGCCCCGCATCTCGTCGGTCTCGACGAAAAAACAGCGCTCCACTTCGAAATACTCGCCCACCGCGCGCGTCGTTGCCGCCATGATCTCCGCATCGGCGGTCACGTCGGCGATTTGCTCGTTGACGTGCGCGAGAAACGCCAGGTCGCGCTCGCGGCGGCGCGCGTCAGTGACGTCCTGCCAGACCGTGATGGCGCCGCAAATCTTTCCCTCGGCATCGCGCAACGGATCGACGTCGAGGCTGGCGTCGTAACGCGAGCCATCCGGCCGCTCGATCACCACGCCGAACCCGCGGGACGGCCGGCCCTCGCGGGCCGCCAGCGCCATGGGGGTTTCCTCGGGCCGCAGCGGCGAACCCGCGGCCGCGAGCAGTTTCTGGCCGGCGCAGAAATTTTCCTCCGGCGCGTGGAGGGGAGGCTGGCGGCCCCACAAGTCGGCGGCGTGCTGATTGAAAAACGTGATGCTGCCATCCGGGGCGCAGGCGAAAATGCCGGCCGGCACCAAATCGAGAATGTGCTCGGTCGGCCCGGTCGCGACCGCGGAGGCGCGGCCCAGCGCGATCAGTTCGCGCACGCCGACATTCGCGAGGAATGGTCCCGCGGAAACGGGGGACGTCGCGGCACCGGGGACCGACGACGAAGCGGAACGGCTGGCTGTGGGCCGTGACATGTTCGACCGCCAAGCGGAGTGAAGTGGGATCCACACCGTGCAAGTCCGCCACTTCGCTGGGAAGCAGAAAAATCCCCTACAATCCCATCGGAAATTCCCGGCCGCAGCGAGGTCGCAGCGACCTCGGAGAACGGCGGGCGGCAGCCGTGGTCGTTGACCTCGGCGCGGGGTTCAGCGCGCCCGGGTGATCACGGCGGCCCGCACCGAGACGGGCCCTCCAGGGCAACACGTTGCGCGCGCCCGGCGCGGCGCCGCGACGCGCATGCACGAGAAAAAATCATTCCGGCAGCGGTTTGTCCTTTGTTTCCGGCGCCAGCCAGATCAGGGCCATGCCGACGAGGTAAACGAAAACGATCGAGGCACCAGCCTTCGCGTAGCTCTGGTCGAAGAAAGCCATGACCGCGCCCATGTTCCACGCGCCGATGGCGGCGAGGATTCGGCCGGTGTTGAAAGCCACGCCCTGGCCGGTCGCGCGCACCCGGGTCGGAAACAGCTCCGGCAGATATTGCGGCAGCCAGCCGTAGAACGCCGCGGTGAACGCGCCGACGACGCCGACCATCAGCAGGAAGCTCAGGCTGTACTCCCGGTACGCGCGGAAAAGAATGCTGCAGACGATGAGCGAGCCGAGGCACAGCCCAAAGTAAACCGGCCGGCGGCCGAACTTCGCGCCGACGAACGGCGCGATGAGGCAGCCGATAATCGCCCCAACCGCGGAAACCGCCTGGATGTAGGCCTTCACCTCGGGCTTCTTGCCGCCGGTCATCTGGTCGGCCCACAATGGGATCCATTGCACGATGCCCCACGTGACAATCAGCGCCACCGACGAGAAGAGGATCGCGAGCACGGTATGCCGCCATAACCGCCCCGAGAAAATCTCCCGCAGGGGTTTGCTCTGGCCTTCGCGCGCGACGGCCTTTTTCCATTGCTCCGACTCCGGCACGAAGAACGCGACAAGCAGCGTAAGCAACGCCGGCGCCGCGCCCACCAGCATGACCCAGCGCCAGGAGTCGCGCGTGACGTGAAACATGACGGCGATGAACGCGATGAGCACATAACCGAAGTTCGCCGCCGCGCCGATCAAGCCCGCCATGAGCGGCCGTTTGTCGTCGGGCCACGCTTCCATCACCAGCGCGACGCCGAGCGACCATTCCCCGCCCATGCCGAGCGCGGCGATGAACCGGAAAACCGCGAGGTGCCACGGGGCCTGCGCGAAATAGTTCAAGCCGGTGAACAACGAGTAAGCCAGGACGCTGAGGGTCATCGCACGCACCCGGCCGATCCGATCGCCCAGCCACCCAAACACCAATCCGCCGGCCGCCGCGCCGAGGAGGAAGGTCGCCGTCACCCGCCCCATCCAGAGCTGCACGAAACTCTCGTCGACGATGCCCGCCGCCGCCTGGAACTCCTGCAGCGCCGGTCGCGCCACCAGCGGGAAGATGCCCATCTCGAGCCCGTCGAACATCCAGCCGAGAAACGCCGCCGCGAGCACGAACCCGAGGCGCTGGTGGGTTTGCGACGAGGCAGCCGAAGTGGGGCTCGGTGCAATTGGAGTAGCCATAAGAAATCAGCGCTGATGTGGAGCCCCACGGGTAACTTCGAGAATTCGTTTGTGGCAGCTACGAGCGTGAGCGAGTGGAACCGCCGATGGTCCACTCGCTCACGCTCGTGGCTACTTTTGCCGGTTATCTGTGGGACACCGAACTGGGTGGAGATGGTTGGGGCGCGAACGGCCCGCGCCCTCCGGGGCCCCGCATCGAAGTTTGCGGCAAAACGCGGGTCGCTCGTCGGCGCCCGATTTCATTTCTCCGACTCCAGGCGCACGACCGCGGGCTGGGCGTAACCATGCCAATAGGCGTCGATGCGCGCGCGGTCCGGCGCTCCGTCCGCCACGATGAACCGAAACCGCGCCGTGTACGGCCGCCCCGGCTCGATCGCGAAATCACCGAGCTGCTGTGGCACGAAAGACATGTAGGGCATGTTGGGATGCAGCCGCATCGTTTGTGGCGCGCGGAAATTTTCCGGGTGCCCGAGGATCGCCGTGCCGGCGATCCCGCCGTCGAGCTTGCCTCCGAGGTAACACCAGCGGCCGCGCGTGTCGTTGCCGGCAATCCGATCCGTCACGCCTTCCGCAGTGAGGAAAAGCGCCGCTTCGCCGGGGCCGTTCCATTCCGTCGCGCCGCGAAAACCAAAGCCGCCGTAATGATACTTCGGCAACACCAGCGGGTCGCCGGTCGCGCACTCCTGTTTCACCGCCAAGTCGAACATCCGGACCGGCGGCCCCGGCGTCGTCGTGACATCGTACGCCGTGACCGTCCACGTTTCATTCAGCGCGGTCACCGGCGTGGGCGCGGAGAGATCGATCATCTTCAATTGCGCGACGAATCCGCCCATGACCGGACCGCTGCCCGTGCGCTGCAGCGCGACGAATTCTTCCGCACCCGTCTTCGCACCCATGTTCCAGAAATCCGGCGAACGCCCCTGGAATTTCGTCTTCGTCCACGGCGTCCAGATTCCATGGTGATGCACGTGGTTCGAGGGATAATCGTCGGTCACGATCTTGCCGGCCGGTGAAAACACCGGGTGAATGTAGCCGGCGCGTTTGAACTCCGGCTTGATATCCGGCCGCGGCACCGCGTCGCGATCCATCCGGAATTCGAACGCCGGTGCTCCGCCCACGAGCACGCGCAAGCGGCCGTCCTGATTCTGCGTTTCGACGCCGCGATCGCTCACCAAGGCTCGGTCCGTTTCGCGCAGCATCCAGGTGAGTGCCTCGCCGGCCTTCTGGAATGGCACGACGAAGGTGGCCGCATTTCCCTCCACCTGCACCAGCAGCCGGGTGTCTCCGGCCTGCAGCACGGGCCGCCGCGGTGCGTCCGCCGGCAGCCCAAAAACGACCACCATCCCCGCGCGGTCCACCTCGGCCGGTGCGGCGGTCACGCGGTAGTTTTTCGCGCACACCGGTGTTGCGCAAACCATCGCGGCGAGGAAGATCACGAGCTCACGTCCGGAAAAAAACATGGGACTGGAAGCAACCGCGCTCACGAAGCCAGACGCGATTCAGACATGCAAGCCCGGCCGCTCGGAGAAAGCACGTTCGCGTCAGGCGAACCGGTGGAGACGAGGCGGCCCGACCCTATTCGTTGAACTCGTCGCGCTTCTTCGCCTTTTCGTCGGCGGCCTTCAAATCCGCCGCGGCCTGCGGATCAAGGGCGGCCTCGCGCTCGCGGACGCGACGGTCCCGCGCGCGGAGATCCTCCTCGCGCTGCTCGAGCTCGATCTCCTTCTCCTGCTGAGCCTGCACCTTCTCGAACAGCTTCGTTTCGGACTCGTCGAGGAATTGCTCGCGCTCGCGCTGCGCCTGCTTCGCCTCCTTGAGACTTTCCTCCTGGCGCTCCAGCTCGGTGCGCAGCTGCTCCAGCGCCGCCCTCTCCTCGGGTGAGATCGCCTCCTGCGCCGGCGCCGGTTTTTTCGAGGCGGCCAGCAGTTTCTCGCGCGCCAGCAGCAGCGCCTCCATCTCCGCCAGATCCCGCTCGCGGTCGGCCAGCCGTGCTTCGGCCTCGGTCACCGCCCGCTCGCGATCCGCCAGCGCCAGCTCGAGCTGGCGCAGCGTTCTTTCCAACTCGGCCACCTTCGCCGATTCCGCCGCCGCCGCCGGACCCATGAAGGGTGCGCGGGTCGCCGTGACGATCGCCTTGATCGACTGGCGGGCCGCCGCGGAGGCCTCGGACACCTCGAACGGCGAGCGCGTGTGCGCCGGCCGGCGCCGCAACGACAAATTCGGTGCGGGCGCTGGTTTCGGGGCGGTCGGAAATTTGATCGGGCCGGGATCGGGCATGAAGAGACTACGGACGACGGGACTACAGGACGACAGGACAGACAAGCTAATCCACCAATCGGGTCGACGTACCGATTCAGTAGTCCGGTGGTCCGGTGGTCCGGTAGTCCGGTAGTCCGGTGGTCCGGTAGTCCGGTAGTCCGGTGGTCCGGTGGTCCGGTAGTCTGTAGTCTACTTCTTGAACCAGCCGAACAGTCCGCCCTTCTTCTTTTCCGGGGTCTGGGCCGCGGCTGGCTTCGCGACGCGCAGATGCGGCCGGAGGAGATCGGCGGCGCGTTTTTCCATTTGCGGATTATTCAGGGCGACGAAGTAACGCTCGAGGGAGGATGCGCCGGTCGCCAGTTCCTTCTCGAGCGTGACCAGCTCGTCCCGGAACCACGTGACGGCGAGTTCCGCGCGCGCGGGCCCATCGGGAAAACGCGCGGCCTGCGCCATCGCCTCGACCAGGTGCAGTCCCTTGTGGCCGCGGCGGAACGGCAACACCTCGGCCAGCGCCGCTTCGTCGACGTGCGACAGGGCATTGAGCAGTTTCTTGAAATCGCCGCCCACGATCGTCTTTTGCGACATCTCCTGCGCCCGCAGCGCAAATTCGCCGAGCGTGTGCAATCCCTCGAGCTTGCAGAACTCGAGCGTGCCCGCATCGAGCGCGGTGAGCGTCATCGGGAAATTCTCCGGGATGTTCAGCTTCGCCAGATTCTTCAGGACCGGATTGTCGCGCTCGGAGGCCGCCTGCGTCTGCTCGACCATCTCGCCAAACGGGCTGTCGAACGCGAGGGTCTCCTTCAGGATGCCGACGAGTTGATCGATGCGGTCGGCCTTCTGCCCCTTGAGCTGCAGCATTTCGACGACTTCATCGAAGCTCAGGTCGATGTACTTGGCGGGGGTCTCGTCCTTGCCCTTGATCGGCCATTCCGGGCTGTCGAGATTTTGGGCCAGGCTGTTCAACGACGTATCGACCATGAGTGAAGACGCGAAGGCGGTGCGGACTTCATCCCAGTCTTTGGCGGTGGATTTCATGGAGTTGAAAACCAGCCTAGAGACCAAAGACCCGGGACCAAAGACCTAAATCCACGCCGGGCGGCGCCCGACGCCCCAGCGATCGCCGGATGAACATGGCCATCTTCGGGTCCGGTCCTTGATGCTTGGTCCTTGGTCTTTGGTCTCTCACGCGCCGTGCTGCACCAGTTCGCCGGCCAGCTTGCGATAATCGGTGATCACGTTGTCACCGCCCGGGCCGGCATCGGTCGCCTCGGCGCTGACGAGCAGCACCGGCAAGCCCAGCGCCACCGCCCGACGGACGACCATCGCATCGCGGATCTGCGTATCGAAAATCTTCGCACTCGGGGCGGCGCGTTTCGCGGATTTGAATTGGTTGAGCCGAAGCTGCATCCGCATCTTCGGCACCTCGATGTCCACGCCGGACTTGATCGAGTTGAAGATGATGCCGTGCACCTGGGACGGCAGGCCCATCGAGGCCTTGCGGAAGCTGGCGGAGAGCTGGTGAAACTTCAGGAGCTTTTCGACCAGCAGCGTGAAACCGATCAGGCTGAGCGCGTCGGGGTTGGCCGGCACGTAGATTTCGTTCGAGGAGAAGACGCCGCACTGCGAGGCGCGCAGGATGTTCGGCGGGCAGTCGAACAGGATGAAGTCGTAGTTCGGCTCGATGACTGCGAGCTGCTCGTAGAACACGAGGTAAGGCGGCCGCTTCGGGTCGCCGGTGAATTCGTTCTCCAGGTCAACGAGGTTGAAGGTCGTCGGCACGAGGTCGAGGCCGGGGAGGAGCTTCTCGCCGCCTTTGCCCTCGACGACATCCTTGATCACCAAATCCTTCACCTGCGCCTTGCCCGGTTCGAAAATCGAATAAATCGCGCCGTCCCCGGTCGCGTTAATCTTGTTCCAGCGCTCGAGCTTGAGCAGCCAGATGCTGGCGTTGGACTGCGTGTCAAAGTCGAACAGCAGGACGCGCTTGCCGAGTTTGGCCAGCGCCGCCGCCGTGTTGACGATGAGCGACGTCTTCCCGACGCCACCCTTGTAATTGATGAAACTTATTTTTCGCGCCATGCGTGAAGCCGTTGACAAGCAGGACTCGCCGCGCGTGAAGATGCGGACCGCTTTTCGGCTGCGCCAGACAAAAACAGGCGTCCGGGGTTTTACCAAAGTTTTTTCCGCGTGAACAAGACCGCCCTACGTGAGGCTATTTTGCAGGAACTCCGGCAGGAACTCTCCCGCCAGGCGGCGGCGGCGGAGCTGGCACGCGACGAGGCCATCAGCGAGGAGAGCCAGCCGGAGAACAAGTGGGATACCCACAGCCAGGAGGCAGCCTACCTCGCCGAAGGTCAGGCGAAGCTGGCGGCGGAGGTGGGCGAAAGTATCAAGCTTTACGAGACGCTGGCGCTGCCGGATTTCCAGCCCACGGACACGATTGCGCTCGGTGCCGTCGTCAGCCTGGGGGCCACCGCCAGTGATTCGCAGTCGACCGCCGCGACTTGGTACTTCCTTGGGCCGCGCGGTGGCGGGCTCGAATTGAAGATCGATGACCGCACCATTCTCGTGGTCACGCCGCAGTCGCCTCTCGGCCGACAACTTGTTGGCAAACAAGTGGGCGACATGGTCCAACCGCCGGGCCGCGGCACGCCACCGCTGCAGCGAATCGCGAGTGTGGAATAGACCGCCCGCCGCCGGTCAACCCGTGGAGTGCGCGGACCGGACGATTACCGCGGAACACGCGAAAAACCGCCAAGGCGTTTAACCGCGGAGTACGCGGATAACGCGGATGGCCGGGTTCTCCCGCCATCCGCGTGCTCCGCGTGTTCCGCGGTTGATCGATCGAATTCGGCGGTGGCTCGCGGTGGCGTTCAGTCGTTCAACGTGAAGACCACGGGCGCCGACATCCGGAACCGGACGATCTTGCCGTCGCGCCGGCCGGGTTCGAACACCCAGCGCGACACCGCGCGGAGAGTTGGTTCCTCGAAGATCCGGTTCGTCGAGCTCACGACGCGCGGATCGAGCACGCGCCCTTGCGCGTCGACGATGAATTCCACCACGACGTCGCCCGTGATCCCGGCTTGCTTGGCGGCGAAGGGATAGGCCGGCGTGGGTTGAAACCGCGTGTGCGGCGGTTGGTCGAGCCATTCCCTCGAGATGATCGAATCGATGTCTTTGCGGACGCCGGGAATCGCATCGATGTTGATCTTTATTCCGCCAGGATCGACGCCCGGCAGCATCGGCGGTGTTCGCGTAATGAATTCGTCCGGGTTCACGGGCACGGGCTTGGGCTCCGATCCGCGCGGCGGCGGGGGCTCGATGATCGTTTTCTTGTCGGATTTTGTTTCCTCGTTCGCTGCCGGCTCCGGCTCAACCTCCTTCGGCGACGAGATTCTGATCTCCGGCACGGGAGGACGTGTAACCGGCGGCGGGGAAATCCGCGGCGGTTTCGAAAATCCGAACAGCAAAGCCGCGTGCAGCGCGGCCGCGAAACTCACGGGTAATATATATTGGCGTTCCATATTTCCTCCGAAGAAAGCGTTCCTCCGTGATCACGCCGGACCTCGGAATTTATTAGAGTCCCGCGGTCAACCCGCGATTGGCGCGGACCCGGTGATTACCGCGAATCACGCGAAAAACCGCCAAGGCGTTTAACCGCGAAGTACGCGGAGCACGCGGATGGCCGGGTTCTCCGCCATCCGCGTGCTCCGCGTATTCCGCGGTTGATCGATCGAATTCGGCGGTGGCTCGCGGTGGCGTTCAGTCGTTCAACGTGAAGACCACGGGCGCCGACATCCGGAACCGGACGATCTCGCCGTCGCGCCGGCCGGGTTCGGTCAACCTGACCGCGCGCGCTCACCGGGGGAGGATCGAGCACGGTCAGGCTGACCGTGCTACGGCCGCGTTCGCCAGCGAGGTTTTGAAATGAGCTCACGTGAATATTCCTCCGACCGCGCCAATCGTCGCCCGGGGCGGCGCGCGCACTTGTGCCCAACGGTCGGCTGCGCTTGGCTGCAAGGATGGATCAGCGTCTTCGGTTTATCGCGATGGCACTCGTCGGCGGGTTCGTCGGCCGCAGTATTCCGTGCGCCCGCGCGGACACTGTCATGCCGCCGACACTACAAGGCCCGAACCCCGACATGCTTTCCGGCGGGGTCTTCCAGGCGCGGGAAGCCGCCGGCCTCTTCGGGCCGGTGCCGCTGCGACCCCGCGCACGCGCCGGGTCCGCGGGAGCGAAGGGCCAGCCGCCCGCCGTGCTCGACGCCCGGGTGGGGCCCAACGTTCGGCTCAACGATGACCCCACCGATCTGCCCGCCGGGCAGCGCGGGCAGGCCGAGCCCCACATCGTCCGCAGCGCCACCAACCCTTCCGTGCTGCTGGCCACCTTTCAGGAGGGCCGGTTCTTCGACGCCGGCTCGCTCGATTGCGGCTACGGCGTGTCTCGCGACGGCGGGTTTACCTGGACGCGCGCGCTGATTCCCAACCTCACCTTCGTGAGCGGCGGCCGCTTCAACCGCGCCACCGATCCCGTCGCCGGCGCCGGTCCGCAGGGCGATCTCTACCTGCAGACGCTCGGCTCGGTCTCCGGGGCGTTCACCATCTCCGCCGTCGTCGTGAGCCGGTCGACCGACAATGGTGCAACCTGGTCCGCCCCCATCACGGTGTTCGAGCCGCCGAACGCGCAGACGATGGCGGACAAGAACTGGCTCGCGGTGAACGACTATCCCGCCGGCACGCCGAATTCCGGCCGGCTCGTGTCGACGTGGACGAATTTCCTGAGCTCTCCCACCGGCGCGAACCTGAGCAATCCGATTGTCGCGTCGATCAGCGACGACCGCGGACTCACGTGGACGCCACCGGTCAACATCACGCCCGTCGGCTCGAGCAATCAGGGCACGCTGCCCTTGTTCCTCCCCGACGGATCGCTCGCGGTGGTCTACATCACCTTCGTCAATCCGAGCAATGTCGCGCTTTTCAACATCCTCTGCAAACGCTCGGTCGACGGCGGTCGCACCTTTCCGGATACTGCCGCCACCGTGTTGCCGATCGTCGCGGGCTGGGACGATCCCGACGTCCGCGACGGCGTCTTCCTGCCCGCCGCCTGCGTCGCGCGACAGTCCGGCGATCTCTTCGTCACCTACACCGCCGTCGTCAGCGGCACGCCGCGCGTGCTCGTGACCAAATCGACGGACCAGGGCGCCACGTGGTCGACGCCGCCGAATATCGTCAGCGACAATCCGACCGGCATCAGCGTGATGAATCCGGCGATTACCGCCAGCGCGGACGGCCGCACGGTCGCGGTGGTCTTCATGGACAAGCGCAACGCGCCCGACCGCCGCAATTTCGTGGATCACTACGCCGCGCTGTCGTTCGACGGTGGCATCACCTGGCAGCCGAACATGCGGCTCTCGGACATCAGCAGCGACATTCGTTTCGCCGCCGCCACGTCGCGCGGGTTCATGCTGGGCGATTATCTCGGCGTGGCTCCGCCCTCGGCGAGCCAGCCCGCGGCGGCAGTCTGGTGCGACACGCGCACGGGCGACGCCGATCCTTTCACCGCCCGATTCCTACTGACCGAGCAGGCCGATTACGCGGCTTGGGCCAGCGTCCAAGCCATCACCGGCTCGCATCTCGATGATCAGGACGGCGATGGCGTGCCGAATTACCTCGAGTACGTCGCCGGCACGAATCCGCGCGTCGCGGAAACGGGCGACGATTTGGTGACGCGGGTGACCGCTCCGACCACGGTGGACGTGGCGTGGACGGAACGCGCTGCGGTGCAACTGACGTTTTCAGCTCAGGGCGTGGCGCCCACCAGCTGGCGTTTTTTCGAGGCTGGCGGGTTCGGACTCGCGGGCGTAGCCGGTGCCACGCTCCCCGCCGACCAGTTGCCCGATGTATCGCCAGGCCCAGGACGGGTGTGGCGAGGCGCGCGCATCACCGTCGAGGCCGGTGCGGCCGAAGTCTTCGCGCGGGCCTATCGGCATAGCGCCGGATTGCCCGTCAAGGCGTCAGCAGTGATCGCAACCACCCAAACGGACGCACGGGTGGTAAACCTTTCGACACGCGGCCGCAGCGGCAGCGGCGCGAGCCAGATGATCGTCGGTTTCGTCGTGGATGGCGGCTCGAAGTCGGTCCTGCTCCGCGCGATCGGGCCGACGCTCGCCCAGTTCGGCCCGCGGGGCGTGCTCGCCGATCCAAGACTGGAATTGATCTTCGGCTCCCTTGGCCAGTTGCAGGTGTTCAGTGTATCCAATGACGATTGGGCGACGTCGCCGGGCGTGAATGCCGCGCTGTTCAGCCGGCTCGGCGCATTTCCGCTGCCGGCCGCGAGCAAGGACGCGGCGATTTTCCAGACGCTCCCGCCGCGCGCCTATACCGCGATTGTTTCCGATCCGAGCAACAACGGCGGCGTCACGTTGGTGGAAGCCTATGACGCCGACGCGAATCCCGGCACGCCCGCGAACCCGCGGCTGGTCAACGTTTCAACGCGCGGCGAAGTCGGTGCGGGAGACAACGCACTGATCGCGGGATTCGTCCTCAGCGGCACGCAGCCGCGGCGGGTGCTGATTCGGGCGGCGGGCCCGAGTCTCCAGGGTCTTGGCGTCACCGGCGTGCTCGCCGATCCCGTTTTGACGCTCTTCCGCGGCAGCACGGAAATCGCGAAGAACGACGACTGGGAAATCAGCCGCAGTGGGGCGGCGGTGGCCGCGACGGCGCAGAAAGTCGGCGCGTTTGCGCTCACCGCCGCAAGCCTCGATGCCGCGCTGCTGATCACGCTCGCGCCCGGCACCTACACCGCGGTCGTCACTTCGGCCGATGGCGGCACCGGCATCGCGCTGATCGAAGTTTACGACGCGGACTGAGCAGTCGCCGGAGCGAGCTTGCTCGCAATCGAGCCGGCCGCTGATGCTCGCCGCCTGCAAACAGGCTCCTACAAATCGCTTTTCCGGTTCTGCTGCCTCACGCTCGTCGCGCACGCTGCATTCGCCGCCGTACCCCCGGACCTCAGGACGGCACTCGACAATTTCCACGCGGAACCACCGCGCGGCTGGTCGTTCACCCAGACCACGAGCGCCGAAGGCCAATCGACGGTCGAGCACTGCGATGGTGGCCGGCCCGAATTCGCGCGCTGGACACTCGTGCAAAAGGACGGACGCGCGCCGACCGCCGACGAGCTCAAGGACTACAACGAGGCCCGTTCGCGCCGCTCGCGCGGAGGCACCGCACCGAAAATCACGGACCAGTTCGATCTCACGACGCTCGAGACGGTATCCGAAACGCCCGAACGCGGCACGTATCGCTGCCGGCTGCGGCGCGGCGAATCGCGCGACGTCACCGCACCGCATCTTCGGGCCACGATTGGGCTGCACCGCCCCACGCGCACGATCGAATCGATCGCACTCGCCAGTGACAGCGGTTTCAGCCCGACGCTCGGCGTGAGCATCGCCGAGATGAAAACCACGCTGACCTATAGTTTGCCGGTCGGCGACCGCCCCAGTTTCCCGCAGCAAGTCACCACCCACGTCCGCGGCCGCGCGTTTTGGTTCAAGTCGCTCGACGCCGACATGGTCGTGACGTTTTCGGATTACGCGCCGGTGAGCGACCAGAGACCAAGGAGCAAAGGCCAAAGATAGCGGTAGGAACGCTTGCTTGGCGTAGCGCGGGCAACCTGCCCGCGTCTGGATCAAAGCACGGGCAGGTTGCCCGTGCTACTTTGGGGTCTTGGGCCTCCCCTCATTCTCCTCCGCTCCACTTGAAGACGAACGCGCTGAGCGGCGGCAGCTTCACGAGAATCGAGTGGCTGAAGCCGTCGCGCTCGAGATCCTCGGTGTTGCGGCCGCCGTCGTTGCCCAGCCCGCTGCCACCGTAATACTCGCTGTTCGTGTTGACGACCTCGCGCCAGAAGCCCCGCCGCGGGACGCCGATGCGATAATCGCGGAGCGCGCCGCCAAAATGGCAGACGACCGCGTACAGCACCTGCTCGGTGGGATCGCTGCGCAGGTATGCGATCAGGTTCGCGTCGGCATCATGGCAGGTCAGCCAGCGGAAACCCTGCGAGTTGAAGTCGTTTTCGCTCAGCACCGGCTCGCTCGCGTAGAGCTTGTTCAGGTCGCGCACGAGCAGCCGCACGCCCTCGTGGTCCATGTACTGGCAGAGGTGCCAGTCGAGGCTGCGGTCGTGCGACCACTCGTTCGACTGCGCGAACTCGCCGCCCATGAAAAGCAGTTTCTTCCCCGGCCAGAGCCAGGTGTGCGCGTACAAGGCGCGGAGGTTCGCGGCCTTTTCCGCGATGTGCCACGCGCCCATCTTGAACAGCATCGAGGCCTTCCCGTGCACGACTTCGTCGTGCGAGAAGACCGTGATGAAATTCTCGGCGTACTGGTAGAGCATGCCGAACGTGAGATCGTTGTGGTGATGGCGGCGGACGATCGGCTCCTTCGTGAAGTAGCGCAGCGTGTCGTTCATCCACCCCATGTTCCACTTGTAGTCGAAGCCCAGCCCGCCGTCCTTCGTCGGCTTGCTCACCCCGGCGAACGACGTGCTCTCCTCCGCGATCATCATGCCACCGGGATAATACTGGTGCACGAGATCATTTGCGCGACGGAGGAAATCGATCGCCTCCAGGTTCTCCCGGCCGCCGTACTTGTTCGGAATCCACTGTCCCTCCTGGCGCGAATAATCGAGGTAGAGCATCGACGCCACCGCGTCGACGCGCAGCCCGTCGAGGTGGTAGCGGTCGAACCACGCGAGCGCATTGGCCACGAGGAAGGCGCGGACCTCGTTGCGGCCGTAGTTGAAAATCAGCGTGCCCCAATCCATGTGCGCGCCCTGCCGCGGATCCGCATGCTCATAGAGATGCGTGCCGTCGAACTCGGCCAGCGCGAAACTATCCCGCGGAAAGTGCGCCGGCACCCAATCGAGAATCACGCCGATGCCGCGGCTGTGCAGGTGATCGACGAACCAGGCGAAATCGTCCGGCGTCCCATAGCGGTGGCTCGGCGCGAAGAATCCAGTTACCTGATACCCCCATGACCCGTCGAACGGATGCTCCGCCAGCGGCATCACCTCCACGTGGGTGAAACCCATCTCGACGACGTAGTCGCCGAGCTGCCGCGCGAGTTCGCGGTACGTCAGCGGCCGGTCCGCATCCTCCGGCATCCGTTTCCACGAGCCGAGATGCACCTCGTAAATCGACATCGGCCGATCGAGCTTGGACGCCTGGCTGCGTCGCCGCTCCAGCCACGCGTCGTCGGTCCACTGGTGTTTGCGCGTATTGTAGACGATCGAGGCGTTGCCGGGCGGTCCCTCGAAATACGTGCCGTAGGGATCGGCTTTCAGCCGGAGGTTGCCGCGCTGATCGCGAATCTCGAATTTGTAGAGCTCGCCCTCGCCAAGCCCGGGGATGAACAGCTCCCACACGCCGGACGCGCCGAGCGTGCGCATCGGGTGAAACCGCCCGTCCCAGTGATTGAAGTTGCCCACGACCGAGACGCGCGCCGCCGATGGCGCCCAGACCGCGAACGAAACGCCGGAGACCCCGCCGAGATCGCGCACGTGCGCGCCGAGTTTGCGATAGATGAAGTGCTCGTTGCCCTCGTTGAAGAGATAAAGATCCTGCGGCCCGAGCGTGGGCAGGAAGCAGTAGGGATCGTAGAACTGGCGGAACTCGCCGTTGGCGTACGCCGCGCGCAGCTGGTAGCGGAACACTTCCTTCCGCCGCGGAATGAAGACCTCGAACAATCCCTCCGGCGCGAGCCGCGTCATCGGGTGCGTCCGCGGCGGCTGCGCGTCCAAATCGACGACCTCGCACCCCGCCGCATCGCGCACCAGGGCGCGCACAACCACCCCCGCGCTCCGCTTGTGCGTGCAGGGATGCATGCCAAGCAGCGAATGGGGCGAAGCGTGTTTCGCTTCGATCAGGGCAGTGAGGTCCGTCTTGGAAAGAATCACGCGAAGAAGGTGTGGGCCAAGACAAGCTGGGCGAACCGCGCAGCTGCGTCTAGCCGCGAATCTCCCCAAATCTCCCGGGAAACCGATGGGGCAAACCGCCCCGAGGTTCCAGTGCGCCGCATCATTGTCCCGAAGCTTGCTAGCGTTCGCGGCGCCGCCTTTCCTGCGATCGTGATCCGTCGAGTTGTCATCATCCTGCTGTTCGCCGCCGCGTCGTCCCTGCGCGCGGCGGTGCCCGCGATTGCGCCGGGCGGGGAGCTTGTGATGGAGGCGGACGAGCCGAGCATCGAGGGGGCGACCAACATCGGAGTGTTGAAAGGGCATGCCCGGATCAGCGATGGCAGTTTCCAACTGCTCGCCGACGAGGTGCGCTACGACAACAACACCCATGTCGCGACCGCGCTCGGCCACGTGGTCTTCACCCGCGGCGAGGTACGTTTGCTCGCCGATCGGCTGGTCTACCACCGGCGCGATGGCACGTTCACCGCCGACAATATCCGGCTCGGGAGCTATCCTTACTTTGTCGAAGGCTTCTCCGCGTCGGGGTCGCGGGACGAAATCACCGTGCGTCGCGCCCGCGCCAGCTATGGCGAGCCGGGGCCGTGGCAGCCCACGATCAACGCGGACACGCTCATCTTCGCCCCGGGCAAACAACTCCGCTCGGAGAATGTCACGGTGGGCATCGGCCACGCGCAGCCCGTGCCGATTCCGCGCTTCGACCACCGGCTCGGCGCGCCGCTGATTGGCACAGTCAACCTCACCGGTGGCTACCGCCGGTCGCTCGGTGTGTTCGCCGACGGCACGCTGCTGGTGCCGCTGCGGCCGGGCCTCCGGCTCGGGACCGATCTCGGCGTGTTCACCGAGCGCGGCGTCATGATCGGCCCGGCGGGCCGCTACTCGAACTTCGAGGATCCCGAGGCGCTCAGCGGCTATTTTCGCAGCGGGTACATCCGCGATCACGGCGACCGCAAAACCGACTTGCTCGGCCAGCCGATTCCGCCGGACCGTGCGTTCGTGGAATGGCAGCACCAGCAGGTGCTTGCGCCCAACCTCACGCTCGCAGCGCAGCTGAACTGGTGGAAGGACTCCGAAGTGCTGCGCGATTTCCGGCCGCGGGCGTTCTTTCCGGTGCAGCAGCCCGACACGTTCATCGAGTCGGTGTATGCGGGATCCAACTACTTCGTGTCCGCCTTCGCGCGGTTTCAGCCGAACAAGTTTCACCGGGTGCAGGAGCGGCTGCCGGAGGTGCGGTTCGATTTGCTGCCGCTCGCGGTGGGGAACGGATTCGTGGAGCGGTTCGAGGCGAGCGCGGTGCGACTGCGCGAGGATCCGCCGCCAATGCAGTTCACCAATGTACGCACGAGCGTCGCCCTGGCGGGGCTTCCGGGTGGCGACGTCTTCACCGTCATTCCTGGTTCGGCGCGCACGGAAACGGTGATCACCACGATGGACGATCCACCACGCCACACGACGCGGCTGGATGCCTATTACGCGATCGAACGGCCTTTTGCGCCGGTGAACTGGTTCGTGTTCACACCGCACGCCGGTGGGCGCTTCACCTACTATGCGCAGACGCCGGCCTACCCAATCGTCGGCGTTTTGCCCAATCAGTCGTACGTCACGCGTCCAGTGTTCGATTCCGGCTCGTACCGCCGCATGTTGGGCGAACTCGGGTTCGACGCCGCGCTGCGCTCGAACGGCACGTTCGAATACAAGAACCCGCAGTGGAAAATCGACGGGCTGCGGCACCTGCTCACGCCGCGGCTCAGCTATCGCTACATTCCGGAAGGCGACAAAGGCCGCGCCTACATTCCGCCGATCGATCGCGAAGGGTTCTCGACCTACCTGCAGCCGCTCGGGCTCGGCGACCAGCGCAACATCGACGACCTGCACAAAACCAACACGCTCCGGCTCCAGATCGACAACGTCCTCCAGACCCGCGACGCCGTCTTTGGCACCCGCGATCTGCTCGCGCTGAATGTCGCGAACGATTTCCGCTTCCACCGCCGGCCAGGCGAGCGCGATGTCTCGGAAATCCACACCGAGCTCGCGCTGACGCCCGCCCGCTGGCTGCAGGTCGATGTGTACGAGAGCTTCGCGCCGCAAAACTTCAAATTCCGCGAATTCAACTCGGGGGTGACTTTGCGCGACGGCCGGTTCTGGTCGGTCCGGTTCGGCAATAATTATCTGCACGACAACCTGCAGGATTACCTGGTCGACGGCCGCGTGCGAATCAACGAGCGGTTCGAGGCGCTGATGAAACTGCAGTACGACGAACGCCGGCATCGCTTCAACGAGCAGGCCTACGGCATCGTGCAGAACCTCGGCAACACGTGGCTGATTTCGTACACCGTGAGCCTCTATTCCGGCCGGCGCCGCGAAAGCAGCTTCGGGTTCAACGTGCAAATCGACACCGTGCGGTTTTGAACAATCGAGGATGCTACCCATCCGGATCGCTTGCGGGTGCGACGATGCTCAAACCGCAGATGTTTCGACGGTGGATTACGCTGATCGCGCGGATATGGGATAAGGGCAGAAGAAACTTCGCCCATCCGCGGGTTCCGCGTAATCCGCGGTTAAATGCCTTGGCAAATCCCTTCGGTTGCGTTCGGTGCTCCGAACGACAAGCCGGGCTTCCTTGCCATGAACGTCGCTGAAAACCAGGCCCGCAACTTTCTCCAGCTCCTGGGGAAACTGCGCCCGCACTGGCGCCGCGATCCGGCCCTGCCGCGCCGCATCCAGTCGTTGCTGACCGGCGAGCGACGCTTCGGCTCGCGCGATCGCCGGCTGTATCGGGAGCTCGTTTACACCACCCTGCGTTACCTTCCCTGGATCGAGCCGCTGCTCGACCATGACGCCGGCGAAGCCATCCGCCGCATGGCGTGGCTCGCCGCGGAAACGCCCGCCACGAAGGCGTTCTGCGCGACATTCGCCCGCGGCGAACCGCCGGCCGGCGATCGGACCGAACTGCTGCCTGCGTGGTTCCGCGATCATTGCCCGGAAATCTTCTCGGGCGCTGAACTCGACGCGCAGCTGCGGCGCGCCTCGTTGTGGCTGCGTCTGCAAACAGACGACGCCGGCACCGCTAAAGTGCTCGGCGAGTTTTCCAACCGCGCATGGCAGTGGCGCCGTTCGTCGGTGTTGCCTGACGCGGTCGAATTGCTCAGCGAAGCCGATGTCACCCAGACCGACGCGTGGCACGACGGCCGCGTGGAAGTGCAGGATCTCGGTTCGCAGATGATCCTCGCATCGATCGGCCTCGCCCGCGGCGAGCGGTGGCTCGATGCCTGCGCAGGCGCCGGCGGCAAGAGCCTGCAGCTCGCGCGATTGCTCGGACCCGCCGGGCACATCGACGCGCACGATGTCCGCGCGGATGCGCTCGAGGAACTGCGGACGCGCGCCACGCGCGCGGGAATGATTGTAGCGGCGGTCTGTGACGGCCGTTCCGGCGAACCCGGCGGTCATAGACCGCCGCTACAAGACGAGCCCGGCGGTCATAGACCGCCGCTACAAGACGAGCCCGGCGGTCATGGACCGCCGCTACAAGGCGAGCCCGGCGGTCATGGACCGCCGCTACAAGGCCACGCCGCGATCACGTTGCGGCCGGGCCGAGTTGCCGACAACGTCGCTTACGACGGCGTGCTCGTCGACGCGCCGTGCAGCGGCTCCGGCACGTGGCGGCGGTTTCCCCACCTGAAATGGTCCATCACACCGGACCTCGTCGCGCAGCGCGCGGCGCTGCAGCAGAAGCTCCTCGCCGATTTCGCGCCCCGCGTGCGGCCGGGCGGCCGGCTGGTTTATGCCACGTGTTCGCTCAGCCGTTGCGAGAATGAGGACGTGGTGGCGGCGTTCCTCGCCGACCACAGCGACTTTCGACCCGAGCCTTTCGCGGCCACGTTCGGTTTCGCGGTCCGGGGCAACGGTCTGACCATCCTGCCTTCGCGCCACGACACGGATGGTTTCTTCGTCGCGTCGCTGCGCCGGGCGTAGCTCGCCTGTTTCGCTGCAGCCGGGGGCTCACCGGGCAGGTCGCTGACCGCGGCCGGCTCTCAGCTCCCCTTCGTCTTGAAAGTCCGGCTGTGGCCGGTCGAGGGCACGCTGAACGTGTAGCTCATGCCGTCGGGCGCGACAGTCATCTTGATCAGATTGGCCGGGCACTTCGCGGCCTCCGGTCCGGTGAGGTTGTCGTGATTGGCCACGCACTCGCGCGCCGCATTCTCCTCCGCGGGCACGTTGTAACTCTGGTGCACCTGGTAACGCGCCTGGACGGATTTCGCCGACTTGATCGCCGCAAATGCCCCGGGCTGCCCGCCCTTCTTCGGCCCGTTGTTCATCATCACCACGGTCGGCGCCAGGCTCTGGATCAGCACGGGGTTGTTGCTCACCTCGAGCCCGTGATGGTCGGTCTGATAAACGTCGACCGCGCCGACCACGTTGTACGGCGTGACGAGCCTGCCTTCGTACGTCCAGGTCAGGTCGCCGCCGTCGAAGAACTTGAACCCGCCGAACGTCAGCAGGAAGACGGCGCTGTTGTCGTTGTCGGAATACGGAATCGGTTTCCCCGGCTCCGCGCTCGTCAGCGGATTCCTGGCGCGCCGCTGCGCCGCCGACGGCTCGATGACTTTCTGGTCTGCGGCCACGCAGCGCAATTCCAGCGCGGCCGCGCCCGACGCCCGCTTGAGGGGAATCATGGCACCCGGCACCAACGGCAGCCGTTGCGCGCTCATTTCCCGGAACGGCTTGATCTGGGTGGCAAACGGCGACTGCGCCCGGCGGTCGGGATCGCCCTCCGGCATCTGCCGCTGGAACACCGTTCCGAACGGCATTTGCTGCGCCACCTCCGCCGCGCCGCCGAAATGGTCGATGTGCCAGTGCGTGATGAGCACGTAGTCAATCCTCGTGAGCCCCGCCGCCTTCGCGGCCGCCACGATGCGCGCGGAGTCGCGGCCGCCAGGGTTGCCGGTGTCGATCAGCACCGACTCGTTCGCCGGCGTGACGATCAGCGTCGAACCCCCGCCCTCCGAGTCGATCCAGTACACGTCGAGTGTCTTCGTCTTTTGGTCGGCGCGAGAGAGCGCGGCAGCCAGCAGACAGACGAGGAGCGGGCGCATGATTTTCATGGGGTGAGGTGTTGGTGTTTTCTCGCGAATCAATCAACACCTCACGCTGGGCGAGGTCGATCCGGATCCTGCCGCGAAACTCCGCCGTTCTTCGGTCCCGGGTCCCTGGTCTCTGGTCCCTGGTCCCTGGTCCGAGGCGAAGCCTCGCTCACTCACGTCTTCGAATAGAACGCGTTGATCTTGTCGGCGACATCGCGGAACCCGATGTCCTCGCTGTAGATGACTTTGAACTCCTCGATCGCCGCATCGGGTTTCCCCATCAGCTCGTAGCAGGTGCCGAGCTGGTAGATGACTTCCTTCTTGGTGTCATCCATCGTGTTCAAATCGGTCTTGGCGGTGTTGAACTGCGTCACCGCGAGGTCGTAGAGTTTCTTCGCCTTGAAGCAGCGGCCAAGCCCGATCAGCGAAGCCACGCGCACCTGCGGCCCCTTTTGCGCCTGCTGGAACTGGCCGATGGCGGCATCGACCTGCCCGAGTTCCAGCAACAGCGCACCGAGCGAGTAACGCGCCGGATAGTCGTTCGGGTAGCGCTCCACATAACGCTTCGCCTCGCCAAGCCTGAACTCGTTCAGCTCCTGCTTCGCCGCCTGCAGCTTCGCTTGCGCCGCGACATCGGACGGCGCCGCGGCGAGCGCCGCCTCCGCCTCCTTCATGTGTTTCTCGATCACGGCCGTCGCGAGCTCCGACTCTTGTTTCTCCATCGCCGCGTCCGTCCTGCCCGTCGGCTGCGCGCGAGCCTTGCGCACCCACGCCAGCGCCTCGTCGAGATTGTCGAGCTGCCGGTACGCCTGCGACACGCTGCGATAGTGATTGAGATTGTTCGGCTCCTTGGCGACGCGGGCCAGCGCCTCATCGAGCAAACGCTGCGTCATCACATCGCCGGTCACGAGCTTGGCCGACTGTTCGAGCGAGACGGCCTGCGTTTCGTCGCGCAGCTTGTCGCGGTACGACTGCTGCTCGTCCCACCTGTGCTTGACGACCGTCTGCGCCACGGACGCCTTGCGCATGAGGTTCTGCGCATCGGCGTCGGTCGGCTTCGTCCGCAAAATCTCGTCGGCAATCTTCAGCGCGTCATCGGGCTTGCCGGCCGCCAGCCACGCCTCGCCCAGCGCGAGCAGATTGCCCCGGTTATCCGGATCAATCTCCCGGACGGCATCGAGCGCGAACGCCACGGTTTCCGGCAGTCCGAGCGCGCCGGCGGCTTCGGCCAGCATTTTCAGCGCGGGCACGTTGTTCGGATCCTTCGCCAGCAACGCTTCCGCGCTCTCGAGTTGCTTCGCCGGTTCCTTCCGGCCTCCGCCAAACATGAATGGCGCCGCCGACAAGCCGCTGAGCGTTTTGCCAAAAAATCCGCCCGACTTCCCGCGGTGCTGCCGCAGTTGCGCCACCCGCTGCAGCCGGCGCACCGGCAAACACCCCGGCTGCGCCTTCAGCACCTGCGCGGTAACCTCGAGCACGTAATCAAAATTGCCGCGATCCAGCGCAATGCGCGCGTTCTCGATCAATTTCTGCTGGCGCGGGTCGAGCGAAGCGACGGAGACTTCAGGCATACGAGGTGCGGAGCGAAGTCTCCGCGCGCGGAACGGTCAACGGTAGAGTCTGCCACCGTGCACCGCAAAATTCGCGCAGCCCGCCAGCGAAGCCGATTCGAAGCGCGCCGTGGTCGTCACGATGCAAGCGCTGGCGTTGCCATGATAAACTCCCTTCAGCCGTTGACTCCGCCGCGACCCTGCCGACTTTAATCGAGCGAAACCAATCCTTTCGCGTCAAACGACCGTGTTGAAGCCCAGCTGGTTCGGCTGTTCGCCACTCCACCCGACACTCCGCGTCCTGTGCGCGGCAGGCGTCACCGTCGTGACGGCGCTCACGTCGGCGCGGGCGCAGACCATTCCGGCCAAAGCGACCGACGACGAGCTCCAGATCCGCGGGATCTTCGACAGTGCATTGCCCGGCACCGAGCAGAAGAACTCGCTGCGACTGATTGTGCATCCGCACATGGGCGACTTTCACCGCAGCGATTATCTGCGGATGCCGGTCGGCGTACGCTACGGCGCGAGCGATCGGATCGAGGTTACCGGCGAGGTTGAAACGTTTGCGTCGCACGGGCTCGGCCACGTGCCGGTTTTCCGCAAATACGGGTTTTCCGCGCTGCACCTCGGCAGCAAGATGCAGCTCGGCGATTTGTTGCACAACGGCTGGGCCACCGCAGTTGGCTTCGATTGGACGCGGCCGGTCGGCCAGCCGCCCGCCGACATCACCGACGGGCTGATCCACATTGCGCCGTACGTGAGTCTTTCCCACCGGCTGGTGAGTGCGTCCGACTGGCGCGTGTTCGGCGCGCTCGCCTACGACGAGGTGCGCGGCACCCACCTCCCGATGACGCTGCGCAAAAACCAGCTGGGCGCCGATGCTCCGACGATTTCCGGCGGCGTGCTCCACGAACGCGGGCCGATGACCTACACGCTCGAAATGCTGTGGACCTCGTCACGCGTCTCGCGCCGATTCGATCACGACGTGTTCACGGTGCGGCCGGGACTGGTGTGGGTCGTGCCGAAACGCTTCACCTTCGGGTCCGATGGCCGCTGGGTCGTCGGCACGGGACTGCGGCTGAGCGACGGGCCCGACGGCTTCGACGTCGGCGTGAGCATGAAGCTCCGCGCGAATTTCAATTTCCGGCGGCTCTTCAAGCGGGCGGAAAAGAGCGGACCGTAACAGAATAGTTCGGCCATCCTGATTGGCTCGCATCGGTGGAACGCGACCTCCGGGCGCGTTCATTTGACCTACGCAATCGACGGCGCCCGGAGGTCGCCGTCCACCGATCAGCTTCACTTCCGCTCACACCACGTTCAAGTCCGCTCGCGTCGCGGCTTCGAGCCGCGCGAGCGCCGCGCGGACATCCTGGTCGGTCGGGCCTTCGACGAGCAGCCGCAGCTTCGGTTCGGTGCCGGAGTAACGGACGAGCACGCGACCGCGCGCGCCGAGTTCACGCTCCAGGTCGCGGATCGTCGCGGTTAACGTGGGCAGCGTTTCGAGCGGTTTCTTTTCCCGCACCTTCAGCGCCGCGGTGACCTGCGGAAATTTCGCCAGGGCCCGCCGCAGTTCCGACAGCGGTCGTCCCGTGGCGAGCATCACCTCGATCACCTTCAAGGCGGCGACGAGTCCATCGCCGGTCGGCGATATTTCCGAACAAATGATATGGCCCGACGACTCGCCGCCGAGCGTCGCACCTTCCGCGAGCATCCGCTCGATCACGTAGCGATCGCCGACGTTGGTCCGCAACACCCGGCCGCCCGCCGCGGCGATCGCCGTATCGACACCGAGGTTGCTCTGCACGGTGATCACGAGGGTGTTCTTCACCAGCCGGCGTTGCGCCAGCGCATGCGTGCCGAGCAACGTCAGAATCTCGTCGCCATCGAGCACGTCGCCGCGTTCGTCGCACAACACGCAACGATCGCCATCGCCGTCATGCGCGATGCCGAGTCGCGCGCCTTCCGTGCGCACCCGCGTGGCGAGCGGCCCCGGATGTTCGCTGCCGACCGCCTCGTTGATGTTGCGGCCGTCGGGACCATCCCCGATGCCCACGACCTCCGCCCCGAGCGCACGCAAGACCACCGGCGACGTCGCGCACGTCGCGCCGTTCGCCGTGTCGAGGACCACGCGCCAGCCGCGGAGCGAATCCGCCGGGAGGATCCGCCGGGCCGCTTCGATGTAAGCCGCGGCGGAGCGCGGGTGGACCGCGACCTCCGGGCGCGGTTCGAAAGCGCCCGGAGGTCGCCGTCCACCGTTCCAAGTTGCGAGCAACGCCTCGATCTGCAGTTCCTGGTCGTCGGTCAGCTTGATGCCGTGGGTGCCGAAAAACTTGATCCCGTTGTCCGCGGCAGGATTGTGCGACGCGGTGATGACGACGCCGAGCGCCGCGCCCTCCTCGCGCACCGCGCGGGCCACCGCGGGCGTCGGCATCACTCCGAGGGAAAACGACGTCGCGCCCGCCGCGCGCAATCCGCGCACGACCGCCGCCTCGAGCGCTGGGCCCGACGCCCGCGTGTCGCGGCCGATCAGCACCTTGCGCTCGCCGCCCGCCGCTCGCCCGTCGCGCGTTTGCTGCAGCCACTGCGCTGCGGCGAAACCGAGCCGCGCCGCAAAGTCCTCGTTGATCAGCGGACCGCCGTACGCCCCGCGGACGCCGTCCGTGCCGAAATATTTCCGACTCATGATCAGCGACTCGACCTGTATTCGTAGCCGCGGCCATTAAGCCGCGGTCGAGATGAATTTCGCACTGCATTCCTCCGCGCCTTGATGGGCGCGGCTACGCTGCGTGAATCCTTATCGGCTCCCATAGAACTCCCGCGTCGCCGCGATCTTCTGCTTCACCGCGCCGCCGACCAGCAGTTCGCGCGCCGGCGCGAGCCCCTCGCGCACGCTGCCCACCTTCCCCACGACCCACATCGCCACGGCCGCGTTGAGCACGATCGTGTCGGTCAATCCGGCGGGGGCGCGCCCTTCGAGCAGCGCGTCGACCATCGCAAGGTTGGCGGCGAGGTCGCCGCCGGCGAGATCGCTGAACGGCGCGCGCGCCAGGCCGAAATCGGCCGCGTGCCAGTCGCCATCGATCGCCCGGCGCGCGCCGAACCCGCGCACGCGATTCGTCGTGGCCGTCGTGAGCTCATCGATGCCGCGCTGCGCGTCGATCACCCCGTGCACCGCCAGGCCCGCCTGCGCGCCCAGCGTCTCGAGCGCGCCGGCGAGTTTCGGCACGGACGCCGCGGAAAATGTCCCGAGCACCACGTGCGCCGGCCGCCCCGGGTTGATCAGCGGTCCGAGAATGTTGAACACCGTGCGCAGCCCGCGCGCGGCGAGCGCCTTTCTCACCGGCGCGATGTGCTTGAACGTCGGGTGATAGGCCGGTGCGAAAAAGAATACGAACCCCAGTTCGTCCAGCGCGCGGCGCAGCTTCTCCGGCGGCGCTTCGAGGTTCACGCCGAGCGCCCCGAGCAGGTCCGCGCTGCCGCACTTCGAGGTAATCCCGCGGTTGCCGTGCTTCATCACGGTGACGCCCGCGCTCGCCAGCACCAGCACCACGAGGCTGGAGATGTTGAAACCGCCCGCATGATCGCCGCCCGTGCCCACGATGTCGATCGCGCGATCCGCCCACCGCTCGACGCCGGGGTTGATCGCTCGCGCGCGAAACGCCTGCGCAAACGCCGCGACCTCGTCCGCCGTCTCGCCTTTCTGCGCGAGCGCGGCGAGAAAGTCACCCTTCGCTTCGTCCGTCTCGCCCGGCGTGGCCAGCAGCGCCGCGGCCGCCTCGACCTGCGCCGGCGGGAGATGGCGGCCGGCGGAAAGTTCGCGGGTGAGTTCGACGAGCGATGGCATGCGTGATCGAGCAGCGCGCGGCGGCGGGCGGGAATCGCCGAGGCTCGCGCGGTGGATTTCAGATGGATTGCGTCGTCGGTCGCCGTCCGGCAATGACAAACCCGAGGCCGCCAAATAAAATTTGCGCGGCCCGCGCAAAACTGAAACCAACCCCGCCGTGCGCAAACTGGTCCCACTCACGCTCATCCCGTTTTTGGCTGCCATCGCCTGGGGACAAGGGCAGGTCGCCCCGTCGCGGGCCCCCGCTCCTGCTCCCCCGGCCAGCGCGGCGGCCGCCGCGGCTGAACTCAGCACGCGCGATGCGATTATCCTCGGCGTCGTGGAGGGAGTGACCGAGTTCCTGCCGGTTTCGTCCACCGGCCACCTGATTATCGCGGCGCGATTTCTGCACCTCGAATCGGAGCAGCCGCTGATCGGCCGCGACGGCCAGCCGCTCTGGTACAAGAAGCCCTCGGCGAAACACCCCGCCGGCCAGCCGCTCACGCTCAAACTCGCGGCCGACACCTACACGGTGGTCATTCAGTTCGGCGCCATTGCCGCGGTTGCGCTGCTCTATTGGTCGCAATTCATGGCAATGGCGCGCGGGCTGTTGGGCCGCGATCCCGCCGGTCTCCGGCTGCTGATCAACGTGCTGGTCGCTTTCCTGCCCGCGGCGGTACTCGGTTTTCTCGCGCACGACTGGATTGACGAGCACCTGTTCTCGATCGGCGCCGTGATCGTGGCGCAGGTGGTGGGTGCGCTCCTGATGTTCTACGCGGAGCATTGGCGGCACCGTCGCGCCGCCATCTACGCCACCACGAGCCCGCCGATGGCGCCGCCGCGCGACATCGACAACCGCCCGCC
>Ga0080064_1002836_pt1 | contig 27690 bp, 21 predicted proteins | sample Subgrocontami54m_FD_69260 | JGI IMG/M metagenome (GOLD analysis project Ga0080064, IMG submission 69260) | Subsurface groundwater microbial communities from S. Glens Falls, New York, USA - GMW46 contaminated, 5.4 m (SPADES assembly) (version 2) ...
AGGAATCGGCCGTCCGGCGAAACAGAACCCGAGGTGTCGACCCCACCTACTTTGTAGGTCTTCGGGGTTACTTCGGCTGCTTTTTGAGCCACAACGGGTGAGGCAGCTAGGCACGACAAGACCGTGAGGAACAAAGCTCGCTTCATCTTCTTTTCCCTACCGGTTGGGTTTGACTGGCGGCAGGAAGTCCTTCAGCACCCAGACTTCATCGCGGGGCGGCGTCCCAGCCGTGAAAGCAATGCGTCGCCCGTCGGGATGAACACTGAGGCCGAAAGGTAGTAATCCTTCCACTGTGAGCCCAAGGTTGCGGGGTTCTCCCCCCTCGGCGGAAATCTGCCAAAACTCGAATTTGCGCTGGCCAGCGGTGCTGGGCGCGTAAATCAAGTAGCGCGAGTCGGGCGTCCACGCCAGCGCAAATAGCGGCTGACCGTAACCCGCTAGTTCTGGTGCAGGCAGCTTGAGTACTTCTCGGGGTTCACCGCCGGAGGCCGGCATAACCTTCAGGGCCGTCGCTCCATTCGTGGAATCCGACCAGACGAACGCCAAACGCTGACCATCGGGCGAAATGGCCAGGTGGGAGATCCGGACGGAAGAAACTGCGCAGTAAAGTTGTTTCTCCTGGCCGGATTCGACGCCTCGCGCCACAATGCTTCGCGTGATCCATCGAAAGAAAATCGACTTTCCATCGGGGGACCACACCGGCCACTCGACACAGTCCGGGGGACATATAGTGTTGGTCTGAACAAGCAGAGTAACTGTCCCCGCTTGAGGGTCGATTCGGTACAGGCCCTGGCTATCCATCCCGGGGCCCATGTAATCCCTGTCCCTGCCTTGAGCAAGAAGGGAACGACCGTCGGGGGACCAGTGAGGTTGGAAGGCGTGTCCTCCAAACCTCATCATCTTATTGGTTTGCAGCCGACGCTCTTCGCGGGTTTCGAGGGAATGAATCCCGAGGACAAAAGGGTCAAGCTCATTGCCAAGCCCAAATGCGTAGGCCAAGTACTGACCGTCGGGCGACCACTCAATCGATGTGTCGAAGCCCACGTGGCTGACCAGCTTTGTGGGAGTTTGGAGCTTGCCCGTCGCTGGGTCGAGCAGGACGACGTACACATCATTCATCCAGGCTCGGAGGCCGTAGTAATAGGAGCCGTCCCGGGTGAACCCCAAGCCGTTGATAGGCCCGACCTTCGGCTTGACCAGCTCAGGGGAACCGCGCGGTTTCCCGTCGGCCACGCGTATGGCCCAAGCATCCCATTTGCCCGTACGGTCGCTCGCAAAGACCACACGCTTCCCATCAGGCGTCCAGCCTAGCAGAAAGTCACTGGCCGAGCGTTCCACTAAGGGAATTTCGCGACCGCCCTCGGCCGGGAACACAAAGATGTCCCTCTGGAGTGCGCCTTCGCGTGGCGGAAGCTCATAAGCGATGTAACGCCCGTCCGGTGAGAAGCTCATCTTTCTCGTCCCACTGAGCCAGTTAAACGTTTTGAGCCGTCGTGTTTTGAGCACTCGCACAGAGCCATCGGCCACAGAGAGCACCACAATTTGGTAGGTTCCGTCTTTTCGGAGGAAGGTCGCCAGAATCTGATGGCCGTCTGGAGACCAGTCCTGTGCCTCAAGGGACCGGACTTCCTCGTTTCGATACAGGACACGCAGTCCAGAGCCGTCGAGGCCAACGACGCGTAGGTCCCCGGACCCGTCCTCGTTCCCCCAGTCGTAAGCGATCCACCTGCCGTCTGGGGAGAATGCGGATGTATAGTTCCCGATCTCGCCGGGCCTATTAGTGAGTCGGCGGTTCTCCCCAGTCTTAAGATCGCGGACAAAGAGGTCGTCGTATTGCCCCGCCACCACATAAGAGAGGAACCGGCCGTCAGGGGAAATCGAAGTCGGATCACCGACTTCAGCCACTTTGTAGTGCTTCGGGGTTACTTCGGCTGCTTTTTGAGCTACAATCGGTGAGGCAGTAAGGCAGGACAGGACCGTGAGAAACAAAGCTCGCTTCATCTTTCGCTCCATGTGCTAGCCGCGTATCGGCTGGAGTTCGCCGTAGGTGAGCGTCCTCCAGAGCCACTCGACAGGACCGAAACGGAAGCGCCCTAACCACCACACACTGAGGGCAACTTGGAACGTGTAGATGAGAAGGGTCACGGCCACGTTGAGAGCAGGGCCGATCCCTCCGTAGAGTCCCAAACCGTAGCCGTAGAACATGGTTGTGAAGATCAAAGACATAAGCAAATAGTTGGTTAGGGCCATGCGGCCGACTGCTGCCAGAGGAATTAGGCGCTTCATCCACTTCTCTTTCTGTACGAGGAGAACGATGGCAGAGGCATAGGCGAAGGAGAGGGCCGGAGTACCTACGAACCAAAGTATTCCTGTGTAGTGACGGAGCGGGCGACGGTAAGGCTCGGTAACTTCGGGCCGCTGCCCCGCTACACTCGCCAAAGTACACACAAGGCCCACCGCGAGACCCCACCAAAGCAGTTTGCGGATAAAAGGGAGGTGTGCGGGGAGGTTTTCAAAGAATCTCCGGCGTCCGGCGTACAAACCCAGCAGGAAGAGGGGAAAGGCGCCTCCCAACATCCCTCCGGGGCCACCGGGGCGCCAAAGATACGCTGCCAATTTCGAATATTGCCGGGCAAACCCTCGGGCGTGGTAGGCCACAACTTCCTTGTAACTTCCTCTAGTAGAAATTCGAAGTTCTTCCTCGTCTTCTTCTCTACGAACTCTCTCTTCTGCCTGCCGCTGCGCAGCTTTTTGGGGAGTTGGCTGCGCCACCCGCAGATGCGCCTGCTGAATCTCGCGGCTGCGAACTTCCCGTGCAAATTGCACCATGGGGATCACAAAGCACACAGAAGCGACCAGCAGGATGGTTCTGAGAGAGCGGGCGCGAAACAGAAGCAGGAGAAACCCCACTAGCGCATACTCGAAGAGGATATCACCACCGTATAACAACAAGTGGTGCAGAATTCCGAAGAGCAGCAGGACGAACAGCCTGCGGAGATACACAGGAAGGAAGCGAACGCCCCGCGCCTCCGCCCGTCCCATTTGCAGGGCGAACCCCAGGCCGAAAAGAAAGGAAAAGAGCGTCCAGAACTTGCTGTCCCCAAGGGCTATGGTCAGCCACAAGGCAACTTGGTCGACGGTTCCGGTCCATTCCTGCCCGGGCAAGTCAAAGTTCCGCATATTGATGAGAAGGACTCCGAAAAGGGCATAGCCGCGAAGGATGTCGATCACTTGCATGCGCTCGGCTGGCGAGACCGGCTCCATAGCAGGGGCCGAGTCGGTGAGAAGGGGACCCGACGGTGCATCCATGGCTCCTCCTTATGGGAAGCTGCAGGGGTGGCCTATGATTCCACGCTCGACTCCGTATAGCGGGCCACGCCCAAGGGGAAAACAGGCGAATGGAATTTGCGCTGGAACCCAAAGCTACCTCCGGGTGGGACGTGCGTCAAGGAAATAACCGGACGGCGGGATGAGTCCAGGTTCCTCACCATCGGGCCAGGGTTCGCCCGTCGCGATTCCGCAAGGGCCATTTCATACTGTCCACTTACTGTCCATTTTTGTAGTGCACGAGCGAGACAACCGGGAACCAGCAAGACTACAAAGACAGAAAGCAGAAACTCACGGAGGCCCATAAACACAGGCTAAATTCGCTAAGTGGAGGGGTTGGTAGCGGTGCCGGGAATCGCTTGTGCTGAGCTCGCCGAAGCAAACCCGGGTTTCCAGATTGAGAATCTGGCGTCGGCTATCCTTACATTGAATCGGGAAAACTGATTCAATGCGGGGGTTGCGATCTTCCCAATCGCGGCGGTCGCGCCCGAGGCGTCTGTTGCGGCGCGCCAGGAGAAGAGAATCCCGCACTTCATGCATTCTCCCCCGCGGAAGCTTCGGCAGCAGGCGGCGGGGAAAGTGCGGACGACAGCCGGCGCGCCAGGGACGTTGATGATGAGAGGAATGCTGGTTTGCGCGTGGGGTGCATGCCGTTGTTAGACGGCGCGATGGGGGCGCAGGGAGTGCTATAGCTTATTGAAGCGCAACTTTCTAACTGTTTGAGTACTTAGCGTAAATCCTGATACTGCGTTTTGCTGGTTTCGCATGAACCTCACCATAATTAATTCACCGTTAACAAGAGTAATAAAAGCATCCGCAAGGGCTGGTGTCAGCAGAATGTCTTTCGGCACTTCATTCCCACTCGCCAGTTCAAAGGCCAACACCAGTCCTCTGTCACTGAATACGGTAATCCCGTTCCTGACTCGCAGACTTAATTTCCCATCCTTCATGCTCAGCGTGTAAGTTGCTCCCGCTAACTCGTCGCTGAGATATTTTCCGGTGAACTCAGCTAATTGAGCTGCTGTCAGTGTCTCACTCTGAACTGGATCAAAGGTCTTCGTTTTACCTCCCACGATGTTTTTCACCTGCATAGGCCCGCCAGCAATGGGTCGTACAAAAACGATTTCGGATTCTTCGACTGACGCTCCAACAACCTTGAAACGATTTTGGCTAAGAGGTGAAAGCACATGGACGTCACCCTGGTCGTAATCTAGCATCAGCTTGCCATCCTTCATATAGAAGCGGATGCTTTTTGCTCTGATGGGATCAACGTAGAGTCCGGTCAGGCTAGCTAACTCTTTCTCAGGGATGCTGATGATGGCTGGCGCATCCGCTACGGTTTCGTTTACACCACCCGCGCCTTTCTTAAATTGATCTGCCAGGAAAATGTCAGCCACTTGGTTAGTTAATTCATACGGGTCAACCTTGTATCCCGCGTTACAAAGACACATGACTGAAAAGTTCTGTTCAGGGAAGCGAATCATTACAGAAGTGAAACCACCACCCGACCCTCCATGGCTAATCGTTTGCAAACCTTTATACTCGCCGACCCCTAAGCCAAAAGCGTAGTTTATTGTTTTACCGTTGTTGAGTCTGCCTGTAGAAAGTTGTTCGGTGATTAAATCTGGCCCGCCGCCAAGCTTATTGTTATAGAAATTTTGATCCCAAAGGAAGAGGTCTTCAACAGAGGTATAGAGACCTGCATTACCCACTCGATCGTCGAGGCGTATGGCAAGAGAGAATCCTGCGTTGCTGTTAGGGAGGTAGGCGGTCGCTCGATTCTTGACCACCAAGGTTCGATCATCAACAAACTGAGTATTGGTCATACCTAGAGGCTTGAAAATAGTTTCGCCAGCAAACTCGCGCAAAGACTCGCCGCTTACTCTTTTAACGATGAGTCCCAGGAGAAAATATCCAGAATTACTGTAGACCTCCTCATCCCCCGGCTTGAAATTGAGTTCTTTCTGTCGCGCGATCAATCCAAGGAAATCATCATCTGTCAGGTGGACATTCGACGCATGCATCCCAGCCAATTCAGCCAACTGAATAAAGTTGCGGATGCCGCTGGTATGATGAATGAGATGGCGAATTGTAATGGGGCTCTGATATCGGGGAAGTTCTGGCAAATATTTATGAATATCATCATCCAGGGAGAGTTTCCCTCGCTTTGCAAGAAGCAAAATACTCATTGCTGTAAATTGCTTGGAGATGGAGGCAATATGGAAGACTGATTGAGGGGAAATCGGGATGTTATAGTCCAAATTAGCCATGCCGTAGCCGCGTTTATAAATTAGCTGACCGTCTTTAACGATGCCTAATGCGCATCCCGGCGAGTCTGGTGCGTTCATTTTCTGGAAGATCTTGGCGACCTGCGCGGTGAGTGTGTCGGCCGGTGATTGCTTCGCGTCTTGTGCGCGGACGAAAGAAGTGATCAGCGCCAGCCACAACAAAATCATGAGAAACAAAGCTCGCTTCATTTTCCCCTCCTTCTGCTAGCCGGCTTATCCTCGGGCCCGCCCGCACAAGCAAGATTGAGCGTGCGGGAAAAGGGATGGCGAATGAATCTCGGATGGATTTCGACGCTACGCCCGGCGTGGGACGTGCGTCAAGGAAATAACCGGACGGCGGGATGAGTCCAGGTTCCTCACCATCAGGCGAGGGTTCGCCCGTCGCGATTCGGCAAGGGCCATTTCATACTGTCCACTTACTGTCCATTCCTGTAGGGCACGAGGGAGACGGACAGGAACCAGCGAGACTACAAAGACAGAAAGCAGAAACTCACGGAAGGCCAATAAACACTGGATTAAATCGCTATGTGGTGGATTTGGTAGCGGTACCGGGAATCGAACCCGGGTTACCAGATTGAGAATCTGGCGTCCTAACCCCTAGACGATACCGCCACAGAGGAGCGGAACAGCGAAGTGTACGCGCAGATGAAGCTGAGGCGCGCGAAAAGCCACCTATTTTTATAGCGTGGAGATGCGGTTTTCGTCAAGCTGCGGCCGGACGATCAGGAATCCTGCGAATCGGTGGGCGACGGATCGAGGCGCAAGGCGGGGATGCGCCGGAACGGCAGCACCGAGAAAAAACGAAGGCGGCAAGGGTCGCAGCGGTAGGCGGGGACGCGCGCCGCGCGCTTGAGGGGAGCGAAAAGATCCTCGACCACACGCTCGCGGGACACGCGCTGGAGATCGAGATTGCCGCATTGCGGGCAATGCACGTAGAAAACGTACCGGGCCGGCACCCGCCAGGCAACGAAGCGGATACCGCAGGTGCGGCAACGCCAGGGACGCAAGCCAAAAATGCTGCGGAGCCGGTCATTTGCGCCGCGGCGCTGCGAGCGGCGGCAGGACCCGCTATGGCATTTGGGACAAATCAAGTTGGCGAGACCCCAGGCTGTCGAAGACTTCGCCAGTAGGATAAGCGAGAAGTGGGAATAAGAGAAGGGTGTAGGGTGTTGGGTTTAGGGTGTAGAAAGAAAGGAACATGAAAAAGAACGAGGAAGGAGGAATGAGGAAAGAGGAAGGAAGAAGAGGAGACCCGGTGCACGGTGGGAGTGCTGAGGCAGCAAGAACCGGATGTCGCGTGTAGAATAGAGGCGAGGAAAAATGATGGCCGACTACACGGAGAAACACGCGGCGGCGGGAATCCACGCCAAGCTGCCCGCGCTGGACACGTGGCCCAACCACTTTCCGGGCTACGAAATCACGATTCGCTTTCCCGAGTACACTTCGGTGTGCCCGAAGACCGGCCTGCCGGATTCCGGCACGATCATCATTCATTACATGCCGAAGAAATCCTGCCTGGAACTGAAGGCTTTGAAGCTGTACCTGCTAGCCTATCGCAATTTAGGAATTTTCTACGAAAATGCGGTGAACCGCATGCTGCGGGATATCGTCGCGGCCGCGAAGCCGGCGTGGTGCGTGGTGCGCGGCGAGTTTACGCCGCGCGGCGGGCTGACGACGACGGTCGAGGCACGCTGGCCCAGGAAAGGGAAGTAGGGAGCAGGTTGCAGGGGGCAGGCAGCAGGCAAAATCAGCAAGACCGCCGGGGGCCGGTGGACAACCCGAAGCGGGTCGTCCATAATCCAACGGAGCAGCAATCATAGGCCCTGGCTCAAACTTTAAGGAGGCTCGATGAGCACGTCCCCCAACGCTCCTGGATCCCAGGAGCATTACCAGTACGAAACCGCGACGGCACCGCGGTGGGTCCTGATCGTGTTCGCAGTGGTGTTTGTGATTATCGGATGGCTGCTGTATTCGGACTACCAGGCCAAACAGTCCATGCAAGCCGAAATGGACAAGTCGAACCAGCGCGCTGACCTGCTGGCCAAGCAGCTGGAGCAGGCCAACGTGCGCATCGCCGAACTGAAAGGCGTGCTGGACGTGACGTCGGAGAAGATCCAACTGACGCAATCGGAGATCGACCGCGCCAAGGGTCTGGCGCAGTCCATCCGCAAGGAACAAAAGGCGGCCGACGAACAGATCACAGCGCAGATCGGGCAAGTGAAGCAGGCGACTGAAGCGAGCGCCACCAAGCTGGGCGAGGTAAGCGGCGGACTGGCCGGCGCGAAGAGCGACATCGAAGCCACGCGCAAGGACCTGGAAGCGACCAAGGGCAAGCTGGAGCGCTCCGTGGGCGACATGGGCGTGATGAGCGGCCTGATCGCCAAGAACCATGATGAGCTCGAGGATTTGAAGCGGCGCGGCGAGCGCAACATCTTCGAATTCGACCTGCGCAAGTCGAAGTCGCCATCGCGTGTCGGGCCCATCCAGCTCACGCTGACCAAAGTGGATGTGAAGAAAAACAGGTTCACCATGGATGTGATTGCCGACGACAAGCGCATCGAAAAGAAGGACAAGACGGTGAATGAGCCCGTGCAGTTCTACGTGCGCGGGGCGCGGCCACCTTATGAGATCGTAGTGTTCGAAGTGTCGAAGGACCGCGCAGTGGGTTACCTCTCCACGCCGAAGGAAACCGGCGCGGCAAAACAGTAAGCGCAGCGACGTCCGTTCAGACGGCCCTGTTCCCTGCGGGGACAGGGCCGTTTCTTTTTCATCGCCACCCCGGCGCGGCGCGGGCATGCCGCGCACGGCGGCGTATGATGCCCATGAGGGAAGGAGTTCAAGCTTGAAAAGGACGCGCTGGGTCGCTCTGCTGCTGGTGCTCTTGCCCGCGCTGGTGTGCGCGCAAAAGCCAGAATTGCAGACCGACCCGGAATTCCGGCTGCGGCGCACGGTGGACCTGGTCAACGTGGATGTGGGCGTTACCGACGCGCGGGGGAATTATCTGCGCGACCTGAAGCGGGAAAACTTCCGCGTACTGGAAGACGGCGCGGAGCGACCCATCACCAATTTTGCTGCGAGCGAGGCGCCGGCGCTGGTGCTCTTGCTGGTGGAAACGGGCCCAGCGGTATACATGATCCAGCAGCAGCATCTGGGAGCGACGCGCACGCTGCTGGAGGGCCTTGGGGCTCAGGACTGGGTCGCGCTCGCGGCGTACGGCCAGTCGCCGCGCGTGATGCGAATCTTCACGCAACAGAAGGAAGAAGTGCTGCGCGACTTACAAGGAATGGGCTACAGCGCGGGGGCCTCGGAGCTGTATTTTTTCAGGAGTCTTTCGACGGTGCTGGACTGGCTGGAGCCGGTGCCCGGAAGAAAATCTCTCGTGGTGCTCACGACAGGACTGGATACCGAACAGCCGCGGCGGTGGGAGGCGCTCGAAGAAAAACTGCGCGCGAGCGACGTGGTGCTCTATCCCATCGCGCTGGGCGGAGCCCTGCGAGGGTTTCGCAAAGCAAAGTATCCAGAGATGGAAGAGGGCACGCACTTGAGTTTTGCGCAAGCGGACCGGGATCTGAAGGAAATAGCACGGCTCACCGGCGGGCGCGCCTATTTTCCCAAGCGCGCGCAGGATTTTTCCGGAATCTATCGCGAGATTTCTTCGGCGGCGAGGCTGACCTACAATCTGGGATTTGCGCCGGCGGCGCGCGACGGCCAGTTTCACAAGATTGAAGTGCAGGTGGTCGATGCGAAGGGTCGCGTGATTGCCCCGGCGGAAAATCCGAAGCGGGGTTACCAGGTCCACGCGCGGCAAGGGTATTTGGCGCCGGGGCCGTGAAGAAGGAAGAGCGAGGGCGTAAAGCCCCCGCTACAACGCCGACAGCAACGCGCACAGGCTGCAAGCCTGTGCTACTACTCGTATTCTTTCTGGATGTCGGCGAGGGCGCGGAGGCGGGCGTCCACCAGCGCGCAGACGGTGCCTTCTTCGAACTTGCCGTCAGCATCGCGCTCGCCACAGCGCACGCCGGTGAGAATCTCGATGCCCTCGCTGACGCTGGATACGGGCAAGATGTTGAATTGCCCCTTGGCAACCGCATCAATCACTTCATCGCGCAGCATCAAGTCCTCGACGTTTTCGATGGGGATAATCACGCCCTGCTTTCCGGTGAGGCCCTTCATGCGGCAAATCTCAAAAAATCCTTCGATCTTCTGATTCACGCCGCCGATGGGCTGAATGTCGCCCTGCTGGTTCACCGAGCCAGTGACGGCAATCTCCTGAGTCAGCGGCAGCCCGGCGAGGGCGGAGAGCAGCGCGTAGATTTCCGTAGAGCTGGCACTATCGCCGTCGATGCCGGAGTAGGACTGCTCGAAGCAGAGACTGGCGGAGAGAGAAAGCGGCTTGTCCTGTGCGAATTTGCTGCGCAGGAAACCGGAGAGGATTTGCACGCCCTTGTCATGGATGCGCCCGGAGAGGTTGGCTTCGCGCTCGATATTGATGATGCCGGCCTTGCCCAGAGCGACGGAGGCGGTGATGCGCACGGGCTTGCCGAAGGAGTAGCCGCCGATTTCGTACACGCTGAGGCCGTTGACCTGGCCGACGCGCTCGCCGGAGGTGTCGATGAGCAGGACGCCGTCCTTGATCAGCTCGCTCAACTTTGTTTCGTAGAGGTTGTGGCGCTCGATTTTGGATTCGAGAGCCTTGCGCACGTGCGCCGCGGTGACGGGAGTCTCCCCGGCCTCGCCGGCCACGTAACAGGCTTCGCGGGCGACGTCGAACAGGTCCGTGAAGCGCGCGGTAATCTTGCTGCGGCGGCCGGCCAGGCGCACGCCGTATTCGAGCATGGAGGCGACGGCGGCGCGGTCAAAAGGGCACAGCTTCTCGTCTTCGCTCAGCTTGCGGAGGTGCCCGCCGTACTGCAGGATGACCTCATCGTTCATCTTCATTTCTTCGTCGAACTCGGCGCGCACCTTGAAAATCTTCTTAAAGTCCTCTTCGTAGGCATAGAGCATCTCGTACATGTCGCGGTCGCCGATGAGGATCACTTTGACGTTCATCTCCACGGGTTCGGGCTTCATCGCCGCGCTGGAAACGGCAAAGAAAAGATCGAGCGGCTGAATCTCCTGCTTGCCGTGGTTCATGGTGCGCTTGAGCGTCTTCCACACGCCGGGCTCGGTGAGCGCGTCGAGCGCGTACATGATGAGGAAGCCGCCGTCGGCGCGGAGGAGCGAGCCGGCGCGGAGGTCCATGAAGTCGGAGGTGTAGCCGCCGCGAGCGTCGTAGGAGCGCTGAATGGTGCCGAAGAGATTAGGGTACGTAGGAGTGGTCTCGAAAATGACGGGGCAGGCTTCGCCGCTGCCGTGCGCCAAAATTACGTTGACGCCGTACACGCGGAAGGGATCGCGCTCGCCCGGCGCTGGCCGGGGAGTGCCGTCCGGCGACTCGTGCTCCTCTTCGCCTTCGCGCTCCTTGAACGGATCGAGGTTGTCCAAAATGTGGTGGCGGACTTCCTCTAGGTATTCGGCCATGTGCACGCCGGGATATTTTTCCTTGAGCTCCTCGATGACGCCGTCCACCAGGACGGAGGCGGCTTCCTGCTCGAGGTAGCTCATCTCGCTGGCCAGCTCGCGGGAGAGCGTGAGCGTCTTGCGGTACACGACGGTGAATTCCTGTCGGAACTGGTCGTATTTGCGCTCGAGGTCCTCGGCCAGCCCGGTATCGAGCTTGCCTTCCTGCACGAGCTTGGGGACTTCCTCGATGGGCACCATCTGGCCTTCGAGGACGGGGAAGATTTCCGGCAGGGCGACCGCACCAACCTGCATGCGGCCCAGCGCAAACTGCTCTTTGGCAATGCGGCGGGTGAAATCGTCCATCAACTCTTTTTCACGCGCGGTGAAGCGCTCGACGATGCGCCCCTTCTGCCGCTGGAAGGGCTCGCCCTCGAACACTTGCGGGATGCGCCGGCGGAGAAACTCGATGCCGGACTGCAAATCCTTCTTGAAGGCGTTGGCCTGGCCGCGGGTCAGGGTGAGCAGGCGCGGGCGGTCGGTGTTCTTGAAGTTGTTCACGTAGCAACGGTCCGGAGAGGGCGGCGTAACCGGCTGCAGCTCCTCAATCATGCGGACGATCATGCCGCCGCGGCTGGTGCCCGCCAGCCCGCACACAAAAACGTTGTAGCCAGGCGCGGCCAGCTCCACACCCATCTTCAGCGCGCGGATGGCGCGGTCCTGCCCGATGACGCCTTCCAGCGGCTCGGCCTGCGCGGTGGTGTCCCAGGGGATGCGGGCGGGATCGCACTGCCAGCGGAGTTTTTCGACCGGGAGCCCGGGATTCTTCTTTGCGGGTTTGGTCTTCATCGGACCATCCTTGAGGGCGCTACTCTAGCACAACGATACCCGCAGGGGGACTAGGAGAGAAGTTGCAGGGGAGGAAGAAAGGGATTAGGGTTTTGGGTGTAGGGTGTAGGGAAAGGGTATCAGGATTTAGGGAAAAGAGAATGGGCGAAAAGGCGGATTGCAAACATACGAAAACGCGACTGATCGCCAAGGATCAGGACGCCGAGTACGTGGAATGCTTGGACTGCGGCGCCATCCTGGAAGCGGGAGAGCTGCCGGAGCCGTCCGGATTCAACGAGTCGCTTTCCGACGCGTAGCCGCAAACCAGTTGACAGATTTTCCCGCAGGCCATACCCTCTGTCACGTCTCATCCGTAAAAACTGAATCGCACGGAGGAAGCATGCGCCGCGTACTTTTCTGGGCAGGATTGTTCTGCGTTGTGGCTGCGACGGCCTTGGCTCAAACCCCTGCACCGAAAGCCAAGCAAGCCGCCGCGGAGGGGAAAGTCCGCACGTACTACGTGGCCGCCGATGAGGTGGAATGGGATTACGCGCCGGGCGGCGTGGACCACATGACCGGCCAGCCGTTCGACAAGTACGCGAGCATTTTTATCGAACGCGGGCCGCACCGCATTGGGAGCAAGTACCGTAAAGCAATCTACCGAGAGTACACCGACGCTACCTTTGGCAAGTTAAAGCCGCGCGCGCCGGAATGGGAGCACATGGGTCTCATGGGCCCATTGCTGCGCGCCGAAGTGGGTGACACGATTCAGGTGGTGTTCAAGAACAACGCCTCCAAGCCGTACACCATGCACCCGCACGGAGTGTTCTACCTGAAAAATTCGGAGGGCGCGCCGTACGCAGACGGAACCGGCGGCGCCGACAAGTCCGATGACGACGTGCCCCCCGGCGGAACGCACACGTATGTTTGGAATGTGCCCGAGCGCGCGGGACCCGCGCCGGGCGACCCCAGCTCGCTGGTGTGGCTGTATCACTCGCACCGCAATGAGCCCAAGGATGTGAACTCCGGGCTGGTGGGTGGAATCGTGGTCACCGCGCGAGGCAAGGCGCGGCCGGACGGCAGCCCCAAGGATGTGGATCGGGAGTTCGTCACGCTGTTCATGGTGTTCGATGAAAACCAGACGTGGTACTTGGACCACAACATCGAAACCTATACGACGGACCCCAAGGGCGTGAACAAGGGAGAGTTCTCGCCGGTGGACGTGGACGGCGCGTCTAATCCGTTCGTCGGCGGAGGCTTTGGAGCGGTCAACCACAAGTATTCGATCAACGGCTACCTGTTCGGCAACATGCCCATGATGACGATGAAGAAGGGCGAGCGGGTACGCTGGTACTTGTTGAGCCTGGGCGATGGATTTAATTTCCACTCGCCGCACTGGCACGGCAACGTGGTTCTGCAGGATCACAAGCGCACGGACGTGGTGACGCTGATGCCCGCGCAGATGGTGACGGTGGATATGGTGCCGGACAATCCAGGGATGTGGATGTTTCATTGCCACGTCAGCGACCACCTGGAAGGCGGCATGCACGCGCACTACCGGGTATTGCCCTGATTTCGGCGCGGGTCAGCGGATTCCAAGAAACTCGGTGAGGCGAAGGACGTCGGCGGCAGAAACGTCGTAGAGGGAGCGCTCTTCTTCCTGTTCGAGACGCTCGCAGAGGGCGCGGGCGGCGATGTGGCTCGCTTCGCGATCGGAGAGGTCGCGGCCGGCGCGCGCGCGGAATTCGACGAACGCGGTATGGGCCAGGCCGACCACCACGCCGCGGCCATCCACAAAAAACTTGGTGTCAATCGTGTCGCTGTGTCGCGTGGCGATACCGTTCCACATGTGCGAGAAGCGGCATTGATAGCGCTGGTCAGTGAGCCGCGAGGTCACGTCGAAGGGCGGCACGAATTCGTTCATCGCGCCGATGTTGGAGATTTTCGCAATCAAAGTCATTTGAAGTTGAGGAAGGGGCGCCCGCCACGGCGGGCGCCCCTACGAGTTTACTTGGCGCCAACGGCGACGGGCTGCACGTACGTCCGCACCGCCGCGCCGACGCCCGCGCCGGCCGGCACGTGGAAGCCCTGGTCGAGCAGGACTTTCTCGAACGCCGCCAGGAAAAGCAACACATGGTTGCGCTGGCTGCAGAAGCCCATCAGGCCGACGCGCCAGATTTTGCCCTTGATGGGGCCGAAGCCTCCGGCGATTTCGATGTTGAACTCGTCGAGGAGCTGACTGCGCACCTTCAAATCCTCGATGCCTTCCGGCACACACACGGCGGTGACGGTGGGCAGCCGATCCTTCGGGTTTTTCACGAACAACTGCAGGCCCATGGCTTCGAGGCCGGCGATGAGCGCCTGCTGGTTCTGACTATGACGCTCCCAGCGGGCCGGGAGTCCTTCTTCCAGGACCAGCCGGAGCGCTTCGCGCAAGCCGTAAATCAGCGTGACCGGCGGCGTGTGGTGATAGAGGCGGTCTTTGCCCCAGTAGTTCAGCGCCGTGGTCATGTCGAAATACCAGCTCTGCACCGGCGTCTTGCGCGTGCGTAAGACCTCTTCGGCGCGGGCGTTGATGGTGATGGGCGACATGCCCGGCGGCGCGCTGATGGCCTTTTGCGTGCCGCTGAAGCAGATGTCGATGCGCTGCTTATCGATATTGAGCGGAACGCCGGCAAGAGTGGCCACGGCGTCCACGACGAGCAGGGCGCCCAGTTCGTCGGCCACCTGGCGATAGAGGTCGATGTTCTGGATCACGCCGGTGGAGGTTTCACCGTGGGCCAGGCCGACAAACTTGATCTTGCGGCCCTTGCCGGCGCGGCGGACATCGTTCGGGTCCACGGTGGTGCCGTAGGGCGCTTCGATGCGATGGATTTTCGCCGGAGTTCGCTCTGCGATTACCGCCATGCGTTCGGAAAAGAAGCCGTTGACGCAGACAATGGCTTCGTCACCGGCCTCGAGCGGGTTCAGTACAGCGGCCTCGATGCCGCCGGAGCCGGAGGCGGAAATGGGATAAGTCACGCGATTGTCGGTCTGGAAGGCGAGACGCAGCATGGCTTGGACGTCGTCCATCATGTTCTTGAACCAGGGGTCCAGGTGGCCCACCACGGGAGTGGCCATCACGCGAGAGACGCGCGGGTCCACGCTGGAGGGGCCGGGAGTCAGCATTAAGCGTGTCGGGGGAATTAGTTCCTTAAGAAGATCGCTCATTGTGCTATCACCTCGAAGTTTGCGCGAGCCATCGGTTGAACCTGCGGTTGCTGCTTGCGGAACATTCCGCCGGCGCGCATAGGTTGGCGGCACCCCTCGGATCAGCTCGGGGAAAACCCCTCGTTTACACTCGGGGTAAACGGAAGCCGGGCGGCACTCTTAGTGTCTCTAAACAGGTAGGTGCGGGTCAACGGTCAATATGGACTGATGCCCGCGAGTGGGGCGAACACATAGGTTCGCCCCTACACGCGCAAGGGGAAATTCAGTACAATGTCGAGTCTCGCCAGCGCAGGAAAGAGTTGCAGGAGAGCGTGTATGGCCGCCAGCCCGAAGGGAGCACCGATGTCTGCCAGCATGGAAATGATCCGCGAAAAGGCCAAGCTGCTGCGCATTCACTCCATGCGGGCGACGACGGCAGCCGGCTCGGGGCATCCGACGTCGTGCCTATCCGCGGCGGATCTGGTGGCGGCGCTCTTTTTCCACGCGATGAAGTTCGAGAAGCTGAACCCGAATTCGGCGACGAGTGACCGCTTCGTGCTCTCCAAAGGCCACGCAGCGCCGCTGCTGTACGCAGCGCTGGCTGAGGCGGAAGTGATTCCGGTGGCGCGGCTGCTCACGCTGCGCGAGTTTTCCAGTGAACTCGAAGGCCACCCCACGCCGCTGATTCCCGGCGTGGATGCGGCGACGGGTTCGCTGGGACAAGGGCTGAGCGTCGGCGCGGGACTGGCCATCGGCGCGTCGAAAATCGAGAAAAACGATGCACGCGTCTATGTGTTGCTGGGCGACGGCGAAATGGCCGAGGGCAACGTGTGGGAAGCGGCGGCATTTGCGGCGCACTACGGGCTCGATAACTTGACAGCGATCGTGGACGTGAACGCGCTGGGGCAGAGCGATCGAACGATGTACCGGCACGACACGGAAGTTTATCGCCGCAAATTCGAGGCGCAAGGCTGGCAGGCGGAAACGATTGACGGCCACAGCATCGAAGCCATTATGGCCGCGCTCAACCGCGCACTGGCCACGAAAGGCCGGCCGCAGGCCATCATCGCGCGCACGGAAAAAGGTCACGGCGTCAGCTTTCTGGCGGACAAGGACGGCTGGCACGGCAAACCGCTTTCGAAGGACGAGCTGGTGCGCGCCATCGCCGAACTGGGCGGCGCGGAAGAACCGCAGAAGATCGAACGGCGCTCGAGCGCGCGGCTGCTGCTGCCGCAGCCGGCGGAATTTCCTGCGCCGGAAGCTCCGGCGTACAAGCTCGGCCAGATGGTGGCGACGCGCGAGGCGTACGGCGCGGCACTGAAAAAGCTCGGCGCGGCGAATCCGAAAGTGGTGGCGGTCGACGGCGACGTGCAGAACTCCACCTTTGCGGAAGTTTTCGGGAAGGCCTACCCGCAGCGGTACTTCCAGGGCTACATCGCCGAACAAAACATAGTGAGCGTGGCGGTGGGACTTTCCGCGCGCGGGTACACGGCGTTTGTGGCGAGCTTCGCGTGCTTCCTCACGCGCGCGTACGACCAGATCCGCATGGCCGCGGTGAGCCGGAGCAATATTAATTTGTGCGGGTCGCATTGCGGCGTTTCGATTGGCGAAGACGGGCCGTCGCAGATGGGGCTGGAGGATTTAGCGATGTTCCGCGCGATTCCCGGCGCGACGGTGCTCTACCCGTCGGACGCGGTGGCCGCTGAACGGCTCACTGAAACGGCGGCGCGGCGCGCGGGCGTCTGTTACATCCGCACATCGCGGCCGAAGACGCCGGTGATTTATCCGAATGACGAAAGTTTTCCCGTGCCCGGCTTCAAGGTGCTGCGGCAAAGCGCGAACGACCGCGCGACGGTAATCGCCGCGGGCGTAACGCTGCACGAAGCTCTGAAGGCGTATGAGGAACTCAAGGGGCAGGGAATTGCCGTCCGCGTGATTGATTTGTATTGCGTGAAGCCGATGGACGGAGCTTCGCTGGGCGAGCAGGTGCGCGCAACCGGTGGGCGGCTCATCACCGTGGAAGACCACTACCCGGAGGGCGGGCTGGGCGAGGCTGTACTCGGCGCACTGGCCGATGAGGGCGTCGCGCTCACATCCTACAAGCGGCTGGCGGTGAACGGCGTGCCGCACAGCGGGAAGCCGGACGAGTTGCTCGATGCGTTTGGAATTTCGGCGCGGCACATAGCCGCTGCGGTGAAAGGAATGTAAAGAAAGTGGAAGGGGCGTCCTAATGCATCGGGACGCCCCTACGATGAGATTACGCGCTGGCCGGGGAGTGCAGAATTTCCGCGGGAGGCTGGCGCAAGTCCCACACGATGCGGAACCACGAGAGCACCTTCAGCACATAGTACGTGCCGTCAATCTCCCACCAGAAAAATCCCTGCCGTGCGGAAGCCATGAAGTGGTGATGATTGTTGTGCCAGCCTTCGCCGAGCGTGAGCAGCGCGAGCAACCAATTGTTCCGGCTGGTGTCCGTGGTGGGGTAGCGCCTGCGACCGAAGACGTGCGAGAGCGAATTGATGGTGAACGAGCCGTGCCACAGCATCACCGTGCGGATGAAGAATCCCCACACCAGCGCGCCCCAGCCGCCGATGAGGAACAGGACCAGCGCGAGCGTGAGGGGCGGCACGAGGTGATATTTGTTCAGCCAGCGCAGCTCGCGGTATTTCGCGAAGTCGGCAATCATTTCGGTGCGCGTCTGGTTGTACTTGCTGCTGAGGATCCAGCCGACGTGCGACCACCAGAAGCCGAACTGGCGCGGCGAGTGCAGATCCTCCTCCTGGTCGGAGAACTTGTGGTGATGGCGATGGTGCGCCGCCCACCACAGCACGCCCTTCTGCGCCGAGGTCATAGCCATGAAGGCCAGCACGAACTGGAAAGCGCGGCTGGTCTTGAAGGAGCGGTGCGAAAAGTAGCGGTGGTAGCCCGCGGTGACGAAGAACATGCCCACGTAATAGAGCACGAGCGCGAGCAAGATGTACGTCCAGCGAAAGCCGACGAAGAACGCGGCCACGCAGGCGGCGTGGATGGCGAAAAAGGGCAGCGACGTCCAGAAGGTGATGTGCCGCTCCTTTGGTGCAGCAAGTTCAGCGGTTGCCATGCAGCACTCATCCTCCACTCCGCAAGTTCCGGAGGTCATGCAAAACTTCACCCGGGCGCGCCGGGAAATCAAAGAGACCTGAGCAGCTCGGAGTCCCGAGTATAAGCACCCATTGGCGACGGGTCAACGGAATCCGCCGCATGTTTCCGGGCACACTTTGGGAGGCAATGTGCTATCGTTTCGCGGCGCGCAGAGCGCAAATGATCATGTCTGAAAAACTGGTTCTCGTCGGCATACTTCCCGAAACAATGGTGATTTCCCCTCACGAGCAGGTGGTGTGGGTTTCCGATGCGGGAAGCCTGCGCGTGGAGTTCGATCCCAACCGCTGCCCATTCCCGTCGAATGTGTTTCAGGCGCCCATGGGCATGCGGCTGATGAGCGGCACGCCACGCCCCGGCACCAAGCCCGGGTCGTACAAGTACAAGGTATCGCTCAACGAGCAAGTGATTGGCACCGGCGAAGTGCTTCTGCGGGAAAAGTAGCGCCGGCCGTCGGCCAGCCGCGCAACTTCCTCAGAGCAATTCAGCAGGCATCTCAGGCAAGAAGTGCTGAGGTCCTCCAGCCGACTAGTTGCCAGCGGCGGCGACGCGCGGAGTTGAAACGGACTCCGCCAGACCGCGGCGCAGAGGCGCAATCTGGAAGGCGGGGACGGGACGATTCGGGGAGACTGCCGCGCAGGCCTGCCGCCGGGGGAAATCCATGCGTCGGTCCAAGCGCAATCCTGCCTCGCAGAGCATTTCGCCTGCGAGGTTAGGATCGTCGCTGCGGTCCACAGCCCAGAACCACAGACGCTCTTCATTCTTTTGGAGATACTGCAGCGACTCTTCGAGCTTTTTCATTGTCCGGTCGAACGTGGAAGCCAGGAAATAAACGGAGAGCGGCCAGTCCCTGCGGCCAAACTTGGCGCGCAGGCGGAGGCAATACTTGCCGCTCTGATTCAGTTCAATTGCGCAAAGGTACTCATTCCGTTTGAGTGGCGTCCGGTGCGGCATATCGAACCTCCGAGCTTGTCTCTAACCTACTGACTTGCTTAACTTTAATTATTCTACGCTGGGCCAGTCATGTGCAGCTTGGGGTGCGCCCGATCAGCGGTACGTGTTTGTGGAGGACCTATGTCTCAGAACCAGCTCCGCTCGAGACGGGACCCACGCTGCGGAAGAAAAATGGTAAGACGGTGGGAACGAAAAGGCAAGTCGAAAGTAGCGTAAAATAAAGGCTTTGTTATGATACTGTTAGACAGAATCAGGAAGGACTTCCCAGCCTCCGCAGGTTCTGCTCGTTGATCTCCAGCTTGCCCTTGCTGCGCATCTCTTTTTCCAAGGACGCGCGGAAAGCCTCATAGGCCAGTGAGCGCTTGCCCTGCAGGACGGCTTGCTCCATCTCTTTCTTTTGCTTCTCGAACTCTTCCGGCTTGGCTTCCTCGCGTTCGGCAATGCGGTAGACCAGCCAATTGCCGCCGATTGCTGTGGCCGCGCTGGATTGACCCACTCCCATGGTGAACGCATCGACGAGCAGGCGCGCGCTGCCCACACCTGTGACCGATCCGATGCGGGCAAATGCGTCACTGGTCTTCGCTTCCAGGCCCAGCGACTTGGACGCCTTGGCCAGCGCTTCACCGCCCTTGACGCGCTTGGCGAGGTCTTCGGCGCGCGTCTTGGCCAGAAGGAGGGATTTTTCCTTGCGGTAATCATCCAGCACTTTGTCGCGCACATCCGGCAGAGTGGCCTGGCGCGCGGGCAGAATCTCTTTCACGGTGAAGACCAGGTAGCCGCGCGCCACCTTGATGGGCGCGCTAAGCTGGCCCTTGTTCAATCGGAAGAGGGCACTATCGAGCTCCGGGTTGGCGCCGCCCAGTTCGAGGATGGGGGCTCCCGCTGCCACCGGACCGGCCTCGGCTACCGCCACGCCGAACTTCTTTGCGAACTCCTCGATCGGTTGGTTGCCGCCCTGGCGCACGGCAGCGGCCATGTCGTCGGCGATTTTGCTCGCGGTGCGGTCCGCCTTTTCGTTGGACAGCAAAGGCAGGATTTGCGCACGGACTTCATCGAAGCTCTGCGTGCGCGCGTTTTCGCGGTCGTTGACCCTGATAATGTGAAAGCCGTATTGCGTCTTCACCAAATCAGAGATGGAGCCCTTGGCCAAAGTGAATGCAGCCTTTTCAAACTCCGGCACCGTCTGACCCTGCACGATCCAGCCGAGGTCGCCGCCGGCATCTTTGGTGGTGTCCTCGGAATTCTGTTTGGCAAGGTCCTCAAATTTCGCGCCGGCTTTAGCCTTCTTGAGTACGGCCTCGGCCTTGATGCGGATTTCTTCCGCCTCGGCATCCGTCTTGCCCACCGTCTTGAACAAGATGTGACTCACGCGAGCGCGATTCTGGATGCGATAGCGGGCGATGTGCTCGTCGTAATAGGCGCGGAGTTCCTGGTCGGTGACCCCGGCGCGCAGGCTGAGCTGCGCAGTGTCTGCCAGGGCGTAGCGCAGGGTGCGGCGCTCGCCGAGCTGGTAGCGCGCCTTATTCTTTTCGAAGTACGCGGATAGCTCCGCGTCGGAAGCCTGGATGCTCGCTGCAAGGTCATTGGGTTTCAGCAGCGCGTATTCAATTTTTACTTTTTCGTTGCGGCGCCGGAATTCCAGTTGGATTTCTTCCGGCGAAGCGGTGATGCCGTCGGTCACCAGGTGACGAAACTTATCTTCGAGCAGCGAAAGCCGGATCAGGTCCTCGAACTCCTGCACGCTCATGTTGAAGCGCTGCTGAACTTCGGCCGTGTAGCGGTCCTTGCCGATAAAGGTGTCACCGCTGTAGACCACGGGCAGCAGACGCTTGATGCGGTCGGCGTGTTCCTGATCGGTGACGCGGATGTCCAATCTCCGGGCTTCGACTTCGAGCATCCGCTCGAAAACCAACTGGTCCACCAACTGCCGCGCGTAGAGCCCGCGCAACGCGGCGGGAATCTGCTGCTGGCCGGCAAGGCGCTGCAGCTTGGTGTTCACCTCGAGGATGGTAATCACCTGGCCATCCACCGAAGCCACGGCGGTGCCGCTGTCGTCGATGGCGCCCGGGCCGGCCGGCACCAGGTACACCAGCATTCCGATGCTGATCATGCCCAGGAAAACCCAAAGCATTACACGCACCAGGAAATCCCGCTTCTGAAAGAGCTTCAGCATTCCAGTGGTCTCCGAAGGACAAATCCAAAACCGCCATTATAAGCGAGTCCGGCGAGACTCTCAATGCCCGTGCGCACGGAATGGCATTTGCGTTGCGTAGCGCATCGCTCCACAGCCTGCGCCACCTGCCGCCGGGCAGGGGGTGTTTCTACCTGCGCAACGCCTAAGTTGCTAGCTTGCAGGGCGTGTGCTAGATTGCAGACGCGGCGTGGTTTGCGATGACCGACGAACAACACCCGGAAGGACAGAAGGAAAAGCACCGTGTAGAAGTGTACTGGACCACGGTGACGTACAAGACTGTCATTTTGCTGGTCGTCGCCATTTTGGTTTCAGTTCTCTCGGTCCTCTACCTGATGTATCCGGACAGTTTTGCCAGCTTCGGCAAAAAGTTTGGCGAGGCGATGAGTGGCAGCAGCACGACGCCGGTGCCATCGGTGATGAACCAGGCGCGCTTCGTCAACCTCGAAGGCAAGGTGGAAGTGAAGAAAGTGAATTCGGTGAAGTGGGTGGCCGCAGATACCGGCACCACGCTGAACAAGGGCGACCTGATTCAGACCGGCGGCGACGGCCTGGCGCGCATTACGTTCCCGGACGGCTCCATCTACACGGTGAAGGCGGACACGCTGATTACCGTAGAAGAGAATACCAAGACGCTGGACCGCTCGACGCGGGTGGGCGTGCACATCACCAGCGGAAAGGTGGACCTGGCCACGAGCTCGTTTGAGGGGCCAAACTCGGCGGCGGAAGTATCCTTTGAAAATGCCCGCGCCTCGGTGAAAGAAAACAGCCGCGTGGCGGTGCGCAGTGACCCAGATAAGCAACAACATGAAATCACCGTGGCACAGGGCTCGACGCAATTGCAGCGCGGCTCCGAGCGTGTCGAACTGGTCCGCTTTGACCGCATGAGCTTCCCGACCGGCGGAGAAGCCACGATGTCGCGCGTGCTGGCGCCGCCGGAGCTTCTCAAGCCCGTACACTATTCGCCGATTTCGGTGGAGGTGCCCAAGCGCGCGGCAGTGACCTTTGAATGGAGGCCGGTGGCGGGGGCAGTGAGTTACCGTCTCTCCGTGAGCAAGTCCGCGATGTTCAACAACCTGGTAGCGGACAAGCGAACCAGCGGCCCCAGCGCAGAGGTTACTGGATTGGATGCCGGCGACTACTTCTGGTCGGTGCGCGCGGTGGATGCGGATAAGCAGGTGAGCGAGCCAAGCGAGACATTTAAGTTCAGCCTGTTTGCGCAAGCTAGCAGCGGAGAGATGCTCCTCGTGATTTCCGAGTCTCAGGTGCACGGCAACCTGGTGGAGATTGTGGGCCGCACGGAACCGGGAGCCACGGTTCTGATCGGCGGGCAGCCGGTGGGGAACATTCAGCCCGACGGGACTTTCCGGCACTTCACCGCGCCCCTGCCGAAGGGCAGCCACCAGATCGTGGTCATGGGCCAAAATCGACGCGGGGGCACAGCCATTCGGCGCGTGAGCATCGTCATTCAGTGAAGCCGGATGCAGAAAAAGAGATTCCAGCCAGAAAGGCATCAGGTACGTGGGAATGAAGAACGGTTTCAATTTTCGGTCCTTATTCAGCCTGTTTTCGTCGGACCTGGCGATTGACCTCGGCACAGCCAATACACTGGTGTACGCCAAAGGCAAAGGCATCGTGGTGAACGAGCCTTCCATCGTGGCCATCAACAAGAACAACGGGGAAGTGGTGGCGGTGGGGCGCGAGGCTAAGGAAATGCTGGGACGCACGCCGGGCAACGTGGTGGCCATCAAGCCGATGAAGGACGGCGTAATCGCCGACTTCAAGGTCACCGAGAAAATGCTCACCTATTTCATTCAGAAGGCGCACAACCGGCGCGTGCTGGTGCACCCGCGCATCGTCATCGGCGTGCCTGGCGAAATTACGCCGGTGGAAAAGCGCGCCGTGGAAGACTCCGCCTATCGCGCGCGAGCCAGCGAAGTGTATCTGGTGGAGCAGGCCATGGCCGCGGCCATCGGCGCGGGCCTGCCCATCGAAGAACCTTCGGGCAACATGGTGGTGGACATCGGCGGCGGCACCACGGACATCGCGGTCATTTCCATGAGCGGCATCGTCTACTCGCGCTCGGTTCGCCAGGCGGGCAACGAGATGGACGAGGCGGTGATGCACTACCTGAAGCGGAAGTACAACTTACTGGTGGGCGAGCGCACCGCCGAACAGATCAAAATGGAAATCGGTTCGGCCTACCCACTGGAAAAGCCGCTGACCATGGAAGTGAAGGGCCGCAACCTGATCGAAGGCGTACCGCGCACAGTGACGATTGACGACAGCGAAATCCGCGAGGCGCTCTCCGAATGCGTGGCGGTGATTTTGAATGCCATCCGCATCGCGCTGGAGCGCACGCCACCCGAACTTTCCGCGGACATCAGCGACCGCGGCATTGTGCTCACCGGCGGCGGCGCGCTGCTGAAGAACCTCGACAAGCGCATCCGCGAGGAGACCGGTTTGCCCGTCTCCATTGCCGACGATCCGCTGGCTTCCGTGGTGCTGGGCACGGGGAAAATGCTCAGCGATTTCAAACTTCTGCGCCAGGTGTGCATCGACTGAACTGCATCCCGCCCTGCGGGACTGAAGCCGCCCGACCTCGAAACCACAATGCGCGTCATCCAAACCGTTCAACGGCCGCTCATCCTGCTGGCTACCGTGGTGCTGGCGCAGGTGCTGCTGCTCGCGGTGCAGATCAAGCGGGGCGACGTGCGCCTGATCCGGAGCTGGGCGGTGTGGGTACTGACGCCGTTCCAGCGGGCCGGCGTCTCCGCGATTGACGGCATCGGAGGCGCGTGGAACAGCTACGTGAGCCTGCGCAGCACACGACAAGAAAACGAAAAGCTGCGCAAGGAACTGGCGGACCTGAAGCTGCGCACAGCGCACCTGGAAAGCCGGGCTGCGGAAGCCGACCGGCTGGGTGGCCTGCTGGCGTTTCGCGAAGCGAACGCCGAGGTGCCGATGGTGGTGGCGCGGGTGATCGGCGCGGGCGCGTCGGAGAGCAGCCGCACGCTCTACATTGACCGCGGCGAGAGCGACGGCATCCACAAGAACATGGCAGTCATCACGCCGGAAGGCGTGGCCGGCAAGGTGCTCGAGGCTTTTTCCAAGTCTTCCTTGATCCTGCTGATTACGGATAAGGACAGCGGCGCTGGGGCGTTGCTGGCCAATTCGCGCACTTTTGGCGTCGTGCGCGGCACGGGCGAGCCGACGGTGGAATTGCGCAACGTGATTAACGATCAGGACGTGGCCATTGGCGAAACGGTGCTGACATCCGGCCTTGATCAGATATTTCCAAAGGACCTTCCGCTGGGCACGGTGGCCAGCGTTGAGAAGGGAAACCCGTTCAAACTCATCCGCGTGAAGCCCGCGGCGAGGCTGGACCGGTTGGAAGAAGTGCTGGTGCTTCTGACGCGGCAGGAAATTCCTGCGAAGCAAGAAGCCGGGGTAACAGCAGCAGCGCCGGAAAAGAAACCGTAAGGAGAGCTTTGACCGTCCCACTGGGCGTAATCTGCCGCGGCGGACGCCCCTACATCCCCAATGGCATTGCGTGCCCAATTCGAACAGCACATCGAGGTACACAAGTACCCGTGGCCGGCGGTATGGGGCACGGCATTTCTGGCCGTGCTGGTGCGTGCGTTTCTGCCCGTTTATTTTCCCAACGCGGCACTTCTGGAGCTGCCGCTGCTGGTGACGCTGTATTTCGCGCTGAGCCGGCGGAATCCCGGCGCCGGACTGCTGCTGGGAATGGGGATCGGACTGTTGCAGGACAGCGTAAGCCCGGTACCCATCGGCTACTACGGCATCGCCAAGACGCTGGTGGGTTATGCGGGGTCTTCCATCGGCGGGCGGCTGGACGTGGACCATCCCATCAGCCGGTTTCTGATGACGTTTGCGTTCTTCCATTTTCACCAGGGCGTGCTGGTGCTGATCAAGCGCGTGCTGCTGGCGCAGCCAGAAGCGCTGTTCAGTACGCGGCTGCTGCTGGCGTCGCTGGTGAACGCGGGCATCGCCGTGGCGTTGTTCCCGCTTCTCGACAAACTGAGAAAGGCCTCCTGACGCGCCTGCCGACTTATCCAGTTGAGCAAGTTGACTTGCACAGAAACGGTGCAGGTGCTACTGTGAGCACCACTTACGGGATGCTGTGAGCAGAAGGCTGGCAGCGCCCAGCGGGCACGATGTCTGCTGCCCTTGCAAAGAGATTCGAGATTAGAGCTTGAGGACGTGTAGCGCGCAGGCACCTGGCCCTGGCTGGCGCTCGTTCGGGCGGAAACGAAATTGTCGTCTTGGATTGGGAATGACCAGAAACTGCCGCAGGGGCGGCTGGCGGCGATCTCCTACCTCATCGCCGCGTGCACGCTGTTTCTTCTGATCGGCTTCTGGAAACTGCAAATCATCCAATCGGATCACTACGGGCAACTGGCGGAGCGCAACCGCATCCGCTCAATTCCGATTATTGCACCGCGCGGGCAAATCCTGGACCGCGAAAAGCGGGTAATCGTGGACAATTATCCGTCGTTCAGCGTGCTGCTGCTGCGTGAAGACCCGAAGCTGATGGCGGAAGGCCTGCCGTTGGTAGCCGAGGGCCTGGGCATTTCGCTCGAAGAAATCCTGCAACAGATCGAAGCCTCGAAGAATATTCCCAAGTTTCAGCCCATCCAGATCAAGCCGGAAGCCAGCCAGGCCGATATCGCGTTCATCGAGTCGCACCGCGCCGATTTGCCGCTGCTTGAATTGCTGATGGTGCACCGGCGGCGGTACCCGCGCGACGGCTTCCTGGCGCACGCCATCGGGTACGTGGGCGAAGTCAGCGAAAAACAGATTGAAGCCAGCGGCGACAAGCTGCGGCCCGGCGACTTTGTCGGCAAATCGGGCCTGGAGCGGCAGTACAACGAAACGCTGATGGGCACTGACGGCATGCGCCGTGTGGTGGTGAACAGCGTGGGCAAGGAAGTGGAGCGGCTGGAGCACGTGGAGGCGCAGCCCGGCAAGAAGATTCAACTGACGATTGATTACGACTTGCAAGTGGTGGCGGAAGCGGCCATGGCCGGGCAGAAGGGCGCGGTGGTGGCGCTCGACCCGCGCACGGGCGAAGTGCTGGCCATGGTCAGCCGACCGGCGCCGGACCCCAACTCGTTTGCGATACGCATTCCGGCGCAGGAATGGAAGCAGTTGAATGAAGATCCCGACAAACCCATGCTCAACCGGGCCATCCAGGCGCAGCTCGCGCCGGGCTCGGTGTTCAAGATTGTGATGTCCACGGCGATGCTGGAATCGAAAGCGATCCCGGAGGATTTTTCAGTTTTCTGTCCCGGATATGCGGATTTCTACGGGCGCGTGTTCAAGTGCTGGGTGTTCGGCAAAGGCGGGCACGGACAAGTGAAATTGCATGATGCCATTGTTCACTCCTGCGACGTGTTCTTCTACAACGTCGGCAAGCGGCTGGGGATTGACCGCATTTCGTACTACGCCTACCAGCTCGGACTGGGCCGGCGTACGGGCATCGACCTGCCCGGCGAAATGGAAGGCCTGGTGCCGTCGGAGGAATGGAAAAAGCGCGTGTTCAAGCAGCCGTGGTACCCGGGCGAGACAATTTCCGTGGCGGTGGGCCAAGGCGCCACGATCACCACGCCGCTGCAACTGGCGCGGACCATCGGAGGCATTGCCCTGGGCGGCGTCTTCAAGCAGCCGCACTTGCTGATGGAAACGAAAGCGGTGAAGGAAGAGACCTTTGCCATTAACGAGCACACCACCGAAATGGTGACGCAGGCAATGTTCGGGGTGGTGAACGAAGGGGGCACGGCGGCGGGCTCGCGGCTGGAGGGCATCGAGTTCTGCGGCAAGACCGGCACGGCGCAACTTATCAGCGGCGAGGGCTTGAAGAAAGCAGGGAAGCAAAAGCGGTTTTCGGATAACGCGTGGTTTGTGGGCTACGCGCCGCGACGCAATCCGGAAATTGTGGTGGCGGTTCTGGTGGAGCACGGGCTGCATGGCTCATCGGCCGCGGCACCCGTGGCGCGCGACATCATCAAGGCCTACTACGATAAGAAGGGCGCGCGGGATAAGCAGCAGTACACGGTGGACTCCAAGCGTTACGAAGTGAGCGATTCGCCGGCCCTGGCGCAGGTTGCGGCCGGGCCGAGCCCGGCAGAAGCCACGCCGAAGACGGCACACGCGGCGCCGCAACGCAAAGGAGCCTCCGCGCAAAGATGAGGGAAGGAACCCGCCTGCGGGATTTTGACTGGGCACTGCTGCTCATCGTGCTGGCGATTT
>Ga0080064_1002837_pt1 | contig 27684 bp, 28 predicted proteins | sample Subgrocontami54m_FD_69260 | JGI IMG/M metagenome (GOLD analysis project Ga0080064, IMG submission 69260) | Subsurface groundwater microbial communities from S. Glens Falls, New York, USA - GMW46 contaminated, 5.4 m (SPADES assembly) (version 2) ...
CGTTCCTGGTGCTGCTGGCGGTCAACCGGTTCGCGACGTCGACCGGCATCGTCACGTACCTGACGGAGGTCCGGACGGGGCGCTATAGCCTAGCAGACCTGTTGTTACTCATGGTGGCGCTTGCCGGCGCCGACGTGCTGTTCCTCAGCCGGTCGGCGCGGCTGCGCAACGCCGGGCTCGCCGTGCTGATGCTGGCCCTTGCCGGTGCCATGTTCACGTATTCGATGGTGAGCCACAGTGCGGTCGATGCCGGCAAGTTCTGGTCCGTGGCCTCGGACTACGTCCATCTGCTCGCGTCGGCCGCGTGGCTCGGCGCGCTCGTGATGCTGATCCCGCTGCTCCGATGGGCGCGGAAGGAACTCGACGAGACCCAGCGCTTCCTACTGCTCGCGAACGCCTTCGACCGCTTCTCCATCATCGCCGGACTGAGCGTGATGGTAATCCTCACCACGGGCACGTTCAACGGCCTGGTCGAGATCCCGAGCACCGACGCGCTGGTCGATACGGCGTACGGCAAGGTGCTGCTCGCCAAGCTTGCGCTGCTGGCGCCGCTGCTCGCCGTCGCGGGCATCAACGCCTTCTTCCTGAAGCCGCGCCTCGTCGCGGCCGTCGATGGCGTCTACCAGGAGGGCGGCGGCGGCACCGAGGAGCAGCGCGACGCATGGCAGCGGCGGCTGGCAGCGCTGCAGCGCGTACTGCCGATCACCATCGCGGTCGAAGTGGGGCTGATCGTGGCGGTGTTCGCCGCGGTGGGCTTACTAACGCAGACGTCGACCGCGACGGGCGAGGTCGCGCAGACGAAAGCCGAGGCGGCGGCAGCGACGAAGTACAGCCAATCCGTCGAGACCGGCGGCCTGAAGCTCACCTTCGACGTGGCGCCAAACCGCGTCGGCCTCAACCAGTACGACGTCACCGTGCAGAACCCCGACGGCTCGCCGGCCACCACCGTCACGCAGGTGCGGCTGCGGTTCAACTACGAGCAGGTCGCGGACGCCATCCCGCAATCCGAAGTGATCCTGCGCCGCCGCGCCGACGGCGAGTACCGGGAGATCGGCTCGTATTTCGCGCAGCCCGGCAATTGGCGCGTTCAGCTCGACGTCCGCCGCTCCGACGGTGACGACGTGTCACGCCAATATGTGCTCGGGGTCGCCCAGTCGCAGTCGGCATCCGCCGCGAAGAAGAAGGATGCCTTTTCGCTGCCGTTCACCGCATTCAACTGGAACGAGGTCGCCGGCGCGTTTGCCGCGCTGGCCGGCGTGGCGATCATCATCTACCGGCGCCAGCTGAAGTGGCTGGAGCAGCCCGCATACCGGATCACTATCACCGTCGCGACGGCGCTGGTGCTCGCGGGGGCCGTGCTGACGTTCGGGGTGCACACGCACACGGCGGCGGTCGACCCCTCGGCGGACAACCCGGTGAAACCAACCCAGGAGTCCATCACGCGCGGCCGGGACCTGTTCGCGCAGAACTGCGTGGTGTGCCACGGCGCTGAAGGGCGCGGCGACGGCGAGCAGGCGGCGCAGCTCAGCCCTTCGCCCGCGGATTTCCGCCTCCACATGCCCTACCACACCGATGGCCAGTTCTTCGGATTCATCGCCAACGGCTATCCGCAGTCGGCGATGCCGAAATACAACTCCACCTTCTCCGAGACCGACATCTGGAACCTCGTCAACTTCATGCGGTCGGCGTACACCGTCGGCGCGTCGCAATAGCGGCGTCAATCGCTCCGCGAGCCTCCGCACTCAGACCGTTTACAATGGCTGAGGCCCGCCCTAGACTTGGATACCCGCCACGAACGGTCCCGGCGGCAGGCAGCCACGAAGGATTCTTGCAGTTATGGGCAAAGACATGGAGGTACAGCGCCGGCTTGCGATCAGCCGCGTACCGATCCACAAGCAGGATCCGGAAGAGCGCAAGAAGAATTGGGACGAGGTCTTCCTCGGCTTTGACATCGATCACGCCAAGATCGAGGCGATGCGCTGCCTCCACTGCCCGACCGCGCCCTGCCAGGAGGCCTGCCCCGTACACAACGACATCCCGGGCGCGTTCACGTTGCTCGAGCAGGGCGATGTCGGCGGCGCGGCTGAGACGTTCCGCCTGACGAGCAACCTGCCCGAACTGTGCGGCCGCCTCTGTCCACAGGAGCGACTCTGCGAGGGCGAGTGCGTGGTGGCGTTCGCCATCCGGCCGGACAGCCACCAGGAGCCGCCGGTCTCCATCGGCAAGCTCGAGGCGTTCGTCACCGATTACCAGCGCAAGCATCTGGGCGTGCCCCTGCCCGCGGTGCGAGCGGCGAGCGGCTTCAAGGTCGCCGTCGTAGGGGCGGGGCCGGCAGGGCTGGCCGTGGCCGAGGAGCTGTCGAAGCTGGGCCACGCCTGCACCATGTACGATGCCTGGCCCGAGCCCGGCGGCGTGCTGCTGTACGGCATCCCCAACTTCAAGCTGAGCAAGGAAGTCCTGCAGGACAAGCTCGCGTATCTCGAACACCTGGGCGTGGGCTTCATCGGCAACACGTGGATCGGTAAGGACGTCACGATCGACGACCTGTTCAACACCGGCTTCGACGCGGTGTTCGTCGGGACCGGCGCCGGCCTCGGCGGCACGCTGGCCATCCAGGGGGAGGAGTTGCGCGGCATCCATGCCGCCACCGAGTTCCTGGTGCGCGGCAATCTGCGCCCGGAGCAACTCCCCGAGCACATGCGCGAGCCGCTGCGGGTCGGTAAGAACGTCGTCGTCATCGGCGGCGGCGACACGTCGATGGACTGCGTGCGTACCGCCGTACGCATCGGCGCCGAGCACGTCACGTGCATTTATCGCCGCACGGAGGCGGAGATGCCCGGCCGCGGCGAAGAGCGCGAGCACGCCCGGCAGGAGGGCGTGAACTTCCAGTTCCTGACGATCCCGCTGCGCTTCATCGGCGACCACGACGGCAACGTCGCTGGCGTGGAGTGCCAGCGCATGGCGCTCGGCGATTCGGATGAGTCCGGCCGGCGCCGTCCGGTGCCGGTTCCCCACTCGGAGTTCGTGCTCGATGCCGATACCATCGCGATCGCCATCGGCTACAACGCCGATCCCATCATCAAGGACGCCGCACCCGGCGTGGCGACGGACCGCTGGAACCTGGTGGAAGTCCACCCGGAGACGCTGATGACGACGCGCTCAGGCGTCTTCGCCGGGGGCGACAATGTCAACGGCGCCGACCTGGTCGTAACGGCGCTGGCCGATGGCCGGCGTGCCGCACTGGCGATCCACGAGTACCTGGACTCGCTGCCGCCCCGAAACCTCGCCTGACCCCGTCGGCCTTCGGAGAAAGAGTTGGCCCGGACGTTGCCGTCCGGGCCAATCTGTGTATGTTGCCAGGCCTGCTGCCCGGCTGCAGTCCCCGGGGAGCCTGCTAGCAGGTAGCCCCCGAGGTGCTGCGGACGTCGTTTGGCACGCAGGCCTCACAACTAGGATGATCCATCCGCATCACCTCCTTTCCTGCCCGGCAGGATAGCAGCGTCGCACGCAGGCCGTCAATCGAGCCGACGCATAAATCGGGTTCGAGACGAGCTCGCGGGAAGCTAGGTGAGGAAGCTGAAGAAGCCTTCGCGGTGCACGAACCTGCGCAGCACCCAGGCCCCGCCCAACCCCGTCATCGCGACGAGCGCGCCGGCCGCCGCGTCGAGGAAGTAGTGGTTCGCCGTCAGCACGATGCCGCCGAGCATCACGATCGGCATGAACACCGCCGCGATCTTCAGCCAGCGCTCGCGGACGTGGTAGCCGATGGCGATCGCCACCAGCAGGTCCCAACCGAAGTGCAGGCTCGGCATCGCCGCGTACTGGTTGACGATCTTCGGATTCTGGAACGCGTAGTACGACTGTGCGTGGACGATCGTGTCCGTAAACCCGAACTCCGGCATGTAGCGCGGTGGCGCAAGCGGCACGGTGCTGAATCCGACCAGCGCGATCAGTCCGGATATGAGAAATGCATTGCGGAATAGCGCGTAGTTCCCACGGTGCGACATGTACAGCCAGACCGCGACCATGATGATGACCGGCAGATGCCCCCAGATGTAGAGGTAGTTGAAGAAGTCGACGACCCAGCTCTTCGGCAGGATCAACTGCTGCAGGAACGCCTCGTGGAAGATGCCGAGCTGCTTCTCGATGTGGATGACGCGCGTCGCGTTGTCGAACGCCACGCCGCCCTGCCCGTGGACCGCGCCGCGCACGTACTGATACGCGGTGTACGCCGGCACGATGAACAGCACTTCGGCAATGTGGCGCCAGTTGCGCTCAGCGAATGCCAGCAGGCGGTTCGGACGCGCGACGGCGATGGCGGATCGCGGCGAGAGATGCGTGCCCTGCATGGGATCAGTATAACCCGCCTGCCGCTGCCTCACGTCAACCCGCTCCTGCAATCACGCGATCGATGGACTCGGCGGCCACGTTGATGATGGTGTCGATCTGCTCCTCCGTTATGACGAGTGGCGGTGCAAAGAGCATGCTGTCGCCTTTGACGCGCGTGACCACGCCGCGGTCTCGCATCGCCCGCGCCAGCTTCGGGCCGATGCCCTGCGCCGCCGCGAACGGCGCGCGCGTCGCCTTGTCGGCCACAACTTCCACCGCGGCCATCAGCCCCAAGCCGCGCACGTTGCCGACGTTCGGCATCTCGATCAGCCGCCCCAGGCCCTCGTTCAGCCGCTTCCCCATGCGCTCGGCGCGCTGGACGAGATGTTCGTCCTCGATGATCTGGATGTTGCGCAGGCCGACGGCGCACGCGGTCGGGTGGCCGTGGTTCGTGCAGCCGATCATGAACTTCGCATCGGCCGGCGCATCGAGGATCGCGCGATGTACGCGGTCGGACGCGATGAAGGCCGACAGCGGTACGTAGGCGCTCGTTACCGCCTTGGCGATGGTCATGATGTCCGGCTGTACGCCCCAGTGTTCCAACCCGAACCAGCGGCCCGTGCGCCCGAAGCCCGTGATCACTTCATCGGCGATCAACAGTACGTCGTGGCGGTCGCAGATCTCACGCAGGCGCGGCCAGTAGCCCGCGTCGGGCGGAATGACGCCGCCGGCGCCGTGCACCGGTTCGGCGATGACGGCCGCTACCGTTTCTGCGCCCTCGCGCTCGATCACGGTCTCGATGTTGTCCGCGCACTCCAGCGAGCACGCCGGCTTGCCGCTGCACCACTGGCACCGGTATGGGTAGCACGTCGGCACCTGGACGAAATCCGGCGGCTCCGGCCCGAACCCCTTGTGGAACGGCGCCATGCCCGTGACGGCCGTCGCCGCCATCGTCCCGCCGTGGTACGCCTCCTGGCGCGAGATAACCTTCGTCTTGCCGGGCTTGCCGGGCTTGCCGGAGACGTACCAGAAGTAGCGCGCTGCCTTGATGGCCATCTCGTTGGCCTCGGAGCCGCTGCTGGCGTAGAAGACGCCGGACATGTTCGGATAGACGAGCGAGAGCAGCTTCTCTGCCAGCTGGATCGATGGCACGTTCGCGTAACCTGTGTAGCTGTTCGAGAACGCGAGCGTCGCCATCTGCGCCGCTGCGGCCTCGGCGAGTTCCGTGCGTCCGTGGCCGACGGCGACGTTCCACAGCGACGACAGCGCGTCGATGTACTGCTCGCCGTGCACGTCGGTGAGGATGGCGCCTTTGCCGCTGGCGTAGATGATGGCGTCGCGGTGATCCGCAGGATGGTACTGCGGGTGTATGAGGTGCGCGCGATCCGCGGCGGCCAGGCGATCGATGTCGGTTTCGTTCAATTGCTTACTCGCATTAGCGAACAACCAGTTGCCGAATTATACGCTACGCAGGTCCTCCAGCAACTCCCTGGCGATGCGCCGCTCGTCCCAGGGCCAGTGCACGTTGCCGATGACGATGGACTGCTCGGTCCCCTTGCCTGCCAGCAGCACCGTGTCGCCCTTGCCAGCATGGCGGAACGCGATGTCGATCGCCTGCCTGCGATCGAGCTCGCGGTCGAACTTGCGGCCGAAGCCCGCCGTCCGGAGCGCGGACGCGATCTCGTCCAGGATCACCTCCGGCGGCTCGCTGCGGGGGTCCTCGTTCGTGATAACTGCGTACTCCGCCTTCTCGGCCACCGCGCGCGCGATACCCCGGCGGCGTGCCGGGTCGCGCTCCCCAGCCGCGCCGAACACCACGATCAGCTTGCCCTTTGTCGCGGGCGCCAGCATGCCCAGTACGTTGCGCATCGACTGCTCGGTCGAGGCGATGTCTACCACAACCCGGAACGGCTGCCCCTCGTCGATCAGCTCCATGCGGCCCGGCACGCCCGGGAAGCTCTCGAGCGACCGCACCGCTGCCGCGAACTCGACGCCCTGCGACACGGCCGCCGCCACCGCCGCCAGGCAGTTCGAAACGTTGTACTCACCGAGTAGCCCCGTGCGCACTTCGACGTCCTCGCCGAACATCCGCGCCGTGAAACGCGTACCGAACCCATCGGGCCGAATGTTTCTTGCCGAAAGGTCCGCCTGTTCCCGCAGCCCGTACGAGATGACCGGTACGACCGTCGCTGAGCGCATGTCCGACGCTACCGAATCGTCGGCGTTGATCACGGCTGCTTTGCCGAATCCCTTTTCCGCCGATGCCCCGAGCATCCGAAACAGGCTCGCCTTGGCGTCGCGGTATTCCGCCATGCTGCCGTGATAATCCAGGTGGTCCGGAGACAGGTTGGTGAACACGCCGACGTCGAACTCGCACATATCGACGCGGTGCAAGTCTAGCCCGATCGACGACGCCTCCACCACGGCGAAGCGGCCGCCCGCGTCCCGGATCTTCGCCAGTTGTCGCTGCACATCCGGCGACTCCAGCGTCGTCATGTGCGACGCGTTCGCCTCGACGATGCCGCCGGCGGCGAATTCGACGCTGCTCAGGTAGCCCGCGCGCTGGCCGGTTTCGTTCAGGATGTGCGCTATCAGGTGCGTGGTAGTCGTCTTGCCGTCCGTGCCGGTGACGCCGATCATCCCGAGCGTCCGCGCCGGGTGGCCGTAGAAGCCGGATGCCGCCTCGGCCAGTGCGACGCGGCTGTCCGGCACCGCCACGAACGTCACGTCCTCATTCACGAAGCGCTGCCAGCGTTCGCGCGCATCCTCCTGCACGATGACGGAACGCGCTCCGGCGGAAATGGCACTCGTAATGAAGCTGTTGCCGTCGGCCGACATGCCGGCGATGGCGACGAACACGGCGCCCGGGCGCACCCGGCGGCTGTCGCAGCAGACGCCGCTGGCCTCGGCCGGAGAGCCCGCGATGACGCGCGCGCGGGTCAGGTCGCGGAACCAGGTGGGCAGCTCAGCGGACGTACGCGTCGTCACAACCGGATTGTAGCGGATCGGCCCCGGCTTCAGAGGTGTGCTCGCGCGTCGATGATGCTTGTAGAAATATTATCGACGCGTCACACACGGAGGGCATCCCAACCATGGTGGCTCTTCGGTCCTTCTGCGGGCCGGAAGGCGACGCAGATGCGCGCGGGCTGTCCATCGGCAGGCAGAACGCGGCCGACTGGCTGTCGCTGCAGCAGACTGCGTGCGAGCTCGGCGTGTCGCTCAGCACCGTCCGGCGAATGATCCGCCGGGGCAAGATCCGCAACCGTATCGTGCCGCGTCCCGGGGGCTTCTCCTACCTCCTGTACGTGCCGAACTCCCGGCACGCGCGGCTGGGCGCACACCACCATCGCGATGCGCCGAGCGATTCCGCCCGTTCCGGCCTGAGGCTCGTCGACGCCGAGTTCGAGCGCGACGCCGCCGGTGACAGTGGCGCGCACAGCGGCGAGATTCGCCGCCTCCAGACGCAGGTACGGCAGCTGTCCCACGCATTGGCGCGGGCGGTACAGGGCGGCCGCCAGCCGGCGCCGGCGCCCCGGCACGACGCCGCACCAGACCCGGCGGCGCCCTACGCGCGCTACCGCGCGCTGGCCCGCAAGCGCCGATGGTGGCGCTTCTGATCGCCCGCTGATTCGCTTTGCCGTCGCCGGTGGCGGGTGTATACTGCGCACGCTTCAGCAACGCCTCAGCTCGGGCCCAACGGGCCCCGGATCGCGGGGCAGTCGCGAGCGAGGCCGAAGCACCCTCTCGTGCAAGTAAAGGGCCCCCGGATATAACCAACCGTGGGCCTTTATGTTGCCCGGCATGCCACACGGGCCATTGGGGTATGCCGCTTCACGGTCCACGCTGGTACACATCCACTGCGACAGGAGCATGAGATGGCGTACGACGTAACCCTCATCCCCGGCGACGGCACCGGCCCCGAGATCACCGAAGCCACCCGGCGGGTCCTCGAAGCGACCGGCGTGCAATTCAACTGGGACGTCCAGCACGTTGGCATCGACGTGATGGAGAAGGAAGGGACGCCGCTGCCGCAGCGCGCCCTCGATTCGCTGGCCCGCACGAAACTCGGCATCAAGGGGCCGGTCACGACACCGATCGGCAAGGGCTTCCGCAGCGTCAACGTGGCGCTGCGCAAGTCGCTCGAGCTGTACGCCTGCGTGCGGCCGTGCAAGGTCTACCCCGGCGTCCGCACGCGCTTCGCCGACGCCAACGTCGACGTGGTGGTCGTCCGGGAGAACACCGAAGACCTCTACGCCGGCATCGAGTTCGAGAAGGACTCTCCGTACATCGCCCGGCTCGGCCAGCTCATCGAAGAGAGCGGCCAGGGCAAGCTGCGGGCGGATACCGGCATCAGCATCAAGGTGATCAGCGAGTTCGGCACGCGCCGCATCGCGAAGTACGCGTTCGAATACGCGCGCGCCAACAAGCGCAAGAAGGTGTCGGCGATCAGCAAAGCCAACATCATGAAGTTCACCGACGGTCTCTTCTACGCCGTCTCGCGCGAAGTGGCGAAAGACTACCCGGACATCGAGTACGACGAGGTGCTGGTCGACGCGCTCTGCATGCAACTCGTGCAGAAGCCCGCGTGGTTCGATGTCCTCCTGCTGCCGAATCTCTACGGCGACATCCTCTCGGACCTATGCGCGGGGCTGGTGGGCGGGCTGGGCGTGGCGCCGGGTGCCAACATCGGCGACACGGTCGCGCTCTTCGAGCCGATCCACGGCAGCGCGCCCAAGTACGCCGGCCAGAACAAGGTCAACCCCATGGCGATGATGTTCAGCGGCGTGCTCATGCTGCGCCACATGGGCGAGACCGACGCGGCCGACCGAATGGAACGCGCCATGTCGGAAGTCATCAAGGAAGGCAGGTCCGTGACCTACGACATGAAGCCGGACCGCGACGACCCGACCGCCGTCGGCACGTCGCAGGTCGCGGACGCGATCATCGAGAAACTGCAACAGCGCTAAGCATCGGGCCCCGGGCCCGCAACACTGGAGGTTTCGAATTGGCAACGCGGAAGAAGGTCACAGTAGTCGGCGGCGGCATGACCGGCGGCGCGATCGCGCAACGGCTCGTCGAGAAAGGCATCGCCGACGTTGTCATCCAGGATGACCCGCAGTTTGCGGGCACCCTGCACCACGGTAAGGCGCTGGACATGACCCAGTCCGCGTCGTGGCTCGGCTTCGACACGAAGATCACGGCCACAGACGGATGGGAAGACACAGCCGGCTCCGACGTCATCATCTGCACGGCGGGCGCGCCCCGCAAGCCCGGCATGAGCCGCGAAGAACTGCTCAACGGCAACGCGGACATCGTGCGCTCGAAGGTGACGGCCGCCGCCAAGGCATCGCCGAACGCGGTCATCATTATCTTCGCCAACCCCATGGACGCCATGTGCCACGTCGCGCTCAAGGCGTCGGGGTTCCCGCGGGAGCGCATCATCGGCCAGGGCGGCGGGCTCGACACCGCGCGGTTCCGCGCATTCCTTGCCATGGAGACCGGCGTCTCCGTCCGCGACGTACACGGGTACGTGCTCGGCGGCCACACCGACACGACGATGGTGCCGATCACGTCACAGGCGCGCGTCGGCGGCCTGCCGCTGTCGTCCTACATGTCGCAGGAGAAACTCGATGCGCTGGTCGCGCGCACCATGCGCGGTGGCGCCGAGATCGGCGAGTTGATGAAGGTGTCGAGCGCGTACTACGCGCCCTCGGCGGCGACGGTGGAGATGGTCGAGGCGATCCTGCTCGACCAGAACCGGCTGATCCCGTCTGCGGTACTCTGCAAGGGCGAGCACGGCATCCAGGACATCGTCTGCGGTGTCATGTGCCAGCTCGGCGCCGGCGGCATCAAGAAGACGTGGGAGATGCCGGTCAATGCGGACGAAGCCGCGAAGATCACGAAGGCGGCGGACGCCACAAAGGAACTGATCGCGCTTCTCAAGTGAGCGCGCGGAAGGAAGGCGAGAGATGACCACGGATACAGGGACGCGCGTCCGCGAAGTGCGCGCGGATGACATCACGAGGGTGGTGGCCGAGCTGTGCCAGACGGCCACGCATGAACTGCCGGAGGACGTCGTAGCCGGCCTGAAGAAGGCCGAGCAGTCCGAGAAGTCGCCGCTGGCGAAGCAGGTGCTGGTCGAGATCCTGGAGAACGTCGACCTGGCGAAGCGCGAGATGATCCCCCTCTGCCAGGACACCGGCACGACCGTCGTCATGGTGGAGATCGGCCAGGACGTGCACGTCGTCGGGGGCTCCCTGCGCGCGGCGATCGACGCGGGCGTTGGCAAGGGCTACACCGAAGGCTACCTGCGCGCATCGATGGTCGACCATCCCTTCTCGTCGCGCGTGAACACCAAGAACAACACGCCGGCGGTCATCCACACCGAGATCGTGCCCGGCGACAAGTTCGAGCTCATCGTCGTGCCGAAAGGCGGCGGCTGCGAGAACATGACGAAGATGCAGATCATGTTGCCGTCGCGCGGCAAGGAGGGGATCACCGAGTTCGTCCTGCGGACCATCGAGGAGGCGGGCGGGAACCCGTGCCCGCCGCTCGTCGTCGGCGTGGGCGTCGGGGGCTCGGCCGAGTACTGCGTGTACCTGGCCAAGAAGGCGATCACCCGCCCGGTCGGCAAGGCCAACGGCGATGCCGAGACCGCGGAATTTGAAAGTGAGTTGCTCGCGAAGGTGAACGCGCTGGGCGTCGGCCCGCAGGCGGTCGGCGGCTCAAACACCGCCCTCGCCGTCAACATCGAGACCTATCCGACCCACATCACGTCGCTGCCGGTGGCGGTGAACCTGCAATGCCACAGCGCCCGCTCGAAGCACGCGACGCTGTAACGGCGCGCCCGAAGCAGCCGGATGCGGCCTTCCGCGCCAGCGTGCGGTTTCGCACGGCGGACGAGACCGACGTGCCCGCCGTCGTGCCGATGATCAACGCCGCGTACGTGCGCGAGAGTCACCTGCTGCCCGGCCCGCGCATCGATGCCGAGCGGTTGCTGGCGGAACTGCGGCAGCCCGACACGAGGTTGATCCTGGCAGAAACTGGCGGCGTTCTCGCCGGTTCCGTGCGGCTCATCGCACGCGACGACCGCGCGTACTTCGGCCTGCTGGCGACGGACCCGGCGTTGCAGGGGCGCGGGCTGGCATCAATGCTGATCGACCACGTCGAGCGCAAAGCGAGAGACGCCGGGTTCGATGCGCTGTATCTCCAGTGCGTCAAGGAGCTCGGGCTGCCGCCGTTCTACGCATCGCTGGGATACGCCATCATCGCTGAGATCCCGGGCGTCACGGACTGGGGGGCGCTCCGGCCGTGGACGAAGGTCGAAATGAAGAAGGCTCTCGCGTGAGCGATATTCGCGTCGTCAAACCCGGCCAGCGTGACCCGGGCACAGCGCAGACGCCCGGGATGACCCGTGTCGCCGGCGTCTCTGCCGCGACCTGCGGTTCGACGGGCGTGTGGATGGGGCAGTTCACGAACGAACCCGGCTTCCGCTCGAGCGCGCACCATCACGGTGGCGTCGAGAGCGCGATCTACGTGATGAGCGGCACGCTCCGCATGCGCTGGGGCGACCACCTCGAATATAGCGTCGAGGCCTCGGCCGGAGACTTCATCTTCGTCCCGGCTGGGGTCGTGCACCAGGAGATAAACACCTCGGATGTCGAGGGCGTCGTCGCCATACTGGCGCGCGGCGGCCAGGAGAACGTCGTCGTCAACGTCGAACGGCCGGAGGCGGCGGCCGGATAGCGCGGCGAACAGTGCAATCAGTACGGCGTCCAGAAGCGCCGGAGCCACAGGAGGATGCTATGACCATCGTGAGAGAAAACGGCGAGATCAAGGCGACGGCGCCGTTTACCGAGGACGACGTGGCGCAGCTTCGCGCGGGCGATCACGTGAAGTTCTACGGCACCATCTACACCGCGCGCGACGCTGCGCACCGCCGCATGGTGACCGCGCTCGCCGACGGCAGCCCGATGCCCTTCGATATCAAGGGCCAGGTGATCTACTACGTCGGCCCATCGCCGGCGCGGCCCGGGCGCGTCATCGGCTCCGCTGGCCCGACGACGTCGATGCGGCTCGATCCGTTCACGCCGGCGCTGCTCGAGCAGGGCCTGAAAGTGATTATCGGCAAGGGCGGCCGCGGAAGCGTCGTCAAGAAGGCGCTGCAGGACAACAAGGGCGTCTACCTGCTGGCGATCGGCGGCGCCGGCGCGCTGCTGTCGAAGACCATCAAGAAGATGGAGGTCATCGCCTACGAGGACCTTGGCACGGAGTCCGTCAAGAAGCTGGAAGTCGACGGCTTCCCGGCCATCGTGTGCTGCGACATGTACGGCGGCGACCTGCTCCTCGCCGGCAAGGAGCAATACCGCGATCAGGCCGTCCTCGGCTCCTACGTGTCGGTGCCCCCGGCCGAGAAGGCCGGCTGATGCAGGAGATCATCGAGTATCTCGCCGGCGAGATCCGCGGCATGCACGGCCTGTTCGAGCGCGTGACGGTCGACCTCGACGACCACCAACTCAACCACGTGCCGGCGGGCGGCCACCAGAACATTGCGTTCTGCCTGTGGCACTACGTGCGGACCGAGGACAACGTCATCCAGTACGTGATGCAGGGCAAGCCGACGGTGTGGCTCGAAGGCGGCTGGGACAAGACGTTCGGTCTCGATCCGAAATCGCAGGGGACGGGCTTCAGCGACGACGATGCGCGCAGCTTTCGCATCAAGGGCGCGGCCGAGTTCCGCCACTACATGCTCGACGTCTTCCGCAAGACCGAGGAGTTCGTGCAGGCGTTGACGCCGGAGGCAGCGTCCCGCAAGGTCACGGTGAAGCCGCTCGGCGAGATGACGCTGCTGCAGGCGGTCTCCGGCCTCTGCATGACGCACGGCTATCGCCACCTTGGCGAGATCGAGTTCGCCAAGGGTCTCGTCGCCGCGAGGGGCGGCGCTACCATCTGATCGGCCGCCTCAAACGTTTACGATGGCATCGCCTCGACGGGCGCTGCGTGGTCGTGGGTGTGCGCCTCCTTGCCGTGGTGAATCTCTTCGTCCTGCTGGCTGTAGTCGTGGCTGTGCGCCAGTTCGCGGTGATGGTGGTCGTGGGTGTGCCAGTACGTCCGGTGCTCCCACTCCCCCATGAGCCCGCCCCGATGATGGTGCGAGATGTGGTAGTGATCGTGCTCGTGCTCCTGCGCCATGTGGGTGTGCGCGGGCGCGGCACCCTGTCCTTCGATCCGCTGCGGTATGACGCCCTGTTGAGTGGTCATGGGACACGTCCTCCGGGCTTCGAGCCTTCCGCCCTGGTTCCGTAGGGAGACTATGCTCCCCTGGGCGACCGGTTGCAGTACCCCTTCCGGAGGACATATCCGCGGGTTCGAATCTGGCACGCGGCCCACGCGTGTAAACCACGGCTGCAAGGGCCGCGCTGCGATTTCGTTACTTGTGCTAGAGTAGGAGGACGTTTGGGGCAGCACGGGTCTATGCTGGACATCTATTTCCTCACGCTTGCCCTGTCGATCGGCATCGGCGCCGTCGCGTCGATATTGCTGCTTGCCCTCTCCCGTACCGAGCGCTTCATCGGCCTGTTCAACGTCCGCGGCGTCGGCGAGCGCCCGCGCTGGGGCGGCGTCGTATTCCTCGCGACGTTCGCGCTTACGCCGTTTATCGCTTCGGCGCTCTCCGGCCACGCCAGCGAGTTCTTCTCGCCCAAGTCCGGCAGCTTCCTCGGCCTGCTCGCCGCGACCGCCCTGGTCTTCCTCGTCGGCTTCCTCGACGACGTGCGGCTTACCAGCCCGCAGGTCCGGATGGTCGTGTTCATCACGGGCGGCGTCGCGGCCTACGCCGCCGGCTACCGCATGGACGACATCGGCCTGCCGTGGGGCCAAAGCATCCACCTCGGCTGGTTCGGGTTCTTCGTGACCGTGTTCTGGATCGTCGCAGTCACCAACGCATTCAACTTCATCGATGGCCGCGACGGCGTCGCGCTCGGCGTCGCCATCTTCGCGTGCGCCACCATGGCGCAGATCGGCGCGCATTCGGCGCACCCGACGGTAGCGCTGCTGCTCGTCGCGCTCGCCGGCGCCGGGCTTGGATTCCTGCCGTTTAACCTCCCGCCGGCGTCGCTCTACGTCGGTGACTCGGGCGCGTACGTCCTCGGGTTCGTGCTAGGCACACTGTCCGTCCGCGCATCTACGGGTCCGACCGACCAGATATTCATCGCCGTGCCGATCGTTGCACTTGGCTACCCCATCTTCGATCTCGTCCTCGCGGCCGTCCGGCGGATGCTGCAGCACAAGCATCCGATGATCGGCGACCAGGATCACATGCACCACCGGCTCGAGGTGCTCGGCGCCGGGCCCCGCGGCATGCTCGTGATCATCTGGGGACTGGCGGCGATCTTCTCGACGGGCGCCATTCTGCTCCACTACCTCAACAACACGATGATCGAGGCGGCGACGCTGGCAGCGGTGGTCGCGACGGCGGCGGCCGTCCTGTTCAGGCTTGGCTACATCGTCACGATCTGGAACAGCCACAGCATCGTCTGGTTGCGGCAGCGCCTGTTCGCCCCGGATGCCGCCCAGGGCCAACCTCACGACTAACCCCGCCGGGCGATCATCCCCCGCACGCCGTTGGCCGCCAGCAGCGCGCCACACCGCGTGACGATGCCGGCGCCGGTCACCGCGTCGCGCAGCAGGCCGCCGCGCAGGTGCTTGCGGTAGTACCGCCAGATGCTCTTGTGCCGCTCGATGATCAACCGCGCCGACGTGCTCTCGCTGATCCCGATGCTGTGGTACACGGCGACTCCCGGGTAGTAGACGACGCGATAGCCCGCATCGTGCGCGCGCCGGCAGAAGTCAACGTCCTCGTTGAAGAGGAAGAACGCCGGATCCCAGCCGCCCAGTTCGTCGAACACGCGCCGCGAGAACATCAGCGCCGCGCCGCTCACCCAGTCCACGTCCTGCAATGACGAGTGGTCGAAGTTCGACATCAGGTAGCGGCTTGACATCCGGTTTCGCGGAAAGAGCCGAGTCAGGATCGAATAGCGGTTGAAGAACGCCGTCGAGTAGCCGGGGAAGGCGCGGCAACTCATCTGGAGCGTACCGTCGTCGTTGAGCAGCTTCGGCGCCACGACGCCGGCATCCTCGTGATCGCGCAGATATGCCGCCAGCGGTGACACCACGTCGCCGTCGAAGCGGATGTCGGGGTTGAGCACGGCGACATACTCGCCGCTCGATGCCTCCACGCCGGCGTTGATGCCGGCGGACAGGCCGTGGTTACGGTGGCGTACCAGCCGGACCCACGGGAATTCGCGCGCGATCATCTCCGCCGTGCCGTCGCTCGACGCGTTGTCGACGACCACGATCTCGCATGTGCTGCGCGACGTGTGCGCCGCGAGCGACGCCAGGCACGCAGGCACGACTCGCCGTGAGTTGTAGGTCACGATGACAACGGAGATCGCCGTCACCGCACCACCTCGCCGGCGGCAGTGCACACGTAGACCGCGTGCGTCTCATCGGCCGCGCGCCGCCAGCTGAATTGAGCTGCGCGATCGAACCCGCGTCGCACGTAGTCTGCGCGTAGATCGCCGTCGGTCAGCAGCCGCCGCAATCCGGCGGCAATCGCGTCGACCGACAGCGGGTCGACAAGCACCGCGGCGTCACCCGCCACCTCCGCCGTCGCCGAGATATTCGACGTCAGCACCGGGGCGCCGCACGCCATCGCCTCGATGACCGGAAGCCCGAACCCCTCGTACAGCGATGGAAACGCAAACGCCATCGCACCCGCATACAGCGCCGGCAAGTCCTCTTGTCGGACGTAGCCGGGAAAGATCACGCGGTCCGACATGCCCAGGTGCCCGACGAGGTCCAGATCGGACTCGTACTTCCACGCCTTCTGCCCGACCACGACCAGGTGATAGTCGATGCCTTCATCCCGCAGCCGGCGCATCGCCCGGATCAGGCGCGCGCGATTCTTGCCGGGCTCCAGGCTGCCGACGCTCAGCACGTACGGACCATCGATCCCGTACCTGCGCGCGATCGCCAGCGCCACGTCGCGCTCGACCGGCGCGTATTGCGGACCAGCCGCCTCGTACACCGTGGTCACCTTTGCGGCCGGCACGCGCAGCGTGCGCACGACGTCATCGCGCACCGCGTTGGACGGCACGATGATGGCGTCCGCCACCTTCGCCGACAGACGTGTCAGGGTTTGCATGTAGAGCCGCCGCGCTGCCGGATAGCGCTCCGGGATGCGGAAGAACGTGACGTCGTGGATCGTGACGACGCGGCCGCAGCGCACACCCGCCAGCGGCAGCGTATGGTGCGTCGAATGCAGCACGTCGATGCCGAGCGATGCGAGCGCGCGCGGGAGCCGCATCTGCTCCCACGCCAGCCGCGCTGCCCGCGAAGACGCCCCGACGTGCTCGACCCGCCAGTTGCGGCGTCCACCGAGCGCGGCATCAAGCACCTTGCCGCGGACGAACAGCGCGTAGCCGTCGCGGCGGTCGCGCTCCGCCATCGCTCTCACCAGCTCGATGGCATAGATGCCCGCGCCCGCCGGCTGCGGCGGCATCGACGTGGCGTCGATCGCGATCCTCACAGGTCCTGCACCTGCATGGTTCGCCCCATCCGCCCCCGGTAATAGTCCAGCGCCCCCAGCGTCATCGCGCGCAGCAGCCGCCACTCGCGCCGCGCCGCCATCTTCGCCGCCGTAGCGAGGCGCGTCACCCAGAAGTAGCAGGTGAAGTACGCGTAATCGAACCGCGAGCGCGTGTGCTTGCGCACGAGGTAGAGGCGGTTGCGGGTCGCATAGTACTGCTTGAAGGGCGTCATCCAGCCGCCGCCGCTGCTGCCGCTCTCGCGGTGATAGATCACCGCCGAAGGCTCGTACCGCACGCGATAGCCGGCGGCCTGCGCGCGGCGGATGAAGTCGGTCTCCTCGTAGTACATGAAGAATCGCTCGTCCAGCTTGCCGGCGTCCCGGAACGCCTGCGCCGGCACGAGCGCGCAGCAGAAGCTCGCCGTGTCGAGGTTCTCGCGCCGGCGGCTGGTCTCCGGACCGTCCGGCCGCCCGCCGTAGGTGTCGCGAAACAGGCCCAGGCGCCAGTCGAAGCCGCCCGCGTGGGTGCTGATGAGCGAGTGGTCGAAGTGATAGAGAATCTTCGGCACGACCATTGTCTTCCCATCCGCCGCGTCGACGAGGCGCTGCAGGAAGTCCGGCGTCACCGTCGCGTCGTTGTTCAAGAAGAGCACGTACTCGACACCGCGCTCGAGGCATCGGTCGATGCCGATATTCGCGCCCGCGGCGAACCCGACGTTCTCCGCGCAGCGCACGTGCGTGGCATCCGGGAACGCGCGCTCGATGACGTCCATCGAGCCGTCGCCCGAGCCGGAGTCGACAACGACCAGGTGCCACAACGGATACGTGACCGCCCGCACCGATGTGCAGAACTCGTCGATGAATCGCGCGCTGTTGTAGTTGACGACGACGATGCCGACGGAGGGCGGTTCAGCCATCGGCGGCAACTCTCGCGCGTTCGAAGTACGCCGCCAGCGCATCGCGCCACGGTGCGAGCGTGATGCCCAGTGCGCTCGCGCGCGTGTTGGCAAGCACGGAGTACGCCGGCTTGCGCGGCCCCGCGTAGCCGCCCGCGCGCAACTGCTCCGTTGTCACCGCCTCGATCGGGACGTCTATGCCCGAAAGCCGCAGCATCTCGCGTGCCCAGTCGTAACGCGACGCCTCGCCGTCGTTCGCAAGATGGTAGATGCCGGCAGGCGCCGCACGCTCGATCAGAGCGCGGATCGCGTCCGCAAGGTCGGCGGTGGCGGTAGGTGACGCGATCTCGTCCGTCACGAAGCTGAGCTTGCGGCCGGACTGCGCAGCTGAGCGCACCTTCTCGATGAAGTTGTTGCCGCCATCGCCATACAGCCAGGACGTGCGGGCGATCAGCGTATCGGGGCACGCCGCCGCCGCAAGCCGCTCGCCTTCTAGCTTCGACTGCCCGTAGGCGTTGACCGCGCGTGCAACGTCGCCCTCGGCGTAGGGCGTGCGCTTCTCTCCATCGAACACTTCGTTGGTGCTGACGGCGACTAGCCGAGCGCCCGTGCGCGCACACGCCCGCGCGACGTTCTCCGTGCCGGCAGCGTTGATGGCGTGAGCCGCGTCCGGCTCGCGCTCGCAGCGCGCGGTGTCCGTGAGCGCTGCTGTGTGCACAACAGCCTCCGGGTCGTGCCGGCCGAAAGCCTGCTCAACCGAGCGCGCGTCGGCGACATCAAGCTCGGCGTGCGACAGCGCGGAGACGTCATGGGCCGAGAGCGCCCGGATGAGGCTCTGCCCGAGTTGGCCGTGGCCGCCGGTAATCAGGATGCGCATCGCTGGCGCATTGTAGCGCGCGTCAGCCCGCGTACGGCCGTGCGCTGGCCAGCCGTGCCGCGTACTGGCGCTCGTAGAAGCGGCGGAAGTCGCCGGACTTGATCTTCTCCCACCACGCGCGGTTATCCCGGTACCAGCGTACCGTCCGCTCCAGCGACGCCTCGAAGTTGTACTCGGGCATCCAGCCGAGAGCCCGGAGCTTGCTCCAGTCCATGTAGTAGCAGGCGTCGTGTCCCTCGCGGTCCTCCACGTACTGGATCAGGTCATACGGCTTGTCCAGCAGGTCGAGAATCGACCGCGCCACGTCGATGTTGGTGCGGTGGTTGTCCGCCTGGATGTTGTACGCCTCGCCCTTCTCGCCGCGCTCCAGCAGCAACAAGAGCGCGCGGATGTTGTCGTCGACGTACAGCCGGTCCCGTTGCTGCAATCCCACGCCGTATAGCGGCAGCGGCTCGCCGTCGAGCGCGTTCGTCACGAAGAGCGGGATCGCCTTCTCCGGGTACTGGTACGGGCCGATGTTGTTCGCAGGCCGCGCGACGACCACCTCCAACCCGTACGTCTCCGCGAAGGCGCGGCACATCATGTCGCCTGCGGCCTTGCTTACCGCGTACGGGCTGCGCGGGCGGAACGCGTCGTCCTCGCGGCGCGGATCGTCCGCCGTCGCCGGTCCGTACACCTCGTCGGTCGAGATGTGCAGGACGCGCTCCACCCCGGCATCGCGCGCGGCCGTCAGGACGTTGTACGCACCGCGCACGTTCGTCTCGATGAAGTCCGACGCGTCATGGATCGATCGGTCGACGTGCGATTCGGCCGCGAAGTTCACCGCGGCGTCGCAACCTTGCATCGCGGTGGCGACCGCTCCCGCATCGGCGATGGTGCCGTGGACGAATGAGTAGCGCGCGTCGCCGGAGACGTCGCGCAGGTTGTCGAGATTGCCCGCGTACGTGAGGGCATCGAAGTTTACGATTTCGACGCCGGGGCGCTCCCGCATGACGTGGCGGATGAAGTTGCTGCCGATGAATCCGGCACCGCCCGCGACAAAGAGCCTCTTCATCAGGGCACCCGGATGCGGCTGAAATCGCCGAGCACCAGTTCGTACCCACGCGGCTTGCGGTCGTCGCCGCGCAGCTCGACGTTGCGCCCGATCAGGCTGTTCTCGACACGATGACCCAGGCGTTCGATCACCGTGCTCTCCATCACCACGCTGCCGGCGATCTCGCTTTCTGCGATCAAGCAGTCGGGGCCAATCGAGGTAAATGGACCGACGTATGAGTTCTCGACGCGCGTCCGCTCGCCGATGATCGCCGGGCCGCTGATCACGCTGTTGATGATCCGGGCACCGGCTTGCAGCACAACGCGCCCGTGCAGCTTCGACGCGTCATCGACGCTGCCGGCGCTCGTGTCGTCCTTCAGCGTTTCCAGGACGATGCGGTTGGCCGCGAGCAGGTCGTCGTGCTTGCCGGTATCGATCCACTCGCCGCTCACGATGTCGGCGCGCACGCGGTGGCCGTGGTCAAGCAGCCACTGGATGGTGTCGGTGATCTCGAGCTCGCCACGCGCGGACGGCTTGATGCCGGCGATGGCGTCAAACACGCGGCTCGTGAACAGGTAGATGCCGATCACCGCAAGGTCGCTCGGAGGCGATTGCGGCTTTTCGACGACCCGCAGCAGCCGCTCGCCGTCGAACTCCGCCACGCCGAACTCGCGCGGATCCTCGACATGCTTCAGGAGGATCGCAGCGTCGTCGCGGGAACCGGCGAACGCCCGTACCTGCTGTGCGATGCCGCTCGTCAGGAAGTTGTCGCCGAGGAACGCCACGAATGGCGCTCCGTCCATTGCCGCCCGCGCCAGCCCGATCGCCTGGGCGATACCTCCCGGCTCGAGCTGCTTGATGTAGCCGATCCGCGCGCCAAACCGGCCACCGTCCCCGACTTCCTGCTCGATCTGGGGCCCGGTCTCCGGCGACACGACGATCGTTATGTCCTGTACGCCCGCGTCAACGAGATTCTCGATGGCGTAGAACAGGATGGGCTTGTTGGCGATGGGCACGAGCTGCTTGGCGCCCGTGTACGTGAGCGGGCGCAGGCGGCTACCCTTGCCGCCGCTGATGACGAGGCCTTTAAGTACGTCGGTCATATCGCGCGAAGTATACAGAACATGCGGAGAACCCCTTCCTGTGATCGGCCATCCGTGGCTGCTTCTGAACCTGCCGCCGCTGGCCCGCCGCGCCGCCCGCTGTCAAGATGCTCCCGTCGTTCGGGCGCAGCAGTGACGGGAGACGGATATGGACGTGCGCGGCAAGGCAGCAATCGTGACCGGGTCTGCGGTCGGCGTCGGACGGGCCGTGGCGCTCGACCTGGCGCGGAGCGGCGCGAACGTCGTCATCAACTACTCCCGGTCCGAGGACGACGCCCACGAGACGCAGCGCCTGGTCGAGGCCGCCGGCGCGAAGACCCTGCTCGTCAAGGCCGACGTTTCAAAGGACGACCAGGTGCAGGCGATGGTCCGCGAGACCGTCGCGCAGTTCGGCGGCTTGCACGTCCTCGTCAACAACGCCGCCATGACCCACTTCGTACCGTTCGCCGACCTCGACGGCATGAAGGAGGAGTACTGGGACGACATCTACGCCGTGAACGTGAAGGGCGTGTTCTTCTGCAGCCGCGCCGCCTCAAAGGCGATGAAGGACAGCGGTGGCGGCGCGATCGTCAACGTCGCGTCCGTCGCGGGCACGCGGGCGATCGGCAGTTCGATCGCCTACGCGGCGTCGAAGGCCGCCGTGATCAACATGACGGTCGCGCTCGCCCGCGTGCTGGGGCCGGAGATTCGCGTCAATTGCGTCGCTCCCGGCTTCATTGAGACGCGATGGCTTAAGAACGGGCTCGGCGATCAGATCTACGAAGCCGGCAAGGCCGCCGAGACGAAGCGCGCGCCGCTCAAGGCCGTCTGCAAGCCCGAGGACGTCTCGCAACTCATCCTGAGCCTGATCGCCGGAGCCGACCTCGTCACCGGCCAGACGGTGGTCATCGACGGCGGCGTCGGCATCGCCGGCTAACCGCGGGGGGCGCCCTCGCAGTCCTCGGTGCCCGGCTGCGATTCTCGCAAGTCGGGCGCTGCCTCCTCGCTCGTCGAGCCCGCATCGGATATGCGACACTGGATCCAGCCCTGCCGCCGGAGGCTCGACACGGCTCCCGTTCAGCGCCATCGCAAAGGAGAAGCTATGGACCGCTGGGAATACAAGGTCGTGTACGTCGATTTCAGAGGCAGGATCTCGTCTGAAGGGGTGGAGTACATCCGACAGGGCGGTGAACACCGCACCGGGTTCGTCCGCGGCTACCTCGACAAGCTCGGCGAGGATGGCTGGGAAATGACCGGCATACTCCCCCTGATGAGGCCGGAGAGCAGCTACTTCATGCTGAAGCGGCCCGCGAAAGCGGCCGAGGCAGCAACCGAAGGTTAGTGACAGTCCGGCGCTGAGGGATCCGTGACGCCGCCGCCGCGCGGCAGGGCTTCTCCGCTCGCTCACGAGAGCACACGGCGTTCCGTGCCGGTATCCCGGCTGCTACCATGGCTGCGATGACGAACGAGCAATCCCCGCCGCCACTCTACGAGGACGATGACGAGGACGACGAGTACGGCTACGGCCAGCCGGCCGCCGAGCCGCAGCCGCAGGTGTCGTCGGTCATCGCCGTCATTCGCATCATCTCGGTGCTTGGCATGGGGCTCTGCGTATCGTTCGGCCTCTTCATGACGCTTGTGGGCGTGCAGGGCATCATCATCGGCATCCCGATCATCCTCCTCGCCATCCCCTGCTACTACGGCATGCAGTTCGCCGAGCGTCTCGCGTCCCGCGGCGAGAAGGCTGCGGGCGGCGGCTAACAGCACCCGTTCGCGCGGCGCCTGGCGCCTGTTGTGTGCCGCCGCGGCCCTATAACCTGCACGTATGCCGCACCGCTTCGTCGCAGCCGTCGATCTCGGCGCATCGAACGTCCGCGTAGCCATCGCCAACAGCAATGGGGAGATCGAGGCGCGCCGCCATATGCCGGTGCCGTCCGGCAACCCGGGCGAGGTGCTCGACCGCATCGGTCGCCTCATCGATGATCTCGTGCGCGGTGTCTGGGTCGGGGCGAAGGTCGCGGCGATCGGCATTGCGCTGCCGGGCAGCGTTGACCCGCGCGCCGGCACGGTCGCCTCGATCGCCAACATGCCGGGGTGGGACGATGTGCACATCGCCGACGTGCTGGGCAAGCCACGCGGCGTGCCCGTCGCGATGGAGAACGACGCCAACGCCGCCGCCGTGGGCGAGGGCTGGCTCGGCGCGGCGAAGGGCCTGCGCGACCATGTCTTCATCGCGCTCGGCACCGGCATCGGCGCGGGCGTCGTGCTGGACGGCCGCCTGCACCGCGGCAGCCACTTTCTTGCCGGCGAAGTCGCCTTCTTCCCCATGACACGCGAACAACTGCGCGCGGGCGACTGGCAGCACTGCCTCGAGGGTCAGGTCGGCGGGCGCGCCGCCGCCCTGAGGGCGGCCGAGTTGATTGGGAAGCACGCGAAAGCCGCGGACCTCTTTGACGCCGCGAAGGGCGGCGACGAGGCGGCGGCCGCGTGGCTGGCCGAGACGCAGGAGTACCTGGCGATGGCCGTCGCCGACATCGCCGCATTGCTCGACCCGCAGGTCATCGTCTTCGGCGGCGGCGTTTCGATTGCCCAGGGCGAGTGGTTCCTCGGCCCGATCCGCGAGATGGCGCTGCGCTGCGCGCCCGGCCAGCCGAAGATCGTGCTATCGTCGCTTGGCGAAGAGGCGCAGACCATCGGCGCCGTGCGACTGGCGCTCGATACGCTGCAGGAGTCGTAGCTCATGCGGAAGACCTCAGCCCCGCCTCTACCGATCACCCGCGTCGCCGTCGCGCTCGTGTTTGTCGCGATGGCGGCGCTGGCGTTTGGCCCCTGCGGTACCGGCGTGCGCGACAAGCAGGCATCGAAGGCGCGGCCGATGGTGGCGGGCGAGGTGCTGGGCAAGATCGATGCGCCGTCCGCCGACGGCACGCCTACCGTCGCGCGGACGCTGCTTTCGGTCACGTGCCGAGAAGGCGTGGTCGTCGTGCGTACGAACGTCGACGGCATCAGCGCACTCAACGACTGCACGCGGCCCGTGCCCCAGTCGTCGCTCGACCGGTTCATTGGCGTGCCGGTCATTATCACCTACACCGGCGACGTACTGCGCGTCGAGAACGCCAACGCCGGCAAGCTCGAGATCCCGGCGATGGACGCAACTCTGGGCTTGATCGATGCCACGCCCTGATCCTGACAGCTACTTCATGGGCATCGCGCTGGCGGTGCGTGCCCGCGCCAACTGCACGGGCCGTCGCGTCGGGGCGGTGATCGTGCGCGACAACCGCATCCTGAGCACTGGCTACAACGGCACGCCGTCAAAGATGCGCAACTGCGAGGAGGGCGGCTGCCATCGCTGCGCCAGCCCGCAGGCATACGGCTCCGGCGAAGGCTACGACCTCTGCATCTGCGTGCACGCCGAGCAGAACGCGCTGCTGGCCGCCGCCCGTTTCGGCGTCGCGGTCGAAGGCTGCACGATGTACACGACCCTCCAGCCGTGCTTTGGCTGCCTGAAGGAACTGCTGCAGGCGAACGTGCGCGCGGTCTGCTACCTGAAGCCGTGGGAGTCGCGCTTCGCCGAGCAATACGCCGCCCTCGTCGACCGTATTGACCGCGAGAACTTCCGGCAGGTCGTCGTCGAAGACCCCGGCGAGCACTGGGCGCTCGGTCGCGCCGGCGAGGCGGAGCGCACGCAGGGGCACGAGGTGCTGGGGGAATAGCCATGGAGGACCGGTCATGACCCTGCGTGCAGGCGCCGCCGAAGTTGTCATCACGCCGCCGGTCGGCACGCTGCTCGATGGCTACAGCGGCCGCGAGGGCGGCGCCGGCGGCGTGCACGACGATCTGCACGCGCGTGCGCTCGTCATCGACGACGGATCGACCAGCGCGGCGATCGTCAGCTGCGACCTGATCGGCATCGACCGCCGCCTCGTGGCGACAGTTCGCGAGCGTGCGAGCGCGGCGACCGGCATCCCGGCGAGCAACATCATGGTGGCGGCGACGCACACGCACGCCGGGCCAGCCGGCCTGCGCCGCGATCTCGATGAGCCGCTAACGGAGGTGATGGCGCGCGCGATCGCCGGCGCGATCCAGGCAGCCCACGGCGACCTGCGTCCGGCGGTCCTCAAGGCCGGCCACGGCAGCGTCGACAGCGTGAGCCAGAACCGCCGCGACCCCGATGGCCCGTTCGATGACGCGCTGCGCGTGCTGCTGTTCGATTCACCGGACTCGCGCGATGGCGCGGTCGCCTCCGTCGTCAACTTCGCCTGCCATCCGACGGTCCTCTACCGCACGAACATGCTGGTGTCAGCCGACTACCCCGGCCATGCCATCCGCACGGTACGCAACGTGCTTGGGGAAGCTCCGGTGCTGTTTCTCAACGGCGCCTGCGGCGACGTCAACCCGGCGTGGATCGAGCAGCGCCACGACGACGCGGCGCGCGTCGGGTCGATCGTGGGCTCCGAAGCCGCGCGCCGCCTGCAGGAGCTGCGCCCGCTCGGACAGCAGCACAAGGTGTGGAGCATCCGCTGGGATGAATTGACGGACAAGGATGTGACGTCCGGCGAGCTGGTCTCGGCGCCGCGCATCCGCGTCGCAAGCCGCAACGTCGCCGTACCGCTCCGCAAACTTGCGCCGCCGGCCTGGTACGACCAGCATCTCTCCGACCTCGAACGCCGCCGCGTGGCGCTGGCATCGGACGACCGGGAGGGGCTCCGCCGCGTCATGGAGCAGGTGACGCGATTCCGCACGGAACGCACCGTCGCTGAGCGGATCCGCATCGACGACGAGCCGCGTTATGTCCACCCGGAGGTGCAGGCCATCGCGCTCGGCGACGGTTGCGCCATCCTCGGCCTGCCTGGCGAGTTCTTCGTCGAAACAGGCCGCCGGATTCAGCAGGAGGCCGGCGTCCCGCATCTGCTCGTCGCCTGTTACGCCAATCATTACGTCGGCTACGTCGTCCCGAAGCACGAATTCGCGGCGGGTGGATACGAGTCCGGCGTCACCGTGCTCGACGAGACGGCCGAGGAGACTCTGCGTGCCGCAGCCGTCGACCTGCTGCGCGAAGTGACCGCCTGAGGCACGGGATTGCGCGAAATCTCCTCGCCAGCCTCTAACTCACAAGCGTTCGAGCGCTTAGAATAGGCCCATGAAGCGGGTACTCGTCTTCGAAGCTCACGGCGACGACATGGAGTTCTTCGCCGGGGGCACCATCGCCAAGTTCTGCGCGCTCGGCCACGACGTGTCGCTGGTCGTCGCGACCGATAACGATAAGGGCTCGTTCGAGCTCTCGGCGGAGCAGCTGCGCGCCGCCCGCGACGGCGAGATCAACGGCGCGGCCGCCGTACTCGGCATCAAGCGCGTGATCCCGCTCGGCTACTCGGATGGCGACCTGGCCTACCAGGCGACGCCGGACCACCTGCGCGGCCAGTTCATGCGCATCATCCGCGAACTGAAGCCCGACATCGTGTTCACCTGGGACCCGTTCGCCCCCTTCGAGGGCCATGCTGACCACCGCGCCGTCGCCGTGGCCGCGAGCGAAGCCGCAAGCTTCTCCCACTTCCCTCTGTACTACCCCGAGCAGATCGCGGAAGGGCTGGCCCCCCATTACGTCAGCGAAACCTGGTTCTTCGCCAAGTCGCCGCTCGATCTCAACAAGTTCGTCAACGTCGACGAGCACATCGACACGAAGATCGAGGCCCTGTACCGCCACGACGCGCAGATGGTGCTTACCATCGGCGACATGCAGCGCCACCTTCGCGCGTCGGGTCTCCAGGTGCCCTGGCTCGCCGAGCTCGACCCGCACGACTACCGTGAGCCGATCGCCCGGCGGATGAAGCAGGCGGCACGCGCCGTGGCCGACCGCTCCGGCCTCGGGTGCACGTTTGCGGAAGCCTTCCGCCGGATCCGCTACGGTGGCATCGAGTCGCTCGCCAAGGACCAGCAGATCCCGGAGGATGTGTAAGTGAAGCTCGGCTGCAGTTCATGGTCGTACCACGCCGCGTTCAACGCGGGCCGCATCGACCTGCGCGAGTGGCTTCGCATCTGCGCGGAAGACCTCGATCTCGATGGCGTGGAGCTGGTCGACCTGCATTTCCCCACGACCGATCCGGTCTACCTGCGCGATATCAAGAAGCTTTGCACCGACCTGCAGCTCACGGTCAGCGGCATCGCCGTCAGCAACGACTTCGGGCCTGACGACCGGCGCATGCGCGAAACCACGAAGGTGCGCCAGTGGTGCGACATCGCCGCCTACCTGGGTGCGCCGGTGGTGCGTGTGTTTGCCGGATGGCGGCCGGCAGCGGCCGCGGCGCCCGAGCCCGGCGTGATCGTCGGCCTGTTCCGCAAGGTGTTCGGCCAGCGCCAGCCCAACCAGCGCCGCGTCTGGTCGGACGTCACGTGGTCGCTCCGCCAGTGCGCCGATTACGCGGCCGAACGCGGCGTCGTGCTCGCGCTCCAGAACAACCGCACGGACGGACTGGTCGGCACGCCGTCGCAGATCGAGCAGTGCGTGCGCGACGTCGGCTCGCCGTGGCTGCGCGTCTGCCTCGACCCCGGCGACTTCCTGGACCGCACCGGCATCGAATCGTCGCTCTCGCGCGTGGTGCAGGTGCACGCCCGCATGCGCGACGTCGCCGATGACGGCCGCGACACGCGCATCCACTGGCCGGAGTTGCTCGGCATGCTGAAGCTCGGCCACTATCGCGGCTTTGTGCTCGTCGATTACGAGGGCGCCGAGGATCCCCTGACGGCCGTGCCCCGCGCGGTGCGCTACCTGCGAGGCCTGCTCCACCTCCTCGCGCGCCAGCAGTTGCTTCAGTCCGCTGCGCCCCAGTCCACGAGCGAAAACGGCGCGACCCACGCGGTGACGACCCAGACGGACGCCG
>Ga0080064_1002838_pt1 | contig 27664 bp, 26 predicted proteins | sample Subgrocontami54m_FD_69260 | JGI IMG/M metagenome (GOLD analysis project Ga0080064, IMG submission 69260) | Subsurface groundwater microbial communities from S. Glens Falls, New York, USA - GMW46 contaminated, 5.4 m (SPADES assembly) (version 2) ...
TTCAATAAACTCAAACACTTTCGCGCCATCGCCACGCGCTACGACAAACTCGCCAGAAATTTCCTTGCCGGAGTTCAGCTGGCCGCGGCTATTATCCTGCTCAACTGAAGACAGGCCCTAGTCTAGATCAGTCTGAAGAGGTCAGTCTGAGGTTGCCGATTACGCGATCGCACTCGCTGCGAACCGCGCACAACTCGGGTTTTGGGGAAATCCGAAACGATTGCATTGGAAGCGACGCCAACGGCCGGCCCGGCCAAAATCCGATTGTGCATAAAGAAAATAGGGAAAATACGGCCTTAGCAAGGCTCTGCCGCTGACCCATGGTCTTCCGGCCTGCCCGGTTCCTATCGGCCGTTGCGGACGAACACCATCCCCGCAAACCTTGTTGCAATTTGCGAAATCCGCGCGAGCAACCCGAAAGCATGCCACCCGTTATCGGGGCCGGGTCGCAACCTATCGGCCCACTTTTTCCGGCGTCTCCGCATGCGGATGCGGGAACTCTTCGGGCCCCGGCGGGTCGATGATCAGCGGTGGCTCAAGCGGCGTCTTGTGACGGACGCGACGGATCAGCCAGCCCAGGCCGAGGACAAACACGACGCCGGCCGCGGCCGCCCAATATTCGTAGCGATGCACCAGGTCAGGACCGAGCCAGCCGGCGACGGCGGTGTCCTTGATCATGATCTCGCCGGAGATCCAGCCCAGCAATCCGGCGCCGGCCCAGACCAGGATGGGAAAACGATCGAGCACCGCCATCAGCAAGGCGCTGCCGGCAATGATCAATGGCACGCTGGTGGCGAGGCCGAAGGCGATCAGAGAAATCTTGACGTAGGTCGCCAGTTCCGCGGCCTGGGCGGCGGCCACCGCTGAGCTCATCCGCAGCGCAGCGGTATCCGCCGCGCCGGCGATCGCTATCACGTTGTCGAGGCTCATCACGATATCGGCGATAGCGATGATCCGCACCGCCCGCCACAGGCTGTCGGCGGCGGCCACCTTGCCTTCGCCGTGATCCTCCTCGGGAACCAGTAGCTTCACCGCGATCCATAACAGCAGAACGCCGCCGACGAATTTCAGGAACGGGAACGCCATGATCTGGGCGACGACCGCCGTGAAAATGATCCGCAACAGAACCGCGACGCCGGCGCCTATCATCATGCCCCAAAAGCGCTGACGCGGAGGCAGCATGCGGCACGCCAATGCGATCACCACGGCATTGTCGCCAGAGAGCAGGATGTTGATCCAGATGATCTGCAACGCGGCCAGCCAATAGGCCGTATGCGTGATCTCATTCCAAAGCAGGTCCACCTGATCTACCTTTCGTCAGTCGTCCCGACGGCCGCCGGGCTTCAAACCCTATCTTGCCGCCATAGCGAACCGCTGACCGGCTGTGAGCAGTCGCCGTGCAGCGGTCTGTCGCTCGATCCAGAGCCCATCACCCTACAATCTCGATCCCCGAAAAGAATTGCGCGATCTCCTTGGCAGCGGTGTCGACTGCGTCGGAACCGTGCACGGAATTCTCGCCGATCGATTTGGCGTGGGTCTTGCGGATGGTGCCGGGTGCCGCCTTGGCTGGATCGGTCGCGCCCATGAGGTCGCGGTATTTTGCGATGGCGTTCTCGCCTTCCAGCACCTGCACCACCACCGGTCCGGAGGTCATGAACTCGACGAGTTCGCCGAAGAACGGCCGCTCGCGATGCACCGCGTAGAAGGTTTCCCCCTGCTCGCGCGAGATGCGTATGCGCTTCTGCGCCACGACGCACAAACCCGCCTGCTCGATCATGGCGTTGATCGCGCCGGTTAGATTGCGCGCGGTGGCGTCGGGTTTGATGATCGAAAAGGTACGCTCGACCGCCATGGGGGAATGTCCGTTACGCGAATGTGGAGGAGAAGGGCATCGGATCGCGGCGGCTTATAGCGGCGGTTCCGCGGAGCGGCAAGGGTCACGGCGAAGCCTGCGGCTTTCGGCCGCCCAGCAACGAAGGGGAACGAGGCCGCGGTGGCCGGCGTGAGCGGTTATACGCGGGCCGGCTTCTTGGCCGGCGCCTGACGCTTTTGCTTTGCAGGGACCGGCGCTTCCGCTCCGCGCTCGATCGAAACCAGGCGACCGCCGGCGAAACGATAGATGCCCGGCCGCGGACCGCGGTTATAGAGCAAGACCACGGTGCGCTCGTTGCGTTCATTGGTGCCGAAGTCGAGCTTGTCCGGCGTACCGGCACGCCTGACCACCTCGCACTCTACCATTTGCAGCGCGATGCCGCCTTCGACGGCGGCGCTTTGCCGGGTGGCCGCACCGTCGGTGCCATCAACATCCGCCGGGCCAGCTGGCGCGGCGGCTACAGTCGCGGCGCATTGTCCGTCCGGACCGATCAGATCTTCCGCCGTGACCTCTCGCAATGTGAAATCCTGCTTGCCGCCTGAAAACGTCAGCCAGTCCGGCTTGAAGGCGTTCGATCCGGGCAGCAGATTGACATTGCTCAAGGTAATGTCGGACGAGCAGGCGCCGATCGCGGGCAAGGTCGCGACCGCGAGCACGCGCATCAGATTTCGACTCAATCGCTGCATTGCCAAGTCCCCCTACGCAATACACTTCCCCTTACGCAACACACTTCCCCCTATGCCACACATTCGGTCCCAACCCGCGGCCACGCGGCCGCGATATTGCGTCAACCGCCGGACCTGGATCAATGGTCTTTGTGGCGGTCTTACGATGCGGGTGACGAAACCACGTTAACCATAGCGAGCCTCATGCCTTGCGCTGCCAGCGGCCATGCTCGTCGGGCTGCCAATAGGTGGCGTCGAAGCCCTTCTGCTTGGCCTCAGCCCAACGTTCGCGTGCGGCAGCGACGGCATCGGGATCGTCACCATCGAACAGCAGCACGATGCGCTGATAGCTTTCGGCGTCCGCCGGGACCGGCGCTCCATCGACCAAGAAGCGAACCGTCGCATCATTCGGATTGTCGTCGTTGACAGTAAGCAGAATCGGCTGTTCGCGCGCCTCGCCATCGCGTCCGGTGCCGTGTGGCAGAAAGCCGTCGTCGCGATAGATCCACAGATGGGCATCCAACGCTTCGACCCGCTCCTCCGACGAGGCCTGCACCACAACGCGCCAGCCGCGTTCCATAGATTTTTGCAGAAGCGTCGGCAACACGTGCTCGAGCCGCTGGCGCTGCAGGTGATAGAATAAGATTTCCGTCATCGCTGCCGGCTCATACAAGAGGTGGTCGCAGTGCGATGCTCAGCGCTCGTAGTGGTCGGCCACCAGGCGATCCAACAGACGCACGCCGAAGCCCGAGGCCCAACTCTTGTTGATCTCGGACTGCGGAGAGCCCATGCCCGTGCCTGCAATATCGAGATGCGCCCACGGCGTCTTATCGACGAAACGTTGCAGAAACTGCGCGGCCGTGATCGCGCCGGCATCGCGACCGCCGACATTCTTCATGTCGGCGAATTTTGAATCGATCTTCTTGTCGTATTCGGAGCCGAGCGGCATACGCCATAGCTTCTCGCCGGTCGTCTCCCCGGCCTTCAACAAACGCTCGGCGAGCTTGTCGTCATTGGCAAACAGGCCGGCATGCTCGTGACCGAGCGCGATGATGATGGCGCCGGTGAGAGTCGCAAGATCGACCATGAATTTTGGCTTGAAGCGCTTGCCCACATAGTGGAGGACGTCAGCGAGCACCAGACGGCCTTCGGCGTCGGTATTGATGACCTCGACCGTCTGCCCGGACATGGAGGTGACGATATCGCCCGGCCGCTGCGCCCGGCCGTCGGGCATGTTTTCGACCAGGCCGATGGCGCCGATGACATTGACCTTGGCTTTGCGGACCGCCAGCGCCTGCATCAGGCCGACGACGCAGGCGGCGCCGGCCATGTCGCCCTTCATGTCCTCCATGCCGGCGGCGGGCTTGATTGAAATGCCGCCGGTGTCGAAGCAGACGCCTTTGCCGATGAACGCCAGCGGCTCCGCTCCGCGCCGACCGCCGTTCCAGCGCATGACCACAAGACGGCTGCCGTGCACCGAGCCCTGCCCGACCCCGAGCAGCGCATTCATGCCGAGCTTTTTCATCGCCGGCACGTCGAGCACCTCGATCGCCACGCCGACCTTCTTCAGGTTGCTGGCGCGACGGGCGAATTCCTCCGGATAGAGCACGTTCGCCGGTTCATTGACCAAATCACGTGCGAGTGTCACGCCGTCGGCCACCGCCTCGCGCCCGACGAAAGCCTTGCGCACCGCGGGCACATTCGCGGCGGTGATCGTGACTTTCGGATTGGAAACACGCTCCTCGTCGTCTTTGCGCTTGGTCTTGTAGCGATCAAAAGCATAGGCGCGCAGCCGCACCCCCAACGCGACATCGGCCACCGCCTCCGGCTTCATGGCGCCGGGAAGGTCGGCAACGATCACGGCTTCCGCCGCAGTCGGCGGAATCTTGCCCATGGCCACGCCGCCGAGTTTGACGAAGTCCCGCGCCTTGAGATCGCGCGCCTTGCCGGCGCCGACCACGACCAGCCGGGAAACATCAAGGCCGGCCGGAGCCACGATATCGAGCGCCGACCCATTTTTGCCCTTGAACCTCTCGGCGGCGGCGGCCCGTGCCACCAGGTCCCCGCTCGGCTCCAATAGCTTGCGGGTGGCACTACCCCATTTCAGTCCCTCTTCACAGAACACCACGAGAACACCCTTGGCGGGGGTGGCGAATGGGGCAAAGTCGAGTTTTGGGGCGCCAAGCATGGAAAACGGCTCATTCTTGCAGCGGGATCGGCGGATTGCCGCAATGGAGGGAAGCGACCGCTCCAGCCCGACCAACATATGCCCGGCTTAGTGAGCCGCGCAAACTGCTATGTGGCAGCCGCCGTTCCCGGGCCTGGATCGGGTCTGTGCGCCCGGCGCCCGCCTCCCCGGATTTAACGTTTTGTTGTGCATACTCAAAGGGTTTGCCTTGGCGAGGCCATTTTGTTGCCCGATCAAGTAAATGCTCCAGGGGTGGGGTAGTTTGCCGTTGGTCGTGCCATCGCAGGCAGGGGTAGGCCCGGTACAGCCAGTGAACGCCGAAATCGGGGACGACGCGCGCGAATGGGGTCGATCGGGCGTTACATTTTCCGCACCACATTCGGTGCGTTCTTGGTGGTGCTCATCAGCGTGACCGCGCTCATGTGGATCACCCAGGCGCTGCGCGACATCGACCTGATGACCAACCAGGGCCAGACCATCTTGGTCTTCGTCGGCATCACCGGCCTGATCATTCCGCTGCTGGTTCTGATCATCGCTCCGATCGCGCTGATGATCGCGGTCGCGCACGTACTCATCAAGCTCAGCAATGATTCCGAACTGATCGTCATAAACGCGGCCGGACTGCCGCCCTGGCACGTATTCCGCCCGTTCCTCGCGGTCGCCGTCGTGGTCTCGCTCATGGTGGCGGCGATCAGCGTATACATCTCACCCAAATGTCTGCGTGAATTGCGCAGCTGGGCCGCTCACGTTCGCGCCGACCTCGTGACCAACGTCGCGCAACCCGGGCGCTTTACCGTGCTGTCCGGCAGGCTCACTTTGCACATGCAGGCGCGACGGCCGAACGGACAGCTGGTCGGCGTCTTCGTCGACGATCAGCGTAATCCGCGTGAGCGGATGACGATTCTCGCCGAGTATGGCAACATCCTGAAGAACGAGCACGGCACCTTCCTGTTGCTCGAGAACGGCAGCGTGCAGCGCCAGGAAGCCGGACAGCGAGATCCGCACATCGTCGAATTCGACCGCAATGCTTTCGATTTATCGCGTCTGACGGCGGGCCCAACGACCGTCCGTTATTCGGTGCGAGAGCGTTATCTCTGGGAGCTGATCAATCCCGTCGCCAACGATCCGCAGTTCAGCGACCGCCCCGATCAGGTCCGCGCCGAACTTCATGATCGCATTACCGCGCCATTCTACCCGCTCGCTCTGGTCCTGGTGACGTTCGCCTATCTCGGCGCGCCGCGCACCACCCGGCAAAGCAGGGCCATGTCGCTCGTTGGCGCGATCGCGGTCGTGGCGCTGCTGCGTGGACTGGGCTTTGTCGGCACGGTCGCGGGCCCGCACATGCCGATCCTGTTGGTCGTGCCTTATCTTGCGCTGCTCGCAGCATTCGTCCTGAGTTTTTGGGCAATCTCACGCGGCGTCATTATCGAACCGCCGGCCTTCATCAACAACGCGATTACCGCGCTGCTGGAGCAACTGAAGCAACGCTATGCTACCGCAATGGGGCCGGCACGATGATCGGCGGCACCCTCTCCCGATATTTTGGATTGCGCTTTTTCAACGCAGTCATGGCCGTGTTCGGCGGATCGCTGGTGCTGATCGCGATGGTCGATTTCATCGAGATGTTACGCCGCACCGGTGACATGAAGGACGTATCGGCTTTGTTCGTCGCCAAGATCACGTTCTTTCGCGTGCCGTTCATTGCGGAGCGGGTCATGCCATTTGCCGTGCTGGTCGGGGCGATCTCCTGTTATCTGAATTTGTCTCGCCGACTGGAGCTGGTGGTTGCACGCGCTGCCGGTATCTCGGCCTGGCAATTCGTTGCGCCGGCGATCGTCATCGCTCTGCTGATCGGCGTGGCCACGACCACGTTGTACAATCCGCTTTCCGCGGCCTTGCGCGAACAATCCGTGCGGCTCGAAGCGCAGCTGTTCGGCATCGACAGCAGCTTCCGGGATTCCAGAGGGGGATTCTGGGTGCGCCAGCGCGCCGAAGACGGCCAGGCCATCATCAACGCCAAAAGCAGCCGCGGGCGCGGTGCTGAGCTGGCTGGCGTCAGCGTTTTCCGCTTCGATCAAGCCGGTCAGTTCCGCGATCGAATCGAGGCCAAAAGCGCCACCCTGGTTCCCGGATTTTGGCAGCTGCGAGAGGCCCGCGCCTATGCCGAGGGCCGGCCGGCCGAGGATCACGACATCTATAGCCTCAAAACCAATCTAACGCCGGCACAAATCCAGGAAAGCTTTGATACCCCGGAAACCGTGCCGTTCTGGCAATTGTCGTCACATATCCGCTTGGCGGAGGATGCCGGCCTCAGTGCGGGCGGCTATCGGCTGCAATATTACCAACTTTTATTGCAGCCTTTCTATCTGGCTGCCATGGTTCTTCTTGCTGCCGCGGTGAGTTTACGGTTCTTCCGCTTTGGTGGCGTCCAAAAGTTGGTTTTAGGTGGCATCGCCGGGGGCTTTCTGCTTTATGTATTGTCGAAAGTTACTGGGGATTTGAGCAAGGCCGGGCTGCTGCATCCCATGGCAGCAGCCGGGCTTCCTGCGTTTGCTGGCGGACTGACGGGGTTGATTACGTTGCTGTACCAGGAGGACGGGTAATGGCGCGGCTTTCTGGCGCTCGCCCGATCCTATCCAGCCGCCGGACATGGCGGAGCGCGACCGTTGTTGCGGCTGCGCTCGCCGTCGCCGCTGTCGGCTGGATCGATGTCTGGCCATCCAGCGCCCAGGAATTCATCACCTTCCCCAAGCGTCCGCAGCCGCCCAAAGCCAAACGCAGCGGCGGCTTGTTCGACGCCAAGCGGACAGGCGCGCAGGAACAGATGCTCGTGCGCGCGGGCGAGATCAATTACGACTATGTCAATAACCGGGTATCTGCCGTCGGCAATGTGCAGATCTATCACGGCGGCGCGACGCTCGAGGCCGACCGAGTCATTTACGACCAGAAGACCAAGCGTGTTTACGCGTCCGGCAATGTCCGGTTCTCCGAGGCCGACGGCAAAGTTACCTATGGCGAGATCATCGACCTGAGCGACGACTTCCGCGACGGCTTCGTCGACTCGTTGCGCCTCGATGGGCCTGAGCAAACTCGCTTCGCCTCCCGCCGCGCCGAACGTACGAGCGGAAACTTCACGGTTTTCCAAAGTGGCGTCTATACCGCTTGCGAAGCCTGCAAGGACGATCCCAGCAAACCGCCGAAATGGCAGGTCAAGGCCGCCCGCATCATCCACGATGAGGGCGAGAAAATGATCTATTTCGAGGATGCACGACTGGAATTCTTCGGCGTGCCGCTGGCCTATGTGCCTTACTTCTCGGCGCCCGATCCGACCGTGCAACGCAAGACCGGTTTTTTGATCCCGATATTCAGCTCGAGCTCGGTCTACGGCGCTGGCGTGGAGATTCCCTACTACTGGGCACTCGCTCCCGACTACGACGTGAGCTTCAGCCCGCTGCTGACGTCGCGACAGGGCGTTTTGCCCAAGGTCGAATGGCGCCAGCGTCTGATCAACGGTTCCTACTACATCCGCGGCGCCGGCATTTTCCAGCTCGATAAGAACTACTTCCTCAACTCCGGTAATTTGCCCGGCTACCGCGATTGGCGCGGCAGCATCGAGACCTCGGGCCAATTCAGCCTGACCGACAAGTGGGTCTGGGGTTGGGACGGCACATTGGTGTCGGACAAAACATTCCTTCACGATTACGGGCTGTACAAGAACGCTCAGTCCAAAGATCTCTTCAAATCGAACCCGGACTATGTGCTCTCGCAACTCTATCTCGTCGGGCGCGGCGAACGCAGCTATTTCGATGCGCGCACGCTTTATTTCCAGGGCTTCTCGTCAGCCGACACGCAGCGCCAGATTCCGATCGTCCACCCGGTCATCGACCATGACTACACGCTCGGTCAGCCGGTGATGGGCGGCGAGCTCAGTTTCCGCAGCAACCTGACCAGCTTGAGCCGCGGGGCCGCGAATTTCGACGCGATTTCAATCGCGGCGATTTCGAGCGGCGTCTGCGGCACCAACACACCCGATCCCGCCAGGAATATCAGCAACTGTCTGCTGCGTGGCGTCCCCGGCACCTATACGCGTCTCTCCCACGAGGCGAGCTGGCGGCGCACTTTGATCGATGATTATGGTCAGGTGTTCACGCCATTCGTGTCGCTGCGCGGCGATTTCGCCAGCCTGCAGACTGCTTCCGACCCGGGCGTTTCCAATTATTTGAATACCGGCGGCAGCGATGTGGCCCGCTTCATGCCGACTGTCGGGGTTGAGTATCGCTATCCGTTTATCAGCGTCCAATCCTGGGGTACGCAGACTCTCGAGCCGATCGCGCAACTGATCCTGCGTCCGGACGAAACCCGTATCGGCCGGCTGCCGAACGAGGACGCCCAGTCGTTGATTTTCGACGACAGCAATCTGTTTCGCGTCAACAAGTTTGCCGGCTGGGACCGCGTCGAAGGCGGCAGCCGGTTGAATGCCGGTTTGCAATATACGGCGCAATTCAATCGTGGCGGCTTCGTCAATGTCCTGTTCGGACAATCCTATCATCTGTTCGGACAGAACTCGTTCAGTGTCGGCGACGTCACCAATACCGGGCTCAATAGTGGTCTCGACACCACCCGTTCGGATTATGTGGCTCGCGTCTCATATCAGCCGAACTCGACTTTCATGTTCACATCCCGGTTTCGCTTTGCGGAAAACGATTTCACGCTGCAGCGGACCGAGCTCGAAACGACCGCCAATTTCGACCGTTGGACCACGACCATCATGTACGGAAACTATGCCGCACAGCCTTCGCTCGGCTTCCTGCATGCCCGCGAGGGCATCCTGGGCACCGGCCGCCTGAAGGTCAGTCCGAACTGGCTGCTGCTGGGGGCCGCGCGCTACGACATACGGGCCGAAAAATTCAGCCAGACTCAGATCGGTGTCGGCTATGTCGATGACTGCCTCATCGTGGCCATGAATTACATTACAGACTATTCGTATAGCGGCAGCACGGCGGCCAACCATACTGTTTTGTTACAGGTGAGCTTGCGCACGCTCGGCGGAACGGCGGTGGGACAGAACACCAACGTGCTACAGAGCGGCGTTCCGGGGTTGACCGGCACGCGTTGATGCGGCTGCGGCTCCTGCTTGAAAGTGCGATGGCGATGAACGGACGTTTGCAGTGTCGTATCCGCAACCTCGGTCTCGCCGCGGCCTTGCTCGTGCCCATGGCCATGACGCCGCACACCGCGGCCGCGCAAGTTGTCGCCCTGGTCTACGGCCAGCCCGTTACCCAGCACGATATCGAGCAGCGCGCGAAATTCGAACAGTTGTCGACCCAGAAGACTCCGGCACGGCAGGCCGTGCTTGACGAGCTGATCAACGAAATCCTGAAATTGCGGGAAGCCAAGCGCTGGGGGATCGACGTTTCCGACGCCGAAGTCGAAAGTGCGTATGCCGGGATCAGCAACCGGATGCGGGTTTCGCCCGCCCAACTGACCCAGAACCTGGCCAAGAGCGGCGTCAATGCCAATACTCTGAAGGCGCGCCTCAGGGCTGATAGCGCCTGGCAGCAGCTGGTGCGCGGGCGCTATCAGTCCAGCCTGCAGGTCAGCGAAAAGGAGGTGCAAACCGGCTTGGAAACGCAAAAATCCGACGAAAAAGACGTCGTCGCCTTCGAGTATACGATGCGTCCCATTCTGTTTCTGGTACCCCCCGGGTCGCCGGATGCCGTGATCCAGGCGCGGCGCCGGGACGCCGAGGCGTTGCGTGGGCGGTTCAAGAGCTGCGACGACGGCATCCCGTTGGCGCGTGGGCTCAGGGATGTCGCTGTGCGCGACCAGATCATCCGCAACTCCGCCGACCTTTCACCTGAGCTCCGCAAAGTGCTCGACAATGTTCCGGTCGGCACATTGACCGCGCCCGATCTCACCCGGCACGGCATCGAGGTATTTGCGATCTGCGCCAAAAGGGAGTCCCAGGCCGACACGCCGGGCAAGCGTCAGGTGCGCGACGCCATGTTTGCCAAACGATACGAGGAAATATCAAACCGCTATCTGCGGCAAATTCGAGCCAGCGCCTTGATCGAATACAAATAGGCGTTGTCGATGTCCATGCCCTTGGCGCTGACACTGGGCGAGCCGGCAGGGATCGGTCCCGACATCGCCATTGCCGCATGGCGGCAGCGCGCCGAACTCGATCTTGCTCCGTTTTACATCCTCGCCGATCCGGAACAGCTGCGGCGGCGTGCCCATCGGCTCGCGCTCGATCTGCCGATGGTCGTGGTGGAGCCGGCCGCCGCCGCCGCGGCGTTTACCACCGCAATGCCGGTGGTCGATATCGGCGTCACAGTGACCGCCGAGCCCGGGCGCCCGGACGGATCGAGCGCGCCGGCGGCGATCGCCGCCATCCGCCGCGCCGTGACCGATGTCATGGCCGGCGCGGCCGCGGCGATGGTGACCAATCCCGTGGCCAAGAACGTGCTCTATCAATCGGGCTTCGCAGAACCCGGGCATACCGAATATCTCGCCAAGCTCGCGAGCGAGCACACCGGCGTGCCGGTGCAGCCGGTCATGATGCTGTGGTCGCCGGAACTGGCGGTGGTTCCCGTCACCATCCATCTGCCGCTGAAGGATGTTCCCAAGGTGCTGACCGCGGACCTGGTGGTCAGCACGGCCCGGATTGTGGCGCGCGATTTGACGTTCCGTTTCGGCATCGTGCGCCCGCGGCTCGCCGTCGCGGGCCTCAACCCGCATGCCGGCGAGCAAGGCGCGCTCGGCGAGGAGGATCTCGCCATCGTCCGCCCGGCCGTCGAACGCCTGCGGGCGGAAGGCATCGACGCGCGCGGCCCGCTGCCCGCCGACTCGCTGTTTCACACAGCCGCGCGCGCAACCTACGACGTAGCGCTGGCAATGTATCACGACCAGGCACTGATCCCGATCAAGACGCTGGCGTTCGACCATGCGGTCAATGTCACGCTCGGCCTGCCATTCGTGCGCACCTCACCCGACCACGGCACCGCCTTCGATATCGCCGGCTCCGGCCGCGCCGACCCATCGAGCCTGATCGCCGCCATCAAGCTCGCTGCGCGGCTTGCCGTCAAAACCGAACCGCAGCCGCGCACGCGGCGCGCATGAGCGCGATCGACGATCTTCCGCCGCTGCGCGAGGTGATCGGTCGCTACGGGCTGCGCGCCAAGAAATCGCTCGGCCAGAATTTCCTGCTCGATCTCAACCTTACGAGCCGCATTGCGCGCGCCGCGGGCCCGCTCGCGGGCGTCAGCGTGATCGAGATCGGTCCCGGCCCGGGCGGGTTGACGCGGGCGCTGCTGGCGCAGGGCGCCAAGCGCGTCATCGCGGTCGAGCGCGACGAACGCGCGCTGGCCGCGCTGGGCGACATCGCCGCGCGCTACCGGGGGCGGCTCGATGTGGTTTCCGGCGATGCGCTTGCGGTCGATCTGCGCGCGCATCTGGATGACGGTCCGGCGCGCATCGTCGCCAACCTGCCCTACAACATCGCCACGGCGCTCTTGGTCGGGTGGCTCACGCTGGAGCCTTGGCCGCCGTGGTACGACCGTCTGGTGCTGATGTTTCAGCGCGAGGTGGCCGAGCGTCTGGTCGCAGCGCCCGGCTCCAAGGTCTACGGCCGCTTGTCCGTGCTGACCGGCTGGCGCGCCGAGGCGCGCATCCTGTTTGACATTGCGGCGTCCGCCTTCGTTCCGCCGCCCAAGGTCACCTCGTCAGTGGTCGAACTCGTTCCGCGTCGGCAACCCCTGGCATGCGACCCCGATGTGCTGCAGCGGGTGACCGCGGCCGCCTTCGGCCAGCGCCGCAAGATGCTGCGTCAGAGCCTGAAATCGCTCGGGGTCGATCCGCTGCCGCTGCTCGAAGCCGCCGGGATCGCGCCGACCGCGCGCGCCGAGGAGATTCCAGTCGCGGGCTTCGTTGCGTTGACGCGCGCCGTCGCCGGACGCGGCTAGGACGCGACCGTGGTCCGATTCCACCTTCGATTCATATCTTCGCCTGTAATCCGCGCACGAAGGCCGACAGGCCGGGCTGGCGCTCCCGCTTGAGGCGCTCGGCGGCAAGGATCGCGCGCACGTCGGCAAAGGCGTGCTCGATGTCGTTGTTGATGACCACGTAATCGTATTCCGCCCAATGGCTCAACTCGTCGACCACCTTGGCCATGCGCGACTGAATCACCTCGTCGGGATCCTGCGCGCGGCTTTTCAGCCGCCGCTCGAGCTCCCAGGTCGATGGTGGCAGGATGAATACGCTGACCAGATCGCCCCGCACCTTCTCGTGCAATTGCTGGGTGCCCTGCCAGTCAATATCGAACAGCACATCGCGGCCACGCGCCAGCGCCGCTTCCACCGCGCGGGCCGGCGTCCCATAGCGATGGCCGAACACCTGCGCCGATTCCAGCAACTCGCCTTTTTTCACCATGGTGTCGAACTTTGCCTGATCGACGAAGTAATAATGCTGTCCCTCGACCTCGCCAGGCCTTTGCTTGCGGGTCGTGACCGAGATCGAGAGCGCCACCTGGGGATCGGCATCGAGCAGCCGGCGTGACAGCGTGGTCTTGCCCGCGCCCGAGGGCGAGGAAAGAACGAGCATCAGCCCGCGGCGCGCAATCGCCGTGTCGGCCTGTGGTTGCTCTTGTTTCGCCGTCATCGCGTCATTCCAGGTTCTGCACCTGCTCGCGGAATTGCTCGACCACGTTTTTCAGCTCCAGGCCGGTATTGGTCAATTCCACGTCGTTCGATTTGGCGCACAGGGTATTGGCTTCGCGGTTGAGCTCCTGCGACAGAAAATCGAGCCGCCGCCCGATCGCGCCGCCGCCAGCGATCAGTTTACCCGCCTGCGCGACATGCGCCGCCAGCCGGTCGAGCTCCTCGCGGATGTCCGCCTTGGTGGCGATCAGGAGGGCCTCCTGGTGCAGCCGGTCGGCGTCAAAACGCTCCGACGCCGCCAGCAGAGTGGCCACCTGTTCGGCGATCCGCGCCTTGATGGCCTCGGGGCGGCGGCCGGGCGCGGCGTCCGCGCGCGCGGCGAGCGCCGCGATCTCGCCCAGGCGCGCCGTTAGCACGCGGCCGAGCGTCTCGCCCTCGTGCCGGCGCATGGCCGCCAAGCCGTCGAGCGCCTGCGCAAAGCCCGCGACGACGGCAACCTCCGCGGTCCTCCGCTCGTCCTCATTTTCATCCTGATCGCTGACCTCGATCACGCCTTTCAGCGCCAGGATGCCGTCGAGTGTCGGCGGCGCGGCCTGCACCCGGCCGGCAAGCCCACGAAAAGTGTCGAGCACGGCAGCAAGCACCGGTTCGTTGATCCGCACCACCGGCGCAACGCCCTCACGCTCGACCGTCAGCGACGCCTGCACGGTGCCGCGCGACAGAATTTCGGCGGCGCGGCCGCGCGCCGGCGCCTCGACAGCGTCCCAGCCCGGCGGCAGGCGCAGCCGCAGATCGAGCCCCTTGGCATTGACGGATTTCAATTCCCACGACCAGGCATAGCTGCCACTGACGCCGTGGCCGCGCGCAAAGCCGGTCATGCTCGAGAGCGCCATCGGCTTTCACCCGTCGCGGAGGAATCCCGGATTGCAGATTCGCGGCGACCTTAGCGGTGGGTGATCGTGGTCACAAGACCGGCCGGCGGCGACGGCGAGTCTCACTGCGCAGTAGCTTTCGCCGCTTTGGGTGCGCCGTTGGCGCCACGCTTGGGTCGCGGCGCCGGCGCGCGCGGGGCGACGGGCGACGGCGACTGCGCATCGGAGGCCGCCGCCGGCTCCTTGTTTTGATCATGCTCGATTACGCGCAGGCGCGCGACGTTCTTCAGGTGTTGGTCGTAGGTATCGGCAAAGGCATGGCCGCCGGTGCCGTCGGCAGCGAAGAACAGCTCCTTGGTGCGCGCCGGATTGGCGGCGGCCTCAAGCGACGCCCGTCCCGGATTGGCGATCGGTCCGGGCGGCAGGCCATCGATGACGTAGGTGTTGTATTCGGTCGGCTGCTCGATATCGCGCCGTGAAATCGGCCGGCCGAGCGCACCCTTGCCGCGCACCAGACCGTAGATGATGGTCGGATCGGATTGCAGCTTCATCCGCTGCTTCAAACGATTGACGAACACCGCCGCGATCCGCGTGCGCTCCTCCGGTTTGCTGGTTTCCTTCTCGATGATCGAGGCGAGGATGATCAGCTGCTCCAGCGAGCGCAGCGGCAGATCGGGGTTGCGCCGGTCCCAGACGTCCTTGATCAGGCGTTGCTGGCCCTGCTGCATGCGCTGGATCAATTGCTCGCGGGTGAAGCCGCGCGGGAAGCTGTAGGTTTCCGGCAGCAGGCTGCCCTCGCGCGGCACGTCCTTGATGTTGCCGGACAGGATATCGTTCTCCAGAAGACGCGCCACGATCTGTTCGGAGGTCAGCCCCTCGGGAATCGTGAAGGAGTGCTGGACCACCTTGCCCTCGACCATGGTTTCCACCACGTCGCGCACGCTCGCGCGCTTGGCAAACAGATATTCGCCGGATTTCAGATCGGTGCGCGCCTTGAGCGCGAACACCCCGCCGACGAAGACGATCCGGTGCTCGTCCATCACGCCTTCCCGCTTCAAGAGATCGGCGATCTCCACCATCCCGAGCCGGGGCGGAATGACGACGGTCTTGTCCTGCTCAAGCGGACCGGGCGCTTCGAACCGCTGCTTGCCGAGCACGAAGGCAGCGCCGCCGGCGAAAGCGACCAGGACCAGCAGCGTGAAGATGGCATTTCCGACAATGACGAGCGGATTGCGCGTTCGCTTCGACCGCCGGGTCGGCAGCGGCACATGCTCCGGCTCAAGAGCGGCACGCGGGCTGCGCGGGGTGATCCGTTTTTGCTCCATAAGCGATGCGCCGAGTCCATTGATGGGATGCCCGGAAATGGGCGGATCCGGTTCGCCCGCGCCAGGCAGCGGAGGCCGCGCCGAAGCGGAAGGGGATGCGCCGCGACCGGGCGCGTAAGAGCCGGCCGGAGGCGGAGCAGGCCCGACCATAGCCGACATCGGCGGCCCCGTCATAGCCGGAACGGCGGCCGCGGTCTCGGGCTTGCTCTTGGATTCGCTCTTGGGATCGCTCTTGGGCTTGCTCGCCAATCCAAAGGAGGCCGGAGGCGGCGGCAGTCCGGGCGCTCTGCGATGCGGAACTCCGTCGGATTCGGAAAGATTTCGGCTCGTTTGATGTCCGGCGGCAAGAGTTCCATCCGCCGCCATAGCTAGGGCCGTTTCGGCTGCTGGCTGCGGCAACCAAGCAGGTGCGATCCGGATGTCGACAGGATCGAAGCCGTGCTCGACAGGCCGCGCCAATGGCATACGCCGGCGCAGGGGCCCCGCGCCGTTGCTACCAGGCGGTGTGCTCCCCGGATTCACGTCCAACACCCCGCGTTGCCGCTTGCCACGATCGCAACCACCAACTCGCGGGCGACGCCCGGTTCAAAGGAAGGCTATTTCTTGTCTTTATTGGTTCGGACGCATTCGCTATTGGTTCGGACGCATTCGCTCGGTCCGCCTCCGTCAGGAGGCATCCGTTCGGCACGCGACAACAGAATCAGACGCCCGATCAGGCCCACGTTAGAAGCGAATATGGCGAAAGGTTGAAGCCGCGGCCAGCGCGCGCTTGCGCTAATCCACAAGGCGTCGGAACACCAAGGAGGCATTGGTTCCGCCGAAGCCGAAGGAGTTCGACAGAACCAGGTCTATGTCACGCTGCTTGGATTTGTGCGGCACCAGATCGATCGGTGTTTCGACCGACGGGTTCTCGAGATTGAGTGTCGGCGGCGCCACCTGGTCGCGAATGGCCAGAATCGAGAAGATCGCTTCGACCGCGCCGGCCGCGCCGAGCAAATGGCCGATGGAAGATTTGGTCGACGACATCGACAGCCGGCCGCCGGCATTGCCGACCAGACGTTGCACGGCGCCGAGCTCGATCTCGTCGCCGAGCGGCGTCGAGGTGCCGTGGGCATTGATATAGTCGATTTCCGCCGGCGTGACGCCGGCGCGCTTCAGCGCCGCGGCCATGCAGCGCAGCGCGCCGTCGCCATCGGGCGCCGGCGCGGTGATGTGGTAGGCGTCGCCCGACAGTCCGTAGCCGATCAGCTCGGCGTGGATCTTGGCGCCGCGGCGTTTGGCGTGATCGTACTCCTCCAGCACCAGCACGCCGGCCCCCTCGCCCATCACGAAGCCATCGCGGTCCTTGTCATAGGGACGCGAGGCGCGCTCGGGCGTATCGTTGAAACCGGTCGACAAAGCGCGTAGCGCCGAGAAACCCGCGAGCGCAATGCGGTTGACCGGAGATTCGGTACCGCCCGCCACCATGACGTCGGCATCGCCGAGCGCGATCATACGGCCGGCGTCGCCGATCGCATGGGCGCCGGTCGAACACGCCGTGACCACCGCGTGGTTGGGACCTTTCAGTCCGAATTCGATCGACACATAGCCGGATGCCAGATTGATCAGCCGTCCGGGAATGAAGAACGGCGACACCCGGCGCGGCCCCCTTTCCTTCAAGGTGATGGCGGTGTCGGCAATGCCTTCGACGCCGCCGATGCCGGAGCCGATCATCACCCCCGTCGTCACCTGGTCGTCCCGCGAGGCCGGATGCCATTCGGCATCGTCGAGCGCCTGGCGCGCCGCGCTCATCGCAAACACGATGAAGTCGTCGACCTTGCGCTGCTCTTTCGGCTCCATCCACTGGTCGGGATTGTAGGTTCCGTTGGAACCGTCGCCGCGCGGGATCTGGCAGGCGATCTTGGCCGGCAGATCGGAAACGTCGAACGACTCGATACGCCTGGCGCCGCTGTCGCCCCGGATCAGCCGCTGCCACGTTGCCTCGATGCCGCAGCCGAGCGGCGTAACCATCCCGAGTCCTGTGACGACGACACGCCTCATCTACGGCTCCGCAGGCTCCCGTAACGACTATATGCGCCTGACACAGGTCAGCGCCAAGGCGCGGCGTGATCTGCGCCAACCGTCAGAAACCGGAGCGAAAGGCAGGGAGTTCAGCTTTTTGCGTTCTTTTCGAGAAATTTGACCGCGTCACCCACAGTTAGGATGGTTTCGGCCGCATCGTCGGGGATCTCGCAGCCGAACTCTTCCTCGAATGCCATCACGAGTTCGACGGTGTCGAGGCTGTCGGCACCGAGATCGTCAATGAAGCTTGCGTTCTCTGTCACCTTGTCGGCCTCGACGCCCAAATGCTCCACGACGATCTTCTTTACCCGCTCGCCAATGTCACTCATCGCTGCGTCCTCGTGTAGGTCGGATTGAGCTCGATCGGTCGTCGTCTCGAGCCGGTGTGGAATGGCCTTGGTGGCCGACGGTGGTGGCTCCACTGTGGTCGCGAGCGGACCGCGCGAGCCCCCGCCGGCCCCGTCGAAATTCCTCAGCCAAGCCGAGGTCGGTTACCATACTTCAAAAGCCTTGACCAGCATACCCGCACCGCCACGCCGGACCCGCTGCGAGCCGCGCGACCGGGCCTTAAAACATGGCCATTCCACCATTCACATGCAGCGTCTGGCCCGTGACATAGGCTGCCTCGTCGGAGGCCAGATAGACCGCCGCTGCCGCGATGTCCGCGCCTGAGCCGAGCCGTCCGGCCGGCACCCGGGCAAGGATCGCCTCGCGCTGCTTGTCGTTCAGCTTGTCTGTCATTGGCGTGGCGATAAAGCCCGGCGCGATGCAGTTCGCCGTCACATTGCGCTTGGCATATTCCTGCGCGACCGACTTCATCATGCCGATCATGCCGGCCTTGGTGGCGGCATAATTGCCCTGCCCGGCATTGCCGGTGACCCCGACCACGGATGTGATGCCGATCACGCGGCCGTAGCGCCGGCGCATCATGCCCTTCACCGCCGCGCGCGTGAGGCGAAAGGTCGCCGTCAGATTGACCGCGATCACCTCGTCCCAGGCCTCGTCGCTCAATTGCACGAACAGATTGTCGCGGGTGACGCCGGCATTTGCGACCAGGATGTCGAGCTTGCCCATCGCCTCTTCCGACTTGGGCACAAGCGCTTCGACTTCGTCCTTGTTCGCGAGGTTGCAGGGCAGCACGTGGACGCGCTCGCGGAACTCGCTGGCCAGCTGATCGAGCACGTCGCGGCGCGTACCCGACAGCGCGACGGTCGCCCCATTGCCGTGCAGCGCACGGGCAATTGCGCCACCGATCCCGCCGGTGGCGCCGGTGACCAGGGCGGTCTTGCCGCTTAAGTCGAACATAGCGCTTCTCCCTGGATGTTTTGTGGGCGCGCCCGCGTCATCCGCGTGCCGCCTTGAAGGCAGCGACGTCGTCCGGCGTGCCGACCGAAACAGTGCTGGCGCCTTCGGCGATGCGCCTGATGAGACCGGAGAGCACCTTGCCCGAGCCGACCTCGTAGAAGGTCGTTACCCCCGCCTCCGCCATGAACGCCACCGATTCCCGCCAACGCACCGTGCCGGTCACCTGATCGACCAAGCCCTGCCTGAGCTGCGACGGCTCGCTGACCGGCTTGGCGGCCACATTGGCAACGAGCGGAACGCTCGGCGGCTTGATTGTAACCTTTGCCAGCGCTTGCGCCATCACGTCGGCGGTGGGTTGCATCAGCGCGGAATGGAACGGCCCCGACACCGGCAGCATCATTGCGCGCTTGACGCCTTTGGCCTTAGCCAATTCGACCGCGCGTTCGACCGCGCCCTTGTGACCTGAGATCACGACCTGGCCGCCGCCATTGTCGTTCGCGGCCTGGCAGACTTCGCCTTGCGCGGCTTCCGCAGCGATCGCAGCCGCCTGCTCAAAATCGACGCCGATCAGCGCGGCCATGGCGCCGACCCCGACCGGAACCGCCTGTTGCATGGAGCGTCCGCGGATACGCACCAGCCGCACTGCGGCGGCCACGGACAGCGCACCGGCTGCCGCCAGCGCGGAATATTCACCGACCGAATGACCGGCGACGAATTGCGCCTCGCGCGCCAGATCGACCCCGGCTTCCGCTTCCAGCACCCGCATCGCGGCCAGCGATACCGCAACGAGCGCGGGCTGCGCATTCTCGGTCAGTGTCAGCGTCTCGGCCGGCCCGTCCCACATCACGGCGCTGAGGCTGTCGCCGAGCGCGGCATCCACCTCATCGAATACCGCACGGGCGGCCGGAAAGGACGTCGCCAGCGCCTTGCCCATGCCCACCGCTTGGCTGCCCTGTCCCGGAAACACGAATGCGACCGACATTCCCCGCCCTTTCGACACGTCCCGCCGTAAGACACTGGGGCGTCGATCGCTGTCAAGCCGCCGAACCGGTCCGCTTCCAAGACCGCCGGGTGACCTTTCCACAGCTTGCCTTTCGGGCGAAACCCCCTATAAAGCGGCCTTCCGCTCGTTCCGGTCGGGAACTGAACGGACGGCTGCGCGGCTGCCAAAGCCAAGCGGTAGGGCCTGATGGCCCGGCGTCCCGTGTTCCCGCCTTCGCAGCATTCGAGCCTTCCCGAAAGGGCTCGAGGGGCTTCGCGCCGGTCGAACTTTGGATGCATGGAAAGGCAAAGCATGTCGTTATACGAACACGTCTTCCTCGCGCGCCAGGACGTCAGCGCGCAGCAGGTCGAGGAATTGACCGCTCACCTCACCGGTATCATCGAGCAAATGGGCGGCAAGGTCACCAAGACCGAGCAATGGGGCCTACGCTCGCTCAGCTACCGGATGCGGAAAAACCGCAAGGCGCATTTCACGCTGCTGAACGTTGACGGACCGGCGGCAGCGATCAACGAGATCGAACGGCAGGAACGGCTCAACGAGGATGTCGTGCGTTATCTCACCGTGCGGGTCGAAGCACATGAGGAAGGCCCATCCGCAATGATGCGCAAAGCCGACCGCGACCGTGATCGCGACGAGCGCGGCGGCGGCTTCCGGGATCGCGATCGCGGTGATCGCGGCGACCGTGGCGGCGGCTTCCGGGATCGTGATCGCGACCGGGGCGAACGGCCGCCCCGTGACGATGCGGCGCCGGCCGCCGCGGCGGAGGAGTAACAGCCATGGCTTTTTCCTCGACGCAGACCACCCGCCGGCCGTTCTTTCGCCGCCGCAAGAGCTGCCCGTTCTCCGGCACCAACGCGCCGGCAATCGATTACAAGGACGCCAAGCTGCTGCAGCGCTACGTGTCCGAGCGCGGCAAGATCGTGCCGAGCCGCATCACCGCGGTCTCGGCCAAGAAACAGCGCGAGCTCGCCAAGGCGATCAAGCGGGCGCGCTTTCTGGGGCTGCTGCCCTATCTGATCCGCTAGTGTGGCGGTTCAGAAGTTCCCCCTTCCTTGCGGCCGGGTCGGGAGGGAACTTCTGAACCAAAGCCACACTAGCAAGCTATGATTGCTAGTGTCCCTTTGAATCCGAAGTTCGCAACAGTGTTCGCAGCAGGGGTGTGCGAACTTCGGATTCGGGACACTAGCGCGGATTGAAACTCCACGTCCCGCAATCGGGATGACAAATCTAAAGGCGTCCGGGACTGTCCGGATGCCGAGGTTGGGACGGACACCGATCCGTCTCTAACCGCTGAGCAAGCGGGACAGCTGACGATGACGCAGATTCTTCTGATCGGACTGAGCGCCGGCGCGGCCTCCGCGCTGTTGTTTGCGTCGATCGCTTCGGGATCGATGGCCGCCACGCTGCTGTTTTACATGGCGCCGCTGCCGATCCTGATTGCCGCCATCGGCTGGAACCACTGGGCGGGCCTGGTCGCTGCACTCACGGGCGCGCTTGGCCTTGCCGCGGCGCTGGGCATCTTCTTTTCCTTCGCCTTTGCTCTGGGCGCCGGCTTGCCAGCCTGGTGGCTCGGTTACCTCGCATTGCTCGCACGTCCGACCGGGAACGGCGCGCAAGGCGGGCTCGAATGGTATCCGGTCGGGCGTCTGCTGCTGTGGGCGGCGCTGATCGGCACTTTCATCGTCGTCATCGCCATTCCGAATTTCGGCACCGACCAGGAAAGCTTTCAGGCCACATTGCGCGCCTCGTTCGAGCGCGCCATTCGCGCCCAGACGCCGGACCTGGCGCTGCGGCCGGAGACCGGCCGCCTGATCGATCTGCTGGTGATCGTCATCCCGCCCGCAGGCGCCGTGCTTGCCACCGTCGCCAGCGTGATCAATCTCTGGCTGGCAGGGCGCGTCGTGCGCATGTCCGGCCGGCTGCAACGGCCGTGGCCCGATCTCGCCAGCCTGACGCTGCCCCCGCTCGCCCAGTGGCTGCTGCTTGCGGCGATCGCCGGCTCTTTCGTGCCCGGCCTGTTCGGCATCCTGTCGGGCGTGCTCGGCGCCAGCCTGCTGATGGCCTATGCGATCATGGGCTTTGCCGTCCTGCACGCCATCACCCGCGGCATCGCTAGCCGTCGGTTCCTGCTGACCGGCGCCTACGCCTCGGTATTTTTTATTGGCTGGCCGATCCTGGCGGCGTCGCTGCTCGGACTTGCCGACGCCGCTTTGAATCTTCGCGGCCGCTTCGCCGGCCGGCGCGGTCCGCCGATCTTGCCAACGTGATGAGATAATCCCCTTCAACCGACCAGTGATGGAGAATGTGTGATGGAAGTGATCCTGCTCGAGCGCGTCGCCAAGCTCGGCCAAATGGGCGACATTGTGCGGGTGAAAGACGGCTTTGCGCGCAATTTTCTGTTGCCGAAAGGCAAGGCGCTACGCGCCACCAAGGAGAACCGCTCGCGCTTCGAGACCATGAAGGCCGACCTCGAAGCACGCAACCTGGAACAACGCGGCGAGGCAGAGACGGTCGGCAAGAAGCTCGACGGCCAGAGCGTCACGGTGATCAGGCAGGCGGCGGAAGGCGGGCAGCTCTATGGTTCGGTCTCCAGCCGCGACGTTGCTGCGCTCCTTGGCGAAAACGGCTTTACGCTCAATCGCGCTCAGATCGCGCTGAATGCGCCGATCAAGATGATCGGGCTGCACAAGGTTCCGGTCTGGCTGCACCCTGAAGTGTCGGTCATGATCAGCGTCACCGTTGCGCGTAGCGCAGACGAGGCCGCACGGTTGGCGCGCGGTGAGGACGTCGCCGTCGCACGTGAGCCGGGAGCAGACTCCGACGAGGCGAAGATCGCGGCGGAAGCCTTCTTCGAGCCGGAAGTGGTCGAAGCGCAACGCACCCGTGAGGCGCCGGACGACGCGGACGAGCAGGGTACGTCGGAGAAGAAATCCTAGTTTACTCCTCCATCGGCGGAAGCACGGCCGGAGGCGGGCTGCTGGACGTTTCCGGCAGCTCCGCCACGGCCGGCCCCGGCGCCGGCGCCGCGGCGGTCTGCTTGTGCTCTTCGGCGTCCAGCTGCTGCTGACGTTGTCGCGCAGCCGCGGTCTGGCCCGGTTGCGCCTTGCCGGACGGCCGCGCCTGGCCTGCCGGCGCCTGACTGCCGGATTTGGCTTGCTCGCCGCCTTCACGACGCGGCTGCCCGGGCGTCGCCGTGCGTTTCGGCTCGGCTTTCGGCTCGGCCGGCAGGCCGGACAGGTAGGAGGCCATGGCCGCCGCCTCTTCGCGGCCGGCCGTGTAATGCGACCGCAGGAAACCTGCGCTGGCGCGCCTGAGCTCGCGCGCATTGCGATGGCAGCCAGAGCATGTGGTGGCGAAAACCTGCGCAGGCGTCTTGCCGGCATCGAGATTGCCGGTCTGCGCGTTGGCCTTCGCGACCAGGACCCCAGCCGCGACGCCCATCATCAGCAGCGCAATCCGCCCAGCCTTCAACACCATGACCTCCGTATCAGCTCCCGGCAGGGCCGCTGCGGCTGAACCCGATTGTAGCCGAAGGATCGCTTGATGCGACCACAAGCGTGCGATTGCCCCCGGGTTCTCGATAGGCCCTGGATTTGCGATATATCATTGTCGCCGCGGCTGGATTTTGATTAAATGAACGGGTTTCGTCGCCCCACTGCCGGGTGGACGCGAATTATGTCGGTGGCGTGGCGACTGGTCGGGTGATTGGTGGAGGCGGCCGATGGATCGGTTGCTTCGATGGGCACTGCAGACCTTCGTCCGCAGGGGGCATTTTCAGCTCACCACCGCGCGCGGCGCCACGTTTGCCGCTGGCGACGGCACCGGCAAGCCGGTCGCGGTCCGTTTCACCACCCCGGTTGCGGAATGGCGCGTCCTGCTCGACCCGGAACTTCGGCTGGGCGAAGCCTATATGAACGGCACCTTCGTGGTCGAGCAGGGCTCGATCGTCGACGCGCTCGTCGTGCTGCTCGGTCAGGCCAACCCGCCGCGCTGGGCGCGGCCGCAATGGTTGCTGCGATATCTCTACCGGCGTGTGCAGCAATTCAACCGCCGGCGGCGGGCGCACCGCAACGTCGCGCATCACTACGATCTCGACGGAAAGCTCTATTCCCTCTTCCTGGACGCCGACCGGCAATATAGCTGCGCTTATTTCGAGCAGCCGGACCAGTCGCTCGACGACGCTCAACTCGCCAAGAAGCGTCATCTCGCGGCCAAACTCCTGATCGATCCCGGGCAGCGCGTGCTCGACATCGGCTGCGGCTGGGGCGGGCTTGCGCTTTATCTGGCCGAACTGAGCGGCGCACACGTCCAGGGCATCACGCTCTCGAAGGAGCAGCTCGCGCTCGCACGGGTGCGCGCCGCGGAAAAGGGATTGTCGGAGCGGATCGAATTCGCGCTGCAGGACTACCGCGACGTGACTGGCATGTTCGATCGCATTGTCTCGGTCGGCATGTTCGAGCATGTCGGCGTGGGCTACTACGACACGTTCTTTCGCAAATGCGCCGCGCTGCTCGACGGCGACGGCGTGATGCTGCTGCATTCGATCGGCCGCTCGGAAGGTCCCAACATCACCAATCCGTGGATCTCGAAATACATCTTCCCGGGCGGCTATATTCCGGCGCTGTCCGAGGTGCTGCCGGCAATCGAGCGTGCCGGCCTGCTGGTCGCCGACATCGAAATCCTCCGGCTGCATTACGCGGAAACGCTCAAGGCCTGGCGCGAACGCTTCCTCGCGCATCGGGAGCAGGCGGAGCGCATCTACGACGCCCGCTTCTGCCGAATGTGGGAGTTCTATCTGGCCGCCTCGGAGATCGCGTTCCGGGAGCAGGCGCTGATGGTGTTCCAATTGCAACTGACCAAGCGGCAGGGCATCGTCCCGATGACGCGCGACTATATTGCCCGCGAAACGGCGCGGCTGCGCGCCCTGGAAGGCGGCCAACGGCCGCCGCTGCGGCTCGCCGGCGAGTGATTCTGCCGTCCTTGGCTACCGATCCGGACCGTCAAGACACGAATGGCAACAAATTCCACAGCCGGTAATAGCGGGGACATGTGCAAAGGCCGCTTCCCTTTGCCCCACCCTGCCCTCTAATTGCCACCTCTCCATGTCGCTCTGCGTAGCTCGTATCGCGTCAGTGGCGTGCCGCGCTCTCGTCATAAAAATCAAAACACTGGAAGGCCATGGCCGTCGAATCGATTGCACGCAAACTGGCGGACGACGCCCCTCCGCAATATCGCACCGCGCCGCACAACATCGAGGCGGAGCAGGCGCTGTTGGGCGCGATATTGGTCAATAACGAAGCGCTTTATCGCGTTACCGACTTTTTGGAACCCGGGCATTTCTTCGAGCCGCTCCACCAGAAGATATATGACACCGCGCGCAGCCTGATTCGGACCGGCAAGCTCGCCTCGCCGGTCACTTTGAAGACATTCCTGCCGGCCGATGTCGATGTCGCGGGCCTGACGCTCGCCCAATACCTCGCCCGCCTGGCGGCGGAAGCGACCACCATCATCAATGCCGCGGATTATGGCCGCACGGTCTACGACCTTGCCGTCAGGCGAGATCTGATCGAGATCGGCGAAGACATGGTCAATGTCGCCTTCGACGCGCCGGTCGATTTCGCGCCGCGCGACCAGATCGAGGACGCCGAGCGGCGGCTCTACGAGCTGGCAGAAATCGGAAAATATGGCGGCGGCTTCCAGAAATTCGAGACCGCGCTCACCACCGCCGTCGACATGGCGGCGCGCGCCTATCAGCGTGACGGCAAGCTCTCCGGGTTGGCGACTGCCCTGAAAGATCTCGACGGCAAGATGGGCGGACTGCAAGCCTCCGACCTAATCATCGTCGCCGGCCGTCCCGGCATGGGCAAGACCGCGCTCGCCACCAACATCGCGTACAACGTCGCGAAGGCTTATGTTGGAACGACGCGCGCCGACGGCCACATGGAGACAATGAACGGCGGCATCGTCGGATTCTTCTCGCTCGAAATGTCGGCCGAGCAGCTCGCCACCCGTATCATCGCCGAGCAGAGTGGCATTCCGTCCAGCACCATCCGGCGCGGCGGCATCGGCGAGCGTGATTTCGAGAAGATCAAGGACGTTGCGATCGAGTTGCAGCACCTGCCGTTCTTCATCGACGAGACCGGCGGCCTGTCGGTGGCGCAGCTCGCGGCGCGCGCCCGCCGGCTGAAACGCCAGCGCGGGCTCGACCTGCTGGTGATCGATTACATCCAACTCCTGCAAGGCTCGTCGCGGCGCTCGCAAGAGAATCGTGTGCAGGAGGTGACCGAGATCACCACCAACCTAAAGGCGCTGGCCAAGGAGCTCAACGTGCCGGTGGTGGCGCTGTCGCAATTGTCGCGCCAAGTCGAGAACCGCGACGACAAACGTCCGCAGCTCTCCGACCTGCGCGAGTCGGGCTCGATCGAGCAGGACGCCGACGTGGTGCTGTTCGTGTTCCGCGAGGAATACTACCTCAGCAACAAGGAGCCGCGGCCGGGCACCGACGAGCACATCAAGTGGCAGACCGAGATGGACGCCGCCCACGGCAAGGCCGAGATCATCATCGGCAAGCAGCGCCACGGCCCCACAGGCACCGTCAGCCTGCAATTCGACGCCGCCGTCACCCGCTTCGACAATCTCGCCCGCGACGTGGACGCGGCCGAGCGGATTCCCGACCGGTTCTAACAGCCGCTAAAGCTCACGGCGCAGCAGGCGGTCGAGCGAATACGGCCCGCCGCCGCGCAATGCGATGGCGAAGAACAGCAGCCCCCACATCAGGAAGATTCCCCACCCCCGCGCAGGCAGGAAGCCGGTCTGGAATTGCGCCAGAAAGGTGATGATGAAGAACTCGATCGCGATCGCCGCGCCGAAGAGGCGCGTGAACAAGCCCACGACAATCATCAGGGCCCCGAACGACTCCAGGAAATAGACGAAGTACGCAAACGGCATGGCTGGCTCGATGCCGCGCCGCGCTAAACTTCCGGCGGCAAAGACATTGATGTCACGATTGAGAATCTTGTCGATGCCGATGGCCAGCAGCGTTCCGGCGGTCGCAATCCGCACCAGCGGCCACGATAGATCGCGCGTCCAGGCGTAGAACGGTTCAAGCTGCGGAATGAAGAGTTTCGGCTCCCCGGCCGGCGTGACTGGGGCAGGCTCGACACTTGTGCTGCGGGCAACAATCGCCAAACCAAGGACGAGAATTGCGATTCCGCCCCACGCTGCCACGGGATTGTACGGCGGGAAGGGAAACTGAGCAGGCAATTTCGCGGCCGCTTGTGTCTGCGCGCAAAGATCGCTCGTATACAGCATGCAATGCAGAGCATGCGTCATCAGCGGTTTAGGTCCGAGCAAGCCGATGACTAGATTGTAGTAAGACGCCCACCACCCCATGGTGGCGATGATTGCGAAAATACCAAGAAACACCAAAGCCCGGCCCAGCCTTCGACCGCCCATACCCGCCTCCCGAACGGCGATTGCGATGCCCTAGCAACCTTCAAAGACCGCAAAACCAAGTCAAGTCTGAACTGCCCGCAATGACGAGCTTGTGACCCCAAGTCGCTCCATCCGGCGGCCGTTCCGAACAAGACGCCGCCCCTTATGGACGATGACGGCAAGGCCGGGCATAACAGGGCCATGTCCGTACAAGACGCGCCCGTGCAAGAATCGGTGCAAGAATCCGTGCAAGCGGCGGCGCCGAGCGCCGCCGAGGCCGG
>Ga0080064_1002839_pt1 | contig 27640 bp, 24 predicted proteins | sample Subgrocontami54m_FD_69260 | JGI IMG/M metagenome (GOLD analysis project Ga0080064, IMG submission 69260) | Subsurface groundwater microbial communities from S. Glens Falls, New York, USA - GMW46 contaminated, 5.4 m (SPADES assembly) (version 2) ...
CGCGCGCGGCCGCGGGGCGGGGGGGGGGGAGCCGTGGGGCGGACAGGGTCGGGACAGAGGGTTGGCTTGACGAGGGCGGGTTCCAGGAATCGCGTGGAGATCGTCTCTTACGCCATTTCATCAAGACCGCCCTCTGTCCCGACCGGTCCGACCCCACGGCTGGGCCGCCCTTCGGGCGGCCCCTTCTCCTCTGGCGCAGCGGCCGCAGAGCTGACCATCGCCATCGTTCGGCCCACGGAGACCTCCGTGCGTCCTCCGTGCCTCAGTGACTCCGTGGTGAAAAAACGTCCGGACGGTGCACCACCTTGGGCTGCGGGCAACGCCCGCGCTGGGATCTGGGATTTCGTTGGGATCTGGGATTTGGGATTTTGGATTTGGATCTAGCACGCGGGGACCCATCCAATCCTCAGGATAGCGCTTGACGCGACACTAGCCCTTGATCAGCTTCTTCAGCGCCCCCGCCATGCCCCGGGGAGGGAGGCCCGCGAGGCGGCGCCGCTCGTCGCGCTTCGCGTCCCTCTCGCGCCGGAGCTCCTCGTTCCTCTCCTTGATCTGACGCGCGGCCTCACGGCAGTCGCGCAGGGCCTGCATGCGATGCCACTCGAAGGCGAGTAGGGCGAGGAAGAGGAAGACCGCGGCCGCGGACGAAAGGACGCCGAGGAGCTGGCGGGCGTAGACGTCCCACGACAGCTCGATCATCGCTGCGCTCCGCGACGGCCCGGCAAAGTCCTTGCGCGCCCCGGCGGCATTGATAGAATCGCCTGGGACACCGGATCAGACGTCCCGAGTCGCCTCTCTCCCTGCACGATTCCGCGGAGGCACCGCCATGCGCGCCGGTCTCGTCGTCCTCCTCCTGTCTGCCTCCCTCTCGGCGGAGGTGCTCGTCCTGAAGGATGGCACCCACTACTCCGGCACGCTTGTCGACAAGGGCGACGCCTGGGAGGTGACGACCAAGCACGGGTCGCTCCTCATCAAGAAGTCCGAGGTCGAGCAGATCCTCACCGACCCGAAGGACGCATCGAAGGAGGTGGACGCGCTCCGGGCCGAGGCGCAGCGGCTGTACGAAGAGGGGTGCGCCAAGGACGACGCGGACGCTCGAAACGCGACGCTCGACGCGGCAATCAAGCTCCTGGAGAAGGCCAAGAGGATCTACACCGACCTCCGGATGGACTTCACCGCCAACCAGTATGCCTGGCTCGACGACGAGATCCTGAGAATCGGGCAGGGGATCAAGCTGGCGCGCGACAAGCATGTCCTGGGCGGCCAGCGCATCACGGATTCGGAGCAGGAGTACCGGAAGCGGCGGGACGCGCTCAAGCCCGAGGACGCCGACGGCCACTTCGCGCTCGGGGAGTGGTGCGAGAAGAACGGCCAGGCGGGGAACGCGAAGGGGGAGTTCGAGGCGGCCGTGAAGGCGAATCCGGACCACGCGAAGGCCCGCGAGAAGCTCGGGCACGTCTTCCACGAGGGGAAGTGGATGACGAGGGAGGAGCGGGATCGCGCGCTGGCGCAGAAGCCGCCGGACCCGATCAAGCCGCCGGACCCGATCAAGCCGCCGGACCCGCTTCCGTCGCAGAAGACGCCCAAGGAGTGGATTGCGGACCTGAAGAGCACCGACCCCGCTGTCCGGAAGGCCGCCGCGGAGGGGCTGCTCGGGACGCCGGAGCCCGCCGTGAGGCCGCTGATCGAGATGCTCAAGATCGAGGTGGACGACGCGATTCGCAAGGCGGCCGTCGCCACGCTCGTCGCAGCGAAGGGCGCCGGGGTCGTCGCAGCGGCCCAGGACGCGCTGAGGGACCCGAGCCTGGCCACGAAGTTCCAGCTCGACATCCTCGACATCTGCGACCAGAGCGGCGAGAAGGAGGAGATCGAGTTCGTAGCGAAGGTGTGCCTCTACGGGGCGAAGGTGGAGGCGCAGGCGAAGGCGAAGGACGTGCTGATGAAGCACAAGAAGCTCGCTGTCGCCCCGGTCGCGCGCGCCCTCGGCGTGAAGACCCCCGACATGCGCGCGCGGGCGGTGAAGGTCCTGGAGGAGATGAAGACCAAGGACGCGGTCCGCGCGATCATCGCGATGGGCTGCCGCATGGGAGACTTCGACAGGGACACGCAGAACGTCCACAAGGAGTGCCAGGACGCGCTGCAGCGGATCGGCAAGCCTGCCGTGCCCCTTCTGATCGAGGTCCTTGGGAACGGGAGCCTCAAGAAGTGGGCCGCGGGGATGCTGTACTACATCACCAGCCAGCCGATCGGCAGCGACCACCCGGCGGAGTGGAAGAAGTGGTGGATGAACAACCGCTCGCCGGACGACGATCTGGCTGAGGAGTAGTCCTCGGGGCGGCCCTCGCGCCGCCCCAGCGGAGAAAGGGCCCTACTTGTGGTCCTCCTCCTCCTCCTCCTCGTGCTCCTCCTCGTCCTCCTTGGCGAAGACGTTGTGGCACGCCTGGCAGGACTCGCCGACCAGGCCGAACGCCTCACGGACGCTGCCCCAGTACTTGTCGTCCCCGCCCTCCGCGCCCGCGGCCGCGCCGAGCGCCGCGCACGCCTCCGTGAACGCCTTCGAGAACTCGAGGAACTTCTCCTTGTCCTCGTCCTTCGTAATCTCGGCGGGGATGAGCTCCGGCACCTTCTTCGCCGACTCGACGAGAACGTGGGCGTTCTCCTGGACCACCTTCTTCTTCTTCTTCTCCACTGCGGCGTGGATCCCCTTCATCGCCTTCTTCTGGGACTTCATCGCCTTGTGAAGGGGCGGCTCGTTCTCCTCCCCCTCCTCGTCGGCGTCCGCGACGCGCATGGCGAGGACGGCTGCGACTCCGAGGGCTGCGAGAAACGCGACGTGGCGGTTCATTCCGGTCTCCTTGGTGGATCCCCCTACCCGCCGGAAGATACACGCGAGATGGATCGATCGTCAAGTTGCGCGGAGCGCGGGTCGCCCGTAGAATGCGCCGCAGCCGGACCCGAGGGACCCGCATGCGCAGGCTCGACATCCAGAGGGAGGACCTCCCGGGCCCCCTCCCAGGCCCCGCCGCACTCCTCCGCCTCCGCGGCTTCATCAACCCCGCGACGAACGCCGTCCTCGATCGCGCGATGGACGAGCTGGCCCGCGAGGGCGTGGCCTTCGTCGTCCTCGACATGCAGCGGATCGACTACATCAACTCCCTCGCCATCAGTTCGCTGGTCCACTACACCGATCAGCTCGCGGAGAAGGGCGGCGCGCTCCTGCTGACGCACGTCTCGCCGGACGTGAAGAACGCGATCGAGGTCCTGGGCCTCGGGAGCGTCGTGCGCATGGAGGAGTCGACGAAGGGGGCGCTCGGGTACATCCGGCAGCTCCCGCCCCCCCAGCCGGGCCCCGTCCGCGCGCGAAAGAAGAAGACCCGCTTCGACGTGCCGAAGGGGGCGCGCGCGCACGAGGGCCAGGCGGTCCTCGCCGTCGTCGCCGGGGAACCGGAGTGGCTCGGCCTGCTGCGCAGCCGGCTCGACGCGACGGGTGCGGCGCTGCACGTGATCAACGACGCCGAGGCGGCGCCGGAGCCGCTCGCCAGGGCGAACCCCGACGTGATCGTGCTGGAGGACGGCCTGGAGGGGAGCGGCCGGTTTCTCCTGTGGGTCAAGGCGCAGAAGGAGAAGAGCCTCGTGTCGGTCATCCGCGTGGTCGCGGACGCGAAGGACGTCGAGAGTCCCGCACGGTTCAAGATCTGGGAGGACGGCTACGTCGTGGAGCCGGTCGACGCCGACGAGCTGTGGAGCCTTGTCGACGCGGAGATGGTGAGGGTGCCGAAGGACCGGCAGAAGTTCCACCACATCCTGCACATGACGTTCGACACGAGCGACGAGAACTACGGCCTCGCGCTTTCGCTCGCGAAGAACGTGATCGACCAGGCGGGGTTCCGCGACGACATGGCGGTGAGCATGTTCATGGCGTTCCAGGAGGCGGTCGACAACGCGTACCGCCATGCCCACCGCAAGGACGACAAGAAGCAGGTGGACGTCGTGTTCCAGGTGGACGCCTACCGCCTCATCATGGCGGTGGAGGACCAGGGGAAGGGGTTCGAGTTCGAGAAGTACCTCGACTGGGCGCGGACGGAGAAGGCGAGCGATCGCATCCGGCTCGGGCGCGAGGGGCGTCTGACGGGAGGGTTGGGGATCCGGATGCTCGTGCAGCGCTGCGACGAGGTCACCTACGCGGAGGGGGGGAAGAAGATCCGCCTCGTGAAGCGGATCGCACCGCCGGCCGAGAGGGTGATCGTGCGCGCCGCGGGGATCGAGGGGCTGCCCGCTCCGGAGTCGCGCCCGTAGGGACCTCGCGCTACGGCTGGTTGCGGTTCAGTCGGTCGAGGATTTCCTTCTGCGCCGACTCGGCGCGCTCCGGCGGGATCTGGCAGGTCCCCGCCCCCTTGTGTCCGCCGCCGCCGTACTCGGAGAGCATCCGCCCGATGTTCACGTTGCACGTGCGGTTGAAGATGCTCGCGCCGACCGCGAAGACGGTCACGCCGCCCTTGCCCTTGAGGATGCGCATCTCGGAGTGCGCCTGCGGGAACAGCGTATACACGAGGAAGCGGTTGCCGACCGGCACCTCGCCGGCGCCGCGGACGTCCGTGATGATGACCTTCCCGTCCTGGCGGCTGTGGGTGCGGAGGAACTGGGTGAACTCCTCGTGCTCCTGACGGACCCGCTCGACGCGCTTCTGGACCTCCGGGTGCTGCAGGATCTTCTCGATGGAGACTTCCTTCACATACTCCACGAGCCAGCGGAAGTACTTCTGGAACTCGGGGCCGAGGCCCGTGCGCGGGTCGAGCGTGTAGCCGAGGAGGATCCACCCCTGCGGGTCGGCGACGTCCTGGACGGTGAGCTGCGCGCTGTCCAGGTTGTCCGTCGCGACGAGGAGCTCCTTGAAGCGCTCGAAGCCGGCGTGCTTGTAGTGGTTGTAGACGACCCGGGCCGCGCTCGGGGCCACCTCGAACCGCCCATGGAACGGCCCGATGACGTCGAGCTTCTCCTCCTCGGAGACGTGGTGGTCGAACCACAGCCCGCAGCCCTGGACGAACGGCAGGTTGACGACGATGTCCTCCTCGGTGCAGGGGACCTTGCCGTCCTGGACGTCCTTCGGGTGCGCGAAGCGGATCTCGCGGACCTTCTCGCAGATCGTGAGGAACACGGAGGCCGTCATGCCGTCCAGGTCGCCGCGGGTGAGAATGTTCATGGCAGTATCTCTATGAGTTGCCAGTCGGGTTCCTGGTGCTTTTAATCGATATCCCCCGGTGGGGCAAGGAGATTCCGAAACCGCGGGGGAAACCGGAATTCGTGCCGATCTGACGGGCCGCCGTTCGTCGATCGGGTATCTCATTTCGAGGATAGGACGATGGCGAAGTTCATGATCCTGATGACCGAGAACGACGACGCGTGGGCGAAGTTCTCGCCCGAGGAGCAGCAGAAGCTCCTGGGGGGGTACTACGCGTGGGTGGAGAGGCTGAGGAAGGACAAGCTCCTCGTCGGGGGGGACGCGCTGGGCCGCGGCGGCCGGACCCTCCGCGCGGAGGGCGGGCGCGTGGTCGACGGACCGTACACGGAGACCAAGGAGGTGATCACGGGCTATTTCATGATCGAGGCGAAGGACCTCGACGCCGCAACGGAGATCGCGCGCGGCTGCCCGGCGCTGGGGCACGGCGAGTCGGTCCTCGTGCGGCCGGTGGGGCACATGTGAGGTGGCGCTGCCAGCGCTTACCGACGAAGCAGGCGGTCGATGCCGCGGTCGGAGAGCTTCTTCCCGCCGGTCTGGCAGCCAGGGCAGTAGTGCGTCTCGCTGTCGGCGTAGGCGATCCGCTCGATGCGCCCGCCGCACACCGGGCAGGGCCCCTTGAACTTGCCGTGGACCTTCATCTCCTTGCGCCAGTCGGCCTGCTCGGTGGGGAGGCCGCCGGCGGCCTTATCGCGGATCCGGACCACCCACGCCCGCAGGACCCGCTGCATCGCCCCGTGGAGCGCCTCACACTCGGACGATGTGAGCCTTCCGGTCAGCTTCAGCGGCGAGAGGCGCGCCGCGAAGAGGACCTCGTCCGAGTAGGCGTTCCCGATCCCCATCACCAGGCGTTGGTCCGTCAGGGCCGACTTGAGCTGGCGATTCTCCGCGGTCAGTAGCTCCTTCATTCTGGATAGGGAGACCGCGAGCGGCTCCACGCCCCGGTCCAGGTCGGGACACGCCGCCAGGTCGCGGACCAGGTAGAGCGAGGCGCTCTTCTGCTTCGACGCCTCCGTCATGTGGAGCGAGCCCCTGTCGAAGTCGAGCTTCAGGCAGCCAGTCCCCCGGTTGAGCTTGGTCGTGGGTGGATGCCATCGGAGGCGGCCCGAGAGCTTCAGGTGGATCACCAAGTGGAGCGGACCGTCCAGGGACACCACGAGGCGCTTTCCGTGGCGGCGGACCACCTCGACGCGGTGCCCGACGATCGACGACAGGGGAGGGTCGGCCGTGCGCACCGTGAAGACGTTCAGCACCTGAACGCCCCGGACCTCGCGCCCCGCGAGGAGCGTCGTGAGGTTCTCCGCGTACACCTCCAGCTCCGGCATCTCTGGCATTCGGGCGATCCTCGCCTGCCGGAGGGCTCCGGTCAAGCTGAACGGATCCATAGGGTCGAGGCGATAGCAGGCTTCGAGGTTATACGTTGGCGAGGAATGGGACTGCCGATACCCTGTCATCCCGTCATGGAGTTCGAAGGAGGGTGTGTATGAGGGGCCTTGCCGCCACTGTCCTCGTGGTCCTGCTCGCCGCGCGGGGGTTCGCCGACGAGGAGACGGAGAAGGTGAAGAGAGAGCTCGAGGAGATGAAACGCTCCCAGGCGGAGCTGCTCGACATGCTGAAGAAGCAGGGCGAACGGATGGCCGCGCTGGAAGCGCGCCTCACGGGGCAGCCCCCCGCGGTGGTCCCCAAGGAGGGAGAGAAGCCCGTCGAGCCCGTGAAGTGGAACGAGCTCGTCGCCGGGAGCTCGAAGATCAAGTTCTACGGCTTCATCCGTGCGGACATGGTCTACGACGACTCCCGCCCGAACAACACGCAGACGATTGCCTTCATCCGTTCGGAGGACGATCTTGCGCCCTCGAGCATCGGAGCGCCCGACGACGCGGAGGACATCACCATTCACCCAAGGCTGACCCGCTTCGGCTTCGAGCTTGACGGCCCGAACGTCACCGCCCTCGGCGACGCGAAGGTGAAGGGGAAGATCGAAGTCGACTTCTACAACAACGGACTTCTCGGCCAGTCCGAGTCGCGCCAGGCGCTCCGGATGCGCCATGCGTATCTGACGCTCGACTGGACCGACCTCACCGTGCTCGCGGGGCAGACGTCCGACCTGATCTCGCCGATCTGGCCGATCGTCAACTCCGACCTCGTCATGTGGGGCGCGGGGAACCTCGGCGACCGCCGCCCTCAGTTCCGCCTGACGTGGCACCCGGCGCTCGGACCTGGCGAACTCGTCGCCGCCGGAATGGTCGGCCTCACGGGCGCCGACGACAACCAGGACATCGACCCGGCGGGCTCCACCGGCGCGGGCTTCCGCGACGGAGAGACGTCGGGCCAGCCGACCTTCCAGGGGCGCCTGGCGTACCGGTACCCCCTGTGGAAGGAGAAGAAGCAGAACCTCGAGGTCGGCCTCTGGGCCCACACGGCGAGGGAGCACACCGACTTCGAGTTCCTCGGGGAGGAGGACGACTTCCGCTCCAGGGCCTTCGGCGCGGACCTGGTGGTCCCGATCTACGAGGACCTGTTCTGGTTCAAGGGCGAGATCTGGACGGGCAAGAACCTCGACGACATTCGCGGCGGCATCTTCCAGGGGATCAACACGGTCCTCGCCAAGGAGATCGACTCCGAGGGCGGCTTCGGCGAGTTTGGCTTCAAGGCGTGCAAGTGGTACTCGATCACCGCCGGCTACTCCCAGGACAACCCGGACAACAGCGACCTGAACGCGGGGGGCCGTACGAAGAACGAGATTGTCTACCTCGCCAACCGCTTCAACTTCGACCCGATCGAGATTGGCCTCGACTACCTGAACTGGACCACGGACTACAAGGACTTCGACGAAGGGGACGACAACCGCTTCAACCTCTACATCATGTACAAGTTCTAGGAGGGAGCAGATGAGCCGGAGATCCGCCACGGGCGTCCTGATGATGGCCCTGCTGTTGGCAGGGTGCGCACAGGAGCGCGGCAAGAACCATGTCGACAAGAACTGGACACCCGGCAAGCAGGGGACCTTCCAGGCCCGCAACGAGGTGAAGATCGTCGTTCCGGAGGGGGCGAAGCGGATTTGCGCCTGGATTGCCATGCCTCAGGACGAGGCAGGCCAGGTGATCACGAACTTCCAGGTCGAGTGCGCATTCCCGCACGAGATCACGACGGACTCCTACGGGAACCGCGAGATCCACGTCGACGTGACCGACCCGAAGGCGAAGGAATTCACGGTCGTCGAGACGTTTGGCGTCTCGCGTGAGGAGGTCCTCATCGCGGCCAGACCCGGCACATCGAGGCCGCTGGCCGAGACCGCGCGGGCCGAGTACGCGACCTACCTCGAGCCGAACGCGAATGTGACTATCGACGACAGGATCCGTGCGTTGGCGAAGGAGATCGCCGGGGCCGAGACCGACCCGGTGGTGGTTTCCCGGCGCATCTACGACTGGGAGCTAAACAACGTCGACTACTGGGTGAAGGACCCGAAGAACCGGAAGGCCTCGCCGACGGGGAACACCGAGTACTGCCTGACGAACAGGACCGGCAACTGCGGCGACTTCCACGCCCTCTACATGTCGCTCAGCCGCGCGAATGGGATCCCGACGCGCATGGTGTACGGCTCGCTCTTCAAGCCCGAGCTGAACGGCAAGGACGAGGATGGCAGCTACCATTGCTGGGTGGAGTTCTACGCGGACGGCCTCGGCTGGGTGCCGATCGACGTCGCGCTCGCAGACCTGTACTACGAGCCGATCGTCATCAACCCGGACAACGAGAAGCCCGTCAGGATGACGACGGCCTTCAGCAGGTACGACGGCCCCGACGCGAAGATGGTCGACTACTACTTCGGCAACCTGGAGGAGCGGCGCGTCGTGTGGAACCGCGGACGCGACCTGACGCTCTCGCCGAAGCAGGACGGCGGCCCGATCAACGCCATGCCGAAGGCGTACATCGAGATCGACGGCAAGGTCGGCGTCGAGAAGACCGACTGGTTCAGGAAGTTCACCTATACCGAGGCGCACTAGTGTCTTGTCAGGCCATATTCTGTGGGCTGGAGTCGCGCCCGTAAGGGCGCGGTGGATCACGCCCATAAGGGCGTGATCCCGCGGCCGCACGCCCTTACGGGCGTGATCCACCGCGCGCCTACGCGCGCGACTCCACCTGCCGGAATAGCGGTTGACGGGACACTAGGCCTCGGCGCGAAGACCCGAGCGGTTCCGGGCCCCCCGACCGACACCGGGGGGCCCGGACGCGCCGGGACCGCATGGAGGGACCCGTGCGAACGAGCACCTCCGCCGCGACGACTGGAGGCGGCTGGGAGCAGGAGGCGTTCAGCCGCTATCGGGAGTGGCTCCAGGGGCACTGGGGGGTCCGCCTGGACCTGCACGGGGCGCGGCAGTACGAGCGGTTCGACCCGCGGGTCCGATGGACCGACCCCTTCCGGACGCTCGGCCTGCGGGAAGCCACCAACCGCTCGAAGGGCGTCGGGTCCGATCACATCACCTGGTTCATGGCGCGCACGCTCCAACGCGAGACGAACCGCGTCCGGGGGCGGGAGGTGTGGGAGGTGGGCTGCGGGAGCGGCCTGCTCAGCACGCTCTGCGCAAGGGCAGGCGCACGCGCCGTCCGCGCAGCCGATGTCTTTCCCCCCGCGTTGGAGTGCACGCGCCGGACCGCAGAGCTCAACGGCGTCGAGGTGGACGTCGCGGAGACAGACCTCTTCTATGGCTGCCCGTGGATCTCCCGCCCGGACGTGATCCTCGCCGACCTTCCCCAAAAGCCCGTGGTCGGGACTCGATACCCCCTGAACGAGGACGGGGGCCCGCAGGGCATCTCCCTGCTGCTGCCCTTCCTCGAGGAGGCCGCCAGGCGGCTCCGCCCGGACGGGACGCTCTACTTCTTCCTGCACTCGCTGCCGCATCCCGAGGCGATCCTGCGGCTGCACCGGCGGTACCGGGTGCGGCTCCTCTCCTGGATGTGGCAGATCTTCAACAGGCAGACGCTGCGGGAGATCCACGCCTATCTGGTCTCGCGCCGCAGGCGGCGCCTGTGCTATTTTGTCGACCTGCCCGATGGGAGGTTCGCCTTCCCCTGCATGGTCTTCTCGGCGACGCCGACGAATTGAACCGGACACGCATGTACGACATCGAGCGCGACCCCATCCTGGCCGACCAGAGCCCGAGGACGCTGGCGAGGCGGATCGAGGAGGTCCTCTCGACGTTGCAGCGCCACGAGGGCACATCCTGCCGCGTCTGCGAGGCGCCCCTCTGCGGCCATCAGACGCTGATGAGCCTCGTCCTCGGCAGGAAGGACGCCCCGCGCTGCGTGGGGTGCCTCGCGACGGAGAACGGCCGAGCCGCCGCCGACCTGGCGGCCGGAATCGTCGCGTACGCGCTGAGCAAGGACTGCCTCCGGGTCGGCTGGGCCTGGACCAGCCAGCGCGAGGCCGATGGCGGAAATGCGTGCCGCTGGGATGGTCAGATGGCCCCGGGCTCGACCCCTGCTGCGCCGGCACCGTCGGAGGAGGCGCCCGAGCACGCCGCCGTGTGGGACGCGGGCGACATGGGTTGCGGGGACCTCGTGCTCGAGCTGCGCATGAGGCTGTCAGCGATTGCCCCTGGAGCCGTTCTCAAGGTGACCGCGCTCGACTCGGGCGCGCCGGAGGACCTGCCGGCGTGGTGCAGGCTCACGGGAAACTCGCTCGTGGCTTCGAAGCACCCCGAGTATTGGATCCGTCGCAAGCAGGGATAACCCATGCCTGGTCGTTTCTGCATCAGCCTGACCTGCGGGAAGGACAACCCCGACAAGGCGACCATCGCCTTCGTCCTCGCGAACGCCGCCGTGGCGAGCGACAAGGAGACGCTGGTGTTTCTCAGCGTCGAGGGAGTGCGTCTCTCACAGAAGGGCTACTCCAACGACATCCGCGAAGAGGGGTTTGCGCCTCTCACGGAGCTGATGGACAAGTTCGTGGCGGCGGGCGGGAAGGTCTGGGTCTGCTCTCCCTGCTTCAAGAAAAGGAAGCTCGACGAGGCGGCCCTCGTGACCGGCTCGACGATCGTCGGAGGGGCCAAGCTCGTCGAGTTCTCCTCCGAGAACTGCCCCGTCGTCAGCTACTAGCGAGCGCGCCGTGGAGTCCATCGACCGGCACGCGCATGCGCCCGACGTCAGCTTCGACGGGGGCGATCTGGACTGCGGGAATGGCCTCCTGCTCCTGATCCGGCAGCACATCGACCCGATGGGACGCGGGCAGCTTCTCGAGGTCCGCTCCACGGACGGCTCCGTGGAACAGGACCTGCCGGCCTGGTGCCGCCTGACCGGCAACGAGCTGGTCTCCTGGACGCGCCAGGGGGCGCAACGAAGCTACCTGGTCTGCCGGGGCGCCCTGGCGGAGCGGGGACCCGCTGCTACGGCGCGCCCGATGGCGGTCGTCGGGCGCCGCATCGTGCCGGTCCACATCCCCGATCGGCTCCCCGAGCCCGCACCGGTTCCCGAGCTGCCGAGGATGGCCGTCATGGGGATCGGGAGCTGGCCGCGGCCGAAGTGGATGATCCGAGCCATCCACGAGCACACGGAGGGGAGGCTCGCGGAGGCCGAGTTCCACGCGACTGCGGACGACGCGGTGCGGCTGGCCGTCGAGGCGCAGCTTCGCGCGGGCGTGGACGTCGTGACGGACGGCGAGCAGCGGAGAGACAGCTACGCCAGCTTCGTCGCCTCGAGGCTGGATAACTGTCAGCTCATCCCGCTGACGGACCTCCTGCCCCTGGTCGACGACCCCGCGAAGTTCGAGCAGGAACTCAGGGCGCTCGACGTGCCGGCGGGCGACGTGCGGCATCCGGCCGTGTTCGGACCGCTGGGGAGGAGCCGACCGATCGCGGTCCACGAGCTTGAGTTCGTCCAGACGGTGACGGACCGCCCCGTAAAGGTGGCGCTGCCGGGGCCGTACCTCCTGGCCCGCACGATGTGGATGGAGTGCATCTCGGATCGCGCGTACTCATCGCGCGAGGCGCTGGCGAAGGACGTCGTGCGGGTGCTGCGCGAGGAGGCTCACGCGCTCCTGGCCGGGGGCGCCGCGCTCGTGCAGTTCGACGAGCCGGTCCTGACCGAGGTGGTCTTCGGCGCCCCGACGGGACAGCGGAGCTTCATGTGCGGCGCGCTCAGTGAGAAGAAGGACCCCGCGTACGAGCTTGGTTTCGCCCGCGAGCTGCTGAATGCGGTCGTGGAGGGCCTCCCGCCGTCGCGGACCGCCCTGCACGTCTGCCGCGGCAATTGGACGCGCGACGAGGCGGCCGCGCTGACGGGCGACTACCGCCCGCTCCTGGACCACCTGCGGGCCTTGCATGTCGGACACCTGTTCCTGGAGCTCGCCACGCCGCGGGCCGGGGAGATGGAGCTGCTCCGCGGCCTGCCGGACGACAAGCGGATCGGCGTGGGGGTCGTGAACCAGAAGCACGAGCGGGTGGAGCTGCCTGAGGAGATTCTGGACAAGGCCCGCCGCGCTATGGGGATCTTCGGGAGGGACCGGGTGCTCTTCAACCCCGACTGCGGCTTCGCGACGTTCGCGGACAACCCGGTCAGCTCGTCGCAGACAGCCGAGGCGAAGCTCCGCGCCATCGCCCAAGCCGTGCGCACGCTACGCGACGAGCGGGGTTAGCTATCGTCGCGGCTCCTCGGCAGCGCGCTCGCGGCGGATCATGTCGGGGAGCGACGGGTAGGCGTCTCCGACCACGTCGTAGGCGGCCTGGTAGTCGTCCGCGGCCGCGGCGTGGTCGCCCAGCTTCTCGTGGACCTGGCCGCGGACGAGGTGCGCGGGCCAGAGCTTCGGGTTCCGGTCGATCGCCTCCGAGAAGTCCCCCAGGGCCTTCGCGTAGGCCTCCGCAGGGTCCTGCCCCTGCCCCGCGCGGGCCTCGCCGATCACGTTCCAGAGCATCGCGCGGTTGTTCCAGTGGGCCGCCGCGCCCGGATTGCGCTTCAATACCTCGCCGAAGTCCGCAAGGGCGCGATCGTAGCTCTCCCACGGCTCTTGCCCCGCCTCTTTCTGCGCGTTCCCGAGCATCCCGTACGCCCCGGCGCGGTTGTTGTACGCCGAGGTGTACTCGGGGTCGATCCCGAGGACCGCGTCGAAGTCCGCGATCGCCGAGCGGTACGCCTCCGTCGCGCGCTCGCGCTTCGACGAACCGAGCCCGATCCAGGCGGCCCCCCGATTCGTCAGCGCCAGGACATCCTTGGGCCGCAGGGCGAGGGCCTTGCCAAGGTCGGCGACCGCCCCCTCGAACTGCTCGGCCGCCTCGGGCATCTTCCGCTGGAAGAGCGCCTTCCCCAAATCGGCGCGCGCCGCCCCGCGCCCGAGCCACGCCCGATGCGCGTCTTCGTCGCGCGCGATCAACCTGTCGTACGCGGCGATCGCCTTCGCGTAGCTCCCGCGGAAGTCGCCTCCCTGCATTGCCTCGAGGTGGCCGAGCGAGACGAACAGGCTCCCCATCTCGAGGTGCAGCGCCTCCGCGTCCAGACCCCGGGCGACCGCCTGGAGCAGGTCCCGCTCCGCCTCGTGGAAGTCCTCCAGCGTCGTCTCGCCGCGGGCCGTGCGCGCCTCGCCGCGGAGCCGCCGCGCGTAGGCCCGCCGCTCGAACGCCTCGAGAAGCGATGGGTCCAATTTCGCGACGCTCGTGTACCCGGCGATTGCCTCCTCGAGGAGGGGGAGGGGGTCCTCGCCTCTCCAGATGCGCGCCGTGGCCGCCGCCAGCGCGCACTCCGCCGCGTCGAAGAAGGCGTCGGGCTCCCCGGGGCGCGCCGCCTGGACGGCGTGGAGGTCGACGAGGGCCTCCTCGAAGCGCATTGCAAGGTACCTCACGCGGCCGCGCGCGAGCATCAGCCCCGTCTCGAACGGCCGCAGGTCGGGTGAGTCCATCGCGTCCGAGAGCGCCTTGTCCGTTTCCACGAGTTCGCCCCGGTGGAGGGCCTTCAGCCCCTCGATGGCGGCGGCGAAGTCCTTGGAGCCCTCGATGCCCCACAGTGGCGCCGTCCGCGCGTCTCTGAGCAGGTCTTCCATTCGCTCGCGCATGGCTGCGCCCGCCTCGGACTCCTCGGGGATCGCCTCGAACTCGACGCCCTTGGGCCCGATCTCCACCGAGGGCATCGGAAGCCCCTCGACGTACTCGGAGAAAAAGAGGAGTGCGGCCATCAGGCGTCCGATCGGGACGTCCCGGCTCGTCGCGGTGGCCGCCATCATCTCGTCGAGACCCGCGTCGCGACGGCCTCGGGTCACGAGGGCCCATCCCACCAGCCCCCGCATCGCGGCCTGCGAGACCGGTTCGGCGGGGGTCTCCGCGCGGAAAGTCTCGAACGGCGCCCAGAGGCGTTCCAGCTCGCGCTCGCGGTCCGACTCAGCGAGCCTCCAGTCCCGTGCCGTGGCGTCCAATCGCCCATGGTCTTCCCGCAGCCTCGCCCAGCGCGACAGGACGGCGCTCACGAGTCGTAGGTGCGCCCCCGAGGGCACGCCATCTTGCGAGATGACTGAGGACGCCACCGGCTCGCGTCCGTGCGTCGGTGGATCGAGGACTCGCCCGGCTGTAGCCCCCCGCCAGAGCCCGAAGGCGACCAGGCCGATCGCGACCACGGCGACGAGGCCCCATCGCCACGAGACGCTCCGACGGCGGGGGACCGTACCCCCCGCGAGGAAGCGCTCGATCTCCTCGGCCATCCCCCGCGCAGACGGGTACCTCGCGGCGGGGTCCTTCTCCATCGCGCGGAGGCAGATCGCCTCGGCCTCCCGCGGGAGGTCCGGCACCGCTGCGCAGGGGGGAGTCGGGCGATCGCGGACCACCGCCTCCGCCACATGTGCAGCCGAGTTCCCCTCGAACGGGGCCCGGCCCGTCAGCATCGCGTAGAGCGTCGCGCCCAGCGAGTACACGTCGCTCCGCGCGTCGACGCGCGCGTGGTCCCCCGAGATTTGCTCCGGGGAGGCGTAGGCCGGCGTGCCGAGCCTCTCGCCGCTCACGGTGAGCGAGCCGAGCGAGACGTCGCGGGCGAGGCCGAAGTCGGCGAGCTGCGGCTCCCCGTGCGCGTCGATCAGGACGTTCGCGGGCTTCACGTCGCGGTGCAGGACGCCCCGCGAGTGGGCGTGGTCGAGGGCCAGGGCGAGCTTGCGTGTGATCTCCAGCGCCTGCCGGACGGGGAGGCGCCCCGAGCGCGACAGGGGCGCGCCCTCGACGAGGCGCATGGCGATCCAGCGCCGGGCCCCCTCGCGCCCCGTCGAGAGGACCTCGACGATATTCGGGTGCGACAGCTTCGCCGCAGCGCGGGCCTCGCGCTCGAAACGCTCCAGGAGCTCGTCGGGGGCGTCCTCGCCGGCGATCAGGACCTTGAGCGCGACGACGCGGTCCAGCGCGACCTCGCGGGCGCGGTGGACGACGCCCATGCCTCCACGGCCGATCTCCCCGAGGATCTCGAAACCGGGAGGCGCCGCCGGCCGCTCCGTGCGAAGGTCGCGCAGCAAGCGGTCCATCGCCCATGTTCCGGGGCTCGACGATTCGTCGCTCATCCGCCGAACAGCCTCCGAAACTCCTCGTCAGCCTCGGACTCCGACCGCGTGGTCCGCCGAACCTCGTCGCGGAGCGCGCGCCGCAGGTCCTTGCGCGCCGCCTCCAGGGCGTGGCGCACCTCAGTCTCCGTCATCCCGAGCCGGGCAGCCAGATCGGCGTACCGAGGCGGCTCGGCCCCCTCGGGGACGACGTAGTATGCCTGGAACACCTCGTACACCCGCGTTCGGCCCTGCTCCGAGAGGCGCCTCCCGAGCGCCGCGATCGCCTCCGCGAGGAGCGTCGATCGCCACTCCTCGTCGAACTCCGCCTCGGCGAGCTTCTCCTCCGCGGGCTCCAGCCCCTGCTCGCGGGCCTGCTCGATCGACAGGGGCGCGTCGCCGCCTCCACGCTTCATGCGCGAGCCGTCCCGCCGGCGGTTGGAGAGGAAGTGCCTGAGCGCCGTGCGCACGTACCCGCGGAAGCTCCCCTTCGCGGGGGAGAGGGCCTCGAGGTACCCCTTCTCGAGGAGGAGCGTCATGAACTCCTGCGTGAGGTCCTTCGCGTCCTCGTTCCCCTTGGACCAGCCGACGCGAACGTATCGGTAGATCGGCTTCCAGCAGCGCGACATCCACTCGTTGACGAAGGCCTTCCAGGCCTCGGTGCCGGGCTGGAGGTCGAGGAATTCTCCCCAGCGCGTCGAGGGCATCTCGCCCATTCCGCCGCCGATGGAGGTGTCGATGCCGCTCATTCGGGCGATTGTAGCGACGCGGGGGCCGTCACTGCTAGCGGAGGGATGTGCGTTCCTTCTCGGCGAGGAAGGCCTTGAACTCGGCCTCGAGCTGTGCGAGGGGCTTCCCGCAGCACTTCGCGAGCGCGTCCGCGCTCCTGTGCCCGCCCTTTTGCAGGAACTTCGCGAAGCTGGCGCGGTAGACGCCGCCCTTCCCCTCCTGGAAGAACCAGGAGATCGCCGCGCCGAGCCCATAGCAGCGCTCGAACGGCATGCTGTCGCTCTTCTCGACGACATCGGACAGCGAGTACTTGCCGCTGACAAGGTCCTGGCGCACGACTTCCCAGCGATAGGGATACTCGTTGAGCGGGATGTCGCCCTCGAAGTAACAGGCCACGCCCTCGATCGACCACGCCGATCCGCCCGCGTTGACGTAGTTGTCGTAGAACTGGTGGCACCCCTCGTGGCGGCCCGTGAAGAGCGCCGCGCGCAGGCCGTCGCGGTACCCGAGGCACGCGGGGCTGAAGGCGTACGAGCTGACGTACACGCCGTACGCGCCCTTGCCGATCGGGGCCTCCTTCGCACACCACGCGTCGTACTCGCCCCGGCTGGCCCAGATGAAGACATTGAGGAGCTTCTTCTGCTGCGGCTGGACGCCGAAGAAGGCGCAGTAGACGTCCCACTGGGCGTCCATCGCGTCGACGAGGTCCTTGTCGAAATCGCGGTCCGGGTCCTTGCAGTTCGTCGAGAGGCGGTACCGCTTGCCGCTGTAGGTCCGCCACCCGGCGCCCATCATCTTCACGATCGCCGCGTCGTCCCCCTTGTCTGCGAGGTTTCCGGCGCGAGGCGCGCTCTTCGGCGTCGGCTCGACGCCCTTGGGCGCCTCCACCTGCTTCGGCGCGACGGGCTTCGCCTTCGCGCGGGCGTCCTGCTCCGCGGCCGCCTCCGCGCTGACCCACTTCCCGCCCCGCTTCACGTCGCCGACGGCCGCGTGGTACTCCTCGTCGGAGAGCCATTTCCCGTCGTGGAGGCGATGCCCCAGCCCCTGGTGGGCCGCAGCGTTCTCGGGGTCGGTCTTCAGGAGCTCCTTGAAGATGGCGAGCGCGTCGTTCCGGAGCCCGTGGACCAGTGCCCATCGCGCCGCGACGAGCGGGTCTCCGGCGCGCCGCTGCTTCAGCTCCGCTTGTGCGGCTGTGCGATCGGACAACTCGAGGTGGTCCACATCCTCCCACTTGAAGCTCATCTGCGCAGAGCCGTTCAGGCGGACCCTCACCTCGGCGTCGGTCTCCGAGAGGACCTTCCCGTCCATCTTCGTGCCGTTCTTGAGGTAGACGACGTCGGCGAAGGCGGGGGAGAGGAGGACGAGTACGGCGAGGAAGGCTCTCATGTCGTCGGCTCCGAGGAGGACCCCTGATTCTCAGCCGATCATGCACTGTCGCAGGCGGACCCTCCGAGGGAATCACGGAATCCCGTAGATGGCTTTCCGACAGCGACTTATGACGACGCTCTACCGCTTCGATTCGATGCGAAAGGTGTACGCGCGCTCGACCTCCACGTGGCCGTCGCTCGCGAAGAAGCGGATGGCGTGCTTGCCGACCTGGCTTGCGAGAGGGGTCCACCTGAGCATCCGGGTCGTGGGGTCGAACGCGGCGCCGTTGGGGAGGCCCTCCACGCGGTAGGTCAGGGCCTCCTCGTCGGGGTCGTCGGCGCGCAGGGAGAAGACGATCATCGTGCCCGCGTCGTAGGCGGCCTCGTCCTTCTTCGGCTGGGTGAAGACGGGCGGACGGTTGACGTCGGCGACCTCGATCTCGATGCGGCGTTCCGTGGCCCAATCCCCGTCGGAGGCGATCACGTCGATCGCGTGGGACCCCGCCGATTTGAACGACGGCGTCCAGGTGAGTCGCCCGAGCTTCTCGTCGAGCATCGCCCCCTCGGGAAGCGACTTCGCCGTGTAGCGCACCTCGTCGCCGTCGGGGTCGGCGGCTCGCACGTCGACCGTGACGGCCTCGCCCTCCTGGGCCTTCGCGGGGTCGAGCGCGGCCTCGTACGCGGGCGAGAGGTTGGCCGCGCGGCCCAGGGAATACGCCAGGAGATCGAGCTGCCACGAGGCGCCGGCCATCTGCGAGAGGTCGCCGAACTGGATGGCGTTCGTGCGGCCACCGGCGCGCGTGGTGAAACAGCCCTTCCCGTCGATCACGCGCCGTCCGTCGAGGTCGACGGTGAAGTCGGTCCCTGAGCACCCCACGCGGATGTCGTGGAAGCCGTCGGTGAGGTCCGCCTGGTGGCCGAGTTTCGTCCCGAAGGCCACGATGGAGTCGGTGGAAAGGAGGAGGACCTGCTCGTGGGCGCCGTCGGCGATGCGAAGGGCGGCGCCACCGACGTTGCGGTTCCCCTTGTAGGTGAGCATGCGGAGGCGGAGGCGGACGTAGCACCCCTTGCCCGGCTCCGCGACCCAGTCGCGTCCGAGGGCGTAGGCGGAGTCCACGGGGGTCTCGGCCTTGAGGACCCCGTCGGCGATCTCGACCCTGGCCTCGCCATCGACGCCCCACGGCGGGTCGGCCGCGTTGGGGGCCTTGTCGGCCTCGTAGCGGGCCTGGAAGACGTCGGCGCCGAGGGGGAGCGTCAGGAGGAGGATGACGGCGGGGAGCCTCGGCATGGAAACCTCGTGGAACGGCGAGCGCGAGCATACGCCGGGGTCCTGGAGGCGTCAACGGCCAGCGAGGGCGAGTCGCGGGGGGGGGCTTCACCACGGAGAAACGGAGTGCACCGAGGTGTCCGTACCGGCACGGGTGGCGATGTACAACTCGGCGCCGCGGCCGCTGCGTTGCACGAAGGCATCGGGGCCGAGATCGCACCTCCGTGCACTCCGTGTCTCCGTGGTGAAAGAAACGCATGCCTCTCGCTCGCCCACCCGCGTGGCACGAATGGACTCGTGCATCCCATCGGCACGCCCGCTACGATGGTCCCTTCGGCGAGGTGTCCACCCCATGTGCCGCGTCCTCGTCCTTCTCCTTTCCGCGCTCGCGTTCGGCGAGGAGGCCCCCATCGAACCCGTTCCCTTCTCCGACGTGCAGGTCGATGGCGGCTTCTGGGGGCCCAGGCTCGACACGAACCGACGCGTGACCGTTCGGTACGACCTCGACAAGTGCGAGGAGACCGGCCGCATCGCCAACTTCGCGCGCGCCGGCGGCCTCGAGGAGGGGGGCTTCCGGGGGATCCCGTACAACGACTCCGACGTTTTCAAGGTCCTCGAGGGGGCCTCGTACACGCTCGCGACGCACCCCGACCCCGCGCTCGCTGCGCGGATCGACGCCGTGATCGCCAAGATCGCCGCCGCCCAGGAGGACGATGGGTACCTCTACACGGCGCGCACGCTCGGCGCGACCAGCCCGATGACCGGCCCCGAGCGCTGGTCGAATCTCGCTGCGAGCCACGAACTGTACAACGTGGGGCACCTCTACGAGGCCGCGGTAGCGCACTTCGAGGCGACCGGAAAGCGCGCCCTCCTCGACGTGGCCCTCAAGAACGCGGAACTGCTGTGCTCCACGTTCGGCCCGGGGAAGCTGGAGCGCGCGCCGGGCCACCAAGAAGTCGAGATCGGCCTCGTGAGGCTCTTCCACGCCACGGGGGAGCGCAAGTACCTCGACCTCGCGCGCTACTTCCTCGACATCCGCGGGAGGAAGCGGGAGGGGGACCCGCTCCGCGGGGAGTACCAGCAGGACCACGCGCCCGTCCTCGAACAACGCGAGGCGGTCGGCCACGCCGTCAGGGCCTGCTACATGTACGCCGCGATGACGGACATCGCGAGGCTGACGGGCGACAAGGCGTACCGCGCGGCCGTGGAGACGCTCTGGAAGGACGTCGTCTCGCGGAAGATGTACATCACGGGCGGCGTCGGCTCCAGGGGCTCCGGCGAGGCCTTCGGCGCTGCCTACGAACTGCCCAACGCCTCGGCGTACAACGAGACGTGCGCCGCGATCGCTTGCGCCCTGTGGGCGCAGCGGATGTTCCTCATGTCGGGCGAGGCCGGCTACGTCGACGTCCTCGAGCGGATCCTCTACAACGGGTTCCTCGCCGGGGTCTCGGAGAGCGGCGACCGGTTCTTCTACCCGAACCCGCTTGCCTCCGACGGGCGCACGAAGTTCAACCACGGCTCGGCCGAGCGCGCGCCGTGGTTCGACTGCTCGTGCTGCCCGGTGAACGTCGTGCGCTTCATGCCGCAGATCCCCGGTCTGGCGCTCGCGACGAAGGGGGACAGGCTCTACGTGAACCTGTTCCTCGCGTGCGAGGCCAAGGTGACGGTCGCGGGCAAGGAGGTCAGGCTCCACCAGCGGACGGCGTATCCGGACTCTGGCGCGATCGAGATCGAGTTCGAGCTGGACGAGCCGCTGGAGTTCGAGCTGCGCGTTCGGAAACCCGGTTGGTGGGAGGGACGCCCCCTCCCGAGCGACCTCTACACCTCGCGCGTCCCGGACGCCTCCCCGCTCGCCATCCGCATCAACGGCGAGGTCGTCGAAATGCTCCCGGAACGAGGGTACCTCTGCCTCCGTCGCGTGTGGACCACGGGGGACCGATTCGAGATCAGCATGCCGATGGAGGTCCACCGCGTCGTCGCGCGCGAAGAGGTCGAGGCGGACCGCGGGCTCGTCGCGCTGGAGTACGGCCCGGTCGTCTACTGCGTCGAGGGGGCCGACCACGGGGGACACGTCGCCGATCTGTTCCTGCCCGACACGGCCTACACATCCTGTCTCTACCGAGCGCTGACTGCGGGCGCGCGCGCCGTCCACGAGCAAGAAGACGGCTCGACGGGCGAGCACGAGGTGAAGCTCGAGGCCGTTCCCTACTGGTCCTGGGGGCACCGCGGCCCGAACGAGATGCGCGTCTGGATCCCCCGGGAGGCCAAGGGCGCGCGGCGCATCGGGAGGCCGACGCTGGCCGGAGAGGCGAAGCCGTCCGCCTCGCACGTCTGGCAGGGCGACACGCTCGAGGCGCTCAACGACGGCATCGATCCGTCGCGCTCCTGCGACGACGAGATCCCGCGCTTCACGTGGTGGGACCACCGCGGGTCCTCCGAGTGGGCCGCCTACAAGTTCGAGCGGCCGGTCGCCGTCAAGGCCGTGGAGGTCTACTGGTTCGACGACACGGGGGGAGGGGAGTGCCGCCCTCCGCTCTCGGCCAGGCTCCTCTACCGCGCCAACGGCGAGTGGAAACCGGTGCGGCCGTCGCCTGTGCTGGGCCTCGACGTGGACGCCTTCAACCGCCTCCGCTTCGAGCAGGTCGACACGGACGCGCTCCGGATCGAGGTGGAATTGCAGCCCGGATTCTCGGGTGGAATCCTGGAGTGGAAGGTCCGATGAAGCGATTCCTTGACTCGATCCGCCCGTCGGCGTAGGTTGCCGTCGACGCGCCCGACACCCGCCTCGAGGCGTCCCCGCCAGAGCGACGCGTCCCCGCCACGCTTCCCCGCCCGCTGAAGGTCCGTCCCTCGCGCCCTGGAACAGGGCCTTTGGCGTCTACGTGGTGGCTGAAGGAGGTGTCCTCATGAAGCGGTTCTCGTGCCGCATCCTCGTCCTCGCCTCGGTCCTCGCCGCGGTCGCGCTGCTGGCGCGGACGACGCCGCCCGGGCACGCGGAGGACGCGCCGCCCGTCGAGAAGGTCAACCCCGCCGACTGCTTCGAGTGCCACGCGGAGGTCGAGACGCTGTGGCAATCCGGCGTGCACAAGGAGACGCTCAACTGCGTCGACTGCCACGAGGGGCTCAAGGCGCACATGGACGAGCCGGACGCCAACGACGCGGTCGTGAGATTCGACCCGGCGACGTGCGGCGCATGCCACGAGAACCAGTTCAAGACGTACTTCACGGTGAACTTGAAGAAGCCCGCGCGACTGGAGAAGTCGCAACTGACGGGGCGCTCGCCGAACCCGTTCTGGGACAAGCTCATGGCGGGGCACGGCTTCACCAAGGAGCACAACGCGCCGCGCAGCCACGCGTCGATGCTCGTGGATCACCTCGTCGTCGACCGCGCCTACGGGGGCCGGTTCCAGCCGAAGGAGTCGATCGGCTGGAAGTACCCGACGTTGAAGGGGCCGATCTCGACGTGGGAGGTCCTCGACGACACGCACCCGGAGACGAACGAGCACAAGGCCTTCCTCCCCGAGAGCGGTCCTGCCGCGAACACGACCTGCCTCCAGTGCAAGTCGACCGACGCGATCCTCAAGTGGAAGTTCATGGGGGACAAGGACCCCGCCGCGAAGTGGGACCGGACGTCGAACGTCGTCGACTACGTGAAGGACCTGAAGAACATCGCGGGGTGCATCCACTGCCACGACCCGCACGCGGCGAAGCCGAGGATCGTGCGCGACGGGCTGATCCAGGCGCTGACGCGCGAGGCGGCCGACACGCTCTGGCACAAGGACCCGAAGCGGACCAAGGTCGACGTGGTGACCTTCCGCGACTTCCGCAAAATCGGGATCCTGGAGAAGTCTGACACGCGGCTTCAGTGCGGGCAGTGCCACGTGGAGTACAACTGCAACCCCGGGTACGACACGACGACCGGCGAGAAGGTCCCGTTCACGGACCAGCGCACGAACCACTTCCCGTACAAGGACGTCTTCCAGATCTACGACCACTACAACGCGCTCGCCTTCCGCGACTTCAAGCACGCGGCGACGGGAGGGCTCCTCTTCAAGGCGCAGCACCCGGAGGCGGAGGTGTTCTACAACTCCAAGCACGACCAGAACGGTGTGCGCTGCAACGACTGCCACATGCCGCGGATGATGACTCCGGAGGGGAAGGAGTACACCTCGCACTGGCAGACGAGCCCTCGGAACTACATCGAGATGGCGTGTCTCAAGTGCCACAAGGAGTGGACGCGTGACGAGGCGGTGTACTCGATCGACGCGGTGCAGAACCACGTGCGCGGGAAGATGCGCAAGGCGGAGTTCTGGCTGTCGGGGCTGATCGACAAGATCGTCGAGGGGAAGAAGCTGGGCCTGGACGAGGCGGTGATCAAGGAGGCCCAGGAGCAGCACCAGCGGGCGCACATCCTGTGGGAGTGGTGGACGGCGGAGAACTCGGACGGCTTCCACAACCCGGACCAGGCGCGGGAGTCGCTTACGCGGTCGGTGGAGGAGTCGAAGAAGGGGATCGACCTGATCGTGAAGGCGATCGCGGAGAGGCAGGGAAAATAGCCAGTCGCACACCGGGCCGCCCCTGCGACCGGGGGCGGCCCGGCCGCCACACCTACGTGGCGTCGGCGGGAGGGGGCTTGATCGCGCGCTCGGCGTTGTGGTCGATGGGGCAGCCGCAGCCGTCGGCGTGGGGCTGCTCGGTCTTCCCCTTCTCGCGGTCGGTCTTCATGCAGCAGAACTTGTACTTCTTGCCGCTGCCGCAGTGGCAGGGGGCGTAGGGGTCGGTCGGCGGGGTCCAGGCCATGGCGCTCTCCTCGAAAGCGACCTCAGGCTACCAGCCGTCCCCGGCCAAGTCCACCCCCTACTTGGGCACCTGCATCTCGCTGTAGATGGCCTCCAGGTCCGCGACGATCTTCTGGACGTCGGCCTGGTCGACGTTGGAGGCCTCGAGGATGGTCTTCGCGTCCTCGATGGCCGCGGTGACCTCGCTAGTCTCGATGTTCGCGCTGTCGAGGACCGCCTGCAGGTCCCGCGTCAGGGAGGCCTGCTCCATCGGGGAGAGGCTGCCGTCGTCGAGCGCTGCGGAGAGGTCGGTCGCGAGCTCGTCGACGCTCTCCTGGCTCGGCTTCGTAGCGCCATCGGCCATGGCCTGGAGGCTCGTCGACAGCTCCTTCACCTGCTCCTGTGTGACGGCGCTCTCGGACTGGAGCTGCTGGAGGTCGGTCGCGAGGGTCTGGAGGTTCGCCTGCTGCTGCTCGCTGACGACCTGGTCGAAGGCGGAGGCGACCTGGTCGATCTGTTCCTGGGGGACGCCCGCGCCGGCGAGGGTCGACTGGAGGGACCCCTTCTTCGCGGCGAGGTCCTCCTTGGAGAGGCCGTCGGGATTGGCCCCGGCGGCGACGGCGTCGGAGAGCTTCGCGGTCTGATCGGCGGACAGCGTCTTGCCCTGGAGGGACGTCGAGAGCGAGGACGCGAGGCTGCTGCGGCTCTTCTCGCTCGACGGGAAGCGTCCCGTGGAGCCCTGACGGAGGAGGCTGGAGAGGTCGTTCGACGACGGGCTCTTGCCTGCGAAGAGGCCGCGACCGCGCTCGGAGGTTTCGCGGCGCCCCTGGTTCGCATCGGGCCGTGCGGGCCTCTGGCGCTGGGCCTGGGGCTGACGCTGACCGCCCCCCGCGCGCCCGCCGCCGCCGCGTCCGCCACCGCCCCCTCGCCGACCGCCCTGGGCCATGGCGTCGGGGACGGCGAGGAGCAGGACGACGAGGAAGGCGCAGAGGTAGATGGCTCGGTTGCGCATGGGGACCTCCTGGTGAACGGTGGCCGGTGTCAGTCGGCCTACGTCACGAGGGGGGCCCGGAACCTCCGTCGAAATCCGGGTTCGGTGCGTAAGTCACGCGAAGTGTACGGTATACGCCCGGGCAGAAACGAGGTCGCAGGCGGAGCAATGATCCACCCGCCTGCGCTTCGGCGGGTCATCTGTCTGCCCCATACCAGCCCATCGGGCCGGCGTGGGCCCCGCCGCAGGCCATCCGTCCTGCGACGGGAAAGGGCAAACACGTGCGGCGACGTGGGGCATGCGCCAACCGCCGTCACGGCCTTTCGATCGCCCGAGTGCGTTGACGGCGCCGCCGACCGAGCCCTTCTAGCGGGCTGACTACACGACGTGGGCCACCTCGATGCGGAAGCCGCGAGCGTTCGCCTTGCGCAGCACGGCGTAGGCCCTCTGCGACACGAGGAGCTCGGGCGAGGGGCGGACGCAGCCCATACCGAGCCCTGCCACATCGCGGGTGATGCACACATCCGACTTGTCCCACTTGTCCCGCGAAACGTACGCTTCGCTGATCAGGAGACCGCGACTTCGCCGGCAGGTCTTGCACAACCGATCATCACCTCGTCGAACGTCCACCGGGTCCGATCCAAACGAGGACGGCTGCACCAGGTAACCGGCATCGCCGTGGACCACGAGATGGTGCCAGTCCAGGACTCTCGTCCGCCCTCCGCAGGCGATGGGGCCCAGCGTGAACCCCGTCAGACGTGCCTTCCTAAGCAGCTTCCCAAGACGGCGCGTGATGACCGACTCGTCCATGGCGATCGTCTGCGCGATGTCCGCGTTCCGCGGCAACGTGGACTTCCGCAGACGGAGCGGGGGGATGACGACGCGCCCGGCCAGGCAATCCGGGCACTCCTGGCGCGAGTCGAATCGCGTCCGGCAGTCCTCGCCGCGCGGCTCGAACGTACTCTCGATGACGATCCGAAGCAGACCAGCGCCGTGAAGCTCCTTCTCGTCGTAGTCACGTTCTGCCCACGCGCTGTAGTGAACCCTGCGAGCCAGTGCCCGGTTCAGGAATCGCAACCGCCGGACGAACCGTCTGCCCCTCGAATCGTCGAGCGGCACGGCGACCTCGACAATGTTCGACCCTATCGGGCGCACCCACTCGGGCAACGGCTCGAGGCCTCCCTTGCTGATGTCGCGGCGGCGCGCTCGGATTCGGACGATCTCTCTCATCATTTGCCTCGCGCACGGCATCATGTCACTTGGGGGCCTGCGTTGAAACGATCGCGGTTCGTGACGAGAGGGCGGCCCGCACCGCGGGAGGACTCGCCCACGGCCCCGCCCCCGCCGACCACTGCGTGCGCTCAGCATCTTCCGCCAGCTCGACAACGCCGAGGTCGCCGACGTGGCGGAAGCTCCTCAGGCCGCGCCGCTGCTCATCGCGATCCCGATGCAGCTTCGCGCTCTGGACCGCTGGCCTCGGCGATGCGCCGTCTGCCGCCGTCGACAGTACAAGGGACGCGATCCCTGCCATTCGACGTGAGACGCGACAACTGGGAGGCCGACGGATGTCGTTCTCCGTCCCCGAACGGAGAGTTCGTGCGCTCGAGATGGAGGTCGCACAGCTGCGGGAACTGCTCGAACTGCCCGAGAGGGCCAGCGAGCCCTGGTGGGAGAAGACCTGGGGGAGCTTCGCGGGCGATCAGGGTTTCAAGACGCGATGCGACTCGGGTGTCGGTATCGAGAGTTCTTTCGTCCAAGACCCAGGCGGAGGGCGCGCCGCTCCCGTGACTGACCATCCGCACATCGAGCGACGGCCAGGCGTCTGCGGCGGCAGTGCCGGCATCGAGGGGACCCGCATCCCCGTGCGCCTGCTCGTGGGATCCGTCATGGACGGCCCGTCCCCCAACGAGATCCTCTCCAGCTACACGGACCTGACGCCCGCGGACGTGCAGGCCGCCATTGACTACTACGCCGACCACAGGGAGGACGTCGATCGTGAGGTCGCGGAGTGCGACCTCTCGTTCGTCGAGCAGAAGTTCGGGCTCGGGCTCGGCTCGTGCGGATTCCTCGTGCCCCAGGCGTAGATTCGCATCGGAACTGCACCGGGGTTGAGCGCCTCCTGGAGGTTTGCCGGGCTACCGCGCCGGTCTTTGAGTAGATTGGTGGACGAATGTGGGGGGAGGCCCCCAAACCCACCAGCGATCGGAGGCTGGCATGGACGAGCACTTCCTCCACGATTGCGTCGAAGGCGAGCCGGGGATCAAGGTGGCACTCTGGCGCAATCCGTATGGCGGCCGCTTCGAGTGCACGACGAGGAATGGGGGGATCATTGCGGATCCGATCGACGGGACTCTCACCCCGCCCCGCTCGGCAGTGGACGAGAGGACCATCGGGTCCCAGGTCCGGGTGGGTCCCCCGATCGTGGCGGCAGTCTGAGGCTTGGGTATGGATAGCAGCCGGAGCATCGTTCCTGGTGAGAGGATCGAGCAGCGGATTCTCCTCCTCCGGGGCCACAAGGTCTTGCTGGACAGCGATCTCGCCATCCTCTATGGCGTTCCAGTGAGTTCGCTGAATCAGGCCGTAAAGCGAAACCTCGATCGCTTCCCCGACGACTTCATGTTCCAGCTCACGAGGGAGGAGGCGGCGGGTCTAAGATCCATTGCCGTCAACTTAACCCAAGCCGGCCCGCCGCATAGACCTGGGAAAGCGCAGCGGATTGGCGGTGGCTGGCGTAGCTGGCTGGGGGTCGGTTCTTCCGGGCAAGGGGGGGGGGGGGCCCC
>Ga0080064_1002841_pt1 | contig 27606 bp, 25 predicted proteins | sample Subgrocontami54m_FD_69260 | JGI IMG/M metagenome (GOLD analysis project Ga0080064, IMG submission 69260) | Subsurface groundwater microbial communities from S. Glens Falls, New York, USA - GMW46 contaminated, 5.4 m (SPADES assembly) (version 2) ...
ATATACTTCTTAGTTCCGAAAAGAGTCTTCCTCGAAAGTTTAAGGAGCTCATACTGGCCATACAGGTGGATAAGAAATACAGTAAAGATCAGATACTCGAGCTGTACTTAAATAATATTCCTTATGGTGGTGCTGCTATCGGTGTCGAGGCTGCAGCACAGACATATTTTGGCAAAAACGCAAAAGAGCTCGATCTTGCAGAATCAGCATTTTTAGCTGGATTACCGCAAAGCCCTTCAGTTTACACACCATATAGCGGTAACAACTACTACATCAATAGAACAAAAGCAGTGCTTAAGCAGATGGTCGTCAACAAATTCATTACAAAAGGTGAGAGCGATCGAGCTCTTAAGAAAATTGAGAACTATACATTCTCTCAAAAAGCGACTTCCCTAAAAGCCCCACATTTCGTTATGTATGTGAAAGAACGACTGGCTGAACGATTTGGTGAAAAACTTGTCGAGACCGGTGGCCTACAAGTTACCACAACACTTGATTATGATTTGCAAAAGGATTCTGAGGAAATTGTAAAAGACGAAATAGATAGTTTAAAGTCATATAAAGTGGGTAACGGTGCGGCTGTTATCACCGATCCGAAGACTGGACAGATTCTGACTATGATCGGAAGTAAAGACTACTACGATGAGGAGAATGATGGTAACTTCAACGTTGCCTACTCGGGTAATCGTCAACCTGGATCATCATTAAAGCCTATTATCTATGCCAGAGCATTCGAGAAAGGATACACGCCTGCATCGCTCATTATGGACGTAAAAACTGAGTTTCCGACAGGTGATGAAAGTAATCCCACGTATACGCCGGTAAATTACAGTGGCAAATTTTCAGGACCTGTACAGGCACGATTCGCTCTCGGAAACTCTCTGAATATCCCAGCTGTAAAGATGTTAGCGCGAGTCGGCATTAAAGATGCAATGCAAAAAGCTTACGATATGGGTATTGAGAACTGGGAGCCGACACCTGAGAATTTAAAGAGCGTGGGTTTATCCCTGGTTTTGGGAGGAAGAGAGACGACGCTTATGGACGAGGTTCATGCTTACGGCGTTCTTGCAAATAAAGGAGTGAAAGAAGACATGATAAGTATTTTAAAGGTCACGGACAGCAAAGGGAAGAAACTGTATGAGTATAAGAAAGTGACCGGGGATAAGGTATTATCCGAGGAAGTTGCCTTTCTCGTTTCACACATACTTCTTGATAATGTCGCACGTACACAGGAATTCGGTCCCAACTCCCTGCTTCGTATTCCCGGTAAGACGGTTGCGGTAAAAACGGGTACGACAGATGAAAAACGAGATAACTGGACGATTGGTTACACACCATCATTCGTTGTAGGAGTTTGGGTAGGAAACAATGATCGTTCACCGATGAATCCAAAAATAGCCTCAGGTATTACCGGTGCCTCAAGTATTTGGCACAAGTTAATGGTTCGAGCGCTCAAAGACAAATCAAACGAAGAGTTCTCGGTTCCCAGTAACGTGCAAGCTATTCAGATCGACGCATTCGCCGGTGGCCAACCTGTTGATGGGCAAGGTACACGAACAGAGTACTTTATAAAAGGCACAGAACCGACAGCCAAGTCTTCTATTTACCAGAAAGACTACTTTATTTTTAGAGAAGAAGATCCGGTATCAAAGGATGGAAAGAATCGTTGGCAGGAAGGCATTGATGCTTGGATCGAGCAAACGCATAAGGATGACAGTAAGTATCACGCGCCTGATGATGTGAAGAACCCGAAGCAAGAAGAACCGACACCTACTCCTTCAGGGTCTGATGGATCACCCACCCCTACGTTGACGCCAAGTCCTACGCCATAAATTAGGCTTTTAGTTCTATTTGATGTTTTTCTTTGAGAACAGACTGAATTTTTTCTCGTATTTTTCCTGTTTCTTCCGAGGTGAGATTTTTTTGTCGATCCTGATAGATTATGTGAAAGGTTCGTGTCGTTTGATATTTATCTAAAAGTGTTACAGAAACAATTAACTCGCTTATCTTTTTTATTGCTTCGATAACATCGCCTGTTAGTACTGTTTCAGGAACAGTGAACGCCAGGTCTTCCATAATAGGTGGATACTTAGGCAGTGGTTGGAATTTTTTAAGTACCTTTATTTTTTCAAGAAGATTGGTGTAATTTAGTTCAAAGTAGACACCGGTATCAAGAATCTCGATATATTCTGACGGGTCATCGCTGATTCCCATCCCAGCGAAAAGTCGTTCAAGAACGCCTTTTACTTCATAAAAGGATTTACTACTCGTGATCCCTGCGAGATGGTAGAGCTCTTTTGCTTCTCCTATGTTTTTTCCTTGATACGTCTTCCCTATCTCAAAAAGATTGACAGATGAATAATTTGCTTTATTGAGCTTTAAAGCCTTCAGGAGATTTACCTTCAGATTCGGTCGTAAGTACTCATACTCGCGACTGACCGGCGTATCGACGCGTAAGACATGTTCGGAGTCGACCCCTATATCACTGAGATCTTTCTCGCTGACTAAGCTGTAGGTATAGACCTCTGAAAATCCTGCCGCTGTGAGAATATGTTTCACTTTTTCATCAAGTCGATAGTCTTTAAAGTATGGAATTTGCTGTGAGGGAACTTGTCCGTTTGGTAGCGTTTTTGGGAAATTATTGTAGCCATAAATACGTGCGACTTCTTCGATAAGATCCTCTTCTATTTTTAGGTCGTTTCGATAGGTAGGAATGCTGCAGGTTACAACGTTGTTTTTTAAGACAGGACTGAGATTAAGGCGATCTAAGATACTTATAATCTCCTTTTCAGGAATGGCAATACCGAGTATTGCCTCAAGCCTTTCTAAGCGAAGTGTAAGTTTCCAGGGAAGAAAGTCCTGCGTTTTTATATCGACAAGTTCACTTGCAACTTCCCCGCCTGCAAGGTCAAGAATGAGATCGACAGTACGCTCAAGAGCCTGAATTGTTCCCCCTGCATTCACACCACGTTCGAAGATGCTGCTGGCATCTGAGCGAAGTGAGAGATGTTGCGATGCTTTTCGAACCAAGAGCGGAAGTTCTACAGGAACACGTATAAAAATCGTTTTGGTATCGGAGAATGTGCCGCTGTTAAATCCCCCTTTTATGCCACACAGATCTATTACTTTATCTTTATCACGGATAATAACTGCTCCTTCTGGGAGATGATACTCGATACCGTCAACACTCTTAAACAGCTCTCCTGTTTTTGCAGTATCTACCTCCATGACATGCCCTGAAATTTTATCGTAGTCGAATGCATGAATGGGGTTTCCTAATTCATACATAACAAAATTTGTGATATCAACAATATTATTGATTGATCGTTGGCCGATTTTCTCTAGTTTTTCCTTCAACCATGCCGGTGATTCTTTTACACTTACACCTGCGATAATGATGCCGGTAAATCGAGGATTTATTTTTGCATCAGTCTTTATTGTGAGTGGTAGTATTTTTGCAGGTTTTGCTTTAGTAGCTGAGAACCGTATCTCAGGAGGCATTATTTTGGTATTTTCGACCGCAGCGATCTCACGAGCAATACCAAGCATTGAGAGTAGGTCAGGTCTGTTTGGCGTAATCTCCAGTTCAAAAATCGTGTCGTTTTTCTCTCTCAGTATTTTTTCCGTACCAAGACCGACCTCTGTTAAAGAAAGCCCCAGTTTTTCAGGGTCGCTTTTTATAGATACGTAATTTTTAAGCCAAGAAAGTGGTGCAAGCATAGTTAAAACTGTTCGACAATTCGTAAATCAGGATTCGTCAGTAACCGTAAGTCATCCATCTGATAGCGAAGCGTTACTAAACGTGATAATCCGATCGCAAACGCAAACCCTGACACTTTTTGTGAGTCATATCCGACAGCCTTAAGTACATTAGGGTGAATCATTCCTGCGGGCATTATCTCACTCCAGCCGCTGTGTTTACAGAAACTGCAGCCCTTTCCTTTACAGACAGTGCATTCCATATAGGTGTCAACTCCGGGTTCAACGAAAGGAAAGTTTGTTGTTGCAAAGCGAAGTTTTATCTTCTCCCCCATCAACTTTCTGAGAACATACTCAATCGTTCCAAATAAGTCAGTTAAGCGAACATGTGTATCAACTAAAAACCCTTCAACTTGCCAGAACTCGAATCCATGGGATGCATCGACCTGTTCATATCGAAAATTTTTCCCCGGTACAATGACTCGAACCGGTGGGTCGGTTTTCTCCATAACCCTTCCCTGCATTGCTGATGTTTGTGTTCGGAGAACGATCTCACCGGGAGTTACTTTTGATCCGCGTGTATCAAGGTAGAGCGTTTGTTGCGTGTCGCGAGCTGGGTGTCCTTCCGGAATATTGAGCATTTGAAAGTTATAGACGTCGGTTTCTATCTCAGGTCCATCAGCTGCTTGAAATCCTAGACTTTTGAAGACGTCAACGACATCGGAAAGCACAAGTGACATGGGATGGAAATGTCCGATATGTGGCTGAACTCCCGGTTCTGTAACATCTATTTTTTTTGTTTTTTGGGTAGTACGTTCTTTCTTAAATGATGTTGATGCTTCATGTATTGCATTTTCGATAATATGTTTCACTTCATTCGCTAAAACGCCTATCTCGGGTCTTTTTTCTTTCGGAAGTTTGGTGATTTCTTTCAAGGCGACGGTTAATGTTCCACTTCTGCCTAAGAACTGTAGTTTTATCTCTTCTAACTCCTCAAGAGATTTCGCTTCAAGAATAAGCGACACTGCGTTATTTTTTATGGTCATTAACTCATGTTCCATAGTGTAAGAATAGCATACCTTTTTCGTACTGTCATTAAAAAACCCCCGCTTAGCGAGGGCTATCCTTTTTTCTCTCAGTACTGCATCTCATTATGCATTTTTTACTTGAGAGACAATGTGTTTAAATGTGCTTGGGTCGTTAACGACTAAATCGCTTAAGATTTTTCGATCTAGCTCGATGTTTGCTTTCTTCAGTTTATTGATGAAGACACTGTATGACATATCTTCTTGCTTAACGGCTTCTCCAATTCGTACAATCCAGAGCGCTCGAAAATCTCTTTTTCGGAGCTTTCTACCGTGGAATGCGTATGCTCCAGCATGCAGCGCAGCTTCTCTTGCTACTTTAACGAGTTTGCTTCGCGTTCCGCGATAGCCTTTCGTTAAGTCTAAAAGCTTATTGTGTCTTCTTCGTGATACGACTCCTCGTTTTACTCGTGCCATATTAAGCTGCTCCTAGCATTTTTTTGATATTTCGTGCAAAGCGACCGGTCAAAACACCTGTTTCTTTTTGCCTTCGAATACGTCTCTTGCTTTTATGAAGTTTTAAATGACTACCGTACTGATGGTCAAAGAGAACTTTGCCCGTCTTTGTTATCTTGAACCGTCTGGATATTGATCTCTTGATCTTTTTTTTCGACATGTGTTTTTTTCCTTTCTTGTGAAATAATTGCTATTAATTGATTTCCTTCAAAATGTGGATCTCGCTCGATTTTTGAGATATCCGCGAGCTCCGTAATAACCTGATTGATAATCTTTCTTCCGAATTCAGGATGAGTGATTTGTCGTCCTCGAAATTTGAGAACGAGGCGAACCTTATCTCCGTCTTCTAAGAAGTCTCGACCTCGTCTGACCATGACTTGCAAGTCATTCTCAGACATAAAGGGTCCTAGTCTGACCTCTTTTGTCTCTGAAACTTTTGCTTTTTTCTTCTCTTCGCGCTTTTTCTTTTCTTCTTGATACAAGAACTTATTGAAATCGATTATTTTTGCGACTGGTGGTTTGGCCATCGGGGCAATCTCGACCAAGTCCAAGCCTAATTCACGTGCTTTTTGCAGAGCTTCAAACTTCGATAAGAGGCCTAATTGCTTTCCTTCATTATCTAAGACACGAAGTTGCGTTGCAAAAATACGCTCGTTAATTCGATAAAACTTTCTTTGTTCCGGCTTTCGTTTAGATCTTTTTATCAATTTCTTCTTGTACCTTTTGTAAAAAGAGAGAAAGATCCATAAGTCCTAGATCTTTCCCATCGCGAGCTCGAATGGCAAGTCCCTTGTTTTCGAGTTCTTTGTCCCCTATTATACCCATAAAGGGTACTCTTTGTAAAGTAGCCTCGCGAATCTTCGCTTGGAGCGTATCTTGCTTAGCATTTATCTCAGCCCTTATGCCTGCTTCTTGGAGTTTCTTTCCGACTTCGTGGGCATAGTCTGTGTGCCTGTCCGCAATAGGGAGAAGCATGATCTGAACCGGTGCCAGCCAGGTGGGGAATTTACCGGCATAGTGCTCAACAAGGATACCTAAGAATCGTTCGAACGAGCCGAAGAGCGCTCGATGGATAACAATTGGCGTTTCAGGTTTTCCTTCGGCGTTAATGTACTCCAGTTTGAAGTTTTTTGGCTGTTGGAAATCCAGCTGAATTGTCCCTGTTTGCCATTCGCGTCCTAAGGAGTCCTTCATCAGAATATCGACTTTAGGTCCGTAGAATGCACCTTCACCCGGCGCTTCAAAGTATTCTTTTTTCGATGCATCGAGTACTACTTGTAAGACTTCTTCTGCGTGATCCCAGTCTTTCGGATCCCCCATGAACTTTTCTGGACGTGTTCCGAAGCGAAGACGGTAGCTGAGATTGAATGGTGCATACATTTCCTCAATCATTTCCATGAGTTTTTCGAATTCATGCTTTATTTGTGATCCGAGAACGAAGATATGGGCGTCATCCTGTCGGAACTGTCTGGTTCGAAACAGTCCGTTGAGTGTTCCCGAGAGTTCGAAGCGGTGCAGAACGCTCGTTTCGGCAAGGCGCATTGGCAAATCGTTATATGATCTTGTTTTTGAAGCGAAGATACGCATCGCATTGGGGCAATTCATCGGCTTTATTCCAAAGACTTCAGCTCCTTCAAGCGATGCTGTTGAGTCGCCACGGAGGTAACTCATGGGAGAAAGGAACATATCGTCTCGGTAATGTTGCCAGTGTCCGGATGTCTCGTAAAGCTCCTTTTTGTTAAGCATCGGCGTCATTACTTCCTGATAACCAAACTTTTTATACATCTCCCGAGCGAAATTGTAGAGTGAGTTATAGAGAATCACGCCTTTTGGTAACCAGTAAGCCATACCCGGTGACGTATCGTCAAAGAGAAAAAGATCTTGTTCCCGTCCGAGCTTTTTATGATCTCGTTTTTTGGCTTCTTCAAGCATCATGAGATAATCGTCGAGTTCCTGCTTTGACGCGAAAGCAGTACCATAAATACGAGTCAACATTTTATTTTTCTCACTCCCCTTCCAGTAAGCACCAGCCAAAGAAAGAAGTTTGAAATGTGTAACATCCTCTTTAGGATTCTCGACATGACCGCCTTTGCAAAGATCTAAGAAGCCTCCCTGGTGCGTTTCGGTGATCGATTTGCCATCCTTGGCGAAGTCTTCAACAAGTTCTGCTTTGTACGGATTATGAGAGAAGTCCTTTCTCGCTTGTTCAACGGAGACTTCCTTAATCTGAAAGTCATTCCAGGTTTTTAGAATCTCTCTCATTTTCTGTTCGATTCTCGGCAGATCCGTCTCTGAGATTTTTATATCTCCAAAGTCAAAATCCTGATAGAATCCATGCTCGATAGCAGGTCCTATCGCATTATGCGTTCCAGGCCAGAGATCCAAGACCGCTGCAGCTAAGAGATGCGCAGTAGAGTGTCGCAAACTTTGTAAGTGATTATTATCCATACTGATTTTCTAAAACAAACGCTTCTAGCCGTACTATAGCAAAACCACCTGCTTTAATAAAGAGAAACAAAAAACCCTCCTATAGCGGAGGGCTGTTTCACACACAAAACCCTCCTTATGGAGTTGCGGTTGTTGTTGTGATAAGAATGATTGTTTTCATATTCGCTCGAGTATAGAAGGTTAAAAACTTCTTGTCAAGAGAAACAATACACTTATCTTGTTGCATTTTGTTGCTCAACAAAAAGAGAAACCTGCGAGACAAAGTTGCCTACTACAGGAACGACGTCGAGCGTTCCTAATAGAAATGCAAGGACTGCCAGTAAGACAGATGCACCGATTGTCGCCCCAATTCCCCAGGCGATACCACCGATAAAATTGTTGATGAATATTCTTTTTTTGGATTTGGTGACGTTTTCGTATTTTTCAGCCATGGTTACAGTCCTAGATCAGGTGCTATTTTTTGCATAGCGCGTAAAACGATGGCGACGAACTGCTCCAGCGGAATCCCGAGTTTCTCTTCACAGAGATAAATCGCTTTTCTGTCTGCTCCTTTGGCAAAAGACTTCTCTTTTATTCGCTTGATAACAAATTCAGGAGTAATAGAAGCGAGTTTTTTATCCGGATGAACGAGAGCACACGCGACAATAAGTCCTGTTAACTGATCTGCACATGCTATTCCCCAATCCATGGGTGTTTCAGGCATGACTTTTGTGTATTCATAATTGTGTGCTTTTATTGCATGGGCAATATCCTCTGGAATACTGTCTGTTTCTTTTTCGAAAAGTAACAGCCCGTGTACTTCCGGTCTTCCTTTTGCCATCTCGTAGTCTGCATCATGCAGAAGCCCTGTTATTCCCCAGGTTTCTCTCATAAGAGGATCGAGTGAAGTAACGTAGAGATAATCGTAGACTTCTTTCATAGCAGCTTCTGCAGCAAAGCTGTGCTTCAGTAAGTTTTGATTGGTCATGTACTTCGTTAAAATAGTATAGGCGTCGTTTCTCGTCATAATGCCATAATAGCAGCGCTACTTATGAAGCGCAAATGAGGTATCTGTAGGTGGTTTATACTCTTGTGCTTCTTTTCCCGGTATGAAGTATTTCATAAAGGCTGTTTCGACTCCTCCAAGCTGCATGGTATCATCGGCAACACGAAGCCATCCACCTTCAGAGAGACCGATAACAGGTGTGTCGTTCTCTTCATGAAACTGAAGGAGTCGTTCTTCGCGTGACTCTCCCATATGCGTGTCCCCTGGCTTTTTATCTATATAGTGTGCGTTTATTTGAAAAGGAATCAGGTGTAAAGCATCAAAACTCGGTGGAAAGACAATAGGCATATCATTTGTGGTCTTTATAGTAGGACAAGCTACCACTGAGCCGGCACTCGAACCGATGTAGGGCATACCGTCCCCTACCCTTTCTCGAATTGTATCAAGAAGATTATGTTTATAAAGAGAGTTGAGGAGACGAAAGGTGTTGCCACCCCCGATAAACAGCGCCTCCGCATTCATAACTGCCTGGACAGGATCCTTTTCACGGTGAATGGATGTAACATTTACTCCGAAATTGCCATACCCACTTACAACTTTTTCCTCATATGCATCGTAGTCGTGGATAGCATATGGGATAAAGAGAACCTTTTTTGTCGATCCCAGAAAATCTAAGATGTCTGACCGAACATGCTCGAGAAACGCTTTTCCTGGTTGGCTGGAATTACTGATAAGAAGCAGTTTTTTCATGAGACTACTGTTTACTACTAGGATTTTTCTGCAGTTTCTTCATACTACCATACAATGAAAGTATCTTTTTATATTCTTTCTCATCATAGAAGGAACAGGTTCCTTTACCGAAACGTTTTGCGACCTCAATAACAAAGCGTCCGACACTATCTATCTGTACAGCATTCGTCACACCAGTAGCAGTTCCCGCTACGGGGATCTCTGCAGTGATGGCAACACCGACTACAGGAGCTGATGTAGCAGTGGTGGGCTGCATAATACTATTAAAGTGATAAAGACCATTTCCATAAGGTGTAATATCCTGTGTCGTTATGGGAAACGTTACCGGAAGTTTTCCTGTTGTCTGTTCCATAATAGAGAGGAGGTCGTCACTCATACGCAGAATATAGCCTTCTTTTGCTGTTGGAGAGAGAGCAAAACCGACGTGATTTACAATACGATTTCCCCGTGATGTGTCAACAGAGAGGATGGCATCCATCGCAGAGTCGATCTCGTATTTGTTCATTGTTGCTATCTCAATAGGAAGCCCCATAAACGGTACTGGGTCATGAGGCATTGTCGGTGCGTTGGTACAGACGTGCGTTGCGATAATGACATCCCCTTTCAGTCGATCACCGTTCATCGCCATGGTTGCTAGCCTTGCTCCTGCAGCAAGTGCTGCTAGTGCACCGTCACCATCAGAAACAAAACCGATGACATCCGGTCGTGCTCCTAGTCCTCCCAGTCGACCGACGATGCCCAGTGTCGGCGCAGAGCCACCATTCATTTTTCCGTGAGTTCCGGGGATAGTGAACTTTATGAAGTCTGTTTCGCCTTTTTTCTCTTTTACTGTTTTTAAAGAAATATCAGTAACGCCCTTTGCTTCAAGAAAGGAAACAACCAAACCTGCCGGCTTACCAGGTCTGTCTAAAAGATCAAATAATGCGACAATATCATTGAATAACATATTAATTACTCAGTACTTCGGCCTGATTATACGCGAGTTCTCCTGTATGAGCAACTAATCCTGGGAAGTTTCCGTTCAGATGGCCATTATGTTCAAAGCCATTTGCCTGATGACCGTTGCTTTGGACATCCGGGAAAAGACGTACATTCCTGATCGTTGGATACTCTTGTGTCCGTCCATACATATAGAGAACATACGCTTCTAGTTTTTGATGAACAGTCGCCATGAGTGCGCGCATCTTATTATGATAGTCTGCTCGTACATATGGTTCTTTCTTCTTCTCGTCAGCATTGAATGCTTTATCCAGGTCAACACTGTGTTTCATAAAGGCAACAAAATCAGAATCCCAGAGAAACTGCATGGCATGTTGGATATATGGGTTCTCAGATAAAGGGAAGGGGTTGGGGCGATTTTCTCGTGCTATGAGCTCATCAAGAGCATAAGCCTCTGCTTCGAGTACTTCCCACTCGTGCTGATGTTCTTCATGTTCTCTTGTTCTGAGTTCGATAGTCTGAGCTATCTCTGCCTGTCTTGTCGGTATTTCCTCGACGACTATGCGACTACTCTCCTCTGCCATTCCCATAATGTATTCATGAACTGCGTCCAAAAGAACAGGTTTTTCGCCATCCGAGACCGCATCAAATGCTCCTTTTACTGCTTCTAACTGTGTAAGGTTCGCTTGCTCTTGATCTGTTAGAGAACCTTCATCTGCTTTCGTTCGTAGCTTCAGCATTTCAGCAGCCATTTTTGATCTGACTCTGTGTGCTCTTGCTTGTTGCGCGTCAGTGGGCGGTAAGTCACTCACTGTGGTCATGTACACCATGAGAGCATGTGCTTCCATCTCATCGTGGAGTTTTTTAGATAGCGTGTCTTGCGTACCATGTAAACCTTTGATTTCACCATCCAGTTTTCTCACAGCCTTTCCTTTCTCGGTTCGTTTGCCTACAAGGGGTCCCTTTTGCTGTATTAGCTTAAGTCTACGAGTTGGATCTTCAGGTTGTAAATATCCGGTCAAGAAGGTCAGATGTTCCTCGACATTGCTACTGTGAAGTCTTCGAGGATTATCCAAGGAAGCCTCTATAGACGCGAGATACGCTGTCGTATCTATATCGTTTGCTTGGCCGGTAAAGTCGACGCCCATCTTTCGGTCTTGATGTTGAATGGTGCCATTGTAACCTGGTAAATCAAGCATACCGACAAGAAGCGAAGTCGATGTGGGATCGGTATCGTGAATTACTTTCATAAGACCAGTCGCTGTTTCGAAAAAGTACTTATCTGTTTGTTTTGCCACTTCTTCTTCAGTTAATGGACGTTCACCAGTAATGACGTCTATCGGAAGCTTCATTTCTTTGCCCCATTCCAGATGGTCGTTTTGTTTTATTCGAAGAATATGCGTAGCATGCAATATGGCTGTCAATCTCTCTCTGACAACTACTGGGACATTGTCCATCTCTAATCGGCGTGCAAGAGCAGTCTGTACATGTTCCAAAAGCTTAGGACCTTTATAGGTGTAGACTACCTCAGCAACACGATACTCAGGTCTATACTCAAGACCATGTTCAGTGAACCATTCACCGATTGCTTCTCCCAGGGGCAATTCATCAAAATCGAGAGGCACCACAACTGCATCAGGGTTGATAAGTGAAGCTCTTCTCTGAATGGCTTCATGAGCACGTCGATATGCTGCTCCCACTTTTTCTTCAGCATTCTTTACTCCCCACTGTTTTGCTTTCGCAGTCCACATATCTGTTTCTTCATAGTGAATCGTTACGTCTTGACCTGATCCGACAGCACCTGAAAGATGTGTGATAGTGGGTGCCATAGCAATGAGTCTATCGGCAACATAAGTCGTCATAGCTTGTCTCGTTGGTTCATGGATGAGCGGGTCTTCTGCTTTTTCAAGTTGTGACATAGTTCTCATACCGGACGTTTCAGCAACGATACAAGAACCACCGGTCGGGACAATGCTTCTTGGTTCTGTTAGCTGTGGAGGTACCGACACCACTCGGACGTAGTCCGGTGTGCCGAGGTTTCGGACCACAATCTCAAAAGCGCTTGCAGATAATGTCCTAGGGTCAAGTGCATGTGGTGAGAATTCTTGGTAGCCACTCATGTCTCCTGCATGAAGTCGGGAAACAGAATGCATGTCCTGGGCAAAATCGCTAGGACTCGTACCTTTTTTTACATCAATCGGCCAGATGTAATCTAAGTACTGAGCATGAAAATTCACAAAACGTTCATGACGATTCGCGCCTTCAATAATATGCTCTAAAGGGTCACGGACTATCGCCTGAGTCGTGTGCTCTGCTCCTTGTGTATCGACAGTAGTGGTCAGTCTTTCTGAAATCGCCATAATATCCTTTCAAAAACGAAAAAACCTCCTTTCGGAGGTTGTTTACTGCACAGGAAAAACAACCTCTTAGGAGGGGTTGCAATTATTTGTCCCTGCAGTGTGCGCGAATGCAAGACTCGATTGTTTTTGTTGTCGTTTTATCATAGTAATAGGCCCTTCATGAAACTTTATTCATAGTAGCAGACAGAAAAAGTCGAGTCAAGAGGGATTTTGGTGGACGATAGTGGACTCGAACCACTGACCTTTACAATGTCAATGTAACGCTCTAACCAGCTGAGCTAATCGTCCTTAACGTACAAAGCATTGTAGCAAAGTTATAGCTGGAAAACAATGAAACGAGCCTAGGTAAGAAGACCTTGTACTCCTGAAGAAAGACTTGTATGCAGCCGTCTTGCGTCTTCTAATCGTGGCTCGCCATGGGAGTGAATAGTAAGTGTTGTGAGTGAAGATATTGGTAATCTCGATCCCCTCGTAACAATTTGTCCTATCTCGGCTGAGGTTGGTGTAACAACTAAAAATCCTCTTGTAAATCGCTCATCTGTTCGGCCAATAACATAGGTATGTTCTTGTTGAGATAGTACCGGAGTCATGATAGAAAGCCCTGTCATATTCCCATCATTTTCTGCTACTGCTCCTTCAATGACACGATAGCGCATAGTATCTGGTCCTGTTTCTATGCCACCTGCTCGCTGAAGCATTAAGGCGACATCATCATATGGGTTTCTTGTATTACTCTGCCTTACTTCACCATATCTGGCAAATAATCGTTGACAAGTCGCGTGTATCTCATGTACTAAACGATCTCGTTCTTCCCTTTCTTCGGGGCCTAACTTTCTTCTTCCTGGGAGATTATCGACGATTATTCTTAGTCTGTGGGTTGCTTTTTTCTTCAGCTCTCCCCCTTGCATGTCGGGAAGATAAAATCGCTTGAATGCGGAGGTCTCCATATATTTTAGGGATTATAACAAACCCTGAGGCTAGTAACAAATATTCGTAGCTTACCTTTGCTTCAGGTTTCTGGTAAAATGCAGATAATTATGAAACCACAAGTTACAAAATACACCTTAGAGAAAAACTCTTCAGTCGAAATTCATAAAGTCTTTGGCGATGAATACTACTTCGCACTCGTTAAGATGGATGGAAGATATCCTGAAGAAGGAAAAATCGCTCATAATCTCAATAGAAGCGAGTATATGTATGTTTTAGAGGGACACGTGAACGTAACAGTAAACAAGAAAACCTTTCCCCTGAATAAAGGAGAGTACTGTCTCGTTGAAGATGGCGACTACTATACTATCGAGGGGAAAGCAGAGACGCTCGTTTTCGTTAAAGATGGAAAAGGCGGAACCTCACAAATAGAGCCTTTAGACGATAAATAGCTCAGTTTGTGGTGGTGTCGTCACTTCTCCTTTTTTATCTTCAGTAATATACATATTAATTTCACTTCTGACACCGAATTCGGGAAGGTAAATTCCCGGTTCAATACTAAAGCCGGTATGCGGTAAGAGAGCTCGAAGGTCATGTGTCTCATAATTATCGATATTCGCTCCATTACCATGATCATTTGAGTCTATTGAGTGTCCTGTTCTATGGACAAAGTACTTCCCATAGCCTTTTGATTCAATATAGTTTCGTACTTCCCTATCCACCTCATATCCTTGTATATCTTTTCCAATATTGCTCATGACATATGCTATTCCTTTATCGCGCGCATCCCGAACCACTTCCCAGACTTCTTGTACTCTGGCAGGAATTTTTTCAGGTCCGATCCAGGCCATTTGGGTGATATCTGCAAAGATAGCGTCTTTTTCATCAAGCTTTGCCCAAATATCTAAGAGAAGAAGACTGTTCGGCTTTATCGCATAGTTTTTTTTCTCTGTCGGCCAGTAATGGGGATTTGACGCTCTCGCATCAGTCGCGACGACTGCCAGGTGAGGTTCTGTAATTAAATTATTCTTCTTATATTCACCGAGGATGAACTGTTCGATAGCATAGTCGGTAACGGTCTTCCCGCTCTTCAGCAATCGTTTTATTTCAGCTAACGCTTTCTGCACAATTTCGGTAAGTAACAGTGCTGCTTTTTTATGTGAAGCATACTGTGTTTTATTCCAGGTTGATGAGAGATACTGAGTCAGATCAGCGCTCGAGATAATTTTCGCTTTTGGAGTAAGGGATTGGATCAGAGTATAGAATCCGTGTGGGATAACATCGATAACTGGTATGCCATTTTCAGGGCTGAAGTCCATAGCAATTGTTTTATATGAGCTCAGCAGCTTTTTAAGAATTGCTTGCATCTCTTCATAGGTCTCATACACATGTTTTTCAGCTGTTACCTCAGCGAAAATGCTTTCTTCAAGCCTCGGAATAATCAGTTGAAGCTCTTTGTTTTGAGAATAGAGAGCTATCCATCTTCTCGTTGTCGGATTGGTAAACCCTATGATTCTTCGTCCGATATAATTTGATCCACGAAAATCATAGATCAGGTAACAGTCAATATCGAGTTTTTTTAATAGTTGCTTCATAGATTACGCTCCTTCGTAGCCTCCCTTTACGGCCATAACTGGAACTTCTTCTTCATCTCCGAAAACCTGCCACATAGGGTATGAATCAGCAACGATTTGCGTACCTCCAGTTTGACGCTTGAGATTCGTCATCACGACGTACTCAGCTCCCTGTCCTGCCACTTTTTTCAAAAGAAAGGCACGAGCTGTGTTCACTTCCGGATCAGTTGCATAATCCTCCAGCCATTTTACCATTTTTGCCTTTACAATGACGTCTTTTTCACCATGTTGGTATTCTGCACTGAGGAGTATCTCATTTAGTTGTCCGGTCAGTCCAGGGAGTGTTTTATGATTAAGAAGCGGAGCTGTAAAGCCACTTTCAGTCATCTCATCAAACATTTCTCCGATTGCCTGGACAATATATGGTTCACTACCATCTCTCCAGCGTGTCATCAGTCCGAGTCTGAGTTTTAAGAGATTTGCCAGCCGTCGTTGGAAACGTTCGTCGGTCTCAGCTTTATCTCTTAGTTCCTTTCTTTTTTCTGCTACCATTTGTTCAAAGGTTTCTCTTCCCTTGTATCCTTCAACTTTTCCAACAAATATTTCTGTTAACGGTCCGAAGGAAATCTGAGCTACTGTTTTTCCGTCTTGTTTTACTGCAACTTGCCACTGTCCGATAGGATCTTCAGAAGGATTTATTCTGTCTATTACTACTTCTCTTCCAGCTGCCGTTTGTGTATCGTTTGTTAATGCCCAAACCATACTTTCTACAGAAGCTCCCAGATTTTTTTCGAACTCTTCTTTAGCGAGTCCTACGAGACGAGCATTGTCTTCTGTCACTTCAAAGTCGGCTATACCGATATTCATTTGTAATGGATGAGACAGTGCTCCATCTTGCTGCAATTCGATAGAGCGATCAATAACTTTATCTATAAGAGGAAATCCTCTCTCTGCAGTAAGTCCTATCCCTGTTCCGAGTTTCGCGAATGTATAAACATGAACATCACCTTTTCTCTCGGTAGCATAATTAGGGCAACAGTACATATCGATAGGTTCGCTGCCGATAAGGTGTTTATTAAATCTGACAAGGGTATCAAAAGAAGGAGTTATCAACCCGTCTACTTTTTGCTTTGTATCTTCAAACCACTGATACGATAGTGGTACTGCTTCTTCTGTTTTTACCGAGGCAGCCAGGCGTTCTTCGGCGGTGTGAAAGAGCATCGCTTCCAAAGTATCTGCGTCTTGTTCTGGATCTCTTTCTTGGAGGGGTTTTTGTGCATAGAAAGTAATTACTCGATCTTGGACTGCGTCTTTATTTTTTCCTATAAATCCATGCATTCGACTGTTAAATATCTCGGAAACAGCTGAGACAGTTTGCTTTCTTTGTTCCACAACGCTACTGATATAGTTCATATCGATATCTCCAAGGCCTCGTAAAGTTCGATACTGATCGACAACGACGAGAAGTGATCCGGGAAGTGTTTCTATTCCTTCAAAGTTAATGCCTAAGTACATGAGGTCAGAAAATTGCGGCCCTGTATCTTTTTTACCCTTTGAGTCTTGTGTTTGTTCTAAGTGAGTTGCGACCCGTCTTCTATGCCACTCAATACCCGTCATAACGATATCCATGCGTTCTCCAAGGCCCGGTTGTTTTCCTGATTTCATTTCAGGTGGAATTTGCCTATCGATAAAGGATGCAACGGCACCATAACTTCTCTCATATCCGTCGAGGGATTTATTTTCACCATCTCCGAACCAATACTGCTGCCAGGTAGCTCCATTTAAAGCTGCGCGTGCATGAGCATAATCTTCATAAACACGACGCAGCGTATCAGGCTGCATAAGCCCATTTGTCTGTATCCGGGATGCTGAAAGTGTTTCTGTTAATACCATAAAACGAAAAAACCTCCCATTTGGGAGGTTCATTTTGGGTCTTTCTGCTTGTTACGCTCCCACATCACAAGCTCTCCCCGTAAGGAGAACTGGAAGAAGGAGGCCGAACAAGTTGTGATTCATAAGATACGAGTATAGCAAAGGAAAAAACGTAATGCAAGAACTCTATTTTATGAGTGTTCTGTGCATTGCCAGGGTAAATTTTTTCGATTGCTCGAAGTCATTGATGTTCATAGTGTATGCCCCATCATGCCAGCCAAGCATAGGAATAAAAATATTCATGCCTTTTGTTATTCCATTCCGCTGAAGAATTTGTGGTTCGGGTGGAAACGGAATATCTACTATTGCTGTTTGGTAGGATACTTTGACAGAGTCTAATTTTTTTCGTATGGTTTCGTGCAGGTGATATGCTCCCCCCATTCCTAGTAAGACTGCAGGTCCCTTTCCCAGAACTGCCATCTGTTCAACTTTTCCTTTTGAGATATGGTTTACGGGAAACATATCTACAACCATTGCATACTCGGGTGAGAAACGATGTGCGACACCCGCAATGCAGTCGTAGGATGCTTCCTCTTCAGTTACAAAAGAAAAAAGTGTTGATTTCAAAAGTTCAGGATTTTCTTCAACAAGCTCCAAAACAAGCTCCACGCCCGCTTTATTATCTAATCCTGTAGCGATAACTTTTTCTTTATTTTTCTCAAAGACACGCATGTATGATCCAAAATCTCCCACCTGAACAGCATTATTATCAATCGTGTCGAGAAAGGTTTCTTGGAAACTTTCAGGATTGTTCGAACCTAGCTCTAGTTTCGGATAGAAAAATCCATAGATTTTCCCTTTGTGAGTTTCTACGTAGACATGGCTATTATTTAGCTGAGTAGGTCCGACAATGCCAGATTTATTCACGAGAAATGTACCATCGTCGTTTTTCTTACTGACCATAAAACCTATCTCATCAGCATGTGCTGATACAAGTACTTTGGGATTTTTTCGATTTCCGAAAAGAAGCACGCCGTAAGAAGAGATTTCAGATGATATGCCTCTTTTTTTTAACTTTGCTGCAAGAAGTCTAATAACATTCTGTGTGTCACCTGTGACTGAGTGGGTAGCGCATAGCTCTTGTAGTGATGGTATATTCATAGATTATGCTGCGAAAGGTTGCCGTAATGATTTAGCCGGGTAAACGCATGGTATGGCAGGATATTGTTTTTCAGATGCGAGCCCAAACGCTCCATTCATGATTTTAAGAGCCCACCGGTCTGAATCCTCTTCAATTGGCCACATCATACCCACATCTGCTCCAGATTGCAAGCTAGCGACATGCTCACCAAGTGCGGCATACAATGCCGTGTTGAATGTTGCTCGTCCACCGAGATCGATATTGGCAATGGTATCTACCCATTGTACGAGACTTCGGATTTTTGCTTCGCGTTCATCCCCATGTAGTTCTGTATAAAGCTCTGGGTGCTCTAGAAGGATACTCACTTCTTTCTCCAAATCGACAGTTCGTCTCCAGTCTTGACTCGCGCTTGCAGCTCGTCTCTCCTGTTCTCGACCATAGAATCCGAGTGTATCATCAAGCGTTCCCTGTTTCTCTTCAAAAAGCGTTGTAATCATTCGCTGAAGGAGCGCTACGTCTTTATCTGTCCACCCATATGTGTTTTTTCCTAGATGGATCATTGTTTCATAGTATTGATCAAACATCTCAATTGATGACTTCATTCGCCTGAGTTCCTGTGCAGATATTTCTCCCCAGGGTTTTCCGTTAGTTGTTCCCTGTTCAGCAATGTTATAGGCATCACCGAAAAGTTGGCATATCTGAAGCGTACGGTCCATGACACTGGGGTTTCCATTTTCTGCTGTCGCGTAGGAGATAGGTTTAAATGTTACTCGATCACTCAAGCCACGTGCTTCTATAGCCTTTGCAAGTGCTTGGGGGAAAGCCTCACTGTGTGCCTGAAGAGCGAGAATCATGTCGGCGACTCGTCCATTCTCGACATAGTTCCAGACGGTTGCCGGGACCATAGCCAGCATGAGTTCTGGGTCCGGGGTCAGCTGTGGTGTCACTATCTGAACCGGAATATCGAATCGATCGAGTACCGCAGCAACATCAAGAAGTGGTGAAAATGCTGTTTCTATCTTTTGATCATCGAGCTTTCCGGCCAGGCCACCCGAAAAAGAATCCTGGCTATGGCCTTCTCCTGATGCGTACTGTGCGCACATTTGAGAGAAGAAGGTAAATGATCCCCCTTGATCTCGTGCTTCTTCTGCTCGAAAAAGCGCCATACTCGAAGCAACAACGCGATCATTGCTATTGTATCCCCGTTCCGAGTTTCTTGCACTGACACCATTGACAGCAAGCAGCATGGGGATAGCTTCTGTGTAGACACCCAGAGCAAATTCTCGAGTCGTTACAACTTCAGATCCTTTGAGAGCTTTATTCAAATCAGTGTAAACAGTTATATAGGCGCTTTCATCCACCGGAATTTCTTGTGCACCTTTATGCCGAGCCACATCGCCTGCAAGCCCCGCAAGTCCTTTTGTGACTAAGGATAAGGCCTTGTCATTTTTTCTTAAAGCTGCTGCATCTACTGCTTGGTCAAGCTGTGTAGCCCAGGGCGTCCCTGTGGTAACAAGATCAGCAAGTGACGTTCTATTAAAACCATTGCCCTGAAATACCGTATCCTTGCCGATTGTGGTATACGGTGTTGGTAATGCTCTCCCTTGCGTATTTTCACGTGTTGTTGTCATACAATAAAAAAACCTCCCGTTTGGGAGGTGTGTTTGATTGCCAAACGACTACCTCCCGTTAGGGGGTAATAACTTTGACAATAATAACATTTTGGCTATTCATGGTAAAAAGAGATGATAGCAAATGAAAAAATGAAATGCAAGCGTTATTTTGAAGCAGAAAGGATAAACTGCTCGCAGAAGTTTGCCGCCTCTACCATTTGGGAGATAACGAGATTTTCTCTTGTCGTATGTGCATCATAGACGCCTGTTCCGACGATGATGACATCAATACCGTGGGTGAAGAAAATGTTCGCATCCGATCCTCCCCCTGAGTCTTTCAATTCTGCCGGGAGTTTTAGCTGTTTTAAAACGCTTGTTGCTCTTTTGATTAGTGAGTGGTTTTTCGGAACGACAAATCCTTCGAAGTCTTTCAGAAGCTGAAGTTCGATAGCAGCCTGAGGGTATTTTTTTCGAGCGTCTTTGAACGCTTTTTCGACTTCTGCTAAGATTTTTTTCAATGTTTTCGGATTCCGGCTGCGAATTTCACCTTCCAGGGTAACTGTTTCCGGAACAGCATTTCTGACCGATCCACCGGAGATGAGTCCGATGTTCGCCGTGGTTTCCTTATCGATTCTTCCTTGTGGGAACTGGGTGAGAATTTCTGCTGCGATCATAATGGCAGAAAGTCCTTTTTCAGGTTCTACGCCGGCATGTGCAGACCTTCCTGTGATTGTTGCATCGATAGCATAGTATGTCGGAGAGGAGATAAAGATTTTCCAGACTTCCTCATCGCCGTCAAAAACAATGCCTTCTTTTGCCCGAAGAAGCGAGTAATCTAGGTTTATTGCACCGCCCAGTGACGTTTCTTCTTCTCGAGTGAAGACAATATCAAGGGGAGGATGATCTGTCTTCGCTTCTCTAATAGTCGTCAGCGCTTCTAAGATAATTGACACACCGGCTTTCGGATCAGATCCAAGAACAGTTGAACCGTCTGTTTTTATGGTGTCTTCAGTTACAATTGGTTTTATGTTACGGCCAGGTTCTACTGTATCCAGGTGCGCGTTCAGCATGAGTGGTGTCCCCTTCCCATCAAACTGCCCTATGACGTTTCCGAAACTGTCACGCTTTACTTTTGCGCCCAGTTTTTTCAGCTTTTCAGACACAGCCAGAGCCATTTTTTCTTCATCTTCGGAAGGGCTATCTATCTTTACCAGCTCGAGAAAAGTATTGATAAGTCTTTTTTTATTGATCATAACAGCTCCTTAAATCGTGACTTTCCAAATAGCTTTTCTGCCTTTTTCGCTGTCCATGCCTTTTCAGGCGCTAGGATAAAAACAGAAAGCGCAGTTCCTACTTTGAGGTCCCCACTGGGGATACCGGCAAGTTTTTTCGTATCGATAAGAAGCATTCGTTTCGGAACAGATGCCAGCATCTGTTCTCCTTGGAAGACGAACATAACTTCGTTCAGAATAACGAGTTGGTATAATTTTTTATCCTCACCGGTTACCATTACTTGTTGGAATAAAAAGCCTTTTTTTTCCTTCTCAGTAATCTTTTTTACCGTTCCCGAAATTACCTGGAGAGGTTTTATTTTTTCTTTGAGTTCATTGAGTGAGGTAAGTGCTCCGTAGGAAAAAGCAGTGCTCAGAGAATTATTTTCTAATTTGTTCGTGAGGAGCGTTTTCACTGAGACCATACCTCCGAAGAAAAAGAGAATGCCGTGTGTCGAGAGAGAGGTCATCTCTCGAAGTACTTTCTCAGTCCGATCATATGAAAGTGGTGTGCTTACCACCAGGAATTCTTTTTGAAAGGTAGATAGTACAAGTGGTGAGAAAGAAAAAGGTATGTCTAACACATTAAAGACATTGATATCCAAGTATGGTACTGCTCGAAAGCCACTGGGGTCAAAATCAGCTATTGGAAGATTAAGAAAGTGCGCCGTTTCGATAACGACACTCTCCTGCCCTATCTCCGGAGGATAAATACCTACGATCTTTTTACCACTGACACGCTCTAAGAGTGCGTGCATCTCCTTCACAATATGCTCTTTCTTTATCTGAGGAGCATTTGCCGGCCCTACTTCACCGGCTGTGACGATGTAGCCGTCTTTTGGAAATTCACGTAACGACTGAAGGCGTACCTTAGGGTTCTTCAGTGCATCGATGGTTTTTATTTGATCACCTGTCGGAACACCACCACCCGTTGTGAAGAGTGATGCTCCTTTTATCAGTTGTTTTAGATCGTCTTTATCAAGTGTTACTGCCATGGTTCTCCTTTTTGTATGTATACACTATTTCTCCTAAAGAGTCTAGACCTCGTCCATCATGATTAGGTTGAAAGTATAGGCATTCTTTGCCTTGTCCGTGTTGGGTAAGGAGTTTTGGATGTACATACATCACTCCCACCAACGCTTCCCTTGGGATCAGATGCGCAGTTCGAAGGGTTTCGGTATAAATTCTTGCCTCGTCAGGATTTTCAATCGCAATGATTGATCCTGTCCGTGTAGCCACAGCAAGGTATGGATGGGTAAAACTCAAATAATTGATATCCAAGAAATTCGCGGGCGGTTTCTGTGCAAGAAGGTTTTCCCACAATGGGTCTTGTGATAAGATTTCAGTCAACTCAGAAACGTTCGGGTCTTCTGCATGCTTTATGTACGCTTCTGCATCTTTCATAGGCTCGACAATCTCAGCATCCATAGTCGTTCGTTTGCCGAGCATTCGTACAGCTGTAGCTGTTCGAGTATCTACTTCTCTGAACCATCGATTCAGTAATTCGCGATTCATCAGTCCTCTCGCAAAAAGATCCAGGCCATAGACATAGTACTCAATTCGAGGAACGTGGTAGTTCATCTTCGGTCCGTCTTTACCGAAAACACTGTCGGCAAATTGGGTGATTCTCAGTATCGTTTCTGCCTCTGAAGGGTGTAAGAGTTTCGTGGTTACGATATCCACAATCGGGTCTTGTTCGTCTGCTACCGATCGTGCATCGATGAGTGACATTACTCGACCACTGGCTGTGATTCCTTCAGCAGCATTAGCACCAAATAAGCAGACACCGGACACAAGCTCGGAGGGCTGTTTTTGAAAGAGCGACAGATCAACTTCTTTAGAGACGTTGAGCCCATCGGTGCTAAATGCTCGAGCAGAGACGAAAAAGTCTGAGGTATCCGTCGTTACCTCTATAAATGTCGGATCACCTTTGTCTCCATGTAAGAGAGCTGCTGGACCTATACTGGCTGTCGCTGGCAGGATCAGAGCGTCTTGAAATGATCGAAGGGTGGCCGTCATTTTTCGTACAGACTTTGCTCCTTCAGCCTCATCTTTAAAGAAAATCTCTTTTGTTCCGTAGAGTGGTGGTCTCCCATCGGGCATAGGAAGTCCTTGCCGCACATCGTGAAGCGGAACGAATACCGGTCCTTTTGTTAGTGCTAGTTCTGTCATTTCTACTTGCATAAAATCTCCATAAAAAAACCTCCCCATGTGGGAGGTATTGGTAAATAAGTTTTTTAGTTTCTTTTGTTTTTTTGAGCGTCAGTTTCCTCCCACGATATTATCTCGCCCAGTTACGGCGATAATAATATGAATAATGGAAGGTCTGCGTACTCATGTGTATCAATTGATTATAAAACGATTGAGCGTTTCTGTCAAGAAAAGCGTTTATGCTGCCATGTCACGACTTACCTGTAGGCGTGGTTGTTCCCCAATTGGGTTTCGTCGGGGAGTAAAGCCCAGCGTAGCTATAACGTCAAAGGCTAGTCTCCTTCGATCCTCAGCTCTGCTTGGAACCATTGATGAAAATGAAGGTGCCTCCGGGGTAACACTTCGTACAACCGAAGTCATCATACCTTCTGTTAATGGTTGATTTAATACGGGTGATTGTGCTGCTTCAACGAAATCAGTAAAGAGCTGTTCAAGTGCTCCGTGGAAGACTACTTGATGATCTGGGTCTACCTGTGCACGCAGACCCATATTTACGACTGTCTCACCCAACGCCAGTGCCCATCTTCTTTCACGTTCATTTTTTGGGGTTTTGCCATCGTCTCTTCTGAGCGTATTGAGTTTCGTTCGTGCCGTTAAAGCATCTTGCGCTACACTCCACTCAACGCCTGCTTTTCCAGCTGCTCTTGCTTGTCCTGAATCTATTCGTCTATCCATGCGTGGGAGTATAGCACGAGAAGCGTAGTATGACAAGCGGCTGGCGCTTTATCCGGTCTGGGTGGCTACCGTGCGTTCATTTGAGAGGCCGAAAGTCGTCCCGTGTTTTTTAAACATGGACCAGTAGTTCTTCTTACCTTTTTTACCGGACAATGCAGCCATCCAACTGCCTGAGTCTTCGATCTTAATTCGTGCCGAGCGAAGAACCTGCAACATCCAAGTAAAGAAGTTAAGGTGGTACTCGCCCACCTCACCGTGAGCTTCTTCGACACTTAACTGCATGAACTGTGCTTCAAGCTCAGCTGACGTACTGATCAAGCGCTTGAGCTCATTCACGATTTCATTGACCCGTGCTTCAAGTTCCTGATTCTCATGAGCCATGCTTCGCTCACTGTGATGGAGGATATCCCTCGAGTATTCGATGCCTGGAGCCACATCTGCGTGCTTTGTCTGCTCGGATTTTTTCATCGCAGAAAGGTCAAGCTCTTCCCCTTCGTGGAGGTCTCCTTCAAGAGATTGCGCTTTTTTTTCTGTTTGGAGAAGTTGGTTCCAGAAGTCGTGCATTGCTGCGCCACCGAGGTCAGATTTGACACCATCACCAATACTGGCAAATTCCTCTTTGAGGGCTTCAATGGGGTTTTTTTCGCCGTACTGTTTTACCTTTTGCTTTGATTTTTTCTGAAACATATGTGCTCCTTTTTATAGCTATCTACTATGGGCGCACGATATCACAAGTTCTTGAGAAAATCAAGCGTTTTTTGCTGACGGATGATACCTGCAAGCAGGTATCGATTGGACTCCAAATGCTGTTTTTCCTCAGGTGTTTTTGCTTTCTGAATAGCTTCTTCGATCTCTTTTTCTTCAACCGCGATTTTCTCCGTCTCGGCCACTTTTTGGAGAGCGAACTCTATTGTCATATCATTATTTGCTTTTAGCTGGTACTCCGCTCGAAGCTGCTCAGGTGTTTTATTCGTTGAGGCAAGATACTGATCCAGAGTCAGGCCAAGTCTCTTAATCTCATCGAGTGTCTGTGAAAGTAGTCGATCTGCTTCGTGTTCGGTAAGGAGCTTCGGAATGCTGACGGTAATACTTTCTAAGAGCACCTTCATAATTGCGTCAAATGGGACCTCTTCTTTCTCTTTTCCAGGGATTGCTATCTTACTTTTTGCCGTAACGTCCTGTACTTTCTTTTTGTACTCTCCCAGCTTCACCTCAGGCATCTCACAAGTTTCTGCAGAGAAAACCCAATCTTTCCCCTCTTCCAGCTTCTCAACGTGAATTTTGGGATTGATGATCGGTTTAAGATTATGTTCTTTGACAGCCTCAATGTAGGCTAAGGGGAGAACCTTCTTCAGGATATCTTCGTGGAGTCTTTCAGGATCGATTTTTTCCTCTATAAGTTTTTTTGGAGCCTTGCCTTTACGAAATCCAGCCACGTCAGCTTTCTTCGTCGTTTCTTCAAGGACTTCTGCTTTTGCTTTTACAACAGAAGCAGACGGGATGGTTACCGTTAACTGGAGCGTTCCGTCTTCTAATTTTGTAAGTTGTGATGCCATATAGTTTCTACCAAGTTTGGTGCCAAGGAGAGGAGTCGAACCCTCCTTCACTCTCCGAGCTTCGGAAGGGCAAAGCCTCCTCGCTGTGTGCTTGTTCGCCGTAGCGGTGCCCAGAGGGAGAGTCGAACTCCCACAGCTTTCGCTACTAGGTCCTAAACCTAGCGTGTCTGCCATTCCACCACCTGGGCATGCAGAGGTGGATCTGCCATTTCACCACCTTGGCAAGTCTGTGGACAGATCTGGCCTCATTATAACCGATTTAGATCGAAATGGAAAGCTGTGATCGGTCATAGTCTTCCTTAAACATACTGATCTCATCCATAAAATGGGTTACTTTCGATGCCCAGAGAGGGTCAGCAGCATAAAATGAGCCTACTTGGTAGACGTCTTTTGCGCCCCACTCATTCATATACTGTTCACGAAGACTCTTTGAGATGGTTTTAATACCTTCCTCATAACTTTGAAAGCTGGTCATATTTGAGCCGTAAATTCCCCATCCCCAGCCGTTATTTGATCCTTCTGGCAGATACTGTCCATAGTATGACTCCACTCCGGCTATCGCCACGACAAATCGCCAGTCAAGGTTATGCTTGTCAGCCTCGTCAATAAAGGTCTTTGCGTCATCGGCGAGTGGTGATTCATAGCGTGCTAGGTATTCTCGAAGCGCTTTCACGCGAGTATCTACAGGTTGTTTTGAAACCATAGCTAATGAAGCTGATGACACCGATGCTTTTTCTTCTGCATGGGTTTGTCGTGGAATTCCGAAGGGGATCAAGAGGCTTAAGAGGAGAACAAAAAGTATTGTTCTCATAAAAAAAATCCTAACGTATGTTTTGGAAGACATACCTTAGGATCTAGAAAACATTCTACCAGATAACTATAGGTTTGTCAAGTCCCCTACTATAAGCCTACCACGGTTTTTAGCTATGGAAGGAAGCAGTTATTGTATGAAAAACTGAGAGAATGTCAAGCTGATCTGAGGTTAGATCTGAGGAATTGCATCCATAAAGTGATTGACGCTGAAAGCCCAAGAACCTTCATTTGAGGGAGTATAACGCTTCTGAATCTGCTCCGGTGTCTCAAGGCCCTCAGATTTATATTTGGCTAAGGTCTTGGTAACTGCCTCGATACCGTCAGGGAGACTGTCAAAACTTAGCCGTTTCTTCCCGTAGATGCCTAACCCCCAGCAGTTATTATCAGCACCCGAGGCTATTTTTTTACAGAGGTTGGATTCTTGCATGGCTATGGCTGGTACGAGTCGATAGTCAAGGCCGTATGCCTCAGCAAGATCGACTATGTACTGTGCGTGAGGTTCGAGCGGTGAACCGTATTTTTTAAGAAATTGTCTGACTGTTTCCACACGAGCATCTTTCGCTACGACCGTCTGGGTGAACTCCGTCTCAGTGGTCGGCAAGGCTGCATAGGCAACTGCTTTTGTACCGAGTACTGCTCCGTTTGGGAGTTGGACACGGAAGCTAAAGGTAAGGAGAAGCATGAGGCCAAAGAAGAAAAGCACCGGAGATGCCGTGAAGAGCGCAAGGAGCAGAAAAGTCTTCTTCATAGAGTAGCGAGATCCCGATATATTATCTTTACAAATTACGCTAAAGTTGTCAAGGTTTTTTGTATGCCTACGTTCCCTTTCCCTGATAAATATAGTACAATTCTGCATACGCCCAGGTGGCGAAACTGGCAGACGCGCTGTCTTCAGGAGGCAGTGCCCGTAAGGGCTTAGGAGTTCGAATCTCCTTCTGGGCACATTTTCTTTGCTTTATCTCTGTGATAGAATAGCTTGCATAGGAATGTCCGTGGTTTCCTATCGTTTAGTTCATGCGGATGTGGTGAAATGGCATACACGCAGCCTTGAGGTGGCTGTGCCGCAAGGCGTGGAGGTTCGACTCCTCTCATCCGCACACTAGAGGATTTTTAGGTTGCAAAGTGACACTTTGGCCTGTATTATCAATCTTTTCTTGGGGTTCAAACCCCTTCAAATCAGTAATACCCAATTCCGCTAGTTTTTGTATAGCTTGGAATGGTTTTAGAAGCT